>Ga0210384_10007059_pt1 | contig 11880 bp, 8 predicted proteins | sample IncBWH2MmetaG_FD_160574 | JGI IMG/M metagenome (GOLD analysis project Ga0210384, IMG submission 160574) | Forest soil microbial communities from Barre Woods Harvard Forest LTER site, Petersham, Massachusetts, United States - Inc-BW-H-2-M | ecosystem: Environmental > Terrestrial > Soil >...
ACGCTGGTGATGATTATCGAGAGCAGTCCGACGAATCTCGATCCCCGCGTTGGACTTGATGGGCCATCGGAGCGGATCGATTCCCTCATCTTCGATGCGCTTCTGCGCCGCGACGAGCACTTCAACTTACAGCCTGGGTTGGCGGAACGCTGGGAGGCGCCGGATTCTCTGAGCTATGTCTTTCATTTGCGGCACGGCGTGCGATTCCACAACGGACAGCCGCTTACATCGCGCGACGTGAAGTGGACTTTTGATTCCCTGCTGCAAAGCAAGATTCCCAGCACCAAATCCGCAACCTATAAATACGTAGCCCGCATTGAAACTCCGGATGATTTTACTGTGGTATTTCGTTTGAAGGAGCCGTTCGCTACTTTGCCGTGGAATGTGTCTGAGGGCGCGATTGGAATTGTTCCGTATGGCAGCGGCACTGAGCTGAGCGCGAAACCAATAGGCTCGGGGCCGTTCCGTTTTGTAAGCGCTGCACAAGACCAGGATGTGGTGGTGGCGCGCAACGAAGGCTATTGGGATGGGAAGCCGAAGCTGCAGGCTGTCCGTTTCCTGGTCGTTCCGGATGAGACCACTCGGGCGCTGGAGTTGCGCAAGGGTAGCGCGGATGTGGCCAGCAACGCGTTCTCTGCCGATGTGTCAGCGGTTTTGGCTAACGAGAAACAATTGGAAATCCTCCGCGCGCCCGGAACCATATACGCATATCTGGCGTTCAACCTTCGCGACCCGATTCTAAAAGATGTGCGGGTACGGCAGTCCATCGCGTATGCGATAGATCGCAAGCCGCTCATCGAATCTTTATGGCGCAATCAGGTTCGGCCAGCGGATAGCATTTTGCCGCCGCAGAGTTGGGCTTATTCCGGCGATGTTCCACATTATGAGCACAGCCTGGCGAAGGCAGGACAATTACTGGACGCAGCGGGATATCCGTTGAGCAACGGCACCCGTTTCCGGCTGACTATGAAAACGTCCACCGACGCCAGCACGCGGCTGATGGCCGCCGTACTCCAACAGCAACTCGCCGAGGCTGGCATTGCGCTCGATATCCGCAGCTTCGAAGCGGCCACGTTCCAGGCGGACGTAGCCAAAGGCGCGTTTCAGTTCTACTCCCTGCGGTGGATTGGCGGGAATCAGGATCCGGATATGTTTGAGAATGTTTTCCACTCCTCGAAGTTTCCGCCAAACGGAGCCAATCGCGGCTTCTACGCGAACCCGCGCGTGGATGCACTAATCGACGAAGGCCGTCGCACGCTTGACCCTGCCCGGCGCAAGGTGATCTACGCAGAACTGCAGAGAATCCTGGCCACGGAGCTTCCCTACATTCATCTTTGGTACTTCGACAATGTGCTCGTGCATAGGCGGCGGGTACGTGGTTTGACGCTCAATCCCTCGGGCAACTATGACTTTCTACGGAACGTCGAGCTCGTGAACTAGTCGAAAGTCCGCGTGATACCATCGCATGCTTAGGAGTACTCCTTGCGCATTCTTTTTATTGGGGACATTTTTGGCCGCCCCGGCCGGACCATCGTACGCAAACGCCTGAAGCAACTGGTAGCCGAGCATGCCGTGGACTTGACGGTAGCGAATGGCGAAAACTCCGCGGCTGGATTCGGAATTACCGGTGCGCTGGCGGAAGAATTATTCGATCTCGGAATCGATGTGATTACCACAGGCAATCACATTTGGGATAAGCGCGAGATCATCGAATACTTCGAGATGGCGGACGGAAATCCGCACAGTCCAGCTCGCCGCGTGCTCCGTCCGGGAAATTTTCCTCCGAAAATGCCGGGTTGGGGGCTTTACGAAGGCACGACCCGTGGAGGAGTTCCCTACGCAGTTATGAATTTGCAGGGGCGCGTCTTTATGGGATCGAACGACGATCCCTTTCGCAAGGCCGATGACATGCTCAAGCAGGTGACGGCGAAGGTAATTTTGCTCGACTTCCATGCCGAGACAACCTCCGAAAAAATGGCGTTGGGCTGGTATTTGGATGGCCGGGTCACGGCAGTTTTGGGCACGCACACGCACACACCAACTGCCGACGAGCGCGTCTTGCCCAACGGGACAGCCTTCCAAACCGACGTTGGCATGACAGGCCCCTACGACAGCGTGATCGGAGTGCGGAAAGAACTGGTCATTGAGAAGTTCCTCAACAACATGCCGGTACGCTTCGAGGCCGCCGAAGGTGACGTGCGGCTGTGCGCGGCGGTGATCGATTGCGATGACGCAACCGGGCGGGCAAGGTCGATTCAGCGCATCATGCTGAAAGACGACGAAGCGTAGATCCTTCTCACCAATTGTGCGCAGATTTTAGTATCCCGCACGGGCGGGGACGCCCGTGCCTCCATCGTTCGCCATTCAGACCCGTGTAATCGATGGTGCTAGCACTTCGTGTAGAATCACCGTAACGCTTCCTATCCCAGTTACAATCTTCCTAGCATGCGGTTTATCGCGTCCATTCTGGCGTTGTTGCTGGCGTCCGCCTCGGCACAGAACGGCCAAACTGCGGCTGCCGCCCCTCCTTGCAAAGCAGGCGAGCAGGGCTGCGATGTCTCCAAGCAGGACCGCAAGCGAGCCAAGCAGGCCTATGCCAAGGGACTTAAGTATCAGAGTGAGCATCGCAACGATGATGCTTTCACCGCCTTTGAGGAAGCCGACAAGCTGGTTCCTCATGATGCGATCTACGCCACGGCGAAAGAAATGGCGCGGCAGCAGCGCATCACGGAGCATCTCGAGCGCGGGAATCAGTATCTTACCGATAATCATAAAGTTGAGGCACTCGCCGAGTTTCGAACTGCGATTCAGCTTGATCCCACCAATGAGTTTGCACTCCAGCGCCTGAAAGACATGCTGGGCGAGTGGAGTTCTCCCACGGCAGCGCCGCCACGTGTGGCTGCCAGCGCTGGTCCAGTGGAGCTCCAGCCGAGTGCAGGACAGCAGACATTTCACTATCGAGGAGATGATCGCGGCTTGTTGACCCAGGTCGCACAGCAGTTCGGGCTCGCGATTACCGTAGACGACTCCGTGCAGTCGCGGCCGGTAAGCTTCGACGTGGACAATGTTGACTTCTACACGGCGATGCAGGCCGCGTGCGACATCACCAAGACTTTCTGGACGCCACTTGAAGAGAAACAAATTCTTGTGGCGCAAGAAAATCCGGAGAATCGCCGCGCCTACGAGCGTATGGCGTACCGGACGTTTTATATCTCGGGCGCGAATGCTCCGCAGGATTTGAACGATATTTCCAATCTACTGCGCAATCTGTTCGACATTCGTTTTGTCAGCGTGCAGCCTGCGTCCTCCACGCTAACGGTGCGCGCGCCCCAGAGGGTCCTGGAAGCCGCCACGCGCCTTCTGCAAGGCCTCGATCAGGGAAAACCCCAAGTATTGCTGGACGTAAAGGTGTACGCCGTCGACCACACATTCGTACGCAAGATGGGAATTCAGGTTCCGAATCAGTTTCAGGCATTCAACATTCCCGCCGGCGCTCTAGCCGCTCTAGGCGGACAGAATGAGCAGGATTTGATCAATCAGCTGATTGCCGGTGGAGGCATTAACCAGGCAACCCAGACAGCGATTTCCGCATTGTTAGCGCAACAGCAAAGTCAGCAGAACTCGATCTTCTCGCAACCGCTTGCGACATTTGGCGGCGGAAAAACTCTGACCGGAATCTCTCTTGGAACCGCGGGGGCCGAGCTTTCCTTGAACAGTTCGGACATCACTAGCCTGGAACACGTCACACTGCGAGCCGGACAGGGGGACGAGGCAAAATTCCTGCTCGGCTCGCGCTTCCCCATCCTGAACGCGCAGTTTGCTCCCGTCTTCAACACCCCGGCGATTGCAGGCGTAATTGCGAATAACTCGTTTCAAGCTCCCTACCCGTCGTTTACCTACGAGGACATCGGTTTGAACGTGAAGGCCAAGCCTTCAATCCACAGCAATGGGGACGTGAGCCTCGAGCTCGACTTGAGTATCCGGGCGCTGGCGGGCCAAAGCATCAACGGCATTCCCGTTATCTCCAACCGGGAGTACAAGGGCCAGGTCACGCTGCAAGACGGCGAGGCAGCCGTGGTTGCTGGGTTTATTACGCTTTCGGAACAAGGGGCGCGGGATGGGATTCCTGTCTTCGGCCAGATCCCGCTTCTGCGCAAAGCTACATCGCGGAACGAACGGGACGAGACTCAGGATGAACTGCTCGTCGTGGTAACGCCGCATATTGTGAGTAACAAAGAACGGGACGCGGCTGCGGAAATCTGGTTGTCACCCGCTCACTGACCGCTGTGTATACGTGGGGGCGGCCGCCCTCGGTCGTCCAAGCGGAGTAACGCACCGCAGCTGTCGCTTCTAATAGAAGCAGGTACCCTTACCCCGCCCAGACGAGGCGTCCGGGCCTACAGGACCCCGACCGAGGTCAGTCTCTACTTATCTTCCTTCGCGTGGAACGCCAGAATCTCATCCACAATATTGTCTGGAATTCCAGAAAGGTTCCCAATCTTTCGTCCATTGATGAAGAATGTCGGGGTGCTGTTGACTTCGATGGCATTGCCTAGGTCGATGGACTTCTGCACGTGCCCATCAGTGGCGGGAGCGGCGGCGCAAGCGGCAACTTCCACGCCTTTCACGCCCGCTCCGTCGGCAATGGCAGTGAGCTTTTCGTCTGCATTGGACGCCGTGACCTGGTTTTGCGCGTCGAACACGTCGCTGGCAAACTTCCAAAACGCGTCCGGTTTGGCGGAATGTCCCACACAGTCCGCGTAGGCGGCAGCTTTGCGTGCCCAGTCGTGCGAGAGCAGCGGATAGTTCTGGAACACAAACTTCACCTCGGGATGCGCCGTCAAAATCTTTTCGATGGCGGGCTGCGCCTCTTTGCAGTGGGGGCACTGGAAGTCGCTGAATTCCACAATGGTCACGGCGGCTGTCGCGAGACCCTTCGACGGCCCTTTAGCTCCAGCATCCAGTTTTTTCCGGGCAGGTTCATAGGGTTTCACGCCGAATGGAATCGCCTCACCAATGATGACGTGCGCGCCATCCGGAGTCACAAGCAGGCGGTAAGCGGCTTGTTGATCTTTCTGTGCCACCACCACATTCACCTCTGCCATGCCATACGGCGAGGGCTGGATCTTCGTGATTTTCCAGGTCGTGCCCTCGTCATAACCGAAGGTGTAGCGCATAAACCCGTTGACGGCATCCTCGGAGGGCAGGGCGACCTCAGCGGTCTTGGTCGCCTTATCCTGGGCGAAAGCGGGGGCTAGGGTAAGGCCGAAAATCAGGCCGGAAGTCACAATAAGAAGAATGCGTTTGGACATTTGGAGCCTTTCGCGGAGGTAATCGGCAGTTGCCGACTTCATAGTGTATCTGAGCAGGCTGCGTTGAGTTTCATGAGATTAAATAAGACTCTACGGTTCCAGTTTCGCCGCGATCGGAAATCTGCGCCCCATGCCAAACGCTTTGCCGGAAATCTTCAATCCCGGAGATGCCTGCTGGCGTTTGTATTCCGCGCCATCGACCATGCGAACTACGCGGCGAACCAGACTCAGATCGAAGCCGTGCTCCGTCGCAATCTGGTCTGGGGTCTTGCAGTCTTCCACGTAGTCTTCGAGAATCGCGTCCAAGACATCGTACGGCGGCAGACTATCGGTATCTTTCTGGTCGGGGCGCAGTTCCGCTGAGGGCGGCTTGTCCAGCGTCGCCTGCGGAATGACAGGACGGCGCGAGTTCACATAACGGCTGAGACGGTACACCATGGTTTTCGGCACGTCCGAAATGACGGCAAGGCCGCCCGCCATATCTCCATAGAGGGTGCAGTAACCGACGCCCAGTTCCGACTTATTGCCCGTGCTGAGGACAATGGCTCCGAGCTTATTAGAAAGCGCCATCAGCACCATGCCGCGCGCGCGAGACTGAATGTTTTCTTCCGTTGCATCTGGCTGCCTTCCGGCGAAAACGTCTTGTAGGATTCCACGGCAGGCGTTGTAGATCTCGTTGATGGAGAGTAATTCGAAGCGAATCCCCAGATTCTTCGCCAGCGTCCGAGCATCGTCGATGCTTCCCTGCGAAGAATACGGCCCAGGCATACCCACGCCAATCACGTTCTCGGGGCCAACCGCCTCCGCGGCGATGGCAGCCGTGAGCGCGGAATCAATTCCGCCGCTTAGCCCGATGATCACCCGCTGGAATCCGCACTTGTGTACGTAATCGCGCGTGCCTAGAACCAGAGCTGCGTGGGCACTGGCTTCCTCACCTTCAATGAGAGGGTGGACATCTCCAGCTAAGGTTGCCATATCGAACAGCACCAAATCCTCTTCGAAGGAGCGCGCTTGCGCGATGATGTTGCCATCCGGCCCCAGCGCAAAACTCGATCCATCGAAGACCAGGCTATCGTTGCCGCCCACCTGGTTCACCATGGCAACGGGAATGCGATAAGTGCGGGCAATCGATGCCAGCATGTCGCGGCGCAGCTCGCGTTTCCCAATCCAGAACGGAGAAGCAGAAATATTCAGCATGATATTGCCGCCGGCACGCACGAGGTTTTCGACCGGATCGACGGCGTATAGCCGCTTGGGCCAGAAATGCTTGTCGTTCCATGCATCCTCGCAAATCGTCAGGGCAAGGCAGTCGCCGTCAAAGCCATAGATTTTCTGGCTGAGTGCGGGAGCAAAATTGCGAGCTTCGTCGAAGACATCATAGGTCGGGAGCAGCATCTTCGACTGCACGAAGGCAACGCGACCATCCTGCAAAATTGCCGCGGAGTTCAGAGCCGACTTGCCGCTGCCGGATTCGGCCTGCGTCACCACACCGCAGACCACAGCGATTCCCTGCGTTTGTTGGGCAATTCGATCCAGCGTCTCGCGGTTCCGCACGACAAAACTGGGGCGCTCCACCAGATCGCGCGGCGGATAGCCACAAACGGCAAGTTCGGGGAAAAGGGCGAGGCGTGCGCCAGCGCCTTGGGCACGCTGTGCGTAGTCCACAATTTTGGCCGCGTTCCCGGCAAAATCGTTGACTGTAGGGTTAATTTGGCCCAGAGCAATCTTCACGTACTTCCAGTGTAAAGGCGGCAGTGGGGCCGTGCCAATGGCGGCTGGAACCGGAGGGGTTAGAGCTACGCACCCGATTGGAAATTAGGGCCGGTCTTCGGATCGGGAGGTTGTGGAGGAAGCTTTCGCGGCTTTCCCGTGGTTTGTCCCGTCGTGGTCTGCCCATCCGCATCGTCAATCTCTTCCTCTCCTGGGCGGCGCAACGTAGGCCGATGGTCAACGCCGGGCTGTTTAGCGGCGTCGCTTGCCACCTGCGGAGGCGCGAGATCGACTTCCTTCTGTGTGCGAATGATTCGCTGCCCATCGACCTTCATGATCTTCATCTGCACAACTTCATCGCCGACCAGGCGAACAAACTCCACATCCTTGGGCGGCTCGCCGTAGATCCACTCCTCGTATTCGACTTCGCCGTCTTTTTCACGAATCTTTTTCTCCGCGCGGCCCTTGGCGTAGGTCACCATCTCCCGATTCATTCCGACCAATACCTGATGTTTCTGAATGGCTTCCTTGACCTTCGGCGGCACGGTTTCCAGATAGGATTCAATAGCGGATTTAGCATCAAAATCAAAGACCGGGCGCAGCAGCCTTTTCAACTCCTCAGGGCTGAGATCGGGAACGTGATGATCGAACTGCAACTCGACCATTGACCCGCGCGCGTTGGCATCCTGATCTGTGGGTGCAATCGGTGTTTCTCCACCCGAACCGGCGATGGAGATGTGCTGGTACCATTTCGACTTCTTGCGAGGGCCGCCGTTGATTTCGAACACGATGCTCTTATCGTGGATGAAGACCCCGCTGATCCGAACCTGATCGCCGGGTTTCACTGACGGTCCAAAGGTAGCCAGCAAAACTTGCAGATCGGGGCCACTGGGCTTGATCACGCCATCACGGAGCTTAAGACCTTTTTCTCCCATGGGAAACGCCGTGCGAACGTAGCATAGCTCCGCATTCAGCGCATGGATGACACTCATACGCGTTTCTTTGGTCATGGGACCCTTGGGGGTGGCGGGCGCGTTCGTTGCTGGCGTCGTGGGCGTGGAAGGAAGCGGGCGCGTCTGATTGTCAGCCACACTCAGCGAGGAGAGCAGGAGGAGCACAACACAGGCACTGCAACAGCGTGGCGTCATGGGACACCTCAGAAAGCGCTGTCAGGATTATAGACCCGAAGGCAAGACCCGGCTACAGGAAGGATTTTGTGGCAAAGGGATGTGCGGAAAGAAAGTTACGCTGAGACGGCCGAGGGCGGCCGTCTCAGCGGAGTAACGCTACACCATCTCTCGTTCTTAGCTACTTCTTCTTCACTAACTCAATCTCCAAGGAAATCTTGACCTCGTCGCCGATCACGATTTCTCCTGTCTTGGTGGTTCCTTGATACACCAAACCAAAGTCCTGGCGGATGATCTTTGTCGTAGCCGAGAATCCTCGCCGTTCGTTGCCCCACGAGTCCGCGACCACACCGGTCGGGCCTTCGACATCGAGTGTCACCTCGCGAGTTACGCCATGAATTGTGAGGTCTCCCATCACACCGAGTTTGTCGCCGTTCTTCACGATTTTCTTCGACTTAAAAGTGAGCGTCGGAAACTTTGCCACATCGAAAAAGTGGGGGCTCTTCAAGTCGGCGTCGCGATCGGCAACGCGCGTATCAACGGAAGTAGCGTCGATCACAGCATCCACCGAAGACTTAGTGATGTCCTTCTCGTCGAGCAGCACCGTGCCGCTCAGCTTCGTGAAGTTACCCTTAACGTTCGAAATAGCCATGTGCCGCACGCTGAACTCGGCGGCGGAGTGCATTGGATCAATGGTCCAGGTGGAAGTCTGTGCGAAAGCAGTGGCAAGCAGGAAAATAACGCTGGTTAATATCTTCACAAACTGTTTCATGTTCGATTTTCTCTCCGTTGGAATGCCTTGCGTCAGTCAGGTAGATGAGGATAGCGGAATCGTGGTTTCAAAGTTTTACGTTTGACCACGCACCGCCCACATAGATCCTCCTGTATGCCTCGATGCATCGTCGAGGCTTCCGGTCCCGCAATGTGCGCCCACCGCAACTTGACAGCACTCTTCAGCGCGATGAGAATCACTTCAGATCAAGAGCGGAAAGGTTCAATTCCTCTTCGCTTGTTTGCGTCCTCCCTGCGATTCGTATCCAGTTGTCGGTTGTCCCAGGAGATAGTGTTTCATGCGTCACCCTCGCCTCGCCGCCCTTTTGGTTGGACTGTTGTCATTCAGCCCCGCATCCGCTCAAACGGCTAGAGGCAAGGTCGCTCAATCCGTGCCCCAGGTCACAGGAAATTTTCTGGAACAAACTGGCGCTCAGGTGCGCTTTGCTCGCTTCAATAAAATGCCCACTGCATTGACGGATGCCTTGCGTTCCGCCATCACTCCCGGCGTGCCCACATCCTTACGTACGATCCCATTTTTTGCGGGACAGTTTTGGTTGGGTGCAACGCCCTACCCTTACTTCATGGTGGGCGGCGATCCGCAACGTGGCAGTGAAACAAGGATCAACACGGATGCCATCCCGATCAGCTTCTTTTTTGAGGAATGGTTGGACGCAAACGGTAAAAATATTTCCATCAGTGTTGCTCCGGTTCTTCGCAAAACCCTGAATTCTCCGGATTTTGTGAAGTCCGCTTACGGCAATGGATTCGGCCAGTTTGGCGACGCCGTGCAGCGCGCCGAGTTCTTCGGCGTCATGAAAGACACCTGGCACACCACCCTGAACCAGCCGCGCCTACTTACCCCTGTGACCGTGATTGTGCCCTTTGGTCAATCGCAGGTCTTTCAGCTTCCTGACGGAAAATTTGTCGCCACCCTAAACGGCGACTTCTTTAACTCCCAGCTCAGCACCCTTTTGCAGTTCGAGGGACAAAAACCGCAGGAGCTGCCGCTCTTCCTCAGCAACAACGTCTTCCTCTACTTTGGAGATCCCGGCAATTGCTGCGTTCTCGGTTTCCATACGGCTTTCGACGCCAGCACTCCGGGCCATCCCGCGATCCAGACCTATGCCTGGGCTAGTTGGGCCAGTGAAGGGATATTTTCTTCGTTTGCCGATATAACGCCGCTAAGCCACGAGATTTCGGAATGGCGGAACGATCCCTTCGTCAATAACGCCGCGCCTGCCTGGCAATTCCCCAACGGCAGAGGTTGCCAAGGGAATCTAGAAACTGGAGACCCTGTTAAAGTTCTCTCGAATTCAACGTTCCCAGTGACCTTGCACGGCTTCACCTACCACCCGCAGAGCGAGGCGCTGCTGCAATGGTTCACGCGAGAAGATCCTTCCAGCGCTTTCAAGGGTGCCTACAGCTATCCCGATACGAGCGTGCTGACCGGTCCGGCGCAGGATTGCGCCACGGAGTAGACATGGCATACGCTACCTGGCCCAAAATACTGGCCCAAAAAAATAAAAGAGCGCTCCGGACCCGAAGGTCACAGAGCGCCCGAACAGCCCTCCCCCAGAACTGCTCAATTCGGACTTTAACGCACGGCTCCAGACCTGGGAATACAACTTTCCGGCCATGTCCTGGCACCCGAGTGCCATGCCGCCTGTAACAAAAATTTTTGACCGCTTAAGGTACGCAAAGTATTGCACACTGCCCACGGGGAGCGACACAACGGCCGCTCGTAACTCATTGATATACCGATAGTTTCTTAAAATCATGCCTCTGGCCCAGGGGGTGCACTATCCATGATGCTCCACAAGCCGTTCTGATTCAGGTCTTACCCCCATTAGACCCGGAAGCGCTGCAAAACAGGTCTAGGAGGAAGTACAAAATCATGAAGAAACTCAGTTTACTGGCGCTGTTGGTCCTGGCCCTACCGCTCAGTGCGATGGCTAGCAGTGTTGACATCAGCAGCCAGGGCGGCAACCTCTGGCTCAGCAGCGGCGGCATTTCCACTTCATCGAGTTCGGGGTTCACCTCACCTTCGAAAGTAGGTCTGGTTAGTGGTCTCGGCGGCAAGAACTTTGCTGGATCCAACCTTGGCCGACTCACGTTCTCAACTGGCGCGTTAACCGGTAGCTCCCTTACTGGTGCGACGTTTGCGGGAGGCGGAAGCTTCACTATCAGCCTCAACGGCTCCGTGGCGGGACTTCCCACTACCACAGTTTTCCAAGGCTCATTCAGCACTCCGGTTACCATGACCAACTATGGGAACGGCTTGTTTGCCCTCCAGGGCGGACTTGTGGGAATGATGAACGGGCATAAGGTATACGGAGTCTTCACCGCCGATGGCACGCTACGCAGCAACGGCACACTCAAAATTGGCAGCGTTGACGTTAACATCGCTCTGCCTGTGCCGGAACCCGGTACGCTCAGCATGCTTGGCACAGGCCTCCTCGGTCTGGCAGGTCTCGTCCGCCGTAAGTGGAGCCTCAGTTAACTCTCCAGCTAACAACCTTCCCGCCTGCTAACTGTATAGCTAACAAAGCGTGAACTCTCCAAAAGGCCCCAGCAATGGGGCCTTTTGCATGAATCTTCCCCAGTTGTCACCGAATGGCCCATTACCTACGTAATTGCGAAGTACCCCTTCGGAATTGACCCAGCGGGCCAGTGGACCTAGATTCTTGATGGAGGGGTACCGATGAAAGACATCCATGAGGTTTTGCGCCGCAAACAGGCGCAATACGCAGAACTAGGCAGGCAGATTGAGGCGCTCCAAGGCGCGGCGGAAACGCTGAAGTCGGTGGCATCTTTGCTGGAAGACTCTGGTGATGGTTCAGTTGGGGAAATGGCTCCAGCAGCAGCCCCAGCAGCTCGTGGCGCAGCCGCAGGCGCTGCTCCATCGGCCGCATCCAAACCTGCTGCACCGGCTCGCACAACGGTTCCACGCTGGCCTT
>Ga0210384_10007063_pt1 | contig 11878 bp, 10 predicted proteins | sample IncBWH2MmetaG_FD_160574 | JGI IMG/M metagenome (GOLD analysis project Ga0210384, IMG submission 160574) | Forest soil microbial communities from Barre Woods Harvard Forest LTER site, Petersham, Massachusetts, United States - Inc-BW-H-2-M | ecosystem: Environmental > Terrestrial > Soil >...
CAGCGGAAGGACGATCTCAGCCGCCTCCGGCCCCGCCGGCATGGTCTTCTAAGGCGCACATCCCGGCGTAGAGTACCGGGATGCCGGGCGCTGAGCTTGAGCGGCTTTGGCGACGTCTCGAGCCAATTTGCATCGACCACATGCCGCTCTGCGAGCCGCCGCCGCGGGAGAGCCGCTTTGGGTCGCCGCTGAATTGTCGAAGGTTCATTGGGTGCGGTCGGAGATGGTCGAGGTAAGCTGTGCCGAACGGGTGCCGGGTCGGCTCCTGCGGCAAGTCGTTTATCTCGGAGAACATGGGGACAAACCGGCAACCGATGTGCGCCGCTGTCGTCCCGGCAAGAATGCGCCGCGATCGGAGACCGTTGCAAAACCGGGTGACCCCGTTTGGCGATGTCGTCGCGATCTCGCAGAGAGGGCTTTACATCGGCAACCGCGGGATCATCCACGACCCCGCAACCAAAACGCTGCTTGGCAGGCGCTGGACGACCAAGGCGTGGCTCGTTTGTGTCCTCGACTACAAGGGACGCCGCCGGGAGTTGATGGGCGGGCGCAGCTGGACCGAACTTTTCTTTCTCGATGAAGCTGTGGCGCTTGCCGCCGGTCACCGGCCGTGCTTCTTCTGCCGCCGCGCCGATGCTCAAGCATTTCGTGCCGCCTGGGGCAAGGCGAAGGGAGGGGAGGCGCCTCTGGCGCCGGAGATCGATGCGGTGCTGCACGAAGAGCGGCTGGAGCGAGGCCGCAAACGGGTCCATGCCATCTCCGATCCTGTTGCAGAGTTGCCGGACGGTGCCGTGATCATCGCGGCCGGAGAGGCCTACACCATTGCGCACGGCCGCGCATTCCTCTGGAGTGAGCAAGGCTACCAGGCGGCGCGACAAATTCGTCGCGCCGACGGGCTGCTGACCCCGCCGTCGACGTTGCTCGCGATCCGGGCTGGCTACCGGCCGGTGTTACACCCCGACATTGAAAGTAATCCCCATTTCTGATCTTGGCTGCTATCGGTTCTCCAAGGCGACCCTCGCCGGTGCGGGCCTCAATGGGCGAGACGCGTCGATTGTACCCTATTCCTTAAACCGCAATCGAATTGCTAAACCCGACGCTCACGCATCATTCATTCGCGGCTGCTCCGGCGGGCGGTCGGGACGGCATCGAGATCACCTCTCGCCGGCGATCGCCGGTTCAGTCACGGTGTTGAGCAGCGCCAATCCCGTATTCGGCATTTGCGTGTCTTGCCGGCTGGGGGGTGGGCTACTCTTATCGATGGCTGAAGCGGTCGTTTGCCCCGGCGATGGAATCGCCGGCGTGCGCTGCGGATTTTGGCCGCGTGTCGCAACGAAGGAAGTACGTCATGCCGGACACGCACGTCTTGGCGGAACACTCAAGCCGGGGTCAGGTCGCCGTCTACGACGCGATCGTCATCGGCGCCGGGATTTCCGGCCTTTATATGCTCTACCGCCTGCGCGAACTGGGCATGACCGCGCGGGTCTTCGAGGCCGGCACGAATGTCGGCGGCACCTGGTACTGGAACCGCTATCCCGGCGCGCGCTTTGATTCCGAAAGCTGGACCTATGGCTATTCCTTTTCCAAGGAGCTGATGCAGGAATGGGACTGGAAGGAGCACTTCTCCCCCCAGCCCGACACGCTGGAATACCTGAATTACGTCGCCGACAAGTTTGACCTACGCTGGGATATACAGTTCCGCAGCACGGTCGCGGCCGCGCGTTGGGACGAGGCGGCGAACCAGTGGAACGTGACACTAGAAAGCGGCGAGCAGGCAACGGCGCGGTTCCTGTTCACCGCCATCGGCATCCTCTCGGCCTACACGCTGCCGGCCATTCCGGGCCGGGACAGTTTTAAGGGACCTGCTTATCACCCTGCACGGTGGCCGCGCACGCCGGTGGATTTCACCGGCAAGCGCGTCGGCATCATCGGCACCGGTGCGACCGCCATCCAGGCAATCCCGGAGATCGCCAAACAGGCGGCGCACCTTACCGTTTTTCAACGCCGTCCCAACTGGGCGGCACCCTTGCATAATTCGAAGATAAGCAAGGAGGAGATGGAGGAAATCAAATCCCGTTACGAGGAAATCTACGCGCACTGCGCGACGACACCGGGCTGGTTCATTCATCAGCCCGACCCCCGCAAGACCGTGGACGTGCCGCCCGAGGAGCGCGAGGCGTTCTGGGAGAAGCTTTACGGCGAGCCCGGCTTTGGCATCTGGATGGGCAACTTCCGCGACATTCTAACCAACGAGGAAGCCAATGCCGCCATCACCGCCTATATCGCGAAAAAGATCCGCCAGCGCGTGAAGGACCCGAAAGTGGCGGACAAGCTGATCCCCAAAGATCACGGCTTTGGCACGCGCCGGGTGCCGCTAGAAAGCGGCTATTTCGAAACCTATAACCGCGACAACGTAACGCTGATCGATACCCTGGTGGAGGAGCCGATCGAGTGCATCACCCCGCATGGCATCAAAACCACAAAGCAGGAACACGAATTCGACATTCTGATCTACGCCACGGGCTTCGACGGCGTAACTGGCGCCTACGACCGTATCGATATCCGCGGTGAGAACGGCCTGCGGCTCAAAGACGCCTGGGCCGAAACCCCGCGCACCTATCTCGGCATGCTCGCCGAAGGCTTCCCCAACATGCTGATGGTGCTCGGCCCGCACACCGCGCGCGGTAACATCACTCAGGCCATCTCACACAGCGTCGAATTTCAGGCCGACATGCTGCGGTTCATGCAACAGCATAACTACACGCATGTGGAGACCCGGCCGGAAAAGGTAGACGAGTGGACGCAGATCGTGATCCAGGCGGGCGAAGCCTTGCTGTCGTTCAAGGTCGATTCTTGGCAGAACGGCGTCAATCGTAATGTCGCAGGTCGGACCGTGCGCCGGGTTCTGGGCTACAATGGCAACGGCGCGCATTTCCGGCGGACGACCGATGAAGTCGCCAAAGGCGGTTACCAGGAATTCGCGTTCCGCTAGTGCGATAAATACCGTGGAAGCTGCTGCCTAGCTCAATCCCGCGCGCGGCGGCGGAATTGCAGGCACAGCAATTCGGCGCCGACAGGGCCTGAGGCGCCAGCAAAGGCGGGATCCTCCGGGCCGACGAAGATGCAGGAATTGGCGGGCAACGGATCGCCGCCATCGACCGCAGCGTCGCCCGCCAGCACCAGCCAGAATTGACCACCGCCGGCGCTCGGCGCGCGCCCGACAATCGCGGTGCCAGGCGGCATCCGGTAGCGCCAGCCCGCCAGCCCGTCTTCCGCTTCGAGAACCGGTAGGCAGGAGATGGCCGTCGCCTCACTCAACTCGCCGAGAAGCGCCGCCGGTATCGCCTCGGTGGTCAGTTCCCAGTGCTGGTGGCGGTCACGCGCCGCATTAAGCACCTCCCGCGCGGCCGGCATATACCGGGCGCCGGGGTCCCAGCGGTTGCGCAGAGTGAACCACCAGATGCCCGACTTTCCTGCGACGATCGGTCCATAGGCCGAGTAGGCGTCGGTGTAATGCACCGCACCGTCGCTGAATTCATAGTCGCCGAGCATGCCGCGACCGGCAACGACCACCTGGAACTGGTCGGTTTGGTGGAAGTGCGGCCGGGTGACGGCGCCCGGACCCTTCTCGACCAGGAAGGCCATCGGGTGCAGCGCATCGTCGGCCGGCGGCTTCTCGTCCGGCGGCAAGGTGTAGCGGTTGGCACCGATAAAGGCGGTGTTCCAGCCGGTCAACGTCTGGCGTCGGCGAGTGCTGCGGGCGAGGATGCTGTCGGCGATCAGGACCACTGCGTACTCCGTTATTGCTGTATGCAACATGCGCAGCGGCGCATCACTTAAGTTAAATTAGTCTCAGTCGCGAGGGGATGCCTACGAAAGTCGCGATTCTTCCTCAATGGGCAAGTTGCGGCCGCTGCGCTGTGAGGAACGCCCCGTGCTGACTCATGACGAAGGGTAAGCTGGAAACCGTGCGACGAAGAGATCAAGCATGTACAAGCTGCTGTCGTTCGACGTTTACGGCACACTCATCAACACGCCGCCAATAAATGTGAAGGCGTTCCGACTAATTCTGGAAGAGGCGAGCGCGTCGAACATCGATGCGCTGGCGTTCTATCAGTTCTGGGAAAGCCGCAACATCGTCCATTATCGGGAGCCGTACCGTCGCTACCGGGAGATCGGCGCGCTTTCGCTCGAAGAAGCGTTCCAGAAGTTCGGCGTCGCGGGCGGCAGAGGAGATCTTATCGAACGGTACTTCGAATTATTCCCGGAGATGCAGCTATACCCTGACGTGCTGCCGACACTCGAAAGGCTGGCCGGCAGGTACCGGTTGGCCGTCGTATCGAACATCGACGACGATCTGCTCGGGGCCACTCGGCTTTATCGGGAATTTGATCTGGTGTGCACGGCCGAACGAGCTGGCGGTTACAAGCCCGACGGCACGTTGTTCCGATACCTGATTGCGAACGCGGGCGTCGCGGTGCCTGAAATCCTGCACTCGGGTCAATCGCAGTTCACCGACATGGTCGGCGGCAAGCCGCTCGGTCTGACGGTGTGCTGGATCAACCGGCGTGGCCTCGACCTGCACCCAAGTGTGCCGCCGCCCGACCACATTTTCCCCGACATCCGGTCGGTGTTGCTGCTGCTCGGTATGTAGCCGCGGTCACCGCTTCCGCAGCACCTCGAGCCGTGACAGCCGGACAGCATCGAGCAAACAATCTCCCTTTGAGAGAACCATGCTCGATCGGCGCTGCTACTGAACCGGTGGTACTCGGATCGGGCTTGCCGGGCCGCCGCGCTGGCGTCGGCCCGGACCCGCTTCTCAGGAATTAACGATGGCGACCGCCTCGATCTCGATCATGAAATCGGGTCCGGCGAGACGGGTGACGCCGACGGTCGTGCTGGTCGGGGTCGCCACGCCGAGATAGCGCATCCGGATGTCGGCGCACTTCTGGAACTCGTCGAAGTCGGTGACAAAGGTGTTGGTCTTGACGACGTCGGCCCAGGTGGCGCCGGCCGCCTTCAGACACCGGTCGAGGTTCTGGAAGGTCTGTTCCATTTGCGCCCGCATGTCGCCTTTGCCGACGCAGTTGCCATCGATGTCGCGGGCCAATTGGCCGGCGGTGTAGACGATTTTGCCGCTGCCGCTCACCGCCACGGCATGCGAGTAGGACGGCTTTCCGCCCGACATTCTGACATTCATGCCTTCCGGCTGAAACCGCTCGATCTTAAGAACCATTCTGCTCTCCTGGTCAGGTTCGCACCGTGCGGCCGGCATTTGGCGCACAAGACGCGCCGGCGGGATAGCGGCTTTGGCCAGGGTTGAGGCAACGATCTACATTAGCTGTCGCCGGCGACCTGCCCGCTTGGAGAGCGAAGAGGGCTCATTGCGAAATAGGGATACATAAATACTCTTGCGATGAACCCGCTCTGGAGCCAGATCGCGCGTGAGCTTTCGCCCTATGTGCCTGGCGAGCAGCCGCGGATCACCAATCTGGTGAAGCTCAACACCAACGAAAGCCCGTTTGGTCCTTCGCCGCTCGCACTTGAAGCGATACGAGCCGCAGCGGTGGACACACTGCGGCTTTATCCCGATCCCGAGGCGACGGAGCTGCGCGAGGCGCTCGCCACCCATCACGGCGTGAAGCCCGAACAGGTGTTCGTCGGTAACGGTTCGGACGAAGTGCTCGCGCACGCTTTCGTCGCGCTCTTGAAACAGCCGAAGCCGCTGCTTTTTCCGGACGTCACCTACAGCTTCTATCCCGTGTGGGCGCAATTGTTCGGCCTCGCCTGCGAGACTGTGCCGTTGGACGACGAAATGCGCGTTAGGGTCGAGGATTATCGGCGCGCGGCGGGCTCGATCGTGATCGCCAATCCCAACGCGCCGACTGGAATCGCCCTGCCGCGGTCGGAGATCGCCCAGTTGCTCGAAGATCATCCGAACATCCCGGTGGTGATCGACGAGGCCTATGTCGATTTCAGCGGCGAGAGCGCGGTTCCGCTGATCGCGGATCATCCGAACCTGCTGGTCGTGCAGACGATGTCGAAGTCGCGCGCCCTGGCCGGCTTGCGCGTGGGCTACGCGCTGGGCGACGCGAGGCTGATCGCGGCGCTGCGCCGCGTGAAAGACAGTTTTAACTCTTACCCGCTCGGCCGCCTCGCCCAGGCGGGCGCGACGGCTTCGGTTCGCGACGAAGCGTATTTTCGCGAGAGCTGCGCCAGGGTCGTCACCGGACGGGAAGCAATGACGCGGGAGCTGATCAGGCTCGGCTTCGCCGTTCTGCCTTCGAGCGCAAATTTCGTCTTCGCCAGCCATCCGGCGAAAGGCGGACTGGAATTCGCGGCGGCGTTGCGCGAACACGCGATACTGGTGCGGCACTTCAACAAGCCGCGCACAGCGCCCTATCTGCGTATCACCGTCGGGACGGAACACGACACACAACGGCTAATCGCCGCGGCGGCGCATGTCCTGGGGCATGAATAGCGGCTCGCAAGAGCTCCGCCCAGCGGGCGATCTCCCCTCGTTCTCGCGAAGGGACAGCAGTTATTAGGCGCGGAACCGGCGCAACACGTTTTCGAGCATCCGCGAGACATTGTTTTCGTAGTAATTGTGCGAAAGGCTGCCACAGAAGGTGATCGAGGCGGTCGAAAAGACTGCGCCATCACCGATCGTCTCAAAATAGACGATCTCGGCACGGATCAACGCCTTTGGCCGCTCACCGTTAACCGTCGTCACGTGGGTGAGCAGTTCCTCCGGCACGACGACAAAGTGGCACTGATGTTCTTCCGAACGCGCCAAGATTATAGCATTGGGCGGCGTCCCGAGTTCGGGATCGGCGCGGTCGAGCTCGAAACCGGCGGCGCCACCGCCCGACAGGCCGAAATCGCCGATGATCTCGTCGTCAATGCCTGTGAATATCCACGCAGCGCGGTCGTCGGCCGCAGCAGGCAAACGACGGTAATAGGAGCCCTCGAACAGGCCCTGGGCTGAGAACCCGACCCCGCAAAGCTTTTGTGGCGGTCGCCCGTTGCGACGCCAGAGCCCGCCATAGGCGCCGTCGAGCGCGTGGTAATACTCGCCCGGCTCGGCCGCCCAAGCACGGATGCCGCCCTCGGCACGGCGCACCTCGACGACATCGGGAATGGCGGCGCTGGTCGCGATGCGCCAATAGAAGCCGTTGCCGCCGAGATAGGCGAGGCGGCCGCCGGCATCGACGTAGTCTTGAAATGCGTTCAGTGTGTTCGGCGTGTGATATTCCGGGTGCGACCCGGTCACGACCGCGCGATACGGCTTTAACAGCGTAACACCTTCACGGTCGAGATCGTGATCCGTAACCACGTCAACGGCGATGCCCTTCGCCGTCAGCCAGTCGATCAGATGGGTGTCGGCCGGGAAATGCCGCAGGCCCGAACCCCGCGCATCGTTATAGGTGATGTAGCCGGGCCGCATCGTCAGCAGCGGCCGCCGGGCGCTCGAATAGCAGATACCGCTGCCGTCTCGGTGCACGTTGTAGGTCGAGGCGGCGTATTCCGGATGATCCTGCGCATTCCACTTGTAGGCACCCCATTCCGCTTGCCGCTGACGGAACGCATCGTCGACGTTGCCGCGCTGGTGGTTTCCGTAGATCTGATAGGTGAATGTGGAGGCGACAAATACCAGCGGCGCCGTCACGACACCGGCAGGTGGCAAAACATAGAACGGCACGATGTCCTGCTCGACGCCGCCGCGCAGCCGCACGCCATAGACGCCCGATGCCATACCTTCGGGGATGGTCACCTCGAAATCGGTATCCCAGCCGCAATCGTAGAGGTCGTCCTCGTGGAAATGGATCGCGGCGTAATGCCGTGGCCGATGCCGCCAGGCTGTCTCTTCGCCGGTCCAGCGCGAGCCGCATACCGCCCGCGTCGGCAGGTTGCGGAGGGTGCCGTGCAGCGCGTACGGCCCGCGGTCGAGGATGCGGTCGCTTGTTATTTCCTGGCTGAAATCCCAATAGGCGGCACAGGCGTCCGCGTCGGGCTCCAACGCTGCGCTTGCGTCATGTACGCCCGGCATGATGGCAGGATCTTCGATCCGGCCGTTCAGAAACGCCGTGTAAGGATTTTCGTGCAGGCGCGGGGTAGCAGCGGGTGCGGCGCCGAAGACGATGCCGACTAGCGAAGCGAGCGAGCCGGTGGTTTCCGCCTCGCCGCTGTCGGTCATGCCCCAGCTGCGTTGCAAGGCAGTCTGCCGGAGACGGACCCGCCCCGCCTCGACGATGACCCGCAATTCGTACCAGCGCCGCTTCAGCATCGGCGCCGCGATGCGCAATTCGCGCGCGCCGAGCGTCAGACCCGCGCCCTCGGCGGTGACCCACAGTGTCGGCCCGCCTGCGATCGCCAATACGGTCTGCCGGCGGGTATCAGGCAGCCACGGCTGCACCCGCACGACAATCGTGCACGTGTCGGGCAAGGGGATCGCCTTATCCCGCGTGACAATCCCGTATGAACCGGAGTACGCCGGCTGAAACCGCGACGGATAGGTTCCGGCAAACGTGGCCTCTACCTCCTCGAATTTGAGGCCCGGGCCCGCCGGATTGGCGTCGCCATGAATGATCCGCACCAGATCCGCCCGGTACGGCTCGGCGAGCCGGCTCGACACCTTCACCGCGATCCGCTCGCCCGGCCGCACCGAAAACCGGTCCACATAGCCGATCAAAGGCACCACGCCGCAAGCCCTCCGCCGCTGTTTCGCAATACGCTACGCCGCGGGACGAGCCTCGGGAACCCGTCGCCAGATCGGTTGCGGCAGCCCGAGGGGCGGGTCAGTATTCCCAAATCGGTCGCGAGGAGCGTTTCTAATGTTGGCAGATCGTTTTGGCCTCTCGTTGTCCACGTCGTCGGCCGCGGCGCGAGACGCCTATGTCGACGCCAGCGAGCGGGCGCTGACCTTCTACCCGGGCGCGTTGTCGGCCTATGACAGCGCCATCGCCGCCGAGCCCGGTTTCGCCCTGGCGCACGCCGGCAAGGCCCAGGTGCTGATGCGCGAAGGCAATGTCGCGGGGGCGCGCGCGGCTCTCGGGGCGGCAAAGGAATTGGTTGCGGGCGTCTCCGAACGCGAGGCAAGCCATATCGCAATTTTCGATCTGGGTTCGAGCGGACAGACCGAGGCGGCAATCGCCGCCGTCCACAAGCATCTGGCGGCATGGCCGTGCGACGCGCTGGTGATTTCGATTGCGGCCAACCCGAACGGCTTGATCGGCGGGTCCGGCCGTCTCGGGCAAAAGCACCAGATCGCCGAGCTGATGGACAGCCTCGCACCGCATTTCGGCGACGATTACTGGTTCCTGTCCTATCATGCGATGGCACTTTCGGAAGACGGACGGCTCGCGGAGGCACGGCCGAAGATCGAGCGTTCGGTCGCGCTGAACCCGAAGAACGCGCATGGGGCGCACGGATTTGCCCACGTCTGCTACGAAAGCGGCGAACCCGACACCGCGCGCGCCTTTCTGTTGCCGTGGCTCGCCGAGTATCCGCGCGACGGATTTTTCTACGGTCATTTGAGCTGGCATCTGTCGCTGATCGAAATCGCGCTCGGCCACTGGGGCGAGGCGCAGGCGGTCTACCGCGACGCCATCGAGCGTGACCGTCACAGCGGCGGGCCGCAGCAGAAAATATCAGACGGGTGCGCGTTTTTGTGGCGATCGGAGCTCGCCGGCCAGCCCCGCGACGCCGCCGCCTGGCACGTCATATACGATTATGCGGGCGAGGCGTTGTCGCGACCGAGCAGTGGACTCCCCGACTTGCACGTCATCCTGGCGCATGCCGTGATGGGCGACGATGCGGCGATCGAGGCGCGCAATCGCGAGATCGAGGCACTCGCCAGTTCCGGGCGTTACCCCTCCGGCTCCTACCTGCCGACGCTGGCGCGCGGCTTTGCCGCGTTCGAACGGCGGGATTTCGCCGCGGCGATCGAGGCGCTGGCTCCCCTTGCCGGTCAGAACGAGCGTATCGGCGGCAGCCGTGCGCAGCACGATCTGATCGAGTTCACCCTACTGAAGGCCTATCTCGGCGCCGGTCGTCCGGAAGAGGCCAAACGGCTGCTGAGCGCACGCCGTCCCGGCGCTTCCTGCGTTCCGGTTGCGGGCATCGCGGCGGTCCAGTGATCGTCGCCGGCGTCGCGTCAACGCATCTAGGGGAGACAAAAAATGCGTCCGCAGGCTGCTGCACTGAAGGCGCTGCTTGACGAACCGCGGCTGCAGGTAATGCCGGGTTGCGGCGATGGGATGGGTGCCCGGCTGATCGAGGAAGCCGGTTTTCGAACCGGCTTTGTCTCCGGCTCGAGTGTGTCGGCGATGCGCCTCGCGATGCCGGACATGGATCTGGTGAGTTTCAACGAAATGGCCGATGCGGTTGAGAGCTGCATCGCGGCCGCGCCCAATGTCTTGTGGCTCGCTGATGGTGATACCGGTCACGGCAATGCGCTCGCCGTGCAGAAGGTTATTCGTGCTTATGCGCGCCGCGGCGCCGCAGCAGTGCTGATTGAGGACAAAATATGGCCGCGTCCACTCGGCCGCGAAGGCGCGAAACTGGTAGTCGATCGCGAGCATGCGATTCTGCGCTGCCGGGCGGCGGTCGAGGCTTGCCGCGACGAAGGCATTCTGCTGCTGGCGCGCACCGACGCCCGCGTGTCGCGCGGCTTCGACGAGGCGCTGGCGAGAATACGGGCATTCGTCGCCGAGGGCGCCGACATCCTGTTCCTCGACTCGCCGCAATCGGAAGAGGAGATGCGCGCCGGTATCGAGGCTTGCGAGGGCAAGCCAGCCCTCGCGGTCACCTCACCGGCGGGCAAGCACTTCATGCCCGGCGACGCCCAGCTCGAACGCATCGGCATTCGGATCGTCGTCTACCCGCAGGACATCCTCGCCGCCAGCGTGCGGGCGATGCGCGATGCACTGGCCGGGATGAAAGGCGGCCCCAAGCCACCGATGGCCACTCCCGCCGAACTGGCAACCGCCATCCGGATCGCCGAATATCTGACCAAGGATTCGCGCTGGCCCGATCCGAGCTGACCGCGGGCTACCGCTGTTTCTGGCGGATGGCGGAGGCCCGCACGATCGCGTCGATCAGGCGGTGGCGCTTGACGGCGGCGTCGAAGCGCGGGCTCGCGGGCAGCGCCGGGATATGCGCGATTGAGGCAAACCCCTGTTGGCGGCTCAACCCCACGACACCCACTCGTATTTTGCTGCTGCCAGCCACCAGGTCCTCCACATCACCTCTGGAACGGGCGGATCGCGGCTAATCGATGACGAGCGCCTGCAAGGCCCGACCCAGGGTCTCGACGATGCGGTCGCATTCGGCGCGGGAAATGACCAGCGGCGGGCACAACGCGATCGTCGTGCCGAAGCGGCGTCCACCGCCGGCGCGGCCGACGATGACGCCCTGGTCGCGGCAAAAATCGACGACACCACCAAACTGTGCCGGATCGAGCTGCTCCTTGGATGACCGGTCCTTCACCAATTCGACGCCGATCAACAACCCCTTGCCGCGGATATCGCCGACATTCTTGTGGCTCTTGAAGCTTTGCAGCGCATCGAGAAAATAGGCGCCGATTTCGGCCGCGCGACCGGCGAGCTTTTCCCCCTGCAGAATCTCGATATTGCGCAGCGCCACGGCGGCCGCCACCGGGTGGCCGCCATAGGTGTTCACCTGCATGACCTGCCGGTTTTCCGACGGCTCGCCATAAAAGCTGTCGAAGACGCTGTTCTTCACCACAGTCGCGGCGATCGGCTGATAGGCGCTGGAGATGCCCTTTGCCACCGCGATGATGTCGGGCGACACGCCGTAATGCTGGTGCGCGAACATCTTGCCGGTTCGGCCGAAGCCGTTGATGACCTCGTCGACA
>Ga0210384_10007064_pt1 | contig 11876 bp, 11 predicted proteins | sample IncBWH2MmetaG_FD_160574 | JGI IMG/M metagenome (GOLD analysis project Ga0210384, IMG submission 160574) | Forest soil microbial communities from Barre Woods Harvard Forest LTER site, Petersham, Massachusetts, United States - Inc-BW-H-2-M | ecosystem: Environmental > Terrestrial > Soil >...
AGGATAGTGCGATTATGGCGGCCGCTCGTGCTTGCGGTTGCGAAGTGCCGTTCCGTCGCCCGGACGTACTGGCCTCCGATACCGCGCCAACGATTGACGTGATATTGCACACGCTCGAGGCGTTACCCGGCTACGACGTCGTCGTCCTGCTCCAGCCAACGTCGCCGTTACGCACGGCCTCGGACGTTGACGCGGCTTGCGAAAAATTCGCTGCCAGCGGCGCGCCGGCCTGCGTCTCGGTCAGCCCGGTCGCGCAGAGTCCATACTGGATGTATCGCCTCGGCGAGAATCAGGCTCTGCTGCCAATCATCGAGGCGCCATCGCCGGTCCGCCGTCGCCAGGACCTGCCCGATGTCTACGCCTTGAACGGCGCGATCTATGTTGCGGCAAGCGCCTGGTTGCGGCAAACCCGGACATTTCTGACCAGGGACACAGTGGCCTACGTGATGCCGGCCGCACGCTCGCTCGACATTGATACGCCGGCGGACTTCGAGGTTTTCAAAAGGATCGCAACCGCAGATGTCAATGCTTAAGTATCCGCGTCGCCGTGACATCCAGCTGGGGGGGCTCAAGAAGGAAACCCCGGACAGCGCCCGCTACGGTCTGCCGCTGCAGGTTGGCTTCTGCCGGCACTGCGTGATTTCGAATCAGCGGCCGAATTCGGCGATTGAATACGAACACACGAAGGACAGTCGCAAGAATACGATCAATTTTGATCAGGAGGGCGTCTGCGACGCCTGCCGTCTGGCGGAGCAGAAAGATGGCAGCATCGACTGGCAGGAACGCGAGCAGCGCTTGCGCGAGCTGTGTGACCGCCATCGCAGGAGCGACGGCTCCTACGACTGCGTCGTTCCAGGCTCGGGCGGCAAGGACAGCTTCTACGCCGCGCACCTCCTCAAGTACAAGTACGGCATGCACCCGCTGACCGTCACTTGGGCGCCGCACCTGCACACGGACTGGGGATGGCGGAACTTCCAGGCGTGGATCCACGCGGGCTTCGACAACTTCCTGTGCACGCCCAACGGACGCGTGCACCGCCTGCTCACCCGCCTGGCGGTTGAGAACCTCTTCCACCCGTTCCAGGCATTCATCTTTGGGCAGAAAGCCCTCGCGCCGAAGATGGCGCTGCTGCACAAGATTCCGCTCGTTTTCTACGGCGAAAACGAAGCCGAGTATGGCAATCCGATTGCCGATACGCGGTCGGCCAGACGCGACTGGTCGTACTTCGCTGCCGACGACAAGTCCAAGATCTACCTCGGGGGCGCCTCAATCGCGGACTTGCAGGGGCAATTTGGCGTTGACGCGCACGAACTGCAGCCGTACCTGCCTGCCAACCCCGAGGAAATCGAGCGCCAGAAGATCGAGGTTCACTACCTTGGCTACTACCTGAAGTGGCATCCGCAAAGCTGCTACTACTACTCGGTGGAGCACGGTGGTTTTCAGGCATCGCCTGAACGCACGCCGGGCACCTACAGCAAGTACAACAGCATCGACGACCGGATCGACGACTTCCACTACTACACGACGTTCATCAAGTTCGGTATCGGGCGCGCGAGCTACGACGCGGCCCAGGAGATCCGGTCGCGGGACATCACGCGTGATGAAGGCGTCGCGCTGGTCCGACGCTTTGATGGCGAATTCCCCGAGCGCTTCGCTGAGGAAATCTTCCGCTACCTCAGTATTCCGTCGAAAGAGTTCTCCGAGGCTTCGAAAATGTTCGAGCAGCCCGTCATGGATCGCGCCTACTTCGACAATCTCGCCGACTCGTTTCGCTCGCCGCACTTATGGAAATATGAGCATGGCAAGTGGCGGCTACGATACGCGGTGTGGCACGGAGAGTGAGGGGTGGCCAACGTCCGTCTGATCGCCCGGCTCGACATCAAGGGTCTGAACCTCATCAAGGGAGTGCATCTCGAGGGGCTACGCGTGATTGGCGACCCACAGGAATACGCCCGGCGCTACTACGAGCAGGGCGCGGATGAGCTCATATATCTGGACGTGGTTGCCAGCCTTTACGGACGCAGCAAGCTGACCGAGATTGTCCGTCATACTGCGCATGATGTCTTTGTTCCCATGACGGTTGGTGGCGGCGTTCGCGACGTGGGCGACGTGCGCGATCTACTGCGCGCGGGCGCTGACAAGGTGGCGATCAACACGGCCGCCGTGCGGCGTCCGGAGCTGGTCACCGAAGTGGCGCGGCGGTTCGGTTCGCAGTGCATGGTGCTGTCGATCGAGGCTAAACAACAGGCTCCGGGCCAGTGGGAGGTCTACACGGACTGCGGCCGGGAACGCTCGGGCGTCGATGCTGTCGCGTGGGCGCGCCGCGGCGTGCAGCTTGGCGCCGGCGAGATCCTCGTCACGTCGATAGACCGCGAGGGCACACGCAAGGGCTTCGACGTCGAACTTACGCGGGTGATCGCGTCCGCCGTAAGCGTACCGGTGATTGCGAGCGGCGGTTATGGTGAGCCGCAGCATCTGCTGGATGTTGTACACAACGGCGCCGCCGACGCGGTAGCCTTCGCCGACGCGTTGCACTATGGGCGAACCACGATCGCTGCCGTGCGCGAGCAGGCGATGCAGGCAGGCATCGACGTAAGAAGGGTCTGAAGCACGTGCAGGTTACGGTCATCGACTACGGCATAGGCAACCTATATAGCGTGCGCCGCGCGCTGGAACGCTGTGGCGGTGAAGTGACGCTGACCGCTGATGCAACGCAGATCGAGGTGGCATCGCACCTTGTGTTGCCAGGCGTGGGTGCTTTCGCGGACGGTATGCTCGGCTTGCGCGAACGTGGACTCATCGAGCCGATTCAGCGCTATGCGGCGTCGCGCCGGCCCTTACTGGGCATCTGTCTGGGCATGCAGATGCTCGCGAGCGTCAGCGAGGAATTCGGTCGCCACGAGGGCCTGGGTCTCATCCCGGGGAGGGTAGTCCCGGTTCCGCACATGACGACGGACGGGAGGACACAAAAGATCCCGCACATTGGCTGGAACGGATTGGTACCGCCGCCCGACGGTGATTGGCGTGATTCGCTGCTGCGAGGAACGCCAGCGGGCACTGCAGTCTATCTCGTGCATTCATACTCCGTGATTCCTGACGATCCAAGACACAGCCTGGCCGACTGTGTGTACGGAGGACATCGAATTGCGGCCGCGATACGCTGTGGACGTGTTGAAGGCTGCCAATTCCACCCTGAGAAGAGCGGGGAAGCCGGGCTGGGAATGCTCGCGCAGTTTCTCCACCCGTGAACTGCGACCAGGCGGTGGCAGGGCCGCTTCCGGGCGAGCGCCGGATCCTCGCTTGCAATGAGCCAGTCAAACGAAAAGCGCCCACATGAGAGTCCCGCGCATGTTCGGCCAGGACTCCCTGTTTGGGTCGGCTGTCGTTTACGGGTTGACGAATGCAATCGGCGCGGGAATTCCGCTCCTCGTGCTGCCGGTGCTTACACGCGTCTTGACGCCTGAGGAGTATGGTCGGGTCGCCATGTTTTCAGTGGTGGTTGCGCTGCTCGGAGCGTTTACCGGCTTGAGCGTGCATGGCGCCGTCGGAATTCGCTATTTCGATAAGAAAAAAATCGACTTCCCACGCTATGTGGCCACCTGCCTGATCATTCTGACAGCCAGTACGCTGTTGGTTCTGGCTCTGGTCTGCCTGTTACTACCCTGGTTCGAATTGGCGGCCAAATTGCCGGCGCGCTGGCTGCTCGTGGCGGTACTCGTCGCGGCTGCGCAGACTCTCATTCAGGTGCAACTTGCGATCTGGCAGGCTGCGAGGCGGCCATGGGCATACGGTGCATTGAGATTAGGCCAATCTATCCTGGATGGCTCGATTTCACTGATCCTTGTGCTGGCGTTCGGGCTCGCTTGGGAGGGCCGGGTCGCCGGCATCGCCTCGGCAGCCGGGCTGATTGGCATCCTGACGCTGCTCCTGTTGGTGCGTCAGCACTGGGTGCGCTTCCCAGGCAGCACAGACTATGCACGGAATGCCTTGTGGTTTGGCGTGCCGCTGATTCCGCACGTGGTCGGCGGGATGCTGCTCGTTATGATCGACCGCTTTCTGATCAGCAATGTTCTGGATGTGGCGAGTACCGGGATTTACATGGTTGCGTTGCAGATCGGCATGGTGCTGGGACTCGCGACTGACTCGTTCAACCGCGCCTATGCGCCCTGGTTGCTCGCGACGCTGACTGAGACACAGCCTGGCAGAGATGCGGCGATTGTCCGCTTTACCTACGGCTATTTTTTCGTCGTGTGCGTGATTGCCGTTCTGCTTGGTTTGTTTGCCCCCACCATCCTGGGCTTTCTGGTCGGGGACAAATTTCGTACCGCCGCACCGATCGTTGTCTACATCACTCTTGGTTTCGCTTTCGGCGGCATGTATTACATGGTGACCAACTATGTATTCTTTGCCGGGCGAACGGCGAGTCTGGCGGCAATAACCCTGATCTGTGGGATCTCGAACACAGCGCTAACGTACTGGTTGCTCCGTCGCAGCGGCGTGATTGGGGCGGCGCAGGCTTTCATGCTGGCGCAGGCATTGCAGTTCGCGGGCACATGGTGGCTTGCGCATCGATCGCGGCCGATGCCATGGGGTAAGGCCCTGTTCGGGCGACGAGCAGCATGATGGGTGGAGCGAACTGGCGCTTGACTAACTGAGCGCCGCTCGCCCAGTCCTCTATACTTTCCATCATATGCTCCGCCAAGTGCTATTCGGCTCCATGCTCATCTACACATGGGTGCTGTACACATTCATCGACCGCGGAGTTGAGGAAAACGTCTCTCTGCCGTTGTACATCGCGACGGTTGCGCCAGCGGTCTTGTTCGTACTTTTCAGCATTCCTTACTGCGTTCGCTTAAGATATCAAAAGCCCGCCTTTGCACTGCTGCTGTTGTTGATTCTGACAGCGGGTTGCTCGCTTGCCAGGGCGGATTTTTCCACATTGATCAGTGTTGGCTCCCTGAGTGCCATGCTGATCGCTATGCGGCACTCCAAAGTTTCCGTTGGGCCTGGGCTCATCAATAGCTTGTTTCTTCTGTCTATCGTAACTTGCGCGACCATGCACGCCTTCGGGATGGGTCGATACGGTATTCTGCCCGGTCAAGCGGATGATGAAATCCCGTGGCGCGTATCTCTTTTCGCATTCAACGTGACGTCGAGCTGGATGTTTGCTCTCATCGTCATCGGACTCAACTATTTCCACAACCGCCGCCTCGTATCCAAGACCGTGTTTATCTCGGCAGCGTTGTATTTCCTGATTTTCAGTGCGTCGCGAACCGGATTGATCATCCTCGTGCTATGGATAGCGTTTTTGGCAAGTACGCAAGTCATCCTTTTGCGCGAGCGGCGATTCTACAAGCTGTTCATACCATGCGCGGTAGCGGCGTTTGTGATCGCGTTGAATGCCGAAGGAGTATTGCTGCTGCTGACGGACAGCAGCAATCCTATTGTGAACGAGGTCCTATTCAAGTCTACGGAAGGTGCCGGGAGTGCCGAGCAAGCCAAGACGTCTATTCAACGGACCATGCTGTGGTCTTCACATGCGCAAATATTCATGGAGAATCCATGGATCGGGCGCGGCACATTCCAGTTGGAAAACGTAGTGCCTTTCGAGGAATCAGGTACTGCTACCGGTTCAGAATCGTTCCTGACGGGATTGTTTGCGAGAATCGGCGTGCTGGCGGTTCTGTTCGTGTATTTCATTTATCTACTGGCCGGTGATGCGGCCCGGGAGAAGGACAGGCTCTCTTTCTGTTTTGCGATCTTTTTTGCCGTCTCGTCTCTGGCATACGGAAGTTACATCGTCCCTTACGATTTCGTGTTCCTTGCGCTCTTCGGAGCAATGAACTATTCACGAAGGGCGTCGAGGCCACTGCGGGTTTCTGCACGTTGAGCTCTTTTCGCCGACACCTGCCCATCGATCAGTTGGTTGCGCTCGCGCGCGGCTGTGGCGGACAGTGCGTGCAAGTGACGCATCCGCGGGGGCAGGCGGGAACCAGCGCACCGGCAGTGCAGGCGCACGGAGACACGAGTGCCGTGAAACCGCTGCGGGTTCTATATCTACACTTCGTCGGCCAATTTGGCGGCGCATCGCGTAGCCTCTACGAGGCCGTGCGGTCTTTTCCGCATGGAGCAGTCGAACCTCTGTTTGTAACTCAACGCGGGAGCGTATTGGCCTATTTTTCCCAACTAGGAGAAGTGATCGCGGCGAGGGGCTTGTCGAAGATAGACAACACGCGCTACAGCTATTATCGCGGGGTGCGTTGGCTGGTGGTTCTGCGTGAGCTCGCCTACCTGCCCGCCACTATGGCAGCCCTTTTGCATGCCAAGCGGCGCTGGAAGCAGGTCGATTTGATACATGTCAACGAGTTCAGCGGTCTGATCACCTTGTGGCTCGCGCGGCGCTGGTTTGATGCACCTGCCGTTGTGCATGTGAGGTCCGTGCTTCGGGTCGACCCCGACTCTTCGCGCACACGTTGGATCAACGGAATGCTAAGGCGCAACGTGCAGGGAATTATTGCAATTGATGAAACCGTCCGGGCGAGTCTGCCGAGCGACTTGTCAGTGGAGGTCATTCACAACGGCTTCTCGCCCAAGGTGGATGCCGCTGGTGACGATTCGCTCGAGCGCAGCCTGTCGCGCCTTCGACCAGAGTCGTTCAAAGTGGGTTTCGTGGGTAATTTGCTGCTTGTTAAAGGAATCCATGAGCTGATTGACGCCGCACGATTGACCCGAGACTGGGGCCTTGACACTGAGTTCCTTGTTGTCGGTGATGACGCGCGGCCCTCGCATGGTGTCGGCTCGCTCGCGCTCAGGGCTTTGGGGCTCGAGCAGAACGTTCGAGCCGCGGTCGAGGCGGCGCTGAGCCGGTATTCCTTGCGCGACCGCATCCATTTGGTCGGCTTCACTCATGATCTGGCGCGCGTGTACCGGCACATGAATGTGCTGGTTTTCCCCTCGCACTTTGACGCCCCGGGGCGTCCGATCTTCGAGGCCGCGTTCTTCGGTGTACCGAGTATCGTGGCCGTGCGTGAACCGAAACCCGACACGCTGGTTGACGGGGAGACCGGTCTTGCCATCGAGCCACGGTCTGCCGAGCAGCTGGCGCGTGCCATCGCGCGCATGGCGGGAGATCGCGCTGCCACCTCCCGCATGGGGGAGGCAGCGCGACAAATGGCCGAACGCAACTTCAATGCGCAGCTCAATGCGGCCCAGCTGCTGCAGGTGTACTGCCGTGTCGCAGGCGCAAGGTGTCATGTCAGCACTCACGAGGCGCAATGAGCATGTTCGTCGACAAGGTGCTCCTCATCACGGGCGGAACCGGATCGTTTGGTCAGGCCGTATTCCGTCGCCTTCTCGCTGCCGGCCTGCGGGAGATTCGAATCTTCAGCAGGGACGAGAAAAAACAGGATGACATGCGCCGGCGCTATAACAACCATCCGAACCTGAAGTTCTACCTTGGTGACGTACGTGATTCGCGCAGCGTAGCGGGTGTCATGCGTGGTGTGGACTTCTGCTTTCATGCGGCAGCGCTTAAACAGGTTCCCTCCTGCGAGTTCCATCCGATGGAGGCCGTGCGTACCAACGTGCTCGGTACTGAAAACGTACTCGAAGCAGCCATCGCTGCCCGGGTGCAGCGGGTGATCTGCCTCAGCACCGACAAGGCGGTCTACCCGATCAACGCCATGGGTATCTCCAAAGCAATGATGGAGAAGGTAATGGTGTCGGTATCACGCAATCTCGAAGGCAGTGGCACCGTGATCTGCGGCACCCGGTACGGGAACGTTATGGCTTCGCGCGGCTCGGTGATCCCGCTTTTTGTTGAACAGGTTCTGGCTGGCATCCCGATAACGGTCACGGATCCGACGATGACGCGCTTCATGATGACCCTGGACGACGCGGTCGAGCTGGTGCTGTACGCATTTTTGCACGCCAATAACGGCGACATTTTCGTGCAAAAGGCGCCGGCGGTAACGGTGGCGGTGCTCGCTCAAGCGCTGCTTGAACTGATGGCGCGTCCCGGTCACGAAATCCGAGAAATCGGCACCCGCCACGGGGAGAAGTTGTACGAAGTACTCCTCAGTCGGGAGGAGTTGGCGCATGCCGAGGATCTGGGTGACTATTACCGTGTGCCGCCCGATGGACGCGACCTTAATTACGCGAAGTTCTTCGAGCAGGGCGAACGGCGAATCACGATTTCCGAAGAATATACCTCCCACAACACTCGCCGGCTCGACGTTGCCGACATGAAACAGTTGCTGCTGAAACTCGAATTCATTCAACGTATTGCGCGCGGCGAAGCGGCAGCACCGGAGGATTGAGCGCGGTGCGAATCGTTGTCACCGGAGCCGACGGCTTCATCGGCAGCAATCTGAGCGTGCGCCTGCGCGAATTGCCGCAGAGCGAGGTGGTCGGTATCACCAGCAGTACGGCTCGTCAGGAGTTCGAGGCCGCGCTGGGCGCCGCCAATTTCGTGTTCCACCTCGCTGGCGTGAACCGCCCGAAGGACGAGGCGGAGTTCGTCAATGGGAATGTGGAGCTGACGAAATCTGTGTGCGCTGTGCTGGCGGCGAGCGGCCGCCGCACGCCTGTCGCCTACGCGTCGTCCGTACAGGCGACGCTGGAGAACGCCTATGGCCGGAGCAAACGCGCGGCGGAGGAAGTCTTGTTGCAGTACGGACGTGACAGCGGTGCTCCGGTGCAGTTGTTCAGGCTGACCAATGTATTTGGAAAATGGTGCAGGCCCTACTACAACTCGGTAGTGGCTACCTTCTGCCACCAGGTTGCCCAGGGCATGCCGATTACGGTCGACAACCCGGCAACTTCCCTGCGGCTGTTGCACGTTGACGACCTCGTAGCTGCATTTGTCCGCCTGCTTGGCGCGGGTCACCTGCAAACTGGATATGTCGAGGCTGGCCCGGTATACGAGACCACAGTTGGCGAATTGGCGCACACTTTGCGTGAGATCGCTGACAGCCGGAATTCCCTACTGATTCCACGCGTCGGTGTAGGCCTCACCAGGGCACTCTACTGCACCTACATGAGCTACTTGCAGCCGGATGCCTTCGCCTACAAGGTGCCCCGCCATACCGATCCGCGAGGCGTGTTCGTGGAGATGCTGAAGACGCCGGACTGTGGACAGGTTTCCTACTTTACGGCTCACCGAGGAGTTACGCGCGGAGAGCACTACCACCACAGCAAGACTGAGAAATTTCTTCTTATCCGCGGCACTGCGCGCTTCGCGTTTCGAAACATCAGGACCGGCCAGACGCACGAGCTCATTGTTCGCGGCGATGAAGGATGCATCGTCGAGTCAGTGCCAGGTTGGGCGCACAATATTACCAACATCGGAGAGGATGAGCTCATCGTGATGCTGTGGGCGAACGAGGTACTCGATAGGGCGCGCCCTGATACCGTCGCGATGCGGGTGGCCCATGAAGAAGCTTAAGGTCGTCACAGTCATAGGCACCCGTCCGGAAATTATCCGCTTGTCGCGGGTAATTGTGCGCCTGGACGAGTACTGCGAGCAGGTGCTCGTGCACACCGGCCAGAACTATGACTATGAGCTTAATCAAGTGTTCTTCGAGGATCTTGGTGTGCGCAAGCCGGATCACTTCCTGAACTGCGCAGGAGCCAGCGCGGCACAGACCATCGGTAATGTCATCGTCAATGTCGACCAGTTGCTCGCGCTGCAGCAGCCCGAGGCAGTTCTGGTACTCGGGGACACGAACAGCTGTATGGCGGTGCTTCCCGCAAAGCGGCGCCAGATCCCTACGTTCCATATGGAAGCGGGAAACCGCTGCTTCGACCAGCGTGTGCCTGAGGAAATTAACCGGCGCATCGTCGATCACACTGCGGATGTGAATCTCACCTACAGCTCGATCGCGCGCGAATATCTGCTCCGCGAAGGCCTGCCGCCCGACCTGATCATCAAGACCGGCAGCCCGATGTTCGAAGTGCTCACTCACTATCGAGCCCGCATTGAGGGCTCGGACGTCCTCCCCCGCCTGGGGTTGCTGCCTGGAGGCTTCTTCGTGTTCAGTGCGCATCGGGAGGAGAACGTGGATGCCCCGAAGGCGCTGGGCAAGATCGTTAATATTCTGAATGCACTTGCGCAGGATTACGATCTGCCGGTGATCGTTTCGACCCACCCGCGGACGCGCAAGCAAATGGATGCCGCGGGAGCGAAATTTCACCCGCAGGTGAGGCTACTCAAACCGTTCGGCTTTCTTGACTACGTGAAACTGCAGCGATCGGCTCGCGCCGTGCTGTCGGACAGCGGCACCATCAATGAGGAGTCTTCGATCCTGAATTTCCCGGCACTGAATCTGCGTGAGGCTCACGAGCGCCCGGAGGGCATGGAGGAGGCCGCGGTCATGATGGTCGGCCTCGATGTGGATCGCGTACGCCAGGGGCTGGCAATCCTGGCCGCGCAGTCGCCGGGTGGCGAGCGCGCGATGCGGCAGGTGGCGGACTACGGCGTGCCAAACGTCTCGGACAAAGTGCTGCGCATCATTCACAGCTACACCGACTACGTAAATCGGGTTGTCTGGCGCAAGTACGACTGAAAGCCTACCTTTGCGCCTTCTTGTCGTCAGCCAGTATTTTTGGCCTGAGTATTTCCGTGTCAACAGCCTGGTTGGCGAGTTGGTAAAGCGCGGCCATGAGGTGACGGTATTGACGGGATTGCCGAACTATCCGGGCGGCACCGTCTTTGCCGAATACCGGGCGGATCCTGGCGGTTTCCTCAGCTATGACGGCGCAGCGATCGTACGCGTGCCGCTGTTTTCCAGAGGGCGCGGCAGAGTCTCGCTGATTTTGAACTATGTGAGCTTCGCGGTGAGTGCCTCTTTGATCGGCGGCTGGAGGTTGCGCGGGCGGAAGTTCGATGCGATTTTCGTGCATGAACCATCCCCGGCCACGGTGGGGATTCCCGCCGTCCTACTGCGTGCCATCAAGAAAGCTCCGCTTGCATTTTGGGTGCTCGATGCCTGGCCGGAAACTCTGCAGGCGATCGGCGTCGTGCGCTCACGCGGACTCTTGCGGGCGATCGGCAGCCTCGTGTCGTTCATATACAACCGCTGCGACCTGATTCTCGCTCAATCGAAGACCATGGTTCCGCAGATTGCAAGGCATTGCAATGGCAGCAAGCGCGTCGTCTACTTTCCGAGTTGGGCCGAGTCCATTTTTTCCCCGGCAAACGAAGAGGCTGCAGCTGAAGTTCCCGTCAAGCACGGTAGCTTCAGTGTGATGTTCGCTGGAAACATTGGCGAGGCGCAGGACTTTCCCGCGGTCCTCGCTGCAGCCGAGATCCTGAAGGCTCATACGCAGATTCGATGGCTGGTGGTCGGAGATGGGCGAATGGCGCAGTGGGTCGGCGCGGAGATACTTCGCCGTGGCCTCCAGGATTGCGTGCTGATGTTGGGGAGGCATCCCGTCGAAAGAATGCCCGCATTTTATCGCCATGCTGACGCGCTGCTGGTCTCTCTGAAGGATGAACCGATATTTGCGATGACCATTCCGGGAAAGCTTCAATCGTATCTGGCCGCCGGGATTCCGGTAGTGGCGATGTTGAATGGCGAGGGTGCCGAGGTCGTGGAACGCTCTCGGTCAGGTCTGACGTGCAGAGCAGGAAATGCCGAGGGGCTTGCTGCGGCGGTTCTGGAACTGGCGTCATGGTCTGAGGAGCGCCGAGCGCAGCTGGGCCGGAACGCTCTTGCCGTGAGCGCGAGTGAGTTTGATCGCGACCGCCTGCTCACGCAGCTGGAGACCTGGCTGGAAGAGCTACGGGTGCAGGCACGTGGGACGACTGGTCGTTTGAGTAATTGACATGCGCGTATTGGTCACCGGTGCTACGGGTTTCATCGGGGTGCCCTTTG
>Ga0210384_10007065_pt1 | contig 11873 bp, 9 predicted proteins | sample IncBWH2MmetaG_FD_160574 | JGI IMG/M metagenome (GOLD analysis project Ga0210384, IMG submission 160574) | Forest soil microbial communities from Barre Woods Harvard Forest LTER site, Petersham, Massachusetts, United States - Inc-BW-H-2-M | ecosystem: Environmental > Terrestrial > Soil >...
GCGTTGTTTGGCGTGGGAAAACTGCTTTTACAGCAACCGGGATTGGGAATCGTTCTGCTAATTCTGTCGGGATTGTGCGCCTGGCAGATGCAGCGGGAACTTCGACTGGAGAAGTAGAGTGCTGCGGGAAACGGGGAGGTGGCGAACCACCTCCCCGCGTCCGGGCAGGTTAAGGCAGGTAGTAACGGAACGAAGTGAAGAACATGTTTTCGAGGCCACTGGGGTTGCCGCCGGAATTTCCTCTCCAGGTGTTGCGTACCACGTAGGAGTATTGCGGTCCCCACTGCAACCGGCCACGTGGACCGGCATAGAACCGGTACCAGAAGCCAAAGGTGCCCTCGATGATGTTACGAGTGTCGGCGGTGCAGCTTCCCAAAGCGCCGGGCTGGAAGCCATTGAATGCGGTTGGCGAAACGCCGGTGCTGGTGGCTGGGCCTCCGTCCACGGCGATGGAGCTGAGAACGGTCTGGCCGCCATTCGGGAGAGTCTCGGTTCTGCAACCGGCGTTGCTGAATGCCGGGGAACCATAACCAGTGGTGCCGCCCGTCGCGCTGGTGTAAGAGCCGCGACCGACGTATTCGCCGCCGGCGTACCCATAGATGTCCAACTTGGAGAGATGCACCTCCAGGCTGCCGAGAGCTTGAACGCTGCGAAGCAATGCGAGCGTGCCATCGCCGCGAACAGTTACGTCCGGGAGGCTGGTATTGCCGTAGCGCCCCACCCCGCTTCCGACAAGCCCGTGGAGGCCAATGTCCAGGTGCTTATTGAAGAAACCCGCGCGTGCGTTCGCTCCGAACCCGCCGCCGGCTCGGGTGTCGTTGGTGGCACCGAACGCGGAGGGAGTGACGATAGCGGCATTGATCGAGCATCCCAAGATAGGATCAGGGTTCGCGCACGGGAAGATGCGTGAACGGAACGTACTCACCAAGCCGAAGATTTCATAGTGGCCCCATCCTGCTGGTTCAAATGCGGCCTTGAAAACGAAATCCGGGGCGGCATTGAAGGAATAATTGGCCTGGTTGTTGTAGAGACCACCAAGGTCGCCCACAGTTCCCAGCAGAACATTGCCGTTGCTGGTGGTGCTGACGAGAACGGGATTGGGAGCCAGGCCTCTTGTGGTGGCGGCATTGATGGCGAAGCCGTGAGCGGTAAAAGTGGTCTGGGGATTCTCGACGGAGAGAGCCAGGGCGAAGTGATCGCCGAAATTCTTGGAGACGCGGAAGCCGAACTGACGCGCCCAACTGAAGCCCGCAGTGTACTGCGCGTCGATGGTCATCGGCTTTGCTTCACTGAGTGGCGCGAGAAGCTTTTTGGTTTCCGTCACCAAGCTCCACATCTGTCCACCGGTGAAGGTCCAGCCGCTATCGAGAGCCGCCTGGCCCCACAATTGTCTCTGGCGGAAGGTGTAGCTGTTGGTTTGGTTGTTGTTTGAGGTGACCCCGGCGGAAAGGAAGTCAGATTCCAGATAGCCCCGCAGGGTCACGTTGTCTAATTTTCCCTGGGCCAGCATGGTGATTTGAGACTGGCGGCCGGAGAAATTCAATTCCGAAGTTCTGGCCTGGGAAGAACCTGGCATGGGAATGGCTTTGAAGTCGGTGTTGACGTCGTTGCTCAGCGCATGCTGACGCCAGACACCTTCTGCCGCAAAGAAGCCGCCCGGAGTGATGGTGATGCCCTTGAAGCGGATAGAAGGCGGCAACTCATCCTTCTTCTCATCGTTGTAGTAACCGATTGCTTCGCTGGGATTCGCGCCGAGGCCGGCATTTTGGACCGTGGAGTTCACGGTTCTCAGTTGATCTTCCATCTGATACATTTTGCGCTGCTGGTCCCTCAACTGTTCGTTCTGCGCCTGGATCTGCCGTGACTGTGCCTCGAGCAGATCGCGAAGCTGCTGGAGCTGGTTCTCCATGCTCGGACTCGCCGAAGCAGCCGAGGTTGCTGCGGGCGCAGGCGAGCTGGCCGCGGTTTCCCCTGCGGCGGAACTATCACTCGCTTTGCCCGTAGTAGTATCTTTACCGTCTGCTGCCCCGCCTGTCCCGGCCAGAGCCGGCGATGCGGCGAGGCCGAGAGCCAAGATCCATGCTGCTAGTGCTCGCATTCAATCCTCCTTAAATTTACCTGCCATCGAGATTGAGACATGAAACTCGGGATAACAGAATGGCCCACCCTGTAATCCATCTTGCGACCGCCGACCAACAGGATCATGGACTACCCCAAAGTCTCGATCCTGCCCCCACCCGCGCGGAGAAAAACACCCCGCAAGCGGAAAATCGTGACTGAACGAGATGATGCAAGAGAGCGAAAAGACGCCAAATCCGCACAAGAATCGAACAATTCAAGCCGTGCCTGGTTCTCGCGAACCGATTCACTCCACACGCGTGGCGGAGCAGGAACCTTATGTGTGGCATTTGAATAGACTGTGACAACCGTGTGAATTGTCCGTTACTGGCGGGATTCAATCTTTGGGAGGAGTGGCGTACGAATTTTGGGTGAAGCCCAAGGCATCCGCGAGGTGCGGGGGCTGATACGGCGTCAACAGGACAGATGGGCTGAAATGAGAGCAGCGCGATGAAGTTCGATTAGGAAGTCGGCCTGCGAACGTAGGAACTGATTGGAGAAGGGAGGATGCGACGAAATGGCAGCGCGCTGAAAAACCGTTGCCGGCAAGGTTCACAGCGGTAGGCTGGGAATCCCAGCCAGCGCTTCAGGGTGAGGAGCGTGCCCTTTTCCACGCGCTCCCGCGAAATGGGTTTCAAATCAAAATTTCCGCACTTGGGACAGTGGGCGTAGCGCACGAATGAAAGAGCGACGCGACGCGCATAAAATCTCCGCTCGCAGGAGTGGCATCTCCAGGGTTTCTGACCGGCGAGGCGGGAGACCAGATCCAGCGCTCCATTACTGCGCGAGCGGAAACAATTGCCGCTCCGACAATGAGGACAAACCATTTTCCTAAGCAACTCTCGGTGGTTGCTTGCGGCAGCATACTGAAAAGTTCGGGGGTGGGCAAGACTCACAGATGGCAGGTTAGCGTTGCACCCGTTGTAGAATAATCCTCATCGAGGGAATTGAATGCCGAACTACACGGATGCACATTCACGAGCTGGAATCGATGCGCGGTTGCCGAAGCTGGAAACCTGGCCCAATCATTTTCCCGGCTACGAAATCACGATTCGCTTTCCGGAGTACACATCCGTATGCCCGAAGACGGGTTTGCCGGATTACGGCGCGATCACCATCCGATATCAACCCAACCGGGTTTGCCTGGAATTGAAAGCGCTGAAAATGTATCTACTGGCTTACCGCAATCTGGGAATCTTCTACGAAAACGCTGTGAATCGAATGCTGCGAGACATCGTTGGAGCAGTACATCCGTCCTGGTGCCGCGTCACAGGTGAATTCACGCCGCGTGGCGGCTTGACCACGACGGTCGAAGCTCACTGGCCCCGCAGCCAAAAACGTGCCGCACGCCGCCAGGGATAGACATAGCGCGGCTCCTCAGCGATAATTTCGCCCATGCCGGTGCGGCATGCGCCGCCCTAGAGGAGGCTTGATGAGTTCGAATCCGAATTCTGCTGAGGAAGTGCACGTGACAGATGCCGGTGCGTTGCCGCGCTGGGTGATATTGCTTTTCGCCGTGGCCTTCGTGCTGGTCGGCTATCTGCTCTATGCCAGCTATTCGGAAAATCAGTCGCGCCAAAAGGGGCTCGCGGACGCCAATAAAAAGACTCTGGCGCTGGTTGCAGAAATCGAAAAAACAAATTCGCACGTCGCTGATTTGAAGGGACAGCTCGACGTGACGTCGCAGAAGCTGGGACTGACGCAGGATGAGCTCGCGCGAGCGCGGGGCCTGGCGCAATCCATAAAGAAGGACCAGCAGAAAAACGAAGAGCGGCTACGGCAGGAGATCGGACAGATGGAGGCGGACACATCCACGAAGTTTGGACAAGTGGCCACGGAGATCAGCGGGACGAAAACGGAAGTTGCCGCGACGAAAGCGGACCTGGAAGCGACCAAGGGAAAGCTGCAGAGCACCATCGGCGATCTGGGCGTGCAGAGCGGATTGATCGCGCGGAATCATGACGAGGTTCAGGAGCTGAAGCGGCTGGGTGAGCGCGACATTTTCGAGTTCACACTCACGAAATCGGGTGGCGCCCCCCAGCACGTGGGGCCCATCCAGGTGGCGCTGCGGAAAGTTGACACCAAAAAATACCGCTTCACTTTGAACGTGGTGGCAGACGACAAGACCATCGAGAAGAAGGATAAGACAGTGGGCGAGCCGGTGCAATTTTACGTTCGCGGCGCGCGCGCGCCATATGAAATCGTGGTTTTCGAGGTTGCAAAAGATACGGCGAAGGGATATCTGAGCACGCCCAAATCCGCAGGCGCGCCTCCTCCATCCACTCCACCGCCGGGAAATTAGCTGGAAGAGAACTTAGAAGCATATCCGCGTCCAATTGGGGATTGCGGAGACACAATTCCTGCCCCAGAGGTGGAACAGTTGAAGACAACTCGGAATCGTACTTCCGGCCTGCCTTGGTTCGCGCTGGCTACCGCAATACTTTTCTCTCTGATACTGAGCCGACCGCTCTGCGCGCAGACTTCGGAAATTCCGGACCGGCTTTCTCCCGACACGATTTTTTACATGCATTGGCGCGGGAAGCCATTCATCGCTGAGGCGGAAAAGAAAAATCACATCCTGCAGTTCATCGAAGACCCGGACTTCGCGCCACTGCGACAGAAATTGGCGGATGATTTCCGCGCCAGCATGGAGAAGCAGGGGGGCGCGGCCGTGGCGCCAACGCTCGCCGAGCTGATTTCGCTGCTCGACAATCCGATGACGGTGGGCATGGTGACAACCCAGCCGCAACCGAAAAATGAGTCAGCCGGAAGCCCCGCGCCGCTGATCGGATTTTTCTTTGTTTACGACGCTACGGGAAAAACTGCGCTGATCGATCTTTTGAGGGCCACGCCGCAAGTGAAAGGCAAAGAGGCGCCCGCGGTGATGACCTATGATTTTGGCGGCACCACCGTGGAAGCGCGCACCTCCGGCACCGCGGTGAGTTACACCGCGCATCTTGCGAACTGGTACATTTTTGCCGACCAGAAGCAGGTGATTGAAGATTTGATCGGCCGGTTCCGCGGCACCGGACATCCTGCGTCGTCGGTCAGGCAGCTTTCTGCATATAAGGAAGTGCGGCCCTACATCGGTTCTGACGCAGCCGTGGAATTCTTCGCGCGAATGCCCGAGGTGGAAAAAATAATCCCGGCGGGTGAGAAGGGTAAGATGTTTGCGCAAGTCGCTAAAAATCTCCACCTGGAAAAACTTCACGGGATGGGCTGGGGTCTTAGCTTTGCCGGAGAGGCCACTCGGTTTCATGGAGCCATGCTTGCAGACACATCTCCGATAGGCGTGCTCGACATGGCCGGTGCGAGCACGACGGCATTTGTGACGCAGCCGGTCGTCAGCGCCGGGCCCTTCTTCAGCATTTCGAGATTCAGTTGGGCTGCCCTGTATGAATTATTTCGCGCGGGATCTGCGGGTTCGCTGAACCAACAGCAAGCAGCCACCATGACGAGTATGGAAAGCATGGCTCGGAATTTTTTGGGGATGTCGATTAGTGATGCACTCCAGCTCTTCACCGGCGAGGTGGCATCGGAAACGACATTTTCCGAGGATGGGACGGGAGAAAAAATTTATGCAGTGACCATTCAAAAACCGAAGGACGTGCTCCGCGTTCTTCGAGCCGTGGTTGGCCCCATGATCGTCGGAGAGGATACTGCAGGCGACACCACGTTCCTTGATGTTTCGGTCCCCACCACGGACCCGGCAACCGGCGAAAAGAAACGGACTTTCTATTACATCGCAGTGACCCCGGAAATGATTTATGCGGCGCCGCGGAAATCGATGGTACGCGCAGCCATGGAACGGCTGCACGCTGTTTCGGCAAGCACTGCGCCCCGGGAGATTTCGTCGAATCCGGAATTGAATCGTATGCGAGCCCTTCTGCCGGAGAAACTTTCCGGGATTAGCGCCGCGGACATGACCAACTTTCCGTGGGAAAAAGTAATGTCCAAATACGGAGCGCTCATCACACAGACGGGGAAAAATTCAGACGGGTCGAACCCATCTGCGACGTCCTACTGGAAATTGGTGAAGCCGGAAGTCTTCTCGCGCCATCTGCACATTGCCATTTCCGGTTGGTGGAAAGATTCGAACGGCGTGTACTTTGACTCGTTTGTTCAGTAGGCTCCGTTCGGCTCTGATGTGTTTTCCTCGTGCTCCGGTGTTTGTACTGTCCGTTTCCCTCCTCTCGCCGCCGATGATCGGCGCGCAGGAACCGCCGGTCGCAAGCTCGCAAATGCCGCTGCAGGCTAAGACCGAGTTGGTGAGAATGGACGTAAGCGTCCTCGACAACCGTGGAAATTTCATCAGCGGATTGGTGCAAAACAATTTCCGCGTTCTTGATACGGGAGTTGTTCAACCCATCGTTTTTTTCTCGCCCGTGAGCGAGCCGGCGCAAGTTCTGGTGCTGGTGGAGACGAGTCCGGCCGTTTACCTGATTCAGAATGAGCATGTACTCGCCGCGTATGCGCTGCTGGACGGGCTAGCAGCGGACGACCAGGTAGCGCTGGTAACTTACGATCAAGCACCCCACCCAATCCTGGGATTCACGACCGATAAATCCGCGTTGATAGGGGCGCTGGGACAGATTCAGTACACACTCGGAACGGCCCAGTTGAACTTCTTCGATTCGATTTCCGGGGTAGTGGACTGGCTCTCGCCCATTCACGGCAAGAAGGCCATTGTGATTCTTTCGACCGGACTTGATTCCTCTCCCGTGGCACGATGGGAGGCGATGGCGCAAAAGTTGCGCGCGGATGACGTAGTAATCTTTCCGGTGGCGCTGGGCGGGTCATTGCGTCAAGCAAGCGCCAAAAAGAAAAAACCTTCGAAGGGTCAGCGGAAAACTGACGAGCAATCGCAGGAGGCCGAAAAGGAAGCGGAGAATCCGCTAAGCTTTGCGAAGGCGGACGCCAGCTTGCGCTCCCTCGCCCAGATCACCGGGGGCCGCGCTTATTTTCCTGCGTCCTCCAAAGAATTTGCGCCGATTTATCGGGAGATTGCCGCAGCGTTGCGGAATGAGTACGTTCTTGGAATTGTTCCCGCGCAGGATGGGCGCTTCCATGCGCTGAGTGTGCAAGTCCTGGATGCAAACGGACAGCCAACACCGCCCAATACAAAATCAGGCGAATTTCGCGTCTTTGCGCGCGAAGGGTACCTTGCGCCAGGGCCCTGAGCGGAGGATTTTCCCAGCGTGGGTGCGTGCGGGGAAGCGGAAGGACTGAAATGAGGCACGAGCGATTTGTAAATCTCATTTCCCTTTTGTCCCTTTTGGCGCTGCTATTGGGGCTCGCTGCTAGCCCTGCGCCGCGGGCGCAAACTGGTTCATCATCCGGGCAACAGGCTGCTTCGCGGGTTCGATTTGCATATGGCGGCAACGCGGCGGAAATCCCGGCCACGTTTTTCGGCAACCTGATTTTTTTACCCACACGCATTAACAACGGGCAGCCGTCTTTGTTCTTGCTCGATTCAACCGCAGCGGCTACGTCGATCGCGCCAGGCCGCGTGACGGAACTGGGCCTGGGCACGCTCGAAAATTCTGGTCTGAATCTTCCGGGAGTCGATTTTCGGTTCGCTGCACTGCCCGCTGTCGCGAGAGACAATCTCGCCTCCGAGACGGGACGCACTTATCAGGGAACACTTGGGAATGATTTTCTCCGGCTGGTGGTGGTGGAAATTGATTATGGGCGGAAAACAATGCGGCTTTTTGATCCCGAAATTTACAAGTATTCCGGCAATGGAGTCAGATTCCCAATCAGATTTGCCGGCGGGATGCCGGTGATTCGCGCGAAACTGACTTTGCCACATCAAAAATCGCGCGAGGGTGAATTCGTAGTGAATACAGCCTTGGAAGCGGCGATGGTGATCTCTGAGAAATTTGGGGAGGGGCGGCACTTATTTTCCGCGCAACTGAAGACGATTCCTGCAGTGGACCCGCAGATCAACGGCGGAGGAAATATTGCGATCGGCCGGCCTAAAGAAATTCGGCTAGGTGAGTTCAGCCTGGAAGGGGCGATCGCGGAATTCTCTCCCAGCGATCCAATTCCCGGCGTGGGCGAAGATATTGCCGGCATGATCGGCGGAGGAATTCTGCGGCGCTTTTCAGTGGTTTTCGATTATCCGCATCAACAAGTATTTCTCGCTCCGAACCTGCACATCCACGAGCTTGAAGAAGAGGACAAGAGCGGTCTCACGATTCACGGCAGAGGGCCGGGGCTGAAGCAATTTGAAGTGGTTGCTGTGCAGCCGGGTACGCCTGGAGCGCATGCGGGAATCCGGAAGGGCGATCTGATTGTGGCCATTGATGAGGAGGCAGCGGCGGATCTTTCGTTGATTGGAATTCGCGAGCTCTTTCGCGAATCGGGCCGCACATGCAAAATTGCAATTGAGCGGAACGGCCAATCACTGCAAGTTTCTATTTCACCGCGCAGGTTGCTCCCGACTTCGAGCGGCTCGTGAATGGGAATTCAGGAATTGGACGGTGGCGAAGCAGGTTCCACGGGAAGCGGAGAGGCGGAACGTGGAAATCGGCCCGCCTCCTGGAGTGCTCGGCGAAGAATATATTCGATCTGGGCGTTCAGGCTGCGCAATTCGTCGGCTGCCCAGCGCTCGAGCGCGAGGTAAGTTGCGGGGTCGAGCCGAAGTAGAAATGGTTTGCGCTCCGCCATCATTCATTCCTAGGTATAAAGCGTGCCTGTGTTCACCACCGGCTGAGGGCTGCGTTCGCCGCAGAGCACCACGAGGAGATTACTGACCATCGCGGCGCGGCGTTCAGGGTCCAGGTCCACAAGTTTTTTCGCCGAGAGCTGCTCGAGCGCCATTTCCACCATGCCGACGGCGCCGGTCACAATCGTCTGCCGCGCCGCAACGATGGCTGAAGCCTGCTGGCGCTGCAGCATGGCGCTCGCGATTTCCGCTGCGTAGGCCAAGTGGCTGATGCGCGCTTCGATTACTTCCACGCCGGCCTTCTGGAGACGGTCGTGAATTTCTTTCTTCAGTTGTTCCGAAGTTTCCGCGGTATGGCTGCGCAGGCTCATTTGTCCTTCGACGTGTGAGTCGTAGGAATAGGAAGTGGCCATGGTGCGGAGCGCGGATTCGCTTTGTACCTGGACGAAATTTTCGTAGCTGTCCACTTGAAAGACCGCTTCCGCCGTGTCCACTACCTGCCACACGACAACCGCGGCGATTTCGATAGGGTTGCCGTCCAGGTCGTTCACCTTCAATTTTGAAGTTTCGAAATTTCGCACACGCAGAGAGATGCGCCGTTTGCTGGTGAAAGGATTCACCCAGCGAAATCCCTGATCGCGGAGCGTGCCAACGTAGGTGCCGAATAACTGCAGCACCTGCGCCTCGTTTGGATTCACAATCAGCAGCCCGCCAAGCAGAATCAGGCAGCCGATGAACGCTAACGCGCAGACCACAACCATGCCGCCTGCTTGCGCCTGGATCGAACTGATGAACAAATAAATCGCCGTCACGATCGAGGCTAGAATCAGAAACAACGTCAAGCCGCCGGGGAAAGAAAAGGCTGGTTTTTCTTTCATCGCGTCCTCCTAGCTATCATATCTAAATGATATCATAATGATTTCAATTGTCAATGGGAAACAGTCGGCCACAATTTATTGATAAGAATAACTATATTTGAATGGAAGCGGTTGGTGCAGAGGTGGAAGAGTGGATAAAGTGCAGAATTTGAGGCTCAGCCGAATTTCTTGAGTGACTTGGCCATGTGGTGGAGCCGCGCGTCCACTTTTGCGAACATGCTCCCGGCTTCGAATTTTCCTGAGGCGCCGCGCTTGCCCGCACGCACACCAGTGAGGATTTCAATTCCTTGCTCAATCGTTCCCACGGGATAGATGTGGAATTTTCCCTTGGCGACGGCTTCGATCACTTCGTCGCGAAGCATCAGGTCATCGACATTTTCCGCGGGAATTAACGCGCCTTGCTGGCCGGTGAGACCTTTCAACTTGCAAATATCGTAGAAGCCTTCAATTTTCTGATTCACACCGCCGATGGGCTGGACGTCTCCTTGCTGATTTACCGAGCCCGTGACGGCCAACTCCTGGCGGATGGGGATTCCCGAGAGCGCGGAAAGCAACGCGTAGATTTCTGTGGAGCTGGCGCTGTCGCCGTCCACACCGGAGTAGGACTGCTCGAAGCACACACTGGCGGAAAGGGAGAGGGGCTTGTCGTGCGCAAACGTCTTGCGCAAATAACCGGAAATAATCTGCATGCCCTTATCGTGAAAGCGGCCGCTCAGGTTCGACTCGCGTTCGATATTAATGATGCCCGCTTTCCCAAGCGCCACGGAAGCGGTGATGCGCACGGGTTTGCCGAAAGCGTAGCCGCCGACTTCGAGGACGCTCAAGCCATTGACTTGTCCAACACGCGCACCAGTGGTGTCGATGAACAATAAATTTTGTTCCACCATTTCGCGGATCTTGGTTTCCATCAAATTGTGTCGCTCGATTTTGGCTTCGAGAGCTTCGCGGATGTGCTCCGCAGTGACGACATCTTTTTTCTCGTGGCGAGCGATGTAAGAGCCTTCGCGCGCGAGATCGGCTAAATCAAAAAAGCGCGCGGTAATTTTTCCACGGCGGCCCGCGCGCCGCACACCGTGCTCGAGAATGGACGCGACTGCGGTGCGATCAAATGCGCAAAGGTGCTCGTCGTCGGAAAGTTTTCGAAGCCGGCCCGCATACTGCCGGATTACTTCTTCGTCCCACTTCATTTCCTCGTCGAATTCCACGCGGACCTTGAAAATCTTTTTGAAGTCATCCTCGAAATCGTAGAGCAGCTCGTACATGTCGCGATCGCCGATCAGGATGATCTTCACGTGGATTTCAATCGGTTCGGGCTTCAGCGCCGCGGTGCTGAATGGAAAAAAAACATCAACGGGTTGAATTTCGAGCTTGCCGTGGTTGAGGGTGCGCTTGAGCGTGCGCCACACACCAGTCTCCGTCAACGCATCGAGCGCGTACATCACTAGGTACCCGCCATCGGCGCGGAGCAGCGATCCGCCGCGCAAGTCCATAAAATCCGAACTCCAGCCGCCGCGGGTATCGTAACTGCGATGAATGGTGCCGAAAAGATTCGCGTATGTGGGGATGGTTTCAAAAATTACAGGAACTTTTTCCTGCTCGCCGTGCGCCAGGATCACGTTGACGCCATATACACGGAAGGGATCGCGCTCGGGGCGTTCCGAGCGTGCTCCTCCACCGCCTTCCGAAGGCGGTTGATCTTCCTCGCCTTCGCGTTCTTTGAAGGGCTCGAGATTGTCAAGAATGTGGTGGCGCACTTCTTCCAGATACTCGGAAATCTGCTGATTGGGATATTTTTCTTTGAGTTCTTCGATTACGCCGTCAACCAGTACGGACGCCGCTTCCTGCTCGAGATAGCTCATTTCGCTGGCCAGTTCGCGCGAAAGCGAGAGAGTCTTGCGGTAAACCACAGTGAATTCCTGTCGGAATTGATCGTATTTGCGCTCGAGATCCTCCGCGGCCACACTTTCGAGTTTGCCGTCCTGCACCATCTTGGGGATTTCTTCGATGGGAACCATCTGGCCTTCGAGGACGGGGAAAATTTCAGGCAAAGCCACGGCGCCCACTTGCATGCGTCCCAGCGCGAACTGCTCCCGCGCGATGCGCCGCGTGAAATCATCCATCAGCTCTTTTTCGCGTTGCGTGAAGCGTTCGACGATGCGTGTTTTCTGGCGTTGAAAAGGCTCGCCTTCGAAAACCTGCGGAATGCG
>Ga0210384_10007066_pt1 | contig 11873 bp, 6 predicted proteins | sample IncBWH2MmetaG_FD_160574 | JGI IMG/M metagenome (GOLD analysis project Ga0210384, IMG submission 160574) | Forest soil microbial communities from Barre Woods Harvard Forest LTER site, Petersham, Massachusetts, United States - Inc-BW-H-2-M | ecosystem: Environmental > Terrestrial > Soil >...
GCATTGGGCTGGATCCGGTGCCTTACGGTTGCTCCGACACGAAGACGGCCGTTGTTAGCGCCGGCACGGCGACGGTGCCCGTCGTTGCGGTGAACGCCGACTGGCCAACAATCGCATCGGACGAACTCAGTTGCACAGGATGCAAATGCAATTTCAATCCAGCCAACGCGGAATTTTGAAATGAGACTTGACCGTTCGTAGCGTTAAAAACTACAACGATGTACTGAAAGCGCCCGTAATCACCGCCGTTAGCATCAAGTTTCATGACGATGAGCCCGGGCGTTTGGCTGGGCCCAGCGTTCAAGAAATGCAAGTTGGCTTGCACTTCCGCGAGCGTGTGCATGTGGAAAAGGTCAGAGGTGCCTCGGATACGCAGGAATTCGCGGAACGCGTCCCGAGCGTGCGCGATGTCAGCGGGCTGCGGCTTGAGCCCGGGATTAGCGAGCAGCGGCTGCATGATGGACCAGTTACCCTGGTTCTGGCTGGCGATCGGCAACCCGGTGCCCCAGTTGTCGGACTGGTAGCTGAAGTCCAGCTTGTTGAACCAGTCTCCAGAGTCATAGCTGTTGCCGTCCATGTCCTTGGAGCGCAGCAGGTCATCGCCCGCAAGGAAAAACGGCACGCCTTGGCCGAGCGCAACCAAGCTCATAGCCAGCACCTGACGGCGTTCTCGCGCGTGGATATCGTCGCCCGCAGACGATTTGAGTTGCACGGCGTCGAACAGCGTTTGGTTATCGTGCACGGAGGCGTAGTTGATGTCCTCCACAGGACTTGCGGTGTATCCCGCAGCTTGGCCGTTGTAATTTACCTGAGCGCCAGTCACGGTCGCGCCGGTATGGTCGGTGAAGGTCCAGTCACGGAGATTCCCCGCCAATCCGACTTCGATCCAGTCCGAATATTCGAGCAAGGTGCCCAATGGATCGGAGGTGTTTTGCTTCGTGAAGTCGCTGGAGTCCGTAAGGAGACCCGTAGCAAACCCCTGAACGCGTTCGTCGGTGAACGGGCTGCCGCCGCGGATGCCGTCGCGAATGCGGTCGTTGAATGTGCCGATGCCGTTGCCAAAGAGATTTTTCTGGCTGGCGTTAACTCCCAGAGTGTTGTTGGCCACCTCTCCGAAATCGAAACCCTCACCGTAGAGATAAACCTTGCCGCCGTCCACGCCATCGCTTTCGAGCGTGAGCTTAGCAAGTGCATCTTTGATCTGCTGCATGTTGGAGACGAAGAGAAAACTCATCAAGTCAAACCGGAAACCGTCGATCTTGTACTGTTTCGCGTTCAGCACAACGGCATCCGTGATGAGCTTGCCCATCATTTTGTGTTCCGGCGCAGTGTCTGGGCAGCAGCTACCGGATAGCTGGTTCCCATCAGCATCCACGCGGTTGTAGTAGCCAGGAACAACTTTGTCGAGCACGGAATTGGGAGTTTCCCCGATCGCGCTGGTGTGGTTGAAAACCACGTCTTGAACAACGCGAAGACCGGAGTGGTGAAGTCCCTGGACCATCTCGCGATACTCGAGGACGCGATTGTCCGGATTGACGGCATAGCCACCTTCCGGCGCAAAGAAGTGCACCGGGTCGTAGCCCCAGTTGAACGCGTCCGTGTTCTGGATGGCGGCAACTGCGGCTTGCTGCTGGGTGCCATCGGGAGGGAAGCCGCTCAGGTCGGGAGTCGTCTGCCAGGTGGTTTTGTCTTCGTTGATACTAGCGAAGTGAAAGCTGGGCAGCAGGTGCACGGCCTTGAGACCGGCATCGGCCAGCGCTTTCAAGTGTTTCACGCCGTTAGTGCCGTGGTCAGCGAAGGCCAGGTACGTTCCGCGATGAGCGGCCGGCACAGTCGGGTCATTGGCGCTGAAATCGCGAATATGCAGCTCGTAGATGCTGAGGTCGTTTACGTTCGCGAGCGAAGGTGAACGCGACTCCTCCCAACCTGCCGGTTGCGTTCCTGAATCATTAAGGTCGGTAAAGCGGCTTTTCACCCCGTTAAGTGCGAGGTCCACCGAGTAAGGATCGGTGACGATGTTCTCCAGGATAGCCCGCTGGCTGGGCACATAGACGCGCAAGTCGTACAAATAATATTTGTTGGTCCAGCTACTATCGACGCAGGCGCTCCACACGCCGTTGTTCTCGTGCATCGCCGGGGTTTGGGCGGGCGCGGTGTCGAACGCTTGATTAAAGAGCTGAACATTCAGAGACTGCGCGGTGGGCGCCCACACACGGAGCAAGATTCCATTTCCGTCGCAGGTGTTAGCGTCGGACGAACTGTCCTGCGCGCTGGGGAAGAGGACGCCAAGCCTGCCAGGGAAAAAGAAAAGATCATCAAGTACGCCGGCAGTCTGCACGCTGGTCACGTATTTGAGCGAGCCATCGCTGGCGACCGAGGACACCGCGACTTGACCTTTCAGCGCCGCAGCAAGTAGCGATGTGCTGGTGTTAGCCGGTAAGTGCAGCACGGCGTAGCCCGAGAGCTGCGGGAACCGCGCTTGCTCGTCAGAAGTGAAGCCGGACGCAAAGGGAGTGAGCGGAATACTCGAGCCTCCGGTCACGCCGGTCGAGGTCAGTTGCAAATTCGCGTTCGGGTCATAGTTCAGGAAATACGAGAAGCCCGATTGCAGGAATTGGCCCTGGATTGCGACAGTAGTGCGATCGATCCAAAACGCTTGCTGCTTGAAGAAAACCGCGTCCAGCAATTGCGCGGCGGTCGGCTGCGTTGCGAAAACCTGACTATCGCCGGAAATCACCCAAGCCTCGTTGTATAGCGCGACATTCAGATGCATGTCTGGACCCGGGTCTTTCGTGCCGGTCGAAATATTGTGCACGATGAAACCGAGATCGTGCGGACTGGCGCTGAGTCCAACGTCGTAAAACGCGCCGTAAGTGTCGTAGCCGGTGACGAAGACGGGTCCACCGTTGAAGTTGCCCGTATCCTCGGTAGTGTCGCCGAAGGCGTACACCGTCCAGGAAGCATAGTTCGCGTCCGGGCGGAAATAGTGGATGCGCGCCTTATTCGCCGGAATCGGCGGGTCCGTGGTGAATTCCGTTTGTGGCTGCGCGAGAAAGACGGTGGCGCTGCCGGAGAGCACCCAGGCCTCGAGATTCTGGGTGAGTTGCAGGTGCATATCCGGACCAGGGTCCTTGATGTTGCAATTGTGAATGATAAAACCGAGCAGTCCGTTGGACTGCGCAGGATTCACTCCGACATCAAAGTAAGCGCCGTACGTGTCGTATCCGGCGACGAAGTCATTGGTGTTGCAAAAATCACTATTGGGATCGGTGGTGGCGAAAAATGGAAACAGGTTCCAGTTCGCGTAGTTATTGTCCGGCCGATGGTAGTGAATGCGCGCTTTGCCCGCAGGAATCGGCGGATCCGTTTGCTGGATGGTGGGGGGCTGCGTGGTGTGCAGGATGTTGCTGCCGGAGAGTTGCCAGTATTCATTGCCCTGTGTTGCGGGATCGATGAACTCATTCGGCCCAGGATCTTTGGTGTTGCCGTTGTGAATGATGATCCCGACGTTTTGTGCGGTGGCCGTCACGCCGACATCGAAGAAAGCGCCGAAACTGTCGCGTCCCGTAACCTGCACGGGACCGCCATTGAAATTCGAAGTGTCTTCGGTAGTGTCACCGAAGGCATACACCGTCCAGCCCAAATAATTACCGTCCGGGCGAAAGTAATGGATGCGCACGTGGCCTGCGGGAATGGGAGGAGGCGTTTGCGCGAGTAAAGTCGACGATGCAGTCAACAACAAGCAAAAGAGAGCAAAAACAATGAAAAGCGCGCGGCGATGCATAGTTCACACTCCCGGGTCGGTAGGCAGATTATTTTCTACGGACATTGCCCCATGAAATGCCAGCGAGCAAGGTTGAGGGCATTCCCTGCGTTGTATGCTGGCGCGCCGCGGATAATAGCGCCCGGACTCCGCTGTTGTCCAGTCAAGTAAATGAAAGGTATTGTTGTTGGATTCGCTGTCTGTCGTATATGAAATGAGGTGCCGCGATGATCGCGAATCGCTCTGTGCCTCCGAACACGATGATTTCTCACGTGGTTTTTCAGAGCGTCGTTGTCTCCGGATCTGCAATTTAAGAATTGGCTGGAGCGCGTACAGTGCTGCTCGCCGATTGCTGCCCGGTTCACCCCGTGTAAATTCCGTGTTACAGCGTTTGGTGAAGGGAATGCTTTCTGTACGAGATACAACCAACTAGCTTTTGTCTTGAGTGCTGGATTCGTCGTTAGCGTTTTGTTCGAGCTTCAACTCTAATCTCGCTCTTGCTACCAGAGAATCCAAGTCTTCGTGCTTGGAGAAAACGGCACATACGCCGGAGCCGAGTGCGGCCAACTCGAGTTCGCGACTGTAATGCGCGGTGAGGAGAAATAGAGGAACGGTGGGCATCATGAAGCGAAGAGCGGAGGCGGCTTCCAAACCGTTCATTTCGGGCATGGAGAGATCGAGGATGATTAGGTCCGGCGAGAGTTGCTGAGCTTTCTCGATGGCGTCCACACCGTGAATTGCTTCGCCGCAAATGGTGAATTCTGGATAGGAATTGAAAAGAGAACGGAGCTGCCGACGGATGACTTCGTGATCGTCCACGACCAAAATTGATCTCGGCACCGGTGATTTGCCTCCCGAGAAAGAACTGACGTTGTACAGATTAGATGCGGCGAGCGGAAGAAGGACTGAGGTGCGGTGGAGTGGGAGGACAGCTGGATTGTTCCGTGGACTACCAAGAGCCTCTTATGGGGCAGAGCGGCGGCGCCAAAAGAAATAAGCGGGCAGGCCGAGGGCGAAGAGGATGATGGATATTTTGATGTGGATGAATTGGGTGGGATCTTTGAAGGCGAGATAGATGGCGTTGGCTACTATGGCCGTGGCGGCTAAAACGAAGAGTAGAGGTGTCCAGGGATAGCCGGGGACTTGGTAGGGGCGAGTTTTGTTTTGCGAGGCGCGGCGCAGGGGAAAAATTGCGGCGGCGCCTAATCCGTAGAAAATCCAACCAATGAAGATTACGCCGCCGATCAGCTCGGCGAACTTGCCGAAACTGGCGAGAAGCGCGGACCAGACCCCCAGGGCGAAGACCGCGGCGGCCGGAGTGTGAAAGCGAGGGTGAACCTCGGCTAACTTTTTGAAGAAGAGATTGTCGCTAGCCATGGCGTAGAAGACGCGCGGAGCGGTGAGGATAACGCTGTTGGCGGCGCTGAAAGTGGAGATGAGGATGGTGAAGGCGATGGCCCGTCCAGCCCACGGGCCGAGGACTGCGGTTGCGGCAGTGGCGGCGATAGCTTCGCTGTTGGTGGCCGCGGCGGGGCCGAGGGCGTTGAGGTAGGCGACGATGGCGATCAGATACAAAGCCGTGAGTGTGAGGGAGCCTAGCAGGAAGGCGCGGGGGAACGCTTTTTGCGGGTCGACAACTTCCCCGGCGCTGTACGTGCCGAATTGCCAGCCTTCGTAGGCCCAGAGTACGGCGATCATGGCCAGGCCGAAACTCGAGAGAAGAGAAAAACCGGATTGCGACGAGCCGAGCGCAGCAGGAATTTCGCGGACGTGATGTCCGAGGGAGAGAAGCACCGCGCTGAGGACGACGATAATTCCGACTTTGATTAGCGTGGTCCAGTTTTGCAAGTCGGAGCTTTTCCGCGTGCCCCAGACGTTGACGCCGGTGACTATTGCGATCATCACGACGGAGACGATCGTGGCTTCGACCGGCGTGAGCGGGATGATCTCGGCTAGATAACGCGTGAACGCGCGGGCCAGAGCGGCCACGGAGCCGCTGGCAATCACCAGGAAGAGACACCAGCCATAAAGAAACGCGGGCATGCGGCCGAAGCCGTCTCGAATAAAAACGTAAAGGCCGCCAGCTTCGGGGTTGGCGGCGGCTAACTCGGCGTAAGTGAGTGCGCCGAGAAGGGAGAGGATGCCGCCGATTATCCAGACCAGGAAGGAGTAGCCGACGGAGCCGTCTAGCTGGCGGAGGATCAGGCCAGGAGTAAGGAAGACGCCGGAGCCGATTACGGAGCCGATGAAGAGGAGGAAGAGGTCGCGTTGGCGGAGGGTGCGGAGAAGAGAGGCGGGGGCGGTTGCGGTCGAGTTCGCGGGAGGAATTTGCGTGTCTGTGGGGATTGTTGCGGCCATTTTGGCAGGACCAGAGTGCCTGTGGTGGGGTGGCAGGTCAATGGGAAGTTGGCAAACCAAGGCTTTACACAGGGGACACAAAGGTGAGAGCACAGAGATCGCTGAGAAGAATTCTGCTATTCGATGAAGGGGGCGGGCATGAAGCACAGGATGAAGATGATTAGCGAGACGAAAGCGGCGGCGTATCGGGCGGGGCCTAGCGGTTCGGGATTGTAGATCGGGAGGGTGCGTAGGAATCGAATGCCGACCAGCAACCCGGCCCAGACATACCAACCGGGCCAGAAACGGAAGCCAAGATAAGCCAAGAGTAGCGGAACGAGAACCGAAGAGACGCGATGCGCTCGCTGGCTGAGAGATCGAAGGATGTGGCCGCCGTCCAGTTGTACGGCCGGAAGAAGGTTGAGCGAAGTGGCGAACAGTCCTACCCACGCGGCGCGACCGACGGGGTGAAGGAGAAGGGTCGAGGCCTTTGCGCCGTGGTGAAAGATGGGAGCGAGAAGTTGCAGGATCAGCGGCGAGCCGAGGACGATGCCGTCGTGCGCGGGATTGGCGAGGCCGGGGACAAACTTTGCGTGGACGATGCCATAAAGTAGCGCTGGAACGGCAACGAGGAATCCGACGAGTGGGCCGGAGGCGCCGACGTCGAACAGCGCGCGGGTGGTGCGAATGGGGGAACGGATCAGGATGAATGCGCCCATCGTGCCGATGAGCGTTGGGAACGGAATGAAGAATGGATAGCTTGAGTGGATGTGATGATGGCGGCAGGCGAAAAAATGGCCGAGCTCGTGGGCCAGGAGAATGGCTAGGAGCGTGAGAGCGAAGGGGAGTCCGGCGGCGAGAGCGAGCGGGTTGCGATAGACGAGGGTGAAGGCGCGAATGAATTCGTCCCAGGAGACGACTTCGTTGTGCGCGTAGGCGACGGCGAAATGCGTGCCCGCGACCAGGCAGGTGCCCAGCGTCAGCAGAAAGAGACAGCAGGCAAGAAGCAAGGATTTTGCGGAGGGACGCCGGGGGACGCGGACAGGAAAGGGGTGCAGGTCGGAGTCCGCGAGCCAGCTTGGTGGCGCGGTTGTTGTGGTGCTATCTGGAAAAAGATTCGACACTTTACGAAGAAGGTCCGAAAAGCAGAAATAAGTACACCACAGGTTGCGATATCGCGCCAGTTAAGGTGAACGCGAGAGCGCCGTGGAGAGCCGGTTTAAATCAAAGTAAAGGCGACCTACCGCGAAGCGGTTGCGAGGCGGCGCGTGACGTAGTCGGTCACGTGGGCGACGAGCAGCTCTTCCAATTGGTGCGTGATTTTGCCCGGTGCGGACGCGATTTTGTGTCCGGCAATTTCGCCGACGCCGATGATGTTGCGGTTGGTGGAGGAGATGAACACTTCGTCGGCGGAGTAGAGATCTTCGGGGCGAAGCGCGCGCTCGACAACTGCGATGCCGGCTTCCGGGGCGATTTCAAAGAGCACGCCGCGGGTGATGCCTTCGAGGCAGCCGGAGTTTAGTGGCGGCGTGTGGATCTTGCCGTCCTTGATCGCGAATATATTGGCGGCGGTGCATTCGGCGACTTCGCCGCGCTCGTTGAGCAGGACAACTTCGTCGTAGCCTTCCTTTTGCGCTTCCGCGACCGCCCAGACATTGGGCAGCCAGGAAATACTTTTTACGCCTGAAAGTGGAGAGGCGGCGTGGCGACCGTGAGCGCGCAGCCCGAGGCGCACCGGCTCTCGATATTCGGGAAGCGGCGCGGAATAGATGATGAGGTCAGTTTCGGGTTGCGGCTCGTCACCGCGCCAGAAGCCGACTTGGTTGTATACGAGATAAATTCGAGCGGAGCCCTCGGTGACATTGTTGGCGCGAATGACTTCGTGAAGGTGAACCCGGACTTTGGCCGCGCTGTAAGGCATAGGCAGACGGATGAGGGCGGCATCTTTTTCGAGGCGGCGCCAGTGGCGTTCGTAGGCGAAGGCTTCGCTGCGCGAGATGCGAACGGTGGTGAACAGGCCCCAGCCGCAGAGGAGTCCGGCTTGTCCCGGCGAGAGGCGGACTTTCTCGATGGGCAGCAAGCTATCGTTATGAAATACGTAGCGATGAATCACACAGTCTCCTCAGCAGTCCTATTGTAGCGGAAAAACACCGCAGGATTCCGAGGAGCAAACTTCAACGCGGGGGAAAAGCCCTCCGCCAGGGTAGAAACGCTCCTGGCGGAAGGAATGAGTTCCGAGCACTAGAATCGGAGTTTCAAAGCAAGTTGCAGCTGCCTCGAAGAGCCCGAATCAGCGGTCGGAAAGCGCGTGCTCGAAATGGTTGAGAAGGTGGCGGGCACGACATTGCCGGGCAAAATCGTGACGATGGTCGCGCCATTGGCGGCTAATGGGCCGGGCTGGCCAAAATTCGGATGGTTGAAGAGATCGAACGTGTCCAAACGGAATTGCAGGTTCATTCTCTCCGTGAGCTTCGTGTTCTTGATAAGCGCGAGGTCCACATCAGCGAAGCCGGGGCCGTAAACCGTGTTGCGGCCCAGGTTGCCAAATGAGCCCGGGGCGGGCGCGGCGAAAGTGGCTGACGGATTGACGATCCACTGACCGAAGGGGTTTCCGCTCACCTGCACCGGTCCGATGACATTGGGACGAACCGTATTCGCGGCGCCACTGATGGTGGAACTGGCGAGAACGATCGTGAACGGGTTTCCTGTCTGCACGCTAATGATTGGCGCTACTTGCCAGCCTGCAACCAAACGATTGCGAGTGAAGGGTAGATCGTAAATGGCATTCGCGACGAACCGATGCCGAACGTCGAAGTCGGAACTACCACGGCTACCGGCAATGTTATTGCTGTCCTGGACAAACAGCCCTTGGTCGTTGCGAGATACATCGTCAATGGAGTGAGACCAGGTATAAGAAGCGTTGAATTGGAGGCCACGGGAGACACGCTGGTTCGCGGTGATCCACAGGGCGTTGTAATTTGAATTTGCGCTGCTGTCGTGTTCAGTGATGCTGTTCGAGAGCGTCACTCCGGGAAGGAACGGACTGCTCGCCGAAAGAGCCGGGAAAGGCCTGCTGGCCGCGTTTCCGAGAATGAGCGATTGATTGATATTGCGATCGATTTCAAGGTGGGTTCCCTTGTTGCCGAAATAGCCGATCATGATGCCCAGGTTGCGAGTTGCCTGCTGTTGAATGTTTAGATTCCAAGACTGAACGTTGGCATTCTTGAAGTTGGGATTCACGTAAAGAGGAGAAATGTTCGCTGCGTGGCTGGGATCGAAGAAAGTTCCCAGAGCGCCGATGGGGTGCGGAGCGGTGACACTGATGGGCACCGCAAAAGGAGGATTGGAGTTTAGCCCGGTAATGAAGCCGGTGATGGGCTGGTCGACCTGGTAAGCGTAAGCGCCCCGAAGGACGGTCTTTCCGGAATGGAAAGCATCCCAGGCGAAGCCCACGCGCGGCTGAAAGTTCTTGTTGTTCTGCCCATACGGTGACGATGCAGGGACCAGCGAGACAGTCGCGGGATCAAAGTTCACAAACCGGCCCCTTGCCTCGCTCGGTGTCATGTTCCAGGAATAGCGGAGCCCGAGTTCAAGCGTCAGGAAGGGCTTCAGCTTGAAGCTGTCTTGGCCAAAGAATTCCAGTGCGTTCTGGTTGATGCGATTGGCCACATTGTTCAGTGTTCTCGCCGAAGAATCCACTACGCCGTTGATGAAATTCGTGGTGGTATTAAAAATGAGCTGACCTGGATCACCGTTGAAATTATCGTTTCGGAAGTCGCGGAACTCTGTGCCGAATTTAAACGAATGGCGACCACGGATATAGTTCAAGGTGTCGGCTACGACAAAGGTAGTATCGCCGCGGCCTTGCGGGAAAGCGCGTTCATCACCGAGGACCAGGCCAATGTCCTGAATTCGAATGGTCGGAAGGAAAACCTGATTTGGTCCGAGTACCCCCGCAAGTCCAAGCGACGCGGGATCTGTAGCATTAATCGGATCGAATAGGATGTGGACGCGGTTGGCCCCGACGCGCGCTTCGTTTACCAGCGCGGCGCTAAACACGTGGGTTTCGCCGAGTGTCAAAACCTGGCGATGACCGGCGCGAGTATCGCCGAAGCCGGGAATATTGGCGCCCTGCGTTGGCTCCTGCCGAAGGTCATTCTGATAGACGTAGTAGCCGTGCAGACGGTCCGCATCGCTGAAGTTATGCGCGACGTCCATGGTGCCCTGATCGATGTTTACGTTGGCACTTGCGGAACCGAAGAAAGCAGGAGCGCCATTGATGGTTCCGTTGGCCGCGGGTATGAGTCCCAGCAGAGATTTGGCGATGGCATTGGGGCCGGCCTGTATTTGAGCTCTTTGCGCGTCGCTAAGGACGTTGCTAGTAGTGGTCAATCCCTGGAGATGGCGCAAACCTTCATAACTTGCAAAGAAGTAGGTGTGCTTCCTCCATATCGGGCCGCCAATGTCTCCGCCAAATTGATTGCGCTTCAAGGCTGATTGCGGATTTGGACTGGGATTGAAAAAGTTGCGGGCATCAAAGTAATAATTGCGGAGGTAATCGTAAGCCTCTCCGTGAAACTCATCCGTACCAGAGCGTGTGGCGATGTTCACGATGGAGCCGGAATTACGTCCGTACTCCGCGCTATATGTTGAATTGTCAATTTTGAATTCGCCGACGGTATTGATGCCGGGCTGGAAGGTCACCTGATTCTGCAGCATATCGTTCAGGTTGATGCCGTTGATCATGAAATTGACGGCATCTTCGCGGCCACCGGCCGAATTGAAGGCAAACGAACCTTGCCCGCGCAATGGGGCAGTGAGGAAGCCATTCTGGGGAGGAGTGACGGTGCCGGGGACGAGCAGCGCCAGGTCAACAAAGTGCCGGCCATTCAGTGGAATTTCTTGTACCACATTTTGGTCGATCACTTGGCCTACGGTAATGGTGGTGGAGTCGATTATGGGCTGCGTGCTCTCTACAGTCACAATGATGTCGGAACTGGCTACCTTAAGACCGAAATTCTGAACGGAGTTTTGGCTAACCTGGAGCGTCAGGGACTTGGCAATTTCCGACGTGAAACCCTGTGCTTGTACTTCAACACTATAGGTGCCAGGGGGCAGAGCGGGCACCTCGTAGTCCCCTGACGAATTGGACTCCGTGGTTCTCGAAATACCCAAGGCTTGATTCTTGACCACTACCTTCGCGCCCGCCACAGCTGACCCGCTGGCGTCAGTGACGGTGCCCTTGATGCTGGCAGTCGTTTGCGCCAGGGCAACGGTGCAGGTCATCGCTATAAACAAGATGCTCAGCACAAAAAACTGAGAGATAGCGCGTATTAAGACGAAGGGCCGGAACTGAATGATCATGTGGTCTCCTCTGGTTGGTAACAAATGCCAAACGTGCATTGGCCGCGACCTGGGCTGCGGGCCATACAAGTGCCATGTTTCTTAAGTCTTGGAAAGGGCGCGCCACCACCGCGCGCCCACAGGTTCGTTGGCAATCTCAGGGCCAGATGTCGGATCCCCTACGGATGGACAACTCCAATAAATACAGTCGGTTAGTGGCAGATGGAAAAATTAAATATGGCCTACTCGCGGATACGATACAAAAATCTGAATGACTTATGAAATGGCGTAAGGGCTCTGTAATAGTTTAGATGAGTTTATGTAGGTCCTGTGCCTGAACTCGCATATATACAACCACGCAACTGAAAAATCGCAATTCGATTACTGAGTGCAGTTGAAGGGCAGAAGGAGTTGCTGGCCTTCGTAGATG
>Ga0210384_10007068_pt1 | contig 11871 bp, 9 predicted proteins | sample IncBWH2MmetaG_FD_160574 | JGI IMG/M metagenome (GOLD analysis project Ga0210384, IMG submission 160574) | Forest soil microbial communities from Barre Woods Harvard Forest LTER site, Petersham, Massachusetts, United States - Inc-BW-H-2-M | ecosystem: Environmental > Terrestrial > Soil >...
CGATTCAAGCGCCGCGGCGCCGCGATTCCTTAAGGGTAGGGCTGCGTAAGGATTTGGAGACAGCCCCATATTGAGGACTGCTGCTCCGCACTAAGAATGGTTATAATTTTTGGATGGAGCCGCTTAAATTCGGGAAACTGGGCCGCCGCGAACTTCTACTGCAGGCGGTGTCGGTGGGCCTTGGCGTGCCTTTGATGGGCCAGAGTATCACGCGGGCCGTGAAGCAAACCAAGGTCGAGCTCGCTCCGTTCACCTCCCTTCCAGGTCAAATGCCGTTCACACCCGACGAGCTGGCACTGCTGCAAGATATAATAAATGCAAACTTTCTGTATTTCTGGGAACAGGCGAATCCCGATACCGGCGTGGTGAAAGACCGATGCAATGTGATCACCCAGGAAAAGACGCCACTTGGAAGCATCGCCGCACTCGGTTTCGGACTTACGGCAATTTGCATTGGGGAGATGCGCGGGCTCGTATCGTTCAACGAAGCGCGCGGGCGCGTGCTGAAGTCGCTGCGCTTCATCTGGAAGAAGCTGCCGAATCACCGAGGATTTTTTTACCACTGGGCCAATGTGGATACCGGCGAGCGGTTATGGGATTCGGAAATATCGTCCGTGGACACGGCGATTCTGCTTTGCGGGATTCTCACTTGCCGCCAGCATTTCGAGCATTCTGAAATCAGCGACCTCGCGCGTTTGATTTTCGACCGGGTGGATTGGACCTGGCTATCGGAAGATACGCGGATTCTTCCGCATGGATGGTCGCCTGAAACGGGCTTCCTGCAATACCGCTGGGACGATTACAGCGAAATGATGATGATGTACCTGTTGGGACTCGGCTCGACCACGCACCCGCTTCCTGCGGAGGCTTGGAACGCCTGGAAACGAGCTACATTCGAATACGATGGCGTCCGGTACGTCGGCTCGTTTGCGCCTCTATTTGTCCACCAGTATTCGCAAGCGTGGTTCGATTTTCGCGACAAGCACGACCAATATGCCGATTATTTCAAGAATTCAATCATTGCCACCAGCGTTCATCGCCAGTTCTGCCTCGATCTTGCCGGGCAGTTCCCGGATTACAGCGACGATCTCTGGGGCATCACTGCTTCGGATTCTCCCAACGGCTATGTGGTGTGGGGAGGGCCACCGGCGACCGGGCCGATTGATGGGTCCGTGGTGCCATGCGCCGCCGGGGGATCGCTGCCGTTTCTTCCTCAGGAAACGATTCGAGTTCTTCGGACGATGAAAGACAAGTATGGGAATCGAGCCTGGACTCGCTATGGCTTCGTTGATGCCTTTAATCCGCTGACAAACTGGTATGACAGCGACGTGGTCGGGATTGATACGGGAATTACAATGCTTATGGCGGAGAATGCGCGCTCGGGTTTTGTGTGGGAAACGTTCATGAAAAACCCGGAGGCGCGCCTCGGCATGCAGAGAGCCGGGTTCAAGAGTGGAGATGTGATACGCGGATAGTCTTATTACTGCGCTACCGGTAGCTCGCGGCTTGCAGCTCGAACATTTCTGAGTAGAGGCCGCCGCTCTTCACCAGTTCCTCGTGATCTCCCTGTTCCGCAATCCCGCCTTTTTGCAGCACCAAAATGCGGTCCGCCATTCTTACAGTAGAGAAGCGATGGGAAATCAATAACGCCATTTTGCCTTCCGTGAGTTCGGAGAAGCGTTGAAACACTTCGTTTTCCGCGCGCGCGTCAAGAGCGGCGGTAGGTTCGTCAAGAATCAATAGTTGAGCATCGCGCAGGTAGGCTCGCGCCAATGCTATCTTCTGCCATTCGCCACCCGAAAGATCAACGCTCCCTTCAAAGCGGCTGCCAAGAACCTGGTCGTAGCCGTTCGGCAACCTGTGAATCACTTTTTCCGCGAACGTTTTCATGGCCGCCGCGCGAATTCGAAATGGATTGTGTGCGTCTTCGATGCGGCCCACTCCGATGTTTTCGGAGGCCGTCATCTCGTAGTGCACGAAATCCTGGAAGATGACTCCAATTTCTTTCCAGAGATCCTCAAGGTTGTATTCGCGCAAATCAACGCCGTCGAGCAAAATCTGGCCTTCAGACGGATCGTAGAGCCGGGTGAGCAGCTTCACAATTGTCGTCTTTCCCATTCCGTTTTCGCCGACCAAAGCAATTCGCTCCTTCGGATCAATGCGAAGATTGAAGTCGGTAAGAATTTTCCGCGAGCTGCCGGGATACGAAAATGAAACGTTCTTGAACTCGATTCCACCCTTTATGGGGCGAGGAGCTGCCAAAGCGCCTGGTTTCGAGAGGATTGTCGGCTGAACGGCGAAGAATTCCACGAGGTCAGTCATGAACAGCGCTTGTTCTGCGATCCCACAGAAAGTGGTGAACATGGCTTGAATGCCCGAACTGGCGCCTGCGATTGCGCCTGCTAGAAAGGTCATCTGGCCGATGGTAAGCGCCCCCGCGACCGCTAGGTACACCACATAAGCATAGCCACCGTAATAACCGAACGTCCCCAGAAGCGTAAGAAGAGCGCCAAACGTCAGCCGGCGCCTGGCCAAATCCACGTTTTGCCGGTGAATTTCGTCGGAAAGAAGTTTGTAGCGTCCGACCAGAAACGGTCCCAGGCCGAATAGCTTTAGTTCCTTGGCGCTCTCTCTGCTGCCTCCGAGAATGCGCAGGTAATCCATCTGCCGACGAGCAGGCGTCTGCTCAAAATTGAGCGAGTAGCCGAGGAACGCGAAATGTGTCTCGCCCAGGAAAGCGGGAATGATGCACACGATCAGAAAGACGAGCAGCCACGGAGAGAAGAACACGATACCGGCCGCCAAGCTGGCCGCGCTGATCACGTCTTGAATCAGGCGCCCGGTCATTTGCACCATGAGCAAGCGGTCCGTGCCCTGAACACGCGCACGCTCCATCTTGTCGTAGAAAAGAGGATCTTCGTAGCGCGTCAGGTCAAGCCGCGACGCGTGCTCCATGATTTGCGTGCTGATGTGGCGAGTGAACTTGTCTGCCAGTACAGCTTCGAGGAACCCAATCGCGCGGCCAAGTATCGCGGCAACGCTCGCAAGCGCAAATTCCAGTGCAACGAGTTCCCAGAAGTGCGGCGGCAAAACCGCATGAGCAGACGTGTGTTTGACAATCGCATCAATAATGATCCTGGTGACCCACAACATTGCTAACGGAATCACGGAGACGACTAAGCGAGCAACTATGCTGGACGCAACGACGGCGGGCGCGCATGCCCAGACCATGCGAAAAATCGGTGGTACTCTGCGAATAGCTCTGAGGCGCTCGGCCCAATTAGCTTGGTGAGATTGGATCTCGCTCTGATCTTTTTCAATCAACGTTTTTCCTGTAAACCTGAAGAATCACATCCATCGAACTTCCTGCGAGGGGAACTGAACCGTGTCCTGGAGTAACTTTCCGAGGCCGTGCCACAAGTTCGAGCGCCCGCCATACAACGTGTACTCAGAGGCGGTGAGGCACGTGAAGGGCCACGTCGGCAAGGTCGTAAGTTAATCATAAGACAGGATGTTAATGTGTGCCGTTTGGCATGTAGGTGTGGTTTTTTTGCACGAGGCGAGGAATTTCTATCCGGACGAAACGAGCGCAAAGAACTACTTACAGCGCGTATGCGTGCTGTTTTCGACCGATTCGAGTGACTGAGGGCCTTAAGCCAACTTGCTCGTGAGACTGTTTGCAGCAAGAGACAGCATCAGGCGAGAAACGCCGCTGAAAAGCATGCTGATCCCCACAAGCGTGCCGATCACCCACTCGGTGCTCGATGGCCACGTCCTCAAAATCATCACGCCGAGGATCAGCGTGATGATTCCGTCAAACATCAGCCAACCCGAGCCGGACATCGCACGCAATACGAACGACAACACAAGTTCTAAAACCCCTTCAGCGAACAAGTAGATCGCGAGCGCGAGCGTTAGCGAAGCCAGGCCGGCCACAGGGCGGAACAAAAGATAGCCGCCAATAAAAATATATAGAATGCCCATCAGCAGCCCCCAAAGAAACGCTCCGGTAGAGCGGGTATACCAGGCAAAAACCAGATGGATGCAACCCATGAATACCAGTAGCCAAGCGACCAACAGATTCACGGTTATTCCAGCAACCTGCGGTAACGCGATTGCCAGAAAACCGGCCACTATCATCAGAACACTGAGCCCAATGGATAACGCAACTGACTTTTTCACGATGGTTCCCACAGATGTAGCGCTCATGACTCATTCCTCCTACTGGCCAGGATTCCCATTTTGGGACTCTCGACATGCGCATCGTACGCCTGTAATTCCGGGGACGCAACGGAAGCTGCTTAGAAAAGGGGGGACACCCAAAATCAAGGCGTGCCCGCGCTGCTACTTTGATTGACTTCGCGGGAGGACTCCCCTACGCTAATTCGCTTGCCGTCCGTGTAGCCACATGCAAGATCGCGCCGAAGAGCGAAAGGCGCAGAAAAGAGCCAGCGAATTAATGTCGGACCAGAAACTCCCCACACGCAGCGAAGATTTTTCGGAATGGTATAACCAGCTTGTGTTGCGGGCCGAACTGGCGGATTACGCGCCTGTTCGCGGCTGCATGATCGTGCGCCCGTACGGCTGGGCACTGTGGGAGAACATTACGGCGGCGCTCGATAGCCGCTTCAAGGCCACCGGACACGTGAATGCCGCGTTTCCGTTGCTGATCCCGCGCAGTTTCATCGAGAAAGAAAAATCGCATGTTGCGGGATTTTCGCCAGAGTTGGCAGTCGTGACGCACGGCGGCGGAGAAGAACTCGAGGAGCCGCTGGTGATCCGCCCGACTTCAGAGACGATCATCGGGCACGCCTACGCAAAATGGATTCAGTCCTATCGCGACCTTCCTGTTCTGATCAATCAATGGAACAGCGTGGTGCGTTGGGAACTTCGGACGAAGCTCTTTTTGCGCACGCTCGAATTTTTCTGGCAGGAGGGGCACACCGCGCACGCCACCGCCGAGGAAGCCGACGTGGAAACGCGGCAGATGCTGGACGTCTATACGGATTTTGCGGTGCGCGAGGCGGCGGTTCCTGTGATCCCCGGGCGGAAATCCGATTCCGAGCGTTTTGCGGGCGCGGAGCAGACTTTCTCGATTGAAGCCATGATGGGCGACGGCAAGGCTCTGCAAGCTGGAACGTCGCATAACCTTGGGCAGAATTTCGCGAAGGCGTTCGAGATTCGCTATCTCGATAAGGGCGGCGTGCTACAGCACTGCTGGACCACGTCGTGGGGACTCTCAACGCGATTCATCGGTGCGATCATCATGGTTCACGGCGACGATCAGGGACTGATTCTGCCGCCGAGGCTTGCGCCGTACCAGTTGGTGATTGTGCCCATATGGAAATCGGACGACGAGAAGATGAGCGTCCTCGAAAACGCGCGCCGGTTGCACAAAGAGCTCGTCGCCGCTGGAATTCGCGTGAAGATGGATGAGCGCGAAGGCATGAGCCCCGGTTTCAAATTCAATGATTGGGAGATGCGCGGCGTGCCGCTCCGGCTTGAGTTGGGACCGAAAGACGTGGCGAAGGGATCGGTGGTGCTGGCGCGACGCGACCGCCCCGGCAAGGAAGGCAAGGCGTTCGTTGCGCAACAGGGAATTGCGGAGTCCGTCGCAAAATTACTCGAAGAAATTCAGCAAGCGCTGTTCGACCGCGCACTGGCGTTTCGCAAATCAAACACCGCGGAGCCTGCCGATTACGGCGAGTTCAAGCAGGCCGTAGAGAAGGGCTTCGCGCTCTCGTGGTGGTGCGGCGGCGCAGCCTGCGAAGAAAAGATTAAGGACGAAACCAAGGCTACCATGCGCTGTATTCCTCTCGAACAGCCCGGCGGCTCAGGTAAGTGCATTCTTTGCAACGAACCAGCCAGGGAAAAGGCCTTTTTCGCGAAGGCTTACTAACCACCGTACGACGCATTTGCCCGTATTTACTGATCGCGAACAGAGGGTTGTCGCCAGCCTAGCGAGCACCATCCTGCCCGTGTTACTTTGAACCTACCGCAGTAATGATCTAGTAATAAGGCGAAATCCGGGAGGAATTCTCAGTACCATGGCAGCGCAGACTGAAAACGGGCAAAAGGGCGGAGCAAAGATCAACCTCGTCATTACGCTCCTTATTCTGGGAAGCATGATTTTTGCCGGTGTGAAGGTCGTTCCCGTGTATTTTGCGAATTATCAGTTTCAGGACTCGATGAACAGCGAATCCCGCTTTGCGCTTACCGGTTACCCTAAGAAAACTGAAAATGACGTTCGCGAGGATATTTTCCACAAGGCCCAGGATCTGGGCATACCTGCAAAAAAGGAAGATATTCAAGTCTCCATGGATAATGGCTACGTGAATATCTCACTCGATTATACCGTTCCCATAGATTTGGCCGTTTACCAGTTCACGCTTCAATTTCATCCCCACGCAGACAATCATTCGATCTAAAATACAGGGGTATCCATGAACGGCAGGAGAATCGCCGGCCGGGAAATGGACCGCTCGCCTGGCCCGCGGCGCAGAATCGTTTTAAGAGTTGAGGACAGTCGGACGGAGACATAATTTGCGGATTCGAATCGGTCGCGGATTTTTCGCATCTGCCCTGGGCCTGGCACTGCTGGGTACTGCTCTGGTGCTCCTGCTTACGGCAACCGGCGTCTTCACGTATTACTATGTTCAATTTGGCCGCGAGATCGATCAGCGGCTAACCGGCCAGATTTACCAGAACACCTCCCGCGTCTATTCCGAGCCCGGGCACATCTTCGTTGGGGAATCCCTGCGCGCGTCCGATCTCACGACGTATCTTCTGGGCGCGGGCTATCAGGAAGGCGCCGCCGCGGGTTCCACGGGGGAATTTCATCTTGAGAAGTCTACTTTGGAAATTCGTCCGTCCGCCGATTCATATTTCCGCAGTGGAAACGCGTTACGCGTGAGCTTTTCCGGGTCAGAAATCGCGCATATTTCGGCAATTTCGAATGGCGCGGAACTGGACTCGGCCGAAATCGAGCCACGATTAATCACTAATCTCTTCGACAGCGGCCGAGAGAAACGCCGCATATTGCGCTACGACGATATCCCGCCGGTGATGGTCCATGCAGTGCTGGCCGCAGAAGACAAGAGATTTTTCGATCATGGAGCGCTGGACCTGATTCGAGTTTTTGGCGCAGCTTTTTATGACGTTTCGCGCGGCCAGAAAGCGCAGGGCGCCAGCACCATTGATATGCAGGTCGCCCGCACGTTTTTCTTCACGACCAAGCGAAATTGGAGCCGCAAGGTAAAAGAAGTGCTGATGGCAGCGGAGCTGGACGAGCGCTTTTCAAAACAGCAGATTTTTGAGCTTTACGCCAATGATATTTACCTGGGCAATCGCGGCAGCTTCGTGATTCGAGGGTTCGGCGAGGGAGCGCAGGCTTATTTTGGCAAGGACGTTCGGGAATTGAACCCGGGCGAGGCCGCTTTTCTCGCCGGGATCATCCGTTCGCCCAACCGCTACTCGTCCGCCGAACGCCATCTAGATCGCGATGACGAACCCCGGGACCGCGTCCTGGGGCAAATGGTCGAGGACGGCTACTTGACGGCCGATCAGGTAGCGGCTGCAAAAAAAGTGCAACTGAAGTTTGTGAACGGAGGCGCCGGCGGCAACGCCGCGCCCTATTTCGTGGACATGATTAAGGATCATCTGCTCGAACATCTCTCGGAAACGGACCTTCAAAGCCAGAGCTATCGCGTCTATACGACGATTGATCCCGATCTTCAGCGCGCTGCCGTCGAAGCTGTGCAGATCGGCATGCAATCGGTTGATAAGCTTCTGGCTCACCGCTACGCCGTATGGAAAAAAGCGGGCCAGCCCGTACCGCAACCGCAAGTGGCGCTGGTGGCGATGGATCCTCGCACGGGAGAGATTCGCGCGCTCCTCGGAGGCCGCAATTATGGCGAAAGCCAGCTGAATCACGCGCTCTCGCGACGCCAGCCGGGCTCAGTTTTCAAGCCGTTCGTGTATGCTGCGGCGTTTGACAACGTCGTCGAGAACATGCAGCCCGTAGTGACGCCGATGACCATGCTCGTGGACGAGCCGACAACATTCCAATTTGATGGCAAGGAATACACGCCGAATAATTACGGCCAGGAGTTCTTCGGCAACGTCACTGTACGCGACGCGCTTATGCATTCACTGAACGTCGCCACCGTGAAAGTGGCCGAGATGATTGGGTATCCGAGGGTGGTCGCAGTTGCCCGGCAGATGGGATTGGGCTCTAACATCCAGCCGACTCCTGCCGTGGCGCTCGGCGCTTATGAAATGACTCCGATTGACGTAGCCGCCGGTTACACTGCGTTTGCGACAAATGGAACGCGCGCCGAACCTCTCTTCATACGCAATGTGGTGGCCGCCGACGGCACTATAGAAGAGTCGGCAGCTCCGCAGACCCATGCAGTATTGGATCCCCGCGTCGCGTTCCTGGTCACCAGCCTGATGGAAGACGTCATCAATCATGGCACCGGCTATCCCGTGCGCGCTTTGGGATTCAATGCGCCTGCGGCAGGGAAGACTGGCACCTCGCGCGACGGCTGGTTCGCAGGTTACACCTCGAATCTTCTCTGCGTTGTTTGGATCGGATTTGACGACAATCGTGACCTGGGACTGGCCGGAGGCGCCGCTGCGGCGCCAGTCTGGGGCGAGTTCATGAAGCGCGCCGTTGCCCTGCCGGCATATCACAAGACACTGGACTTCGAGCCGCCTCCCGGGGTAGTCGCCGAAAACGTTGATACGCAGACCGGGCAGCTGGCCACACCCGCTTGCCCGCAATCGGCGCAGGAATATTTCATCTCCGGCAGCGAGCCAACGGAGTATTGCGATGGCAGCCATCCGAACGGCTCCGCAGGTGGCTCCTGGCTTTCGCATTTATTTGGCGGCGGATCTGGCGAGCCGGTCGCTGCTGGCGCCACTTCGCCGCCTGCTGCGTCTAACGCTCAGAACCCGCAAGGTGCGGCTCGCGGTAATAGCCCCAATGCTGACGCGTCGCAACCAGCGGCGGATGCGGAGAAGAAAAAGGGCGTTCTGGGGCATATTTTTGGTATCTTTGGAGGCAGTAAGAAGCCTGCGGACGACTCGAAATAAAGGGTTACAAGTATCGTAAAGTTAAGTGACGGCCCGCGGGCTCTCTCCGCTAAGGAGTCCGGCCATGAAACAGATCGCCCTCCGCGTAATCGTCTTAACAATCTTTACCATTGGTACAGGCCACGCTCAGCAGGCTCCCACTCCCAATTCAACCACGCCTGCTGCCGAACCCGCCAGCAAACCCGATCTGACGCCCCGCCAAATTGCCGAAATGCGCGCGGACATTCTGATGGCGCGCAAACAATACGAATTGGCGATCACGGCGTATCAAGAGATCCTCAAAAAAGAGCCTAAAAATGCGATTCTGCTCAATAAGGTGGGAATCGCTTACGAAGATATTGGCAATGCGGATCAAGCCGAGCATTTCTATCGGAAGTCCATGGCTGCCGACAAGCATTTTCCAATCCCGGTAAACAATTTCGGCACGCTCGAGTACGGAAAGCAGCATTACGGCAAAGCCATCAAGCTGTATCTGAAAGCTGCCAGCCTGAAAATGGATGTGGCGCCTATTTATAGCAACCTCGCATACGCGTATTACGCTAACAAGGAATACCCCAAGGCGATGGATGCGTTTGGGAAGGCGCTGGCGGCTGATCCAAAGATATTCGACCATAAAGAAGGAGTGGGCGGATCGGTCCTGCAGCAGCGCACCGCGCCCGATCCGGCAACTTTATTTTTTCTGATGGCGAAATCCTACGCAAAGATCGGGGATGCCGAGCACGCCGCGCATTACCTGAAGCTGGCTCGAGACGATGGCTACAAGGACTACAAGTCGGCGGAGAAGGACCCGGAGTTTGCGCGAGTGATCAAGGATCCTCGCATCCAGGAAGTATTGAAAGTTATCCCGTCGTACGTGGTGCCGCCTGACAAATCGGTGAGTGACTAGCCGCGATCTCGTGCGGAGGGAACTAATTGGCGATGGTTCGCGGTTTCCTTGCTCAGGTTGCTATATAATACCCGCCAACATGGCTTCCCGATCATTGCGATGCTTGGCGTTTTGTTTGTGTATCGTCGCCGGGCTGTCTGTCGCGATGAAGACAAGAACGGCGGCGTCTGTTGCCCCTTCGCCTGCTGATTCTTCTTCCACTGTTGTGCAACTGCGAATTGACGGCGAAATTGAGCCGATCCTCGCTGAATATATCGTCGGCGGAATTGAACAGGCCGATCGCGATCACGCTTCGCTCGTACTGATCACCATAAACACTCCCGGCGGCCTCGATACCTCCATGCGGGAAATTATTCAGGCCATTCTGAAATCGCCCGTCCCGGTGGCTACTTTCGTCACTCCGTCCGGCTCACGCGCGGCATCCGCTGGATTTTTCATTCTGCTTTCCGCGGACATTGCCGCAATGTCTCCAGGAACGGACACAGGCGCGGCCTCACCGCTTATGGAGATCGCCGGGCAAGTGGCGCAGATGGACGAAACGTTGAAAAAGAAAATCTTCAACGAAGCCACGGCATACTTGCGGAGTTACGTCAGCCAGCGCGGACGAAATGCTGATCTGGCGGCCACTGGCGTCACCGACGCGAAGGCCTTCAGCGAAAAGGAAGCGCTCGACGGCAAGCTGATTGATCTTGAGGCTTCGTCTCCCGAAGATTTGATCGCAAAACTCAATGGCCGCACGATCAAACGCCTCGATGGAACCTCTGCACAACTTGCGCTCTCGCATCCGGTTTTTAACGTGCAAGAAATGACCGGGCGGCAGAAAATCCTGTCCCGGATAGTTGACCCCGACGTTTTTTTTGTGCTTCTGGTTGTTGCGGTGCTGGGCCTCTACACCGAATTTACGCATCCAGGATTGTTTGCACCGGGTGTGATCGGCGGAATTGCGCTGGTGCTGGCGCTATTTTCGATGCATCTTCTGCCCGTGAATCTGGCGGGTCTGCTGATGATCGCTCTGGCGATGACACTTTTCATACTGGAAGCAAAATTCCCCACGCACGGCGTGCTGGGGATCGGTGGGGTTATCAGCATGACGCTGGGAGCCTTGCTATTGATCCGCTCGCCGCTGACGGGCATGGGAGTGCGACTCAGTACTGCGCTGGGCGTGGCTTTGCCTTTCGCGGTGATCGTGATTATCCTGATGCGGCTCGTCTTGCGCTCTCGTTCATGGAAGCCGGCGGTGGGCAAGGAAGAATTGATCGGGGAGATGGGTGAAATCACCGAGCCCGTAAGTACTCCGTCCGGACCGGATGCTGCGATGGGAATGGTGCGTGTTCATGGGGAGCTTTGGCGCGCCGCCGCCCGCGCGGGGGAAAATATCCCGGTGGGCGCGCAGGTGCGAGTCCGCAAAGTAAATGGCCTCACGCTGGAAGTCGAGCCGGTGAAAACGCCGCAGGGTGCGGTTTCCTAGAAGTATTGTCGTGGAAAGGTATATATGGACCAATTTGTATCAATTGCGTTCGCAGCGGCCGTATTCATTTTTCTATTCTGGGTTTTCAACTCGATCTATGTAATCAAGGAATGGGAGCGCGGAGTCGTGCTGCGCCTCGGGCGCATGCTGCCGGAGGCGAAGGGCGCCGGACTGCAGCTCGTGCTTTATCCCATTGATAAACTCACGCGCATCTCGCTGAGAATCGAAACGCTGGACGTGCCTCCGCAGGACGTGATCACGCGCGACAACGTCTCCGTGAAGGTAAACGCGGTCTGCTATTTCCGGGTCGTCGACGCCAATCTGGCCCTATCGCAGGTGCAGAACTATCTCTATGCTACTTCGCAGCTCGCGCAGACCACGCTGCGCAGCCTGGTTGGCCAATTCGAGCTGGATGCCATTC
>Ga0210384_10007070_pt1 | contig 11868 bp, 8 predicted proteins | sample IncBWH2MmetaG_FD_160574 | JGI IMG/M metagenome (GOLD analysis project Ga0210384, IMG submission 160574) | Forest soil microbial communities from Barre Woods Harvard Forest LTER site, Petersham, Massachusetts, United States - Inc-BW-H-2-M | ecosystem: Environmental > Terrestrial > Soil >...
CAAGAGTTCCTCGTCGCTCTCGATATGAAGGCCGGGGAGGATTTCTGCGCCGACATATTTCGCGAGCGCGGGGGCGGCGAAGAGCCGGCGGACGAATCTGAGCCCGCCGACGATGGCTCGGCGATCGGTGTGCTCGCTCAGATAGCGGGGATTGATCGCCGGCGCCTCTCTGGGGTCATCGGATCTGGCCTCGACGTAGCCGCGTGACAGCGGCCGCATCTGCCAGGCGCCGGCGGTGATGCCCGGAAAATCGTCGAGCTGGCCGATCTGGCCGTCCTTGAAGCTGCCGGGCGCAATGCTGCACTGCACGTCGGACGTCGCCGATTCCTCCAGCACTTTGACCGAAGCCGCGGCCAATGAGGCGCTGTAGGTCAGCATGCCCTTCCCGGTGACGAGATAGCGCACGATCTCGCCGCAGAGTGCCACGCCGCGCGAACGCTCATTGACGGTCGGCATGCCGGTGACGGGGTAGCTGATCCGGGCGATGTAGTGGTCTTGCAGGTTTTGTCCGACGCCCGGCACTGCGTGATGGACCGGGATGCCGACGCGGCTCAGGTGCTCGGGCGCGCCGATCCCCGACAGCTGCAGGATATGCGGCGAATTTACCGCACCGGCGGAAAGGATTACTTCGCGCTCGGCGTCCGCCCGCTCGACCGCCCCGCAGCGTTCGTACTCGACCGCGACGGCGCGGCGGCCGTCGAAGACGATGCGGTTGACCAGCGCCTTGACGACGACTTGGAGGTTGGGCCGCTTCAGCGCCGGCCGCAGATAGGTACGTGCGGTGCTGGCCCGCCGTCGGCCACCGCGGGTCTGCTGGCACCAGCCGATGCTGTCGCCGGCGCCGGGCGGCAGGTCGTTGACATCCTCGCGGTATTCGAGGCCGATTTCCTTGCCGGCCTCGATCACCGCCGCGCAGAGCGGCGGCCGGTCCATCTTCGAGGTAAAGAGCGGACCGCTCCGGCCGCGCACCTCGCTCTCGCCGCCCTCCCAGTTCTCGGCCTTCTTGAAGAAGGGCAGCACCTCGTCCCAGCCCCAGCCGCGATTGCCGAGCTGGGCCCAGTGATCGAAATCCTCGGGTTGGCCGCGGATATAGATCAGCCCGTTAATCGAGCTGGAGCCGCCGAGCACCCGGCCGCGCGGGTAGAGGATCGCGCGTCCGGCGGTGCCGGGATCGGGCTCGGCGTGATAACCCCAGGTCAGGGTCGGGTGATCGAGCATCTTCATAAACCCGGCCGGGACGTGGATGTAGGGGCTCCAATCGCGCCCGCCGGCCTCGATCAGCAGGACCTTGACGGTCGGATCCTCGGTTAGCCGGTTGGCCAGAACGCATCCCGCCGACCCCGCGCCGATGATCACAAAATCAGCCTTCATGCTCCCTCCTCGTCTCGGCGCCGCCCATTGTGCATCAGTTTGAAATCCTCGTCGACGGGGCGAGACTGAGCCCACGGGCGCAGCAACCATATCTGGTCGGCGTACGCCCGCTCGCGCTCGAGCTAACGTCTTCAGAAACTAATGATTGTGCTAGTCGTGGCCTGTCTTGCCATCTGCAGCGAATCTGTAGCAAAGGCTCCCCTAAAGGTTGAAGCGTCGGCCACGATCCATTCTCGACACCCAATTGGCAACGAATTTAGTCATGTGAATTAGCCAATTTGAACGTCGCGATCGCCGCAACATAACGAGCTCGCTGCGCTTCTTGCAATGACAACCTCGATCGTCATTGCAAGCGCAGCGAAGCAATCTTGTGGGCCGGGATCAGGCCACCTGGAGCTCGGCGACAAGAACCGTGCCCTTCGTCTCCGGGCTGAGCAGCAGCGAGATTACGACACTGACGGCCGCCACCACCGTTCCGACCAGCATCGGGATGGCGTAACCCAGATCGAAATTTATCGCAAAGAAGGCCAGCACGGGCGCCACGAGCCCGCCCAGGATCGCCCCCTGATGGTAACAGAACGCGCTCGCTGTGGCTCTCACCTCGGTCGGGAACCGCTCGGAGAGGTAGCTCGGCAGCTGGCTATAGAGCGCGCCGCCGAACGCGCCTTGTAGGCCGAAGCCGACCGTGATCCAGAAGGGATCGCTGGTGAAGAGGTAAAGCGGGGCCACGAAAATCGCGATCGCGCCCGGGATGATCATCGCCCAGCGGCGCCCGATGATGTCCGCCAGGTATCCCCACCAGGACATGCCGAGGAAGCTCAGGATGTTGGCGACCATGAACGGGACCGCTGTCCCCATCGTGGTCAGTTTCAGATCCTGCTGCAGATGTGTCGCGAACAATGCCCAAATCGAGTAGTAGAGGACGAAGTTGCTCGCCATCCACCAGCACGCCAATAAAGTGTTGCCGAGCATCGCCCGTTGGAAAATCTTGACCAGCGGGGCACGGACCTCGCGCTTCTGGCTGCGCTGCAGCCGGCGGTTCTCGACCCACACTTCGGGTTCTTTGACGAAATAGCGGATGTAAACGATCGAGAGCGCCGGCAGCACGCCGATCCACAGCATGCCGCGCCAGCCGATAACATCGAAAAACAGTCCGTAAATCACGCTGGACAGCAGAAACCCGATGCTCCACGAGCCTTGCAAGACCCCGCTCATGAAGCCGCGGGAACGGATCGGCCAGCTCTCCATCGCCAGCGCCGCGCCGGCCGGCCATTCCGCACCCATGCCGATCCCGAGCAATGTGCGGAACACCAGCAGGAACATGAAGGTCGGCGAAAACCCGGCGATGAAGTTACAGATCGAATACCAGAAGATCGAGATCATCAGCGGCAGCTTGCGTCCGACCCGATCGGCGAGCCATCCCGAGGCGACCGCTCCGACGAGCCGCATCCACAGAGTTAGCGTAAAGACGATAGCAACCTCGGTCGTCGGTACATGGAACTCGTCCGCGATCGGTTTGATGATCAGCAGAAAGACGGTGAAATCGAAGGCGTCCAGCGTCCAGCCCAGCCAAGCCGCCCACCAGGCATACCACTGGTCCTTGGTCGGCTCCTTCCACCAGGGAATGCTTCTTACGGTCTCGACCGCCGCCATGTTCTCCCTCCCGTTCCGGACGGCTCCTCCAGTTAGAGTCCTGCCGGCAATGTAAAGTAGGAATGCGGGAGTGTCGCGGGTGTTTTTCAACCGTGGTTCGGCCTCCGCGACGTCGAGCGGCCCCAAAAAGGCGTTTCAGGCGACAGTCAGGTCGGCCACCAAGACCTTCCCTCTTGTCTCCGGGCTCAACAGCACAGCGACAAGGAAGATGGCCAAGCCCACCACAGTGGTGACGAGAATTGGGCCCGACAGACCGATCTGGTGGGTGGTTGCGTATAAAAGGAGCAACGGCGAGATCAACCCGCCCCAGATCGCCCCCTGGTGGAAGCAAAAGGCGACCGCCGTCGCCCGCACTTCGGTCGGAAACCGCTCGGAGAGATAGGCCGGGTACTGAACGTGCATGCCGCCGCAAGCAAACATCCCCTGCAACGCAAATCCGATGACGATCAACGTATAGTCGTCGGTCATCAGATAAAGGAACGCCGTCGGAACCCCGAGGGCCGCCGGGATCAGGATCGCCCCGCGCCGGCCGATGCGTTCCCCCAGCCAGCCCCAGAACAGCGAAGAGAGGAAGAAGCAGGTGTTGGCAAGTGCTATCGGCAGGGCGACCAATGCCGGGCTCAGCTTGAGATCGAGCTGCAAATGGGTCGCGAACAGCGCGTAGTTCGCATAATAGATGACAAACGCGCTCGCCATCATCAGGCAGGTCGTCAGCGTGTTTCCAAGCATGTCCAGCTTGAAGATCGAGAACAGCGGCGTCCGCACCTCGCGGCCCTGCAATTTCTGCTGGCGCTGATTCTCGACCCAGATCTCGGGTTCTTTGACGTATATCCGAATCCAGATGATCAGGAGGGCGGGCAAGATGCCGATCATCAGCAGGCCCCGCCAGCCGATGTAGTTGTAGAACAGACCGTAGATCCCGCTCGACAACAGGAAGCCGATCCCCCACGAGCCCTGCATCACCGCACCCATGAAGCCGCGCGAGCGCACCGGCCAAGTCTCCATCGCCAGCGCGGCGCCGGCCGGCCATTCGGCACCCATGCCGATGCCGAGAAGAGCCCGGAACAGAAACAGCAAAAAGAAGCTCGGCGCCAGCCCGGCCAAGAAATTGCAGACCGAGTACCAGGCAATCGAGATCATCAGCGGCGTTTTGCGGCCGATCCGGTCGGCGAGCCAGCCATTGGCGGTGGCGCCGAGCAGCCGCATCCACAGGGTGATCGTCAATACCGCGGCCACCTCGGGCACCGGCACGTCGAATTCCTTGGCGATCGGCGCGATGATCAGCAAGAACGCGGTGAAGTCGAAGGCGTCGAGGGTCCACCCGCCCCAGGCTGCGAAGTAGGCATACCATTGGTCCTTGGTGGGCTCTTTCCACCACGGGATGGTGTTTACGGTTTCACGTTCAACCGCCGCCATCGCCGCGCCCTCCCCTGTTAAGCTTGGCTCCTGTGCAGAGCCTTATGCTCAAGGTAAGCAGCCCTCCGAAAATGTCGCGGGTATTCTGTGCCGTCGGGGCCACTAGGGCGGCGCCGATCTCGCTATTCGGCTGCGCGCGGAGGCGCCGTCAGAGCAAGGTGCCGGCGCAGCGCCGCGACGAGCGCGTCGGCTTCCGCCTCGGTCGTGTCGAAGCGGCAGACGAAACGGGCGAGGCTCCGGCTGCGCCGGTAGAACTGGAAGCCGTCGGTTTCGAGCGCGTCCATCGTCGTGCTCGGCAGTTCGAGAAAAATCTCGTTGGCCTCGACCGGCGCCAAGAGGTGGGCACCGGGGAGCTCGCGCAGTCCCGCGGCAATGCGTGCTGCAATCGCATTCGAGGCGCGCGCCATGTCGAGCCAAAGGCCGTTCTCGACATAGGCGATCAGCTGCGCCGAGGCAAAGCGCATCTTCGACCAGACCTGGCCGGCGCGGCGCAGTTGCACCGCAACGATATCGGCAATCTCGGGGGCAAAGACGACGATCGCATCGCACAGCGCGCCGCCGTTCTTGGTCGCTCCGAACGACATGATGTCGATGCCGGCGCGCCAGGTCGGCTCGGCCGGGCTGCAGCCGAGCCGTGCGGTCGCATTGGCAAAGCGCGCCCCGTCGATGTGGAGCTTGAGACCGCGCGCCTTCGCCACCTCGGCAACGCCACGGATCTCGTCCAGCGAATAGACGGCACCAAGATCGGTCGCCTGGGTCAGACTGACCGCTGCGGGCCGGCCGCGATGGATCTGCCCCGGCGAGATCCCCGCCAGAGTCTCGGCGAGCGCAGCGGCGCCGATCTTGCCGTGATCGCCGGCCACCGGGACGAGCTTGAGGCCGCCGCCAAAGAACCCGGTGGCATTGGCCTCCGCGGTATTGATGTGCGCGACCTCGCTGCAATAGACATTGCCCCAGGACGGGCCGAGCGAGGCCAGCGCCAGAGCGTTCGCGGCAGTCCCGGTGGCGACCGGGAAGACCCTGACCGCGATCTCGAACAGCTCGGAGAAGCGCTGTTGCAGCGTGGCCGTGTAGTCGTCGCCGCCATACCCGAGCGCAGTGCCGTGGTTGGCCCGGATCAGCGCCTCGAGGATCTCGGGTGCCGCCCGGCCGGTATTGTCGCTGCGAAAATCGATCATTCGCTTCCTCTCCTCCTGAGAGCGGCCGGCTGTGCGCCGCTTACGTTTCCGGCATCCCGGCCCGGCGCAGCCCGGCGAAATAAGTGGCCTCGAACAAGTCACGGACCTTCGGCACCCCAAAATATTGAGTGGCCTTCAGGCACGTAATGCTGGAATAACGCCCGTCCGCGCTCAGTCGGCGCGCTTGAGCGAGCTCGGCCGCGGCGCGCTCGGCGTCGCCATTGAGGGCGTAGGCGGAGGCGAGATAGGCGTGGACGAAGGCGAGAGCCGGATTGGTTCTGCGCGCCTTTTCGAACCAGAGGATCGCCTCCTCGGTGCGCGATTTCAGCAGGTGTACGCGCCCGATCCAGTAATTCCAAACGCTGACATCGCGATCGCGAGGGCTGAGCTGGAGGAGTTTCTCGACGAGCGGAATTACTTCGTCGCTCGATCCGATCAGGAGTTTGCACCAGCTGACATTCGCGTACGCCGAAAGCCAATTGCGGTCGAGCGCAATCACCGTCTCGTATTCGGGAATGGCCTCCTCGGGTCGGCGCTGCGCGCGCAGCAGCTGCCCCTTGGCGAAATGCGCCAGAGCGCTCCGGGGCGATGCGGCCAGCGCTTCCGAAACCAGCTTCTCCGCGCGTGCCATGTCGGTTGCCCGCGAGGCGGTCATATCATTGATAACCTGGTCTACAAGGGCCTTCGCCAGCCAGCTTTGGGCTTCAACGGAACTGGGATCAAACGCCAGCGCACGCTCGAAGAGGCTTATCGCCGCTGCGAAGTTGTCGCGCGTCCGCGGTTGCAGCAAGATCGCGCGCGCCCGGAGCATGTAATCCAGAGCGTCCGGATGCTTGGTCGGCCGAGCCGCCTCTGCGGCCATCAGCTCTGTTTTGAGCGCGATTGCGATCCGGCTCGTGACCTCGTTTTGAAGGGCGAATAAATCCTCCACATCCCGATCGAACCGCTCGGCCCACAAATGTGCCTCGGTCTCGGCATCGATTAGCTGGGAATTGATGTGGACGTGGCTGCCCGACCGCTGGACACTGCCTTCCAACATATAGCGGACGCCGAGCTCGCGGCCGATCTGTTTTGCCGCGAATAGCTTGTTCCGATAAGTGAACGCTGTATTGCGCGCGATAACCAACATGTCCGTAATCCGCGACAGATCGGTCGTCAGATCGTCGGTAATCCCGTCGGCAAAATATTGCTGGTCGGGGTCATTGCTGAGATTGACGAAGGGCAGCACGACAATCGACAGTCGCGGCGCGACGACAGGCTGCAAGACTAACGCAGCTGCGACCTGAGGTGACGGCGAGGGGCGGAGCGTCGGCCAAAACCACCACGCGCCGACCGCGAGGCCGAGCATTGTCCCGATGGCCGCCGAGATTGTAACGCCGGCGGCGCGCCATCGGGGCGGCAATCGCGGCGGTGCGGGTTCATCCCCGGCGGGTTGCTTCTCGCCTAGGGCGGGAGGGGTTCCGAGATGTGGCTCCACCTCGGGCCAGATCACCGGCGCGACAAAGCGATAGCCGCGCCCCGAGACGGTTTGGATCAAACTTCCCTCGGGCCGGCCCCCGTCGAGGACACGGCGAAGCGCCGAGATTTGCACCGTGACATTGGCGCCCTCGACCACCCCCGGCCAAACGGCGTTCAGGATCTCGTCCTTCGAGACGAGACCCTCTTGGCGGTCGATCAACAGGCCCAGAATATCGAGGGCGCGCGAGCCGATAGCGACCGGAGTAAGGGCGCCGTCTTCACCTTCACGCAGCAGACACCCGCGGCGCCGATCGAAGCGGAAGCCGCTGAAGCGTACGACATCGGCGCCGGCATGCTCCCCCATGCTTCCGCCTCCCTGCGCGAACCCAACGACGGATTTAGAGTCGAGGATGGGCACGGTAGCTTAGGCCATACGGCAACACTCCCGTTCCCATCCCCGCTCATCGAACCGGTCGACGCCACGGAAGACCGATCGACGCGTTCCGTGGGGGCGAGCGAATTCGGAATGAGGAGGCCTTTGCTTAGAGTTTTGGAATCTTTTGCAACGTTTTGGCTCGGCAACGCGAAACAACAGGATTGTAATGGGAGGTTTCCGCAGCGATGAAAGGAAACAAGATCGTACCTACCAAGCTGAGTGCTCGTTGAGGCGCAATCAGCACGAGGGAGACAGCTCGATGCAACGACGTGACTTCATCAAGAGCGTGGCGGCGGCCGGGATCATCGGCACGGGTGGGCGAGGAGCGCATACTGCGGAGACGGGCTGGCGCCAGTTTGAGATCACCTATCGCATCAACATCAAAGATTCGGCGTCGGACACTGATGTGCGGTTATGGGTGCCTGTACCCCAGGATGCGCTCGACTACCAGCGGGTTCTCGATCTCAGTTGGCGTTCGCCCGTCGCTACTCATGTCCTGTGGGAAGCGACTTCGCGAGCACCGATCGTCTCGGCCACTTGGACGGACCCGAAGATAGCGCGCGAGATCGTAATCGCTGCCCAGGTGGCAACCCGCGACCGATCGGGTTTTTACCCTGATGCCTCGCACGACGAATTGGCCGAATATCTTAAGCCGACTGCAAGCTCCCCGAACGACGGCATCGTCTTGGCGAAGGCGCGCGAGATCGTTGGCACCCGCACCGCTCCGCTGGACAAGGCTCGGGCGATCTATGATTGGATAGTTGACAACACGTTCCGCCGCGCGGAGACACGCGGCTGCGGTCTTGGGAACATCGTGTTCATGCTGGAATCCGGTGATTTGGGCGGCAAATGCGCCGATATTAATTCGCTTTTTGTGGGCTTGGCGCGTGCGGCGGGGCTGCCGGCGCGAGACTTCTTCGGCGTCAGAGTGGCGGACTCGAAATTGACGAGATCGCTCGGGAAATCTGGCGATATCACCAAGGCGCAGCATTGCCGTGCCGAAGTGTACATCGATACCAAGGGCTGGTTTCCAGTCGACGCCGCCGATATCCGCAAGGTCGTACTGGAGGAGAACGTTCCGGTTGACAGCGACAAGGTGAGGACGCTGCACGAGCGGCTATTCGGTAACTGGGAAATGAACTGGGTCGGATTCAACTATGCTCGCGACTTCACGCTGCCGGGACAACAACATGGGCCGATCGGCTTCCTGATGTACCCTTATGCAGAGACCACGCACGGCTATAAGGATTCTCTCGATCCGGAGGCCTTTTCCTACACAATCACATCAACGGAGATCGGGTGAGGCCGCGAAGGCTTGCCGCGTCATCCGAGTCATCACGCAGCAGACAGCGGCGGCGCCGCTCGAGACAGAAGCCGCCGAGCCGTACGACACCGGCGCCGGCAGCCTCCGCCGTATTTTCGCCTTCCGTGCCGCGACCAAACGAGTGAGCAGTCTCGGAGGGTAAAAATTTCGAGTTAGCCTTTCCCTGGGGTTTTGCAATTTTTTGCAAATTTTTGGATCGGCTTTGCAGACGCCGCTGATTCCCAAAGGCAGGTTTACAGCACGAAGACCGGTTAGGAGGAGACGATGAACATTCGTGCACTTGCCGCCCGGAAGGCTGCGGGTGTGGGCAGATCTCACCCCGCGATGACGCGGCGTCGGTTCGTCGGTATCGCTGCCGGGACGGCGGTGCTTGGTGGTGCGCTCGGCGCCGGGTTGCTCAGGCCGGGACTGGCGGCACCGAAAATGTCATTCGCGCCCGTTCACATCCCCGGTGGTTCGCCCGTTCTCGGCGGGGCGTATCACGTGTTTGCCCCGGCCTCGGTCGATCCAATCGATGCGGAACCAATTACCATTACCAACCTCAACGGCTTTGTCGGGCTCGCGTACCTCGACGGGATGGTGACGCAAACCAACACAAAAACCGGAGAGGTACTGCGGCTGCCTTTCTTGGCCTCGGATATGCGGTTCATGCAGGGGGATTTCCGGGGTACGGACGGCCGTGTCCATCAAGGTACATTCGCGCTGGTCTGAGTGGACGTCTATCAGTCCTCCGTGGGAGGCGATCAGATCCATGACTTCAACCCGAGTACCTTTCCACCTGTCGGCCTATTTTGGACAATCGAGCTGCCCGACGACAGCGTCGAGGTCCAGTTAGGAAAAGGGAGCGCGTCCCTCAAGGCGTTCGACGTGCCGGTCTTCGATTACGGCACTCTTGGCAATGCGTTGTTCGGCCCGGTACCGTCGCCTCTGCCGACAGGATCGGTGTCGGCCACGGTAGTCTGGAGCGGCGTGCAGCAAAGGGTTAATATTCGCAACACCGACCCCGTATACGGCGGCTTCGCAGGCGAATTCATCCGCAACAAGGCGCAGATGGAATGGACCGCGACAGTGGGTGACTACACGTTCGTGTCGGATCCGCTGACGACGTCGTCCAGCGAGTTTGCCGAAATCGGCCACGAGCGGAACGGTTCGTTCTTCCCGGGGGGGTAGCCGGCGGACGGCCGGTGACTCTCCTGGTCGCGGGCAGAGCGTTCTCTTCCGGTTGCTCCGCACCATCCTCCAAGCTGAGGCGCCTGGAGGGCACCGCTTCGTGGCTGTCTGCATCAGATCAGCAAGCCTTGCTGTTCGGTCATCCCGGCGGGAACGCGGGCACATCTCTGGTTCACCAGCTCGGACGCCGATGCAGCCGCCCCTTGCGCCGGCCAAGCCTGTACCTATATAGGCTATTAGTGCTGTAATGTCAATTATTAAATGGGCTTTTTATGATAGATACACAAGCAAGCGGCCGGGTGTTGAATTCCGCTGCCAATCCCCTGCCGGCCTCCGAAAATTCCGCTGTCGGCCGGCTCGGGCAAATCGTACCCAAGCCGTTGATCTCACGGAAGGTTTTGGCGTCGAGAGGGGGCTTTTTTGCGGCTAAAGGCGTCTTCTCCCTGACGGCAGGGGAATGCGGCCGATGCCGCTAGGCTTGTTTCGCCTCGATGATCGAGCGCCGGATGGCGCGGGTGCGGGTGAAGAGATCCTGCAGTTTGTCGCCCTCGCCCCAGCGGATCGCGCGCTGCAGGGCGGTCAGGTCCTCGGTAAAGCGCTGCAGGATCTCGAGCACCGCTTCCCGGTTGTTGAGAAAGACGTCGCGCCACATCACCGGATCCGAAGCGGCGATCCGGGTGAAGTCGCGAAAACCGCTGGCCGAGAACTCGATGACCTCGGATTTGAGGCTGTCCTCGAGGTCGGTCGCGGTGCCGACGATCGTGTAGGCGATCAGATGCGGCAGGTGCGAGGTCACCGCCAGCACCCGGTCATGATGGTCCGCACTCATCGTCACGACCCGCATGCCGGCCTGCTCCCACATCCGAGTGACGTCGGCCACCGCCTCGGGTGCCGTCTCGGGCGGCGGGGTCAGGATGCACCAGCGCCCGCGAAACAATTCCGCAAAGCCCGCTTCGGGCCCGGAATGCTCGGTCCCCGCGACCGGATGGCCGGGGACCAAGTGCACGCCTTCCGGCAGCGATGGCTGCAGATCGCGGATCACCGCCTGCTTGACCGAGCCTACATCGGTCAGGATCGCACCGCGCCGCAATGCCGGGGCGATCCGTCGTCCGATCTCGGCATAGGCCGAGAGCGGCGTGGCGATCACCACGAGATCGGCACCCTCCGCCGCACTCGCGGGATCGTCGGTGGTCTCGTCGGCGAGGTCGAGCCGCCGCACCGCCGCGAGCGTCTCCGCCCGGCGAGCGCACGCGACGATGGTTGTCGCTGGGCTGTTGCGGCGCAAGACCCGCGCCAGCGAGGAGCCGATCAGCCCAATGCCGATCAATGCCACGCGATCGAACAAAGGTTCGCTCATCGCGCGCCGCCGCCGGGGAAGCCGCTGTCAGGAAATCCTCCCAACAGGCCCATTCGTCTTCCCCGCGAAAGCGGGGACCCAGGAGCCAGCGACTGAAATCCCTGGGTTCCCGCTTTCGCGGGAATGACAGGGAGGAGCGGAAGGTCGATCGAATTCATCGGGAGGCCATAAACTCGGCGAGCGTGTCTGCCACCCGTTCCATCTCCTCGCCGGTGCCAATCGTGATCCTCAGATATTGCGGCAACCCGTAGCCGCCCATCGGTCGAACCAAAATGCCGTGGGACTGGAGGAAGGCAAAGGCCGCATCGGCGTTCTTGCTCGGGCTGTCGGGAAAGCGGGCGAGGACGAAATTGCCCACACTCGGGGTGAGCGGGATCCCGAGCGCTGTGAGCCGCTCGGAAAACCAGCCGAGCCAGCGCTCGTTGTGAGCGCGTGCTCTGTCGATCGCGACGACGTCCTCGACCGCGGCCACGCCGGCGGCGAGTGCGGGTGCCGACACGTTGAA
>Ga0210384_10007071_pt1 | contig 11868 bp, 12 predicted proteins | sample IncBWH2MmetaG_FD_160574 | JGI IMG/M metagenome (GOLD analysis project Ga0210384, IMG submission 160574) | Forest soil microbial communities from Barre Woods Harvard Forest LTER site, Petersham, Massachusetts, United States - Inc-BW-H-2-M | ecosystem: Environmental > Terrestrial > Soil >...
ATGGAAGTATCGGGCGCAAATGGAAGAGTTCATCGAGTGGGTGGGACAGCGGCGGCGAGAGCAACGCGCTCATCGCTAGTTAATTAGCGAGGCTAAACAACGGTTGGCGCACGCGCTATAATCATCGCCGGAAGGGGGCGCCGTGAAAGAGTTAGCCATCCTCCAAGATACCGAACAGCTTCACGAAGCCAGTTGGTGGGAACCGGAGCCCGGCGGCCGGGTGCACTGCTACCTTTGTCCGCGTCATTGCCACATACATGCTGGGCAGGGGGGATTTTGCTTCATTCGCGTGAATCGCGGGGGCAAACTTTACAGCCTGGGCTACGGTTCACCCGCTGCGCTTCAAATTGATCCCATCGAAAAAAAACCCCTGAGTCATTTCTTGCCGGGCAGCCGGGTGTTCAGTATGGGAACCGCGGGCTGCAACATGGGATGTTTTTTCTGCCAGAACTGGGACATTTCCAAATCGCGGCAGGACCAAGTGCGTTCGCAACCCGTTACGCCTGAAGATGTGCCGCTGCTTGCGATCGAGCACGGTTGCGAGTCGATTGCTTTCACTTATAACGAACCGACCATCTGGGGCGAGTACGTTATCGACATTTGTAAAGCGGCGAAGGATCACGGACTGAAAACCGTGATGGTTTCCAATGGGTATATCACGCGCGACGCGTTCCACGATATTTACGATCATATTGATGCCGCCAACATCGACCTTAAAGCGTTCACTGAGACTTTTTATGGAAAGATTACGCTGACGCACCTGCAGCCGGTGTTAGATACGCTGCAGTGGCTGAAGAACGAAACATCTGTGTGGTTTGAGCTCACGAATTTATTGATTCCAACGCTAAATGATGGAGCGGAGGAAATTGGCAAGTTGTCTGAATGGGTGATGCAGCATCTGGGGCCGGATGTGCCGCTGCATTTCACGGCTTTTCATCCGGATTTCAAGCTGCAGGATAAACCGCGTACCCCACCGGAAACGCTGCATCTCGCGAGGAAAATCGCCCTTGCTGCTGGGTTAAACTACGTGTACGAAGGTAACATCTACAGCGAAGGCGCGAACACCAATTGTCCAAGCTGCGGGGAGCTGTTGATACGGCGCTCCTGGCACAACGTTTTGAAAAATAATTTGAAAAATGGGACGTGCGCGAGTTGTGGGTTAGCGATTCCGGGCGTGTGGCAACGCGGTAGGAGACGCCCCTCGGTCACCAATGTGGTTACCCACCGATACGGGCACATCAATCTTTAGCGAGCTTTAATGAGCCTTAACGCATCTCGTGCTTGAGCGTAGATTCCATCCGACGACGCTATGGATGCTTCATTGCAATCCTACTTTTTCGATTGACTGTCGTCTTGTACGGCTTGAGCGCCTGGAAAAAACTCCTCACCTCAATAGGCAATCAAAATGATGTCCGGGGCCTACAGTGACGACGCGATGCAAAAAAAGGTCGAAGGAACGGTTGTTGTGTGCGTCACGGTCGATGCCCATGGCGAGGTGACAAACGTTTTGCCCGGTGAGTGGTCCTCGGGAGCTTATCCAGCCCACCTCGACCGCCCGTGAGCGATTGCCTGGAGCAGCGGGCGCGTCTCTTTGGATTCAAATTAGAAATTTATTCGTATTTTGCAGGAAGGCCGGCGATGCGGGCTTGTTTGTCGGGCAGCGCCGGCAAATCATGAGAAGGCGCGTCGAGATAAAAATAGGCGGTGGAGGAATAATCAATTTCGCGATAGAAGACCACAAATGCGGTGGGGTCGTTCGAATCGGCTATGGGTTGTGGCGGATTTTGATCCAGTAATTTGGTGATGCCGGTTGTTTCAGTGCTGGTGGTTACAGGAGTGAAGGGTACGCCTTTTTGCGTGAGTTCGTGGGCTTCGGGGACGGATGCGCCGCCGAGGACCTGGATGGTTACGCGGCAGCTCTTGTGGAAATAGACGGCGTCTGGAATGTGGTAGCGGTAGAAGGCCCATTGATGGCGCTGTTCATCGGCGACCAGGCTGCCCTGGTACATGTGGGCGAAAGTTCCCAGACCCCAACCTGATCCAACGAAATCCTCGGAGCCAGTGCCAGTCAGTGTCGGTAAGGAGGTGTCGCCATCCAGATAAATTTTAGCTTCACCCTCGCCCCACCAGGTGTCTCCGTATTGGGGGTCGGAGATCATGCCTAGATTGGAGCCGAGATAGCGGCCCTTACCTTTTATCTCCGGCAAAATCTCAAAGTCTTTGCCCAGTTCGGTTTTGGCATTTCTGTTCCAGAAGGCGTGGAAATACATCGCCTCGGGGCGCTGAGTTTTTAAGCGTAGGAAATCCACGTCGTAGAAGAGCAGCAGGCTGGCATCGCTATCGTTGATAAAAATAATTCGCGCGGCTTTGCGATATGGCATGGGGATATAGGACGTGAAGGAGCGGCCTTCTGGGTCACTGAATAAAGCATTCTGAAAAGGAAGCAGGCGGCCCAGGCCTAAACCGAAAAAATCACCTAACGGGACGGAGACGGCGGGCTTTGCGGCATCATCCCAATACATTTCTAGGCGTGCGGAGCGCAACACAGCAGGGGTGCGATTGCTGATGGTCATCCAGATGCGTTGGACCAGGCCGGCGCCTTTTACATCGAGCAGCACGCGAGTTTGGCCCGGCGGGACGATTTCGAAAGCGTGGCCTTTGGCGGTTTTGTTTTCGGCTCCGCCCTGGCCTTTTTCTGCTTTCGCGTTTTCGAAGCTGGACCAGCGGGTTTCGGCGTTGTCGGGGACTACATAGAGTTGCTCATCTTGCGCCTTCGCTGCTGCGTTCGTGAAGGCTGTCAAAACTAGAGCGAGGATTACCAGCATTCGTTCTCCCATAACGTCTTTCTCCTGGCGGGAATGAAACGGGGGACAGTATAAGACCGGAAGACGATTTCAATAGCCCCCGCGTTTGTTCAATCTTGTGAAATTTATTCCATCCATGTTGCGGAAATTACGCTCAGGAATATCGGTTGTTCCTCGAAGAGCCTAGTTGGTGGGGCCGGATTGCGGGGCGCCGGTTTGTTCACCTACGGTGAGGGTGCGGGCGCAGAGGATGGTGAAGTCCGTGGGATCGCACTGATAAATGTCGACGAAGGGTGGGTCTGATGCACGGACTATGTAGTTCCCTGCTTCCATTTCCTGAGCATCGACGGCGTGGTAGGCGATAAGTGGACTTCCCGGACTGACGCGGACGTGGAATTGGCCTGAGGAAGGCTCGTAGTTGGAATAGGCAAAGCAGTGGCCTATGCAGGCACGGTCGACGGTGTGGTGAACGAACTGAATACGCGAATCGTCTGGGGAAGTCAGGGTCGGAATGACGCGAGTGCCGAAGGGCAGTTTGACGGTAATGGATTCGGCGTGTGATTCGAGACGGCTCAGCGTGGCTGTGTCACGATAAAGCAGCGTAAAGAAAAATAGTGAGCAAGCAAGCGCGGCGATGGCGGCGGGCTTTCTGGTTCTGAGACTGCTAAGGATGCAGAGTGCAAAAATGGCGGCGATGATGGTTAGACGGGATACCAGCAAGCCGATCCATGCCGAGTATGGTCCGCCACGCAGATTTTGCGGGAGAAGCGATGTCACGCAAAAAGCGACCAGATAAAGCTCCACCGAGAGAAAAAAGGAACTTGAGAAAATTGGTACTTCGCGGCGGTGAAAATATTGGGCCGCCAGGCAGAAAAGGAACATTACCAGGAGCGCGTAGGCGACGAAATGATAGCGGGCACTGTAGAGGACAAACTGATCCAGGCCATTGAAAACGTAAAAGGGCCGTTCAGGCCAGCTGTACTCGAAGTCGGACCAATTTTCCAGATACCAATGACCGGCAAGGAAAATTACGACTATGGCAGCGGGGAGAATCACTCTCCAGGGCCAGCGGAGCTTTTTTCTGATTGCCATGTAAGCGAGCATCCCGGCGAACCACAACGGGCCGATGGGGTGAGCGAAAGTCGCGAGCACAAATAAAAGAATTGCCGCCAGCCAGTCCCAGCGTTGGGGTTGTTTCCATAAAATAGCCAAGCCGAAACAGGCGAAGCCCATGGACAAGTAATAATTGAAAAAGCCCATGTTGAAGGTGTAGCCGTACGCGAGCATGGCGATGCAGGGAGTCAGGAACCAGGGCGGACGCTCGCTGACGACCGCGACCAAGGAAAATACTCCCCAGAAAAATGTCAGGACGGAGAGGGCTACGACGATTTTGGGGCCGGCTACGAACCCGAAGAGCTTGGCGGAATATAAAAGAAGAATATCGAACAGAACGTTGTACCACTGCCGCGCGAGATAAAGTCCGGGCGCTCTTCCCTGTTGGACCAGACTGGCAAGCCAGGCGTTGAAGGTGTGACTGGGAAGGTCGCCCGCTTCGATTTGGTGATGCCAGAAACACGGAATGATGACTACGGCTGAGATCACGGCCATCAAGGGGATGTGTGTGCGCACGAATCGCAAGGCGCGTAGAAGAGCGTAGTTTTTTTCCGTCATAACCTGGTTAAGAAAATGGTTAGTTATATGATGCATGGTTTAGACGCAATTCGGTTGACAAAATTCGGGAGTTTTTGGGGAAGGTCTGCGCGAGGATTTAGCGAGGGAGCCACAAGAGATTAGTCCGCGGCACAAAAAACGATGATGGAATTTATTTGGAGGGTTGGCTTTCGCCCAGGCGCTTCAGGCGATCGCGGAGGCGGCGCTGCAATGGCGTGGGGGTGTTGGGGTTGAAAGCTACCAGGTACCACAAGGGCTGGCTGCGGTCTTTGCTGAGCCACGTTAATGTCGGGGCGTCGGCGTTGGGGTGACGCGCGACATTTTCGCGGATCGCGGCGTAAGGATGCTTGGCTAGTTTGTTCAGGGTTTTCGAATTGGCGCGGGGGTGTTCGCTGATGAGGCGCAGAAGATAGAAATCTTCTTCGGGGGCTTGTTTGACGAGCTTTTCAAGCATGTCCGGCTTGGCATCGGCGCTTAGCACCAAGCCGATTTTTTCGTCCCATGCGGTGTTGATTTGATTCAGCTCGCGGGTGCGGGCGTGAATGAGCTCTTCGAGAATGCGGCGCTCCTGTTGCATGCGGGCGATTTGGAGCGAAGTGCCTTCGAGAGAATCGAGAACGCGCAAGAGATGCTGGCGTTCGCCAAAAACGATTTGAGAAGTGCGGGTGATGCCGCCCTTATCTTTATCCTTGTGCTGTACCAAATCGGAACGTCGCATTATTTGCCGCTCCAGCCGGGTTCACTCCGGCGCTGAAGAACTAGTTTAACGTGGAAATCAACCACGTAGCCCGGCGGATTTGGAAAGCAGCCGCAGGCTCCAACAAATTATGGTATGTGCCGAGTGTAGGGTAAAGTTTGCTGCGGGGCTGTGTGCCCGATTTGTTACGGAGCGCGAGTCGAAGCCGTGGACGAATTCGAGGAATGATGAACGCATTTTCAAAACACCGAGAAGAGCTGGAACGTTATGAGCAGATGTTTGGATTGGAACGCGGGCGGCTGGCGGTTTCGCTGGACCGGCTGACGAATGCGCTGGTACTTGTGGGACAGCACGGGGTGTACTGTACGAGTAATAGGAATCCGATGGTGCCGGCCATGGACTTGCGGATTATTTCGATGGAGTTGACGCATGCCAAGGAGCTCATGCAATCGGTGATGGAAGAATTGCGCAAGAAGAAGGAAGCCGAGGGAGTTAAATAGTTCTGCGCCCGAGCCAATGATCGCGGGATACCCCCTCAAGGCGCGATGTTAGAGTCGTTCGATTACGCGTGTTTTCCAATATAAGCGGGATTGGGAAAATCCGGTAATGGGTCAATTTCCGATTGTGCGCCTACCGGGATTTAGCCTTTGCTGACCGGAGGGGTTCCTTGAGTGACGTCGAACACCAGTTCATATTGAAGCACTTTTCCATCTGGACCCTTGACCGCCTGAGAGTACAACAACGACTTGTTGTCCTCCGACATGCGGAGGCGTTTCTCGATTTCTAATCTGTGACTGCGAAAGATGCGGATCTCAAAAGTCACCGAGGTCTGCCCTTCAGATGTACTCATCGAGGCTCCGCCGTCACCGTCGGGCTTAAAGCTACCGCCCATGAAGTGAGAGCCCCTTACCCCGCGCCCAGTACGAGCACTTTGTTCTTCTAAGTTCTTTCTGAAGAGTTCGTGTACGCGCTCGCGCATCTCCTCAACTTCAATGGGTGGCTTCGGTGGCCAGAATTGATAGTTTCTCAGAACCCGCTCGGCGGATTCGAGCGCCTCTTCCGGCAAAGTATCGATCAATTTGCGCAGCGATTCTCGGCCCGGCATCCCCACTCCCAATGCATCACGTAACTAGCAAACGAGATATTTATATATCTGCGGTGTGGAGATTCTGTAACAAATAGCCGTAGGGGCACAAGATAGAAGAACTGGACCAGTTTTTGCCCTTTCGGCCTGGAGCTGCAAGTGCTTAATAAAGCCGGAAACTCGAAAGTGACCCATTGCCAAAAATCGCAATGGGAAATTAGCGTTCAACCGAGAAATGGTGTTAGGCGATCAGGAACGGATTGGAATGGCGTTCGTTTCTGATGGTGGTTGTGGGGCCGTGGCCGGGGTAGACGATGGTGGTGTCGGGTAGTTGCAGAAGTTTTCCTCGCAGTGAATCCATGATTTGGTCCATGGAACCACCCCATAAATCTGTGCGGCCTATGCTGCCTGCGAAAAGAGTGTCACCGGCGTAGAGTTGCGGTGCGACTAGTTTGATGGTGCCTGCTTCCTGAGGGACATACAGGCAGACGCTGCCTGGTGTGTGTCCTGGTGTGTGAATGATGCGGGCTTCGTAATCGCCCCAGCGGAGGGTGTCACCTTCTTTCAGCAAGTCGTCGATGCTAGTGATCTCGGGTGCGGCTACGCCTAGAAATGCGGCTTGCATCTCCATGGCTTGATAGAGCGGCAAATCTTCTTGATGCATGAGAACCGGGGCGCCGGTAAAACGATGCAATTTGCTGAGACCGCCGACATGGTCGATGTGCGCATGAGTGCTGACGATGGCTTTCACAGTGAGCTTGTGGCGGCCGAGTAAATCCATGATGCGCGTTACTTCATCGCCGGGATCGATGACCAGAGCTTCGCGGGTGAGGGGATCGCCGATGATGGTGCAGTTGCATTGGAGCATACCTACCGGGAGAGTGATGTGGATCAGCTCGCGAGGCGTGGCGGGATTGATCCGGGCAGATTGCGGTTCAGTCATCTGATGACGCTCACGTGTGAAGTATAACATTCGAGAAGTTTCGTTTTTTCGCGGTGCGCGGTCTGTCAGGCAGCGGTTTGCTAAACTGTAGGTGTGGCTTTGGATCTGGTCTTGAGCAAGGAATTGGCGATGCAGAACGCAGAAGCAACAATCGAGACGCCGCTAGGGGGTGTACATCGACGGGCAGGGGCGAAGATGGGGGTGTGGTTTGGTTGCGCGTTGCCGGATGATTGGGGGGATGCGCGGGAGGAGCAGCGGTTTGCGATCGAGAGTGTGGGGCTGATCGATAAGAATTATCGGGCGTATTTCACGTTTTCGGGGCCGGATCGGGTGCGCTATTTGAACGCGATTCTCACTAACAATATTAAGGACTTGACGAATGGACAGGGGGTGGTGTCCCTGTTGCTGAATGCGCAGGGGCGGATTCTAGCGGAAATTGAGACGTTTGCGGAGGCGGAGAAGCTTTTTTGTGTTTCCTATTTGATGATTCGTGAGCGGCTGGCGGAAGTGCTGGAGAAGTACATCATCATGGATGACGTTACGTTCAGCGACGATGGGGAGAAATTTGGGACGTTGGCACTCGAAGGACCGCGGGCTGCGGAAGTAGTAAAGGAACTCACGGGAGTGGATTTAAATTCTTTGCCAGAACTTGGTTGGGCGGACGTGACGGTGAGTTCGGGCTCGGCTGAAGGCACGCCGGAACACAACGCGACCGCAGATAATTCCGGAGGGGCAATTCCCTGCCGATTGGTGAGGCGTTTTGCGGGTGGTGAATTTGTTGTGGAGCACGACAAGCTGGAGCCGCTTTGGGATGTGCTTTTGCAAGCAACGCGGAGGCACCGCGGCGGGCCCATGGGATACAAAGCGCTGAGCGCACAGCGGTTGGTAATGGGCGTGCCTTGGTTTGGATATGATTTTGGCGATAAGCAAATTCCGCATGAAGCGGGATTGGAGTCGAGCCATATCAGTTACACCAAGGGTTGCTACACCGGGCAGGAAATAGTGGAGCGGGTGCGTTCGCGTGGGCAGGTAAACCGCAGGCGGGTGGAATTATTATTCTCCGGGGAAGATGTTCCGGAAAACGGTGCAGAACTTACTGTCGATGGGAAGGCGGTCGGGTACGTTACGCGGGCAGCGCGATCATGGTTTCCGCCTCGTGTTTTGGGTATGGGATATTTGGGCAAGGAACATCGAAGCATCGGCACGAAGGCGCAGTGGAGCGGCGGCGGCACGACAGTTGTGGAGTTTCTCGACACGCTGCGTAGCTAAGGTTGAAACGATTTTTCCGCAGTGGAAATACCGAAAACGCTAAGCGCGGGGAGTGCCTTGGCGCTCCAGGAGTGGGCGCAGGAGACCGGTGAGGCGGCCACGGTCGTCGGGGTTCATCGCGGTAAATTCGACGGCCATTCCTTGACTGGGGGCGACGCGGCGGACGACACCGCGCGCGCGCACTTCGCCTGTTCCAGTCGGTAAGACCAGTTTAACGAGGCTTTGTTCCGGGGCCGGATCAGGAGTACGGATAAAAAGACCGCCGAGGGCGATGTTTTCCAGGTGGGAGACGGCGCTTTTAGTTCCTACTTGCCAACCGACAAGAGTGCCTTCGGGCGCTTTGACGCGCGGATAACGCCGTATAGGTTCGGTGTTCACCATTCCCCAAGCCCGACTGCTGGCGTGACGCAGAGCGCTCAGTTATATGCGGCGCGAAATGGCGTCAATCCAAATTTAAAGCACGCTTGAAGGAGCCCGTTTCCGCATCAATCTTTTTTTGCAGCTGCAGAATCGAGTACAAGAGCGCTTCCGGGCGGGGGGGACACCCTGGAACGTATACATCCACTGGAATAACCTGATTGCAGCCTTGCACGATAGCGTAGTTGTTGAAGACGCCGCCCGAAGTGGCGCACGCACCCATGGAGATAACCCACTTGGGCTCGGGCATTTGATCGTACAAGCGGCGAATTACGGGGGCCATCTTTTGCGAAAGGCGGCCGGCAACAATCATTAAGTCGGCTTGGCGCGGGGATGGGCGAAAAACTTCCGCCCCGAAACGAGCCACATCGAAGCGGGCCGCTGCCATGGACATCATTTCGATGGCACAGCACGCCAAGCCAAAACCGAGCGGCCAAATGGAGCTTCTGCGGGCCCAGTTTACGGCTTTGTCAAGCTGGGCGAAGATTACGCCTTCGTCTTCGAGCAGTTTGCCGAAGTCGTCAGGCTTCGTGAGGGTTACGCCTTGACCGAGAGATACGCTCATGGTGCCTCGTCCTAAGTATATTCGCACATTTGTGTTAGTGCCGCCAAATTTCGAAGCGATAGCTGAAAAAGTGAGCTTTTTGCGCGGAACCCAAGTTCCTGTGGCATTCCCACAGAACTCGTGCGACACTACTGTGGCCATACCACATGAGGAGCACATGACGGCATCGAAGCTGGACCTTCTTCAGGGCACCTTGGATCTTATGGTACTTCAGACCCTTACGGCCATGGGACCGCAGCACGGTTACGGCATCGCGCGGCGCATTGAGCAAGTGAGCGGGGACAAAGTCTCCCTGAACCAAGGGACCATCTATGCGTCGCTCGTTAGGTTGCAGCAACGAGGATGGATCACTGGCGAGTGGGGGGTTTCGTCCAACAACCGCAAGGCCAAGTTTTATTCCATTACGAAAACAGGACGCAAACAACTTTCTGAGGATGCCGTGAATTGGCAAAGACTATCGAGCGTCATGAGTCGCGTTCTTGGTATGCAGGGAGAAGGGGGCGACCAATGATCGACAGGCTGCGGGAATTTTTCCATCGGATAACCTCCCTTTTGCACCGCGAAAAACTAGATCGGGATCTGGACGCAGAATTGGCCGCGCACCTGGAATTGGCCATTGAAGAAAACCTGCAGCGCGGGCTGTCCGCTGACGAAGCTCGGCGTCAGGCACTGATCCGTTTCGGCGGAAAACAACAAGCCATCGAACAGCATCGCGATGCACGCGGACTGCCCGGTCTGGAAATCTTGTTTCAAGATCTGCGCTATGCGGTGCGCGCATTGTTCAAGAATCCCGGCTTTACCATTGCAGTGGTTGTCACCTTGGCGCTCGGCATCGCCGTGAACGCCACCATGTTCAGTCTCGTCAGCGCTTTCCTCTTGCGACGTCCAGTCGTACATGAACCAGATCGCGTGACAGTGGTCAGTTCGATTAATGCCGCGCGAGGATATCTGCCCGATACGAACCCTGTCTCTACGCCAAATTACCTTGCGTGGCGCAAAGCGAACGACGTTTTCTCTGACATGTCCGCCGCGGACCAGGATCGGTCTGTCAGTTTGACCGCCCCGGGTAAGTCGGAGGCGCTTCCCGCCGCGGCGGTTTCCTCGAATTATTTCAACGTACTGCAAGTGGCCGCGCACCTCGGGCGCACCTTTTCTGAAGGAGAAGATCAACCCGGAGGTGATCACGTCGTTATCCTCAGCCATGAACTCTGGGCGCGACGGTTCGGTTCGGACACTTCCATCATCGGTAGCACCATCCGGTTAAACCGCGAAAACTATGTGGTTATCGGTGTGATGCCCGCTAGTTTTCGTTTACTGGGCTTCATACCTCAACTCTGGACCCCACTCACTTTGACAGTAGCGGATCGGAGCACAGCAGCGCGAAAAGACCGTACGTTGTATGTGTTCGCGAGATTGAAGCCTGGTCTGACCGTTGAGCAAGCTCGTCTCGAAATAAGCAACCTGGCGCACCGCTCCGAGCAAGACTTTCCCGAGACTGAAAAAGGCTGGGGCGCTGCAGTGCGTACCTTGCCAGATTTCCTGGTCTACAACTTTGGTATTCGCAACGGATTGGCGGTAATGATGACCGCCGTCGGCTTCGTTTTGATGATGGCCTGCGCCAATGTGGCCGGCCTGTTGTTAGCGCGCGCGACGGGCCGTCAAAAGGAGCTAGGCATCCGCATCGCTCTCGGCGCCGGCAGGCTCCGCATCATCCGGCAATTGTTAACCGAAGGTTTGTTGAATGCCTTAATTGGCGGCAGCGTGGCGCTTGTGCTCTCCTGTTGGGCCATCAATTTTGTTGCCGCAAAAATGACCTTCAATGAGGCCGTCAGCGCGGTGCCACTAACTCTCGACCGCAACGTTTTGCTATTCGCTCTGGGTGTCTCCCTGTTTTCCGCCGTTCTGTGCAGCCTCGCGCCCGCGCTCAGAGCATCCCGAACGGATATCAATACGATTTTGAAGGACGAGAGTCGAGCAGCCTCCTCGGGGCGATCTCATAGCCGCCTGCGCACCATACTTGTTACTGGCGAGATCTCGTTGGCGCTGTTTCTTCTTATCGGCACTGGATTGCTGATCCGCGGACTTTACGTGATCGAGCATCAAAATCTGGGCTTCCAGGCAGATCATCTGCTTACCGCCGGCGTGACTTTGGACAGCGCCCGCTACAAAGATGCCGCTCAGCAAACATCCTTTGTCCGAGACATTATTTACCGGCTTCAACGTGTTCCGGGCGCAGCTGCCGTCGCGGTCGCCTCGGACTTGCCGGCAACAGGCCCCGGCATCGTAACCGTGCAAATAAAAGGTGAGCCGGATTTGCCTGCGAACCAGACGCGCACTACCCGAGACGTTGTCGTTTCCGTCGATTATTTCACCGCCGCGGAAATCCCCGTGCTGCGCGGCCGCACATTCACCGAGAGG
>Ga0210384_10007073_pt1 | contig 11866 bp, 8 predicted proteins | sample IncBWH2MmetaG_FD_160574 | JGI IMG/M metagenome (GOLD analysis project Ga0210384, IMG submission 160574) | Forest soil microbial communities from Barre Woods Harvard Forest LTER site, Petersham, Massachusetts, United States - Inc-BW-H-2-M | ecosystem: Environmental > Terrestrial > Soil >...
CGGTCGCCCGTATTTGAGAATCTCGAAGCAGGCGCCACCATTGAAGACATCATGTCGTGGTTTGACCTGAGCCGCGAACGAAGCCTCGCCGCTCCGGATTACTATTAAATCCCCGATTACGGCGACGTGAGCTTCACTCTTCGTTTGCGCGACTGTTCTTCGATCCTGTTTAGGAGTTCGCTGCTCTCGAGCGCGGCGTCGCGCACCGCAAGGGCCAGGGCGCCGTCGAGTCGCCGGTCATTTAACTCTAGAAGCGAATTGAGTGCCGCCAGACGTGCTGGCTGCGAAGCACCGCGATCCCCGAGCACCGCGGCGAGACGATCTCGTACGTCATCGGCGCTTATGCCAGGCAGCGCTAGGAGCTTGCCCGCGGCAACAGCGCTGGCGGCCAATCTCTCTGGGTTTCGTGAAGCAAAACCGGCTCGCGCAATCTCAATGGCCTTGGCTTCGCGAAGGTCGCCAAGAGCGACGAGCGCAGAAGGCCCGAGTGGGTTCGCCGTGTCTTGGGCCATTTCCAAGAACCGAGGCGCAAGATCGGAAGCCCCGAGCGCGCCCAGAGCCCGTACAGCGGCGCTGTTCCAGGCCACATCGTTGCTGGTCTCAAGAATTTTGCGAAGTTCTCCCAAGGCGCGAGGTTCGCGAATCGCAGCCAATGCCGAAATGGCCTCCTCGCGCAGATAGGGCTCGGACATATGTTCGATAGCGTAGGGATAACCATCTCGAATTCCGTGGCGGCCCAGAAAACCGGCGATCTCGATTTTGCGCTGCAGGTTCGTTTCCTGCACAAGATGCGGTTGGAGCGCTTTTGCGGCATCGTCGCTGTCGATTTTTATGAGTGCGTCCTCTGCAGACCACCAGATGTCCTGTTGAGCCGGAACCAGCATGGCGGCGAGGGGCGCCACGAGTGGGGCGCTCGCGACCTTCTGGCAAGCTGAAACGAACGCCCGCCGCTCGTCGTGGTTCAAAGAAAGTTTCGCAACGTCGACGAGCGCGGTAGTTGCTTCGGCAGACGGCAGGTTGCCAAGCAAGTCTATCTCGGTTACGACCGGCAGCCCGGTGTCGTACTTTTTCATGATTCTGAGCGTCACTTCTTTGACGCCCGCTGCGGCATCCAATCGCGCCGCGGCCCACTCCGCTCCATACTGAATTTCGCCCGGGGCATCCAGGGGCACCTGATGGAGTAGCGTCAGCACCGCACGCGATTGGCTGGTCATCTGGAGATCGCCAATGGCGTGAAGCCGCGCGCCTTGTTCCGCGAAAGTGGCGACCGGATCAAGTCCGAGCTGGGCTTTCACTGTGGCGTCCTGCAAAGCCTGCGGTCCCGCGACGCCAAGTGCTTCAAATGCAGCGACGCGAGGAGTGAAACTCAGGTCCGGCCTCGCAATCGATGCGGCGAGCCGGTTGGCCGCGACATCGCGGAACTTCGCTTGGTCCAAGTAGTCCGCTTGGAGCAAAGCGTAGAGAGTTTTTGCCGCCTGCTCGCGCACCGCGGGCGAAGCATCGTTCAAGTGCGGGGCAATGCTCTCGAGTGCGCCGGGTGTCTGCGCGGCGAGCAGCGAGCGGCGCTCCACGGCGAGGAGCAGCGGAATCGCCGCGGCGCCTTTTTGCTTGCGCAGCCCGTCGAGAAGCAGCGCGACCTTCTTGGCGCGATCCAAATTATGATTGACGGCCAGAAGGATATTGACCGTCGCGAGCAACTCGTCGTTGGGAGTACCGAGCCGAGGAATTGCTTGATCGAAGCTAACCGCTTCTCGAGGCATCGCGTATCCCGCGAACGAACGCGCCAGGATGAGCAAGCGTAACTGCCCGGCCTCGATAGGGGCGGCCTCCATGTATTGTTGCGTGCCGAGATCGTCGCTAGTGAGCAACAAAGTTTCACGCGAGAACACGCCCTTAAGTACCAAGACCGGTTCGAATTTGTATTGCAGCAGAGAGCGCTCGCCCTTCCCTCCCACGCCAAGTTTAGTTTCGCTTACATCGGTGACGCGCCCGACGAGCACGAGGCCGGAGTCCGCCAAGGCAGATTCCAAGTCGAGGCCCCGATACCACTCGTCATGCGCAAGAGATCGCGGCGGCGCAACTAAGAAGAGAAACAGAAGACACGCGGCAATAGCGACGTTTTGCCGATTCGTGGCGCAAAGGCGAGTGATCATGATTGGACTCCTCTTCGGAGGTAAGCAGAATATAGCCGATTTTGACAGTTGCACTACGGGTACGCAGCCTGGCGCGCGCCAGACGAAATCAGCAAATTCCGATAACCGAGCTGGCTGGCTCCTTGGTCCGTCCGCTAACTCCTTCCTTTTTCGCTGTTGTCTCGCTAACAACTGATCGCGCTGGCCGAAGCCACACCCGCGGAAAAATACTCGTGGCAACCGGCACCGGAGTGCGCTCTACCAGCGAAGTCTATGTGCACATAGCAATCGCCAATTTCTATTTGCTGAGGGTCACCGGCCTCAGGATGCCCGCTGCTCTGGACATCAAAATGGAAAAGACGGTCACCTCGAAACCGGAAGTCATCGCCTGGCTGAAAAGGTCTTTGCCGGCGGTCAAAACGGCTCATTTAGCAGAGACTTTCGAGGACTTGAAGCGCGCCGTGAAAATCTATGATCGAGACGCCACCGTGGACGGTATGTATCTTCGCATCCTCGTTCACGCCAACGAGCATATGGGGCAACTGATCGCATGCGCGCGAATCACCGGCGTCTTGCCGCCTTGGTCCAAGGAATAAGCTCAGCAGTAAACCATTTTTTGCTTTTAGTCTGCCGAATCGGCTCGCAATGTGCGTGTGCTATGATTTTTCTGGTTCCTTACAGGAGTCCCGGCACATGACCGCCCGCATCCTCGATGGCCTGAAAATCCGCGATCAAATTTTCGCCGAGCTCAAAGGCGAGATTGCGGCCATGACCTCATCCGGTACGCGTCCGGGCCTCGCTGCTGTCTTGGTCGGTGAGAATCCCGCGTCACAGCTTTACGTGAAAAGCAAAATCGCCGCCTGCGAACAACTCGGCATCGCCAGTTGGATGCACGCACCTCCGGCCAGCGTAAACACTCGTGAAATGTTGCAGCTGGTCGACGATTTGAACGGCGATCCCGCCGTTGACGGCATCCTCATCCAACTCCCTCTGCCCCCGCAGGTCGATACCAAACTCATTCTTGAGTACGTCGATCCCGCCAAAGACGTCGACGGATTTCATCCCATGAATCTGGGCCGCCTGGTCAGTGGCCGCCCCGGACTCGTCGCTTGTACACCCGCGGGCTGCATGGAAATTCTGCGCCGCGGCAACATTCCCATTGAAGGCGCAAACGCAGTTGTTCTCGGACGTAGCGACATCGTGGGCAAGCCCATGTCTTTGCTCTTGATGCATGCCAACGCCACCGTCACTATCTGCCACTCCAAAACGCGCGACCTGCCCGGCACCGTGCGCCGCGCTGACATCCTCGTCGCCGCCATGGGCAAGGCCGGTTACGTTGCTGCTGAGTGGATAAAGCCCGGCGCTGCCGTAATCGACGTAGGCACTAATCGCGTCACCGATCCCGCCGAAGCCGAGCGGTTTTTCCGCAATGCACCCGAACGCCTAGCAAAATTCCGCGTAAAAAATTCCGCGCTCGTCGGTGACGTGCATCCCGACGCCATAAATGTAGCCGGCGCCCTTACTCCCGTTCCCGGTGGCGTCGGCCCCATGACCATCACCATGCTTATGAGCAATACTGTGAAAGCTGCACGCCTGCGCCGTGGAGCATCCGCAGCGAAACAACCGCAATCCAGCGTCACCGCAAGATAGAATCGTTCATGCTCCGTCTTGGGATCACTGGCGGCATCGCCAGCGGCAAAAGCACGGTCAGCGCCATGCTGCGTGAGATGGGCTTTACCGTCCTCGACGCCGATTCTATAGCGCACACGCTCATCGAACCCGGTTATCCCGCGCATCATAAAATCGTACGCGTATTCGGAAAATCCATTCTGAACGGCGAAAACCATATTGATCGCGGCGCGCTCGCCAAAATCGTTTTTGCCGACCCCATCAAACTTAAACAACTAAACGCGATCGTGCATCCTCGCGTGGAGGAGCACATTATTTCGGAATTTGCAAAATTGGAGCGCGGCGGATCGCCAAGCGCCGCATTCGTGGAAGCCGCGCTGATCGTGGAGGCTGGATTGGATAAAAAATTCGATGGCTTGGTGGTCGCGTGGTGCAAGCCGGAACAGCAAATTGCACGTTTGATGGCCCGCGGTCTCACCGAAGAGGAAGCTCGCCGGAGAATCGCCTCGCAACTCCCAGTGGAAGAGAAATTAGGTCATGCTACCGAGAGAATCGATTGCTCGGGCTCGCTCGCCGAAACCCGTCAACAAGTCGAGCAGCTCGCTGCCAAACTTCGCGAAGTGCGTCCAACCGTCTGAGTGCCTGCGCGGCCCTGGGCAAAACCGGCTTGCGGCAGAGTTCGGGGGCGGGCTCGAAGATATTTTCGCGCGATCCACGCCGGCCAGCGTTAAAATTAATAAAGAATAAAGTCTCAAGCAACAAGAACCCGGAGAAGGGCAACCAACATGAGCGTCTCGCGATCCTCCAGTGCCATCCGTCTCTTTCTTGCCGCCTTGGTGATCTTGCTCGCCGCCTACTGGGCCGGAGGGCGCTGGGGAGCGCATCAACCGGTAGACGTCGGCGCCGTGCCCATCAGTCCGGCAAAACCTCCTGCCTCGACTACCAACATTTCGCAGCGCGATGCCGCGCTCACCGACGATGAATCCATCAACGTGCGCATCTACCGGCAGACCGCGCCGGCGGTCGCTAACGTGCTCACCAAGGCCACGCAATATGATTTCTTCATGGACCCTGTCCCGGTGGAAGGCGCCGGCTCGGGCTTTATTATCGACAAGCGCGGTTACATCCTCACGAATTTTCACGTAGTGCAGGAAGCGCAAACCATCGAAGTTGTTTTGGGCGATCAATCGCGCTACCAGGCAAAATTTATTGGCGCCGATCAACGCAACGACGTGGCGTTACTAAAGATCGAACCCAATGGAAAAAGCCTGGCGACCTTGCCGCTCGGCGATTCAAACAATTTGCAGGTCGGGCAAAAAGTCCTCGCCATCGGCAATCCCTTCGGGTTTCAAAGCACCTTGACCACTGGCGTAGTCAGCGCATTGGGCCGCACGGTGCAAACCAGCGAGACCACTTTCATCGATGAAGCCATTCAAACCGACGCCGCCATTAACCGCGGCAACTCCGGCGGCCCGCTCATCAACTCGCGCGGCGAGGTGATCGGAATCAACTCCGCGATCTATACTCCGTCGGGAACCACTGCCGGCATCGGATTCGCGATTCCCGTTAACACCGCAAAAGCGATCGCCAACGACTTAATCACTGACGGCCGCGTGCATCGCGCATTCCTTGGATTGGAAACTTTACCGGTTGGTGGATACCTCTCGCAGGCACTGGATCTGCCGGTGCAAGAAGGTTTGCTGGTCGAAACGGTCACGCGCGGTGGCCCGGCTGCCGTTGCAGGAATAAAGGGTGGCGATCAAGTCGCCCAGGCCGGAATGCGCCGCATCACCATCGGCGGAGACGTGATCACTTCCATCGACGGCCAGCCGGTCACCAGTCAATTCGACATAGGAAAAATTCTAAACCGCAAGCGTCCCGGCGATATCGTTCCGGTCACACTGTATCGCGGCGGCAAGAAACTAGATGTGCAGGTAAAGCTCGCGGAACGTCCCGTAAAATAAATATTCCCTATTTCAAAAATTCAGTGCGATAACGCTGCCGTTCTTCTTCGCTAAACTGAAACCAGCCCTCCGCTACATCGCGAACGCGCTCTAATTCCCGCTGCATTTCTGTGTGCTTCGCTTGCATCACGTCTGCGTCCGCAGAAGCCGGCACATAAATTGGCGGCGCGCACAGAATCACCGCGCGCGCGAAAGGCGCCGGCAACAAAAAATGATCCCAGGTTTGGGTAAAGGTTTTGCCCCGGTCCACGCCAATGTGAAATACCACGATCGGACAACCACTTTTTCGCGCCAGCATTACCGGCCCCGGCTTGGCCACGTAGCGCGGCCCCCGCGGACCATCAATGGTAAAGCCGCAATCGAGCCCTTCCTCTAGCCGCTTGGCCATCACGGCCAACCCGCGCAGTCCACCACGCGTCGAACTTCCCTGTGCCGTGCCGAATCCCAGCCACTCGATTACCTTGCGCGTCCACTGGCCGTCGAACGCCGTTGTATTGAGCACTACGATGCCACGATTCCTGGCCCACCACGCCACCGGAATAATGACACGGTGCCAGAACGCAAAAATGCACCGCTGTCCGGAAGCGTAAACGCGTTCCGACTGTTGCTCCCCCAGCGCTTCAAAGCGCAGCGTCGGCCCCAGCGTGCGGATGACGCTGTATACCGCGGCGGCGATGATCGGGATTTGTACCCGGCGTGACCATGGCAGCCGCGGCAGGCGCGTGTCGTAATGTAAATTTACCGGCTCGCTTTCAGGTTGCGGAGCCGATGGCGGCGACAGCCCCTTGCCGGATTCACTTGGGACACCTTGGTCTGCTTCATGGTTAGCCATCGTCGTATAGTATAGGCTGAGAGCTTTCGCGAAAGTCCCAGCAGTTCAATCCAGAGGAGAGAAATTTACTTGGCGTTTCTGGTTCAACAGCAAAACGCGTGGCGCAACATGTTCCTCTTCCTTGGCGCCGCCAGCCTTGCACTCTTCGGAATTTTTGCGGCGGTCGCGCGTCCCGATAATCCTTCGCCGGGGGATGCTGTTGGCGCCATCGAAGGCGAAGCCATCGCTGTTACTGGGCCTATGAGCGTAGAGAATTTGAACGGTAGTGTCGCCACCGTGCTGCACAGCGGTAGTGATGTGCGCGTTAAATCCGGCAGTGCGCGAATAAATCTGGTGGAAGGTGGGCAGATCGCTATATGCGGGCCGGCGCACTTTTCTGTGCTCAAATCCGGCAACTCACTAACGATCGCCCTCGACACCGGAACAGTTCACGCGCACATCGAACGTAAGCCCGCGCTGACCGTGTACGCCCCGCAAATCCAGGCCCAGCCTGTGGCGATTGGAGACGCTCCGCAAGATATCACCGTGGGATTCGAGGCTAGCGGCGCTATGTGTGTCCGCACCAATCGCGGGGCCTTACGCCTCGAGCAGCAGCTGACCGGTCAAAATATTCTGGTGCCTCAGGGTGGAAGTGTTTTTCTGGCGAACGGGCAGATCGATTCGCTACGCACCGACTCCGGTGAACATTGTGCCTGTCAGCTACAGCTTGCGGAAGCGGTACCACCGCAGCCGGAGGTCAGCCGCCTGGCCACCGCCGAGGAAGTGCGCCATAAAGTTGAAGACGTCAAACCAAATGTGCCTACCGTTGAGCCTCCCAGACCCGTGGCGCCCAAAGAGGCGCCGGTTTACCAGGTGTTTGTGCCCCCGTTGATATTCAACGCCAAAGCCAAGGTTCAGCCGGACATCGATCCCAAGATGATCATGCTGATTCGCCGTGTGCGCGTGCGGCCTACGCTCATCTTCCAAGGGAAAGTCGAGGGCGACATGGTCCCCGTGAAGGCCCCCGCTGCCTTACCTTCGCGTCCTGCAGTGCCGCCCCCGGCATCTCCCCAACCCGTAACTAAGACGGCTTCCTTGATGGAACGCGTTCGCACCTTTTTCCGCAAACTGTGGCCCTTCGGTTCTTGAACCTACCCTCACCAGAAAGCTTTACTTTTTGCATCAAACCTCTTAGCCTTAAGAAGTCCCTGAACGTCCCCGCCCAGGGGTCTTCACATAGAGTAAATCCTGACTTTTCTCCATCTAAGGGGGAACCAAGTCACCTAATCAGGGGAACCTCCATTCATGGCGTCACGCGCTTTCTTGCAATCTCGTAACTGCCTGTTTGTTTCATGCCTTGTGATTATTGGAGGGTTGGCTGCCGGATGCGGGGGCGGATCCAGCGGATCCACCGCGCAGGGCATCATGGTTTCTGTTACCCCAGCCTCCGCATCCGTTCCGGTTGCGGGAACACAAATCTTTACTGCGGCCGTGGCCAACACGTCTAACACAGCGGTTACCTGGCAAGTGAACGGCGTGGCGGGTGGAGACGCCACTCACGGCACGATCAACTCGACTGGTACCTACATTGCTCCAGCCGCTGTACCATCCACGCCGACTGTTACCGTCATGGCCGCGTCCGCTGCGGACTCGACCAAATCCGGATCCGCGACGGTTACCATTACGGCAAGCCCGGCCGCTTTCACGATTAGCCCCGTTCGGGCGGCACTAACAACGGGTCAAAGCCAGGCCTTCACCGCCACGGCGCCAGGGAATGCCGCAATCGGCGTGACGTGGGAGGTGGATTCCATCCCCGGTGGCAATTCTTCCGTGGGAACGGTCAGCGCGAGCGGAGTTTATTCACCGCCATCCTCAGCGGGTACGCACACGGTAGTGGCTCGAAGCGTGGCAGACGTAACGGCTACCGCCTCCGCGAGCGTCTTCATCACTGATCTGGCGGGGGTTTTCACCTATCACAACGATTTATCCAGAGATGGCGTGAATAGCCAGGAATATGCGCTGAACCCATCGAGCGTGAAAACGGCGACCTTCGGCAAGCGTTTTGCCTGTGCCATTGATGCTTCGGCGTATGCGCAACCTTTGTGGGTAGCAAATGTGGCCATCGGGGGAGGAGCGCACAATGTTTTGGTGGCGGCCACGGAGCATGACACGGTTTACGCGTTCGACGCTGATGCCTCGCCTTGCCAAACGTATTGGTCGAAGAGTTTGCTGGCCAGCGGAGAAACGTGGGTTAGTAGCACCGATGTGAGTTCCACCGACCTCGCTCCGGACATCGGCATCGTTGGGACTCCGGTAATCGATCCCGGCACCAACACGATTTATGTAGTTTCCAAATCCAAGAATGGCGCAAACTTTCACCAGCGTCTCCATGCCTTGAGCCTGATTGACGGGTCGGAAAAGTTCAATGGCCCGCAAGAGATCAATTTTTCTTCAGGTGCGCTTACATTTAATGCGCTGACGGAAAATCAGCGAGCCGGCCTCGCGCTGGTAAACGGCGTGGTGTACATCGCGTATGCTTCTCACGGCGATAATCCCACTTTCTATGGATGGATTGTGGGCTACAGCGCTTCATCCCTGGCGCAGATCTCCTTGTTTAATGACGAGCCGACTGGTGGCTACGGCGGCATTTGGATGTCCGGGGGCGCACCTGCAGCGGATGCGAGCAACAATTTGTACGTCATCACGGGGAACGGGACCTATGACGGCAGCACGCAATTCGGGGACAGCTTTTTGAAGTTAAGCACGGGCAGCAGCATGAGCGTGTTAAGTTTCTTTGCGCCAAGCAATCAAGCGGCCTTGAATAGTATCGACCAAGAAGTGGGCTCAGGTGGAGCCGCGATCCTTATCGATCAGCCTTCCGGGCCGGTACCGCACTTGGTGGTGGGCGGAGGAAAAGAAGGCAAGCTGTATTTGCTGAACAGAGATAACCTTGGGGGAAACACCGCCACGGATAGTGGTGCAGTCCAGACGTTTGTGGCTGGCAACGCGATCTACGCTACGCCGGCGTTTTGGCAGAACACCCTGTATTTGGGTTTGGCCTTCGATAACCTGAAGGCATTTTCGTTCAACACCACTTCAGGCACTTTTACCACAACGCCAGCGTCCCAGTCGCCCAGCACCTTCGGATATGGTGGTTCCACACCTTCGGTATCGTCGCAAGGCGCGTCGAATGGGATCGTTTGGGGCATAGAAAACCCTGCCACACCAGCAGCGGTGCTGCACGCCTATGACGCGAAGAACCTTGGCACGGAATTATGGAACAGCGCGACCATCAGCGCCGATCAAGCGGGACAAGCGGTGAAGTTTACGGTTCCTACGGTGGCGAACGGCAAAGTGTACGTCGGGACCGCCAGCCAAATCAGCGTATACGGTTTGTCACCTAACTAAAACTCCGCTGCGTCCCAGCAACCCCGTGAGATTTGAAGCTATAAACTGGCCGTGAGCTTTACTTTTTCGGTTATACAGATTAGTCTTTTCCTTCGCTCCGACCCTACTCCGGAGTAAGTCCGCCAGTGGCAGTTGTTGTTCGCGTTCGCCCTCGCAAGAGGAACTAACCGCTATTTTTAGACGAGGAATAAATGGGAATGCGTAGTTTTGTCCGATTGAGAATTTGCCTGTCTGTAGCACTGCTGCTCAGTATTGCTTTCATAACTTGGGGATGCGCAACCTCGGGCCTTTCGGTTGCCAATCAAACTGCCCAAGAGGTCAAGATATCGGTGACGCCAACGAGCACCTCAGTGCCAGTCTCGGGAACAAAAAAGTTTACGGCTTCTGTCGCCAACGCGTCCAATACCGCCGTCATATGGCAAGTTAATGGAACTACCGGAGGGGAGCCCACGCATGGCACGATCGACGCCACGGGTCTCTACACTGCCCCAGCGGCCGTGCCCGCGCCGGCGAGTGTCACCATCGCGGCAATTTCGCAAGCGCAACCCACAAAAATGGCTACTGCGCAAGCGCTAATCAGCTCATCTCTGACGGGAATTGTGGTGACCGTATCGCCCTCGACCATTTCCGTCCAGGCGGGGCATACTCAGACCCTTACGGCAACGCTACAAAATGACTCTCAGAGTAAAGGCGTGACCTGGAGGCTCACGGGAGCCGGATGCAGTGGAACCGCCTGTGGCACGCTTTCTGCAACGTCCAGCGCTTCAGCTATCCCCATCACTTACACCGCACCAGCGAATGTGCCCTCTCCGGCGTCGGTGATGGTGACCGCCACATCCATTGCGGATGCGTCCAAAGCGGCGGTGGCAACGATTACACTTGCAAATACTGCGCCTCCAGCGGCCATCGCGGTGGCAGTGAATCCCACGGCAGCTTCAGTGCAAATCGGTCATACCCAGAGTATTTCCGCGACGGTACAAAGCGACACGCAAAATAAAGGTGTGAGCTGGACGCTAAACGGCACGGGTTGCAGGGGCCTGGCGTGCGGCACCTTATCTGCCAATTTCAGCGCATCGGGCAAAGCAATTACTTACACCGCCCCGGCTACAGTGCCGACACCGGCGGCCGTTACCGCGACTGCTACTTCTGTGACGGACGGCACAAAAACTGCCTCAGCAACAATTACCATTACCGCTGCAGCGGGGGGTTCCGCTTCTATTGCTATTAGCCCCGTTCGCGTGGCCCTCACCACCGGTCAGGCCCAAACCTTCACTGCCACGGTGACAGGAAACGCCGTGACAACTGTAACTTGGGAAGTAGATTCGATACCTGGGGGCAATTTTTCCGTAGGTACCGTTAGCGCGACTGGAGTTTATTCACCGCCATCCTCGGCGGGAACGCACACCGTAGCGGCCAGAAGCGTGGCGGACACCTCGGCTACGGCATCCGCGAGTGTGGCCATTACCGACTTCAACGGCGTCTTTACTTACCACAATGATCTATTCAGGGATGGCGTGAACAATCACGAATACGCGCTAAATACTTCTACAGTCAAAAGCGCCACCTTCGGCAAGCGTTTTGCCTGCACCATCGATGCTTCGGCGTTCGCGCAACCCTTGTGGGTAGCCAACGTAAACATCGGCGGTGGAACTCACAATGTTTTGGTGGCGGCCACGCAGCATGACACGGTCTACGCTTTTGACGCCGATGCCTCGCCTTGCCACACCTATTGGTCAAAGAGCTTGCTGGCCAGCGGCGAAACTTGGGTTACCAGCGGCGATGTGAGTTCCGACGACATTGCTCCGGATATCGGCATCGTTGGGACTCCGGTAATCGATCCCGGCACCAACACGATTTATGTAGTTTCCAAATCCAAGAATGGCGCAAACTTTCACCAGCGTCTCCATGCCTTGAGCCTGATT
>Ga0210384_10007074_pt1 | contig 11864 bp, 5 predicted proteins | sample IncBWH2MmetaG_FD_160574 | JGI IMG/M metagenome (GOLD analysis project Ga0210384, IMG submission 160574) | Forest soil microbial communities from Barre Woods Harvard Forest LTER site, Petersham, Massachusetts, United States - Inc-BW-H-2-M | ecosystem: Environmental > Terrestrial > Soil >...
AGCATGGCGCACCATCGAGAGTGCGCTGATCGGTGTGGCAGCGACAAAGCTCAAGGAAACGCTCTTGCAGGTCCTGCCCGGCTTCCGTGAGCAACTTGCGCGGCGCGAAGGCGATGGTTACGCGCAAGATCCTTCGGCGAAGGTCTACCGTCAACACTAGAGAGGCAATCACATGGGACGTGGAATTCTGCTATGGCTTCTGGGCGTGCCGATCCCGGTTATTCTGCTTTTGTACATGTGCTCCCACCATTAGGCGTTCGCTGCCTGGCTGCGATTCGAGAGCCCGACGCCGCCGCTCCCAGGCGAGGAGCGTTTCGCGGTTTTTGAATTCACGGTAGCTGAGGATTTCCGGTTCCAATTGTTCATTCATGCCGCACCTCGGACCTGACCCGCCACAGTAAGGTCATGGTCGGCTCGTGAATGCGGAGCTGTCCGGCAGCGTCGAACCATACGCCCGGTAGGTAAAATCCTACGCGGTAGCGTGCTCCGGCAGCTCGGAAAGGAGAGCGGTGAGCTTGTCGAGGTCGAGCGGCTTGACGAGGTGAGTGTCGAAGCCCGCTTCCCGCGAGCGGCGACGATCGGACTCCTGCCCCCAGCCGGTGACTGCCACGAGGGTCACGCCTTTGCCCCACTCCTGCGCGCGGATCCGCCGCGCGACCTCGTAACCGTCGAGCAGCGGCATGCCGATGTCGAGGAGAACGACCTCGGGCATGTGCCGCACAGCCGTTTCGAGCGCAAGCGCGCCATTCGGCGCGCTGAATACCTCGTGACCTCGCAGTCGCAGCACCGTCGCGAGGCTCTCGAGTGCATCGGCATTGTCGTCTGCCAGCAGGATGCGGCGTGGAACCGGGGGCGCGTCACCCTCCCGCACCTCGGCATGATCCCCCGCGCGCACGGCCCCATCGGCGAGCAGTGGCAGGCGGATCACAAACTCGCTGCCGGTGCCCGCGCCGTCGCTGAGCGCGGTGATGCTGCCACCATGCATCTCCACGAGCCGGCGCACGAGCGCGAGGCCGATGCCGAGCCCGCTCGAGGAATGATCGGACCTCCGGTCGAGCTGGGTGAAAAGATCGAAGATCCTCGGCAGCAACTCGGCAGGGATGCCGATACCACTATCTCGAATCCGTATCTCCACATCCGTTCCCTGCCGCGCGCAGACGAGATCGATGCGCCCGCCCTGATCGGTGTATTTCGCCGCGTTACCGAGCACGTTTCCCAGCGCCTGCGTGAGGCGCGTTGGATCGCCGTCGACCCGCAGCGGATCCGCCGGAATCTGCAGCGTAAGCCTGTGCTCACGCTGCTGCACCAGCGGTTCTATCGTCTCAACCGCGCGGTTGATGAGGGTCGCGATATCGAGTGGCTCGCGCGCGAGCGTGATCTTGCCCCGCGTGATGCGCGACACATCGAGCAGATCATCCACCAGCCGCGTCAGGTAGGCGAGCTGCCGCTGAATGACCTCCTGCGACCATTGCAACCGCGGCTCGGATGGCTTCATGCGCATCAGCTGCAGCGCGTTGTGTATCGGCGCAAGCGGATTGCGCAGCTCGTGAGCCAGCATGGCCAGGAACTCATCCTTGTTGCGATCGGCTTCCTGCAGCGCCCGCTCGGCGCGCGCCCGCTCGGCGACCTCATTCTGCAGGCGGTGGTTGGTACGCTCGAGCTCCGCGTTGGCGCGCTGCAGCGTCGCGTTGAGGGACTCGAGCTCGCGGGTCTTTTCGGTCTGCAGCGCGAGATTGGCTTCCGCGAGCCGCTTGTTGGCACTCGCCAGTATGCGATTGAGCTGGCGCAGCTCGTGGCGCTTGCAATACAGCTCCACCAGCACGGTGACCTTGCTGCGCAGGATCTCCGGCACCACCGGAATGGACACGTAGTCGACCGCGCCCGCCTTGTAGCCCCGCAGCCGGTCGAGCTCGGAGACGTGGATGCCGGTGATGAAAATGACCGGCGTCTTCTCGAAGCGGGGATGGGCATGGATCAGCTCGGCCGTCTCGAAACCATCCATGTCCGGCATGCTGACATCGAGCAGCACCACCGCGAACTCATCGTGCAGCAGCTTGTCGAGCGCCTCCCTGCCGGAGTGCGCCAGCACGAGGTTCTGTCCGAGCTCGCTGAGGATGGACTGATAGGTGAGCAGGCGCGCCGGCTGGTCGTCGACCAGCAGGATGTTCACACGGTCATCGACTGACATGCCGCCCTCCGATGCCGACGCCGCGCCTCAGGGATGCAGCCACAGGCGGACGAGCGAGAGCAGCTGGTCCGTGTTCACGGGCTTGGCGACGTAGTCCGATGCACCGGCCTCCAGGCACTTCTCCCGGTCGCCCTTCATCGCCTTCGCGGTGAGTGCAATGATCGGCAGCAGGCGGAACTTGTGGTTGCTGCGGATGCGGCGCATGGTCTCGTAGCCGTCCATCTCCGGCATCATCACGTCCATGAGCACGAGCGAGAGGTCATCGGTGCTCTCGACGAGATTGATCGCCTCCTGCCCGTTGGTGGCCGTGATCACTTCCATATCATGGCGCTCGAGCAGGCTGTTGAGCGCGAAGATGTTGCGGATATCGTCATCCACTACCAGCACCTTGCGCCCGCTGAGCGGCTCATCACTCTCGTGCAGGGTCTCGATCATCTGCTGCTTGGCCGGCGGCAGGTCGGCGATGATTCGGTGCAGGAACAGCGCCGTCTCATCCAGCAGCCGCTCGGGCGAGCGCACGCCCTTCAGCACGATGCTCTTGGCGTTCTTGCGCAGCTCGATCTCCTCCTGATCGGAAAGCTCCCGGCCCGTGAACACCACGATCGGCGTGCGGCGCAGATTGTCGTCTGCCTGCACCTCGGCGAGGAGCTCGAACCCCGACATGTCCGGCAGACGCAGGTCGAGCACCACGCAGTCGAAGCTCCCAGCGCGCATGGCCGCGAGCGCCTCGGCCCCCGTCCCCACGGAAGTGATTTCCACGTCGGTGTGATCCAGCAGCTCCCGCACGCTCAGCTGCTCGGAGGGATCGTCCTCGACGACCAGCAGCCGGCGCACGTGGGTCGTGGTGAAGCTCTTCAAGCGCTCGAGCGCTTCCTCGAGGCCCTCGGTCGTCACGCTCTTGGTGATGAAGGAGAAGGCTCCGCGCTCGAGTCCGTACTGGCGCTCGTCCTCGATGGTGAGGATCTGCACCGGGATATGGCGGGTCGCGGGGTTGCGCTTCAATTGATTCAGCACCGTCCAGCCCAGCATGTCCGGCAGGAACACATCGAGAGAAACCGCCGTCGGCGGGTACTTGCGCACGAGCCCCAGCGCGTCGGCGCCGGTGCGCGCCAGCACTACCTTGAAGCCGCGCGTACGCGCCAGGTCGATCAGTATGCGGGCGTAATGCGGATCATCCTCCACCACCAGCAGAATGGCATCGTCCGGCTGCAGGTCATCGCGGTCGTCCGGGATTTCCTCCCCCCGCACCACAGGTAGTACCGCTGGCTGGAACGCCGCGGTGTGGGGCGCAGCCGCCGGGCTGGCGCCCGCCGCGCCGCGGCTGTAGGCGGGTCCGAGGTAGCTGAGTGGCAGGTAGAGGGTGAACGTGCTGCCACTGCCGGCGATGCTGCTGAGGCGAATCTCGCCGCCGAGCAGGTGCGCGAGCTCGCGGCTGATGGCGAGTCCCAGGCCCGTGCCGCCGTACTTGCGTGCGGTACCAGCATCGGCCTGCTGGAAAGCCTCGAAGATGATGCGCTGCTTTTCCGGTGGGATACCGATACCGGTATCGCTCACGGCGAATTCGACCACCGAGGGAGCCTGGCCGAGGGTCGGGTGATCGTTGCTCCAGCCGCCGGTGGCGATGCCCACGTGCAGCCGCACACCGCCATGCTCGGTGAACTTGAACGCGTTCGACAGCAGATTCTTCAGCACCTGCAGCAGGCGCTTGGAGTCGGTGGTGATCGCCACACCCAAACGCTGATCGAAGTCCGCCGTGAAGGAAAGCCTGCGCGCCTCGGCCTCGTGACGGAAGTTGCGGTCGATCGTCTCACGCAAATGAATGAACAGCAGATCTTCGCACTCGACCGTGACCGTGCCCGACTCGATCTTCGAGAGGTCGAGGATGTCGCTGATGAGATTCAGCAGGTCCGTGCCGGCACCGTGAATGGTGTTGGCGAACTCCACCTGCCGCGCGCTCAGGTTGCCGTCGGCATTCTCCGCCAGCTGCTGGCCGAGGATCAGGATGCTGTTGAGCGGGGTGCGCAGCTCGTGCGACATGTTCGCGAGGAACTCGGACTTGTAGCGCGAGGTGAGCGCGAGCTCCGCCGCCTTTTCTTCCAGTGCACGCCGCGCGAGCTCGATCTCATCGTTCTTGCGCTCGACCTCGGCGTTCTGCTCGGCGAGGAGCTTCGCCTTGTTGGCGAGCTCCTCGTTGGTCTGCTGCAGCTCGGTCTGTTGCGTCTGCAGCTCGGCCGCGAGCTGCTGCGACTGCTGCAGCAGTCCCTCGGTGCGCATCGTCGCCTCGATCGTGTTCAGCACCACGCCGATGATGCTCCCGGTCAGCTGCTCGAGGAACGCCAGGTGCGCAGCGGTGAACTCCCCGAGCGAAGCCAGCTCGATGACGGCCTTCACGTGGCCCTCGTAGAGCACCGGCAGGACCACGAGGTTGCGCGGTCGCGAATGGAGCAGCCCACCGCGGATATGGATCGAATCATCCGGAATGTCGGTGAGGAGCAGGCGCTGGCGGTCCACTGCCGCCTGGCCGACTAGACCCTCTCCCATGCCGTAGCGGCGTGGCTCGCGTCCTGCGTACGGCTCACCGGCGTAGCTCGCCAGCTCGCGCAGGCAGTCGCCGTCCGGTCCTTCCATGACGTAGATGATTCCCTGCTGGGCGTTGACCAGCGGCGCGAGCTCGGAGAGCAGGAGCTTCCCGACCGTGACCAGATCGCGCTGTCCCTGCATCATGCGACTGAATTTCGCGAGGTTGGTCTTCAGCCAGTCCTGTTCCGTGTTGCGGTCGGTGGTGACGCGCAGGTTGCCGATCATGGCGTTGATGTTGTCCTTGAGCTCGGACACCTCGCCACGGGCTTCCACCTGGATCGAACGCGTCAGGTCTCCTTTGGTGACCGCGGTAGCGACCTCCGCGATCGCGCGCACCTGGTTGGTGAGGTTGGCCGCCAGCAGATTGGTGTTGGCCGTGAGGTCCTTCCACGTGCCGGCCGCGCCGGGCACGTGAGCCTGTCCGCCGAGCCGGCCCTCGACGCCGACCTCGCGCGCGACGCTCGTGACCTGGTCGGCGAAGATCGCAAGCGTGTCGGTCATGCTGTTAATGGTGTCGCCGAGCGCGTTCACTTCGCCCTTGGACTCCACCGTGAGGCGCTGGCGCAGGTCGCCGTTGGCGACGGCGGTCACCACCTTGACGATGCCGCGGACCTGGTTGGTGAGATTGTTGGCCATGACGTTCACGTTGTCGGTCAGGTCCTTCCAGGTGCCGGCGACTTCCGGCACCACCGCCTGGCCGCCGAGCTTGCCCTCGGTGCCGACCTCGCGCGCCAGGCGGGTGACCTCGGCCGCGAACCCGTTCAGCTGATCGACCATGGTGTTGATGGTCTCTTTCAGCTGCAGGATCTCGCCCTTGACGTCGACCGTGATCTTGCGCGACAGGTCACCGCGCGCGATCGCGGTGGACACTTCGGCGATGTTGCGCACCTGCCCGGTGAGGTTGCGCGCCATGGAGTTGACGTTATCGGTGAGATCCTTCCACGTGCCGGCGACTCCCGGGACGATGGCCTGACCGCCGAGTTTGCCCTCGGTGCCGACCTCGCGTGCCACGCGCGTGACTTCAGCGGCGAAGCTATTGCGCTGGTCAACCATGGTGTTGACCGTCTCCTTGAGCTGCAGGATCTCGCCGCGCACGTCCACCGTGATCTTGCGCGAGAGGTCGCCACGGGCGATGGCGGTGGCGACCTCGGCGATGTTGCGCACCTGGCCGGTGAGGTTGCTCGCCATCGAGTTGACCTTGTCCGTGAGGTCCTTCCACACGCCGCTCACGTCCTTCACGTCGGCCTGACCGCCGAGCTTGCCCTCGGTGCCGACCTCGCGTGCCACGCGCGTCACTTCCGCCGCAAAGGCGTTGAGCTGGTCCACCATGGTGTTGATGGTCTCTTTCAGCTGCAGGATCTCGCCGCGCACATCCACGGTGATCTTGCGCGAGAGGTCACCGCGGGCGATGGCGGTGGCGACTTCGGCAATGTTGCGCACCTGGCCGGTGAGATTGCTCGCCATGGAATTGACGTTGTCGGTGAGGTCCTTCCACACGCCGCTCACGCCCTTCACCTCGGCCTGGCCACCGAGCTTGCCCTCGGTGCCCACCTCGCGCGCGACGCGGGTGACCTCCGCCGCGAACGCGTTGAGCTGGTCGACCATGGTGTTGATCGATTCCTTCAGCTGCAGGATCTCGCCCTTGACGTCCGCGGTGATCTTGCGGGAGAGGTCGCCGTAGGCGATCGCAGTCGCGACCTCGGCGATGTTGCGCACCTGGCCCGTGAGGTTGCCGGCCATTGAGTTCACGCTGTCGGTGAGGTCCTTCCAGGTGCCGGCGACACCCGGTACCACCGCCTGGCCACCGAGCCGGCCTTCGGTGCCCACCTCGCGCGCGACGCGCGTAACTTCCGAGGCGAACGAGCGCAGCTGGTCGACCATCGTGTTGATGGTCTCCTTCAGCTGCAGGATCTCGCCGCGCACGTCGACGGTGATCTTGCGCGACAGGTCGCCGCTCGCGATGGCGGTCGAGACCTCGGCGATGTTGCGCACCTGGCCGGTGAGGTTACCCGCCATGGAGTTCACGCTGTCGGTAAGGTCCTTCCACGTTCCGGCCACACCCGGCACCACTGCCTGGCCGCCGAGCTTGCCTTCGGTGCCGACCTCGCGCGCCACGCGCGTCACTTCCGCGGCGAAGCCGTTGAGCTGATCGACCATGGTATTGATGGTGTTTTTCAGCTCGAGAATCTCGCCCTTGACGTCGACCGTGATCTTGCGCGAGAGGTCGCCGCGGGCGACCGCGGTGGTCACCTCCGCGATGTTGCGCACCTGGCCGGTGAGGTTGGTGGCCATGGCGTTCACCGAGTCGGTGAGATCCTTCCACGTTCCCGCCACGCCCGAAACGATTGCCTGGCCGCCGAGCTTGCCTTCGGTGCCGACTTCGCGCGCGACGCGCGTTACCTCGGACGCGAACGAGCGCAGCTGGTCCACCATGCGATTGATGGCTTCCTTGAGCTGCAGGATCTCCCCGCGCACGTCGACCGTGATCTTGCGCGACAGGTCGCCGTTGGCGACTGCGATGGTTACTTCGGAGATGTTGCGTACCTGCGCCGTGAGGTTGCTCGCCATCGAGTTCACGCTGTCGGTCAGGTCCTTCCACGTACCCGCCACACCGGGGACCGCCGCTTGTCCGCCGAGCTTGCCTTCGGTGCCGACCTCGCGTGCCACGCGCGTCACCTCGGAGGTGAACGCGCTCATCTGCTCGATGACCGCATTCACGACCGTCGCCGACCGCAGGAATTCGCCCTTGAGCGGGCGTCCGTCGACCTGCAGGCTCATGGTCTGCTGCAAGTCCCCCTTGGCCACGGCCGAGATGGTGCGCGTCACTTCGGTGGTGGGCCACAAGAGGTCATCGATCAGCGTGTTGACTGAGCTCTCCATCGCACCCCACGCGCCCGACCGCCGGTCGCTCGACATGCGATGACGGGTCTGTCCGTCCTTGCCGACGATCTGTCCGGCGCGCTCGAGCTCGCGCGCGAGCCGCTGATTGGAGGTCACGATCTCGTTGAAGGTGTCGGCGATCTTGCCGGCGAGACCGGTGTGATCGCTCGGGAGCCGTACGGAGAAATCACCGTCACGTACGGCCTGCAGCGCACGCAGCAGCTTGCGCTGGTCGAGCTTGGCATCGTCGCGCGCCTGCCGGCCGTTCGAGCTGCGGACGTGACGCTGAGTATCCTGGGTATGCATCAGCAGACTCCCTGAGCGGCCATGCGCACGCGGAGCGGACCCGCTTCAAGCGGTGACATCAGACGGGAAAAAACGCAGGCAATCGGGCGGCCCGGCGAAGAGCGCCGTGGTGCACGCAGCAGATACGAGCCGGCTATTCGTCATCTCCGACAGAATTCCCCCGGAGCAGGCCCGGCGCAAACGACATCGAGAGCGCAACCGCCCGGCCGCCGCCGGAACATTAGCGCGAGCGTTGCGCGAGGAGTGTCAGCATCGGAGGGCACCGGCCGTAGGAAAAGGACTACACAACGCCCTTCGGACGGGGGTCAATGCGTTAGTTACGACCCGTGCTGGAAGTAATGCCGCAGGCGTCTCCGACCTCAGCGCGCAAGAGCAAAGAGCAGCAGCGTCTCTCTGCCATCGCCCGCAGCGCGTGGCGATGCGGACACGGCGATGTATTGATGCCCATCGGACCCCCGATAACTTATCGGTGCATCGAGCCTTTACCCTCGACCCGGTGCCTCCAGAGGATGCGGCCGGGTCGGGTGCGGGTGAGCGCGCTCCTCTCTCATGAGCTCCGGCTGGTCCGTCCGCTCACCGACAAAACGCTCCAGCGGACGGTCGACTGCTGCCGACGGCTCGAGCTGCGCATCGTGCAGCATCACCGCGAGTGAGCGCCCGAACGAGCGGCATCAGGCCGCTAACGTTGCCGGGCGTGATCTCCGCGAGCTCGGAAAAGCGTGTTGCGGGTGCTGCCGCACGCACCCGCGCCTCCGCGCCAGGTGGCGCCTCGGCGGCCATCCTGGCCGACATGTTCGGCGCAATCAGCAACGCAGCAGCCAGCGCGGCGCGCAGCCAGCGCATGCACGTACGATGCTCGCCTGATGCCACAGCGACGCTCCTTGCAGTCAAGCGCCGGGAGGCGTGCGTGCTCCGAGCTCAGATGCGGCCCATGAGCAGCAGCACCACGAGCACAAGGACGATCAGGCCGAGGGTGCTGCTCGGGTAGTAACCCCATCCCTGGCTATAGGGCCAGGTCGGAAGGGCTCCGACCAGGATCAGCACCAGAACGATCAACAGGATCGTCAGCATATGCCCGCCTCCGGCCGCCTCAACGGCTTCTTTTCCGTCGTGGCACCTTCGCGCCGGCGCGACGTGCCTCCGACAACCCGATCGCAATCGCCTGCTTACGGCTCTTCACTCTCCGGCCCGAGCGTCCGCTCCTCAGCGTGCCGCGCTTCATCTCGTGCATTGCCCGTCGAACTTTTCTGCCGCTGGCGCGGCCGTATCTGCGCGTGGCCATGATGTTGTCCTGTTGGTTCCGCCGTGCCTGGGCAAGGAGCCTAACTCGCAGCCTAAGCGGTAGCTGTAGGTGCGAAGTTGCACATGTTGTCGGGCGGTTGCGCCGTCTGTCTGACAGCCGCGGCTGACATACGACTGATGCCGACGACAGCGAGAACCAACGCTGACGCTTCGGTGATACATTCCCGGCAACTGTGACTGCACGGAGCGTGTTTATGGCGCATGGAGCGTCCGTCGCAGTATTCATCGCCCAGTTAGTGGTCTTACTGGTCGGCGGCCGCCTCATGGGCGAGCTGATGCAGCGCCTCGGCCAGCCGCCGGTCATCGGTCAGATCATCGCCGGCGTGCTGCTGGGGCCGTCTGTGCTCGGCGCGCTCGCCCCCGGACCGTGGCACGCACTGTTCCCCCCCGTTGCGCAGCAGCAGGCGATGCTCGAGGCGATCTCGCAGCTCGGCATTCTGCTGTTGCTGCTGATCACCGGCATGGAGACCAACCTGTCGGTGTTCAGGGATGCGCGGCGTCCCGCCGTCAGCGGGTCCCTCAGCGGAGTCATCCTCCCTTTCCTGTGTGGATGCGTGCTCGGAGCGCTGCTGCCGGATTCCATGCTGCCGCACGCGGAGCGCAGGCTGATCACGACTCTCTTTCTCGGAACGGCCTTGTCCATCTCCTCCGTGAAGATCGTCGCGCTCGTCGTGCGCGATCTGGGATTCCTGCGGCGCACAGTCGGACAGGTGATCGTCGCCGCAGCGATCCTCGATGACACCATCGGCTGGATCGTCATGTCGGTGACCTTCGGGCTCGCGCTGCATGGCGCCATCGACTTCCGGGGAGTCGCGCACAGCGTGATCGGTGTGGCGCTGTTTCTCGCGCTCAGCCTCACTTTCGGCCGCCGCCTGGTGTTCAGCGTCCTGCGCTGGTCCAACGACACGCTGGCGAGCGAGATGGGCAACATCACCACCATCGTCGTCATTACCGGACTGCTGGCGCTGCTCACCAACGCGCTCGGTGTCCACTTCGTGCTCGGAGCCTTCATGGCGGGGCTCTTGCTCGGACAGTCGCCGATGCTCACCCGACAGCTCATCGCCCAGCTGCGCGGGCTCATCATGGGGCTTTTCATGCCGGCGTTCTTCACGCTCGTCGGCCTCGCGATCGACGTCGCGGCTCTCAAGCAGTCGCAGTTCCTGTGGTTCACGCTCGCGCTCATCGCGCTGGCGAGTGTTGGCAAATTCCTCGGCGCATTCATCGGCGGCCGTTTCGGCGGACTGACTCCCGCCGAGTCCTTCGCCGTCGGCTGCGGCATGAATGCGCGGGGCTCGACCGAAGTCATCGTGGCCTCCATCGGGCTGCAGCTCGGCGCGCTCAGCCTGCAGCTATTCACGGCGATCGTCGCGATGGCCGTGGTGACCACCATGGCCATGCCTCCGATGCTGCGCTGGGCCTTCAGCCGTTTGCCGCTGACCGAGGAGGAGCGCGCGCGGCTCGAGCGCGAGGACTTCGAGGCGCGTGGCTTCCTCTCGCGGATCGACAGGCTGTTGGTCGCGGTGGACGGAAGTTCCGGCGGACGTTTTGCCTCACACCTGGCAGGACTGCTCGCAGCCGCGAGGCGCACGCCGACCACCGTACTGCAGCTGGACGTTGCGCGTGACGGCGCGTCCCGTAGCCGGCAGCCGGTCCGTGCGGGCGAGCTCGTGAAGGCGGCGGCCGCCGCGGGAGCCGAAGCCTCCGCGGCAGCGTCGGCGGTGAGCGGAGCGCTACAGGCAGCGAACGCCGATCCGGTCGATGTCACGACGCGCAGCGAAACACGCGACAGTGCCGAGAGCGCGATTGCGACGGAAGCCCACAAAGGCTACGGGCTGTTGCTGATCGGCTGCGAGCCGGCAGTGTTAGGTGATGCGTTTGCTCCACAAATCAGCCGGACCGTCGCCGGCTTTCCCGGCGCATTCGCAATTGCCATCGCCCGGGGTCGGCATCGCCGGGCGGCAGCGGCGCCGTTGCACATGCTCGTGACCGTGAGCGGCACGCGTGCCTCGCGCCAGGGAGCGGAGGTCGCCATCACACTCGCGCAGGCCTCGCGCGGCTCGGTCACGGCGTTGTATGTCGGCGCCACGCGCTCGCGAGCTCCGCTGTGGCGGCTGCGCTTCGGCGAGGCTTTCGTGCCGCACGGTTACGCAGGCGCGGTCGTGCGCGAAATCATGGAGATGGGGGAACACTACGGCGTCGAGGTTCGTGGCGAAATTCGCTCAGCGCGTACCGTGCGCAACGCAGTGCTGCGTGAGCTTGCGCGTGTACCCTACGACCTGCTGGTGATGGGCGTGAGCCCCCGGGGCGGGGAGCCGTTGTTTCTCGGGGAGCTCGCGGCAGAGATGCTGGTACGCGCGCAGACCTCGCTCCTTTTCTTCTGCGGAGAGCCCGTCCCCGGGGTTGCGGCAACGGTCTAGCACAATCCCGGCGAGTCGCGCCGTGTGTAGGCACGTGCCTACATCATTCATGCGATCAGGAGGCTATGCGCCACCATCAGTTACCTCTATAAAGCACGCGCCGGTGCACGCACGCGGACATAGTCATGCGCGATTCGGAGGATCAACACACTGTGGTGGCGATGACCCATGGCGCTCGGGTGCTAGCGGGC
>Ga0210384_10007076_pt1 | contig 11861 bp, 15 predicted proteins | sample IncBWH2MmetaG_FD_160574 | JGI IMG/M metagenome (GOLD analysis project Ga0210384, IMG submission 160574) | Forest soil microbial communities from Barre Woods Harvard Forest LTER site, Petersham, Massachusetts, United States - Inc-BW-H-2-M | ecosystem: Environmental > Terrestrial > Soil >...
GTCTGCCGCGAATAACTGGGAACGGCGTATGCGGCGGGTACGGAAAGAATGACTAGACACAGGATCGCAAAAAGCTTCAAGATGATTCCGCTTACTGAGTACCCAAATTCCGTGTGAAGCATTGTTCCCCTCCTCAATTCTTGGTTCTTGGGGCCCGCGCCGCCGATTCGTGCTGATTTTCGCCTAGCAGTGCCGTCGTCGCAGTGGGGAGGGTCACTGCAGTTTGTGACCAGAATCACAAATTGGCGAGGGTCAAAGTCCTTCGAAGTATTTTTCGCTGATTAAGGGTGAGGCCGGTTTCGTAACGGGACTGCGGTGGGCAAATAGTTGCTGTGGGTTGGACATGCGATTTCTGCGAGGGAACGACGGAACAGGACCTTCAGACTGGTGAATGCTTGCCGATCTCGACTCGGGCTTCGAACTCCTGTGGTATTGCGAGGGCACGCGAGACCAAGCACAACGTGTTGGCTTTGTGCAAGAGATTGAATGCCCGCTCTCGCTGCTCTTTATGAGGAATTGTCAGGCTGGGACGCATGACAATTTCGGTGAAGGCATAGCCAATGTTGTCCGCTTTGTTGACGGTTCCCTCCGCTTCCACGGCTAAGTCCGTGTATTCGAATTTCGAGTACCCTGCGATGGCGTGGAATGTTGTCGTAAAGCAACTCGCAAGCGCCGTCATCAACAGGTCTTCGGGTGTCCACCGGCCTTCGAGACCACCAAACTGTGGTGGCGACGCGAAATGAATTGCGCTAAGGACGGAATCGGACTTGGCGATACCCGTCTGTCCCGATGTCCACCAAGCTACAACGCGGTACCTATGTTTATTTTCCATTCAGTACTCCGAGTCTTGCTCCCCGTTCTCCGTTGCGGTTGCGTCAACCGATTCTGAAGGATGGTAAGGTCAGTCGACAGGCGCTTGTTCTGGCGATTCTGCCCCAGTAGGCTCATGAATGCGGTGGCCAAGATCACGGCTGTTCGTGATGCTCATCACACGCGGGTGCTACAATCGTCCAAGTTGGACGGTGCCGGATGCGTGCCCCTTACGGCCTAAATATCATCGATAACTGCCTTAGTTGCCCTGTGCGCGAGGAGCATTTGTTCTGCAATCTGCCTCTGCCGGCAATAGAAAAACTTAATGAGATCAAGTCCACCGCGGTGTATCCGAAGTCGACGATGCTGTTTATTGAGGGTCAGCAACCGCGTGGGGTGTTTGTGCTCTGCGCGGGAAAAGCCAAACTGTTCACGTCATCGAGCGATGGTAAAACCATCATAACCAAGATCTCAGAGGCTGGAGATGTCTTAGGTCTGAACGCTACGATCTCCAATCGGCCTTATGAAGTGACCGCCGAGATGATGGAGCCCGGCCAGGCTAATTTCATCTCTCGGGACGCGCTACTGAATTTCCTGCGCCTGCACGGAGAGGTCGCACTGCGAGTTGCAGAGCAGCTCAGTCGCAACTACTACTCCGCGTACGAGGAAATCCGCACATTAGGTTTGACGAATTCGCCTGCTGAGAAGTTCGCAAAGCTGCTCCTCTCCTGGTCGCCCGCCGGAGAAAACGCGAACGAGCCTGCACATCTGAAATTGACGCTCACGCACGAAGAAATCGCAGAGATGATTGGCACTACGCGCGAGACGGTCAGCCGCCTGTTCTCTGATTTCAAGAAAAAGCAGTTGTTGCAATTAAAGGGCTCCACCCTGATCATTCGCAATAAACCTGCCCTGGAGAAAATGCTGAACTCCTAAACGATCTCGTTGCTCCCGGAATGTTCTTTGGGGAGCGGCAGCTCGTTGCGCTCCGACCAGCTCCAAATAAGGGGAGTGCACCCGAGCGTCATTCACCATGACTCCGGTTCGGCCCTTAATTAGAGTGAGCGCACTGTAAGCCGGTGCGCGAGAAATAGTCGTGCACGATTCCTGCAATCGCTTCCAGATCGCAGCGGTTGATGAAGAAACACACACCGAGACGTGCGTATCGCACAGTCAAGTCATCCGAAGGCGGGAAGCTCTGCATCAACACGACAGGCGTCCCCGCTGTCCCGCTCCTGATTTGGCGCACAACCTCTTCACCACTCATGTCGAGCAAGTTGTCAGCCAGCAACACTAGATCAAAGTTGCCCTGGCACAACAGCTGCAGTGCCTTCAACCCGCTGCGGGCTGTGGCGGTGTCGTAACTGGTCTCTCCGATTAGCCGTTTCAGGGCGATGAGCGTATTCTCATCGTAATCCACTATGAGGACGCGCCTGCCAGCTTGCTGCACATCTGGCAGCGGCTCCGCAGAGGGATGCTGAACAACCACTACCCTAGCCTTCAGATCGCCCGGTATGTTGCGTTCATCTTGCGCCATAAGCCACCTCTCAGCGGCTAGCCCTTGGGCTGCCATGAGCACGATCCCGGTTTCAATTTCCTTTTGGAGTCAAGGCAGAACAGCCGTTTTGCAGCATTCGCTGTATTCTTTCCTGCAACAAGCCCTTCGGCTTCACGAGTAGCTGTTCGATCTGAGCGATCTGGTTGCGCAACCAGCAAACGAGAGCTTCTTCTAACTCGAGCTGGGTGCCGCAACGATAAAAAGAATCAATCGTTTCGTCCTTTTCGTTAAGTGGTATAAAGCGGCACGGGAAGTTCTCATTTTGCAGCTCGTTGGGTACGAACTTCATCAATAGACACTCATTGCACGGGTGCGGCCGGGCGGAGTCGCCTAGGTTCGGACAGCTGGGCGAGTCTTCAAAGATATACGTAGGACGCCACGGTGTGCGCGGAGAGCGTCCGTAGCCTCCATCTTCCACGAATTTCAGTTCAAACTTCAGAAGCTCCAGTAGTCCGTGCTCATCTTGGGTCATAACCCACCTCGCTATCGATCAGCGTCACACGAGTGCCGCTGGCGTGACGATGATTGTGGTCACGAAGCTTTGTGACTGAAATCACAAAGCGCGGGGTGCTACGCACACATCAGAAGAAGAGTGGAATGGGGCGGGCCATTTTGTAGTTGGGATTTCAAATCCCCTCGGTGGACGCTAAATCATCAGGCGATTCGCAGCTAGTCATGACCCCGGCCAATTTAGCCAGCGCCTCCCAGTGTCGCGGGTGGGGGATACGCTTGCCTGCTCGGATGTCTGACGAGTACGGTTCGCTCACCCCAAGTGCCGAACGTATTTGGGATTTCGTGACATTAACCAGTGCTGGCTGAACTTGTTTCACATACACATCGCGGGTGAGCCAACCGGGCAGGTCTGAAGGTTTCCAATTCCGAATACCTTGTTTGTGCTGCCGTTGCGTGGCTGAGCGCTTCGCCAGGGATTCCGCTTGCTGTGCGTTCTTGCGGCCTACAGCAAAGTTGTGCCACGTAAGTGGGGCGGCGCACTGCTCTGGACCGGCACTGGATCTGCCTACCACCGTCATTCCCGTTACGTAGTCATCTGGGCTGGAATGTTGTGCGAGAACCCGTGCAACGCTGACAACACAAAACATCGTAAGCACGATCAGTTTCAATGGAGATTCCTTCTCTACTTCGGAAAATGGCGGAATGCGAAGAATTAGACCACTCGCAATTTGAGGCGTCAATCGCAGGCCGCCGCAGGGTTGTTGGCGCAAAATCGCCATAGCACAAGTTGACCATTGGTCAATACGCGCAAACGCCTGTTTACAACAGTCTGGTCACGGGAGAGCCAGACCCATGCGAAGCATCACTGATTTCCTGAGATTCCCAAGAAGGATCGGCTGGAAGGATCTCGAATTCTGCAACATTCGAGCTGAGCGTCACCGGTTCCTTACCACCCCCTTCGTTTGCGCTCTTCACGCGCCAGACCGCGTTGCTGGTAACCGTTAAGGAATAACGTCCCGGTTTCTGAAACCGATACCAATCGGTGATTTCCAGTTTTTGCTTGTACGGTTCGGAGCTTAGGTAGCCTATTGAGCTCAGGATCGAACCCGCGAATGCGAGGGATTGCCGCAAAACTCGCAGGTCCACGACCCCCTCGGTGGGAGAGATCTGGAGGGTAACGGCCTGCAGTTCAGGTCTCGGTGTCGTCCAACTTCCTTGGTATTTTTTCTGGCTTTCGCTCGAGTACAAGAGCTCGAATTCGATCGGCTCACCGATCTGATAGCTGTAAGAGTCTTTGACGGGACCAAGCCGAAAATCAATGTCGTCAGGATTCGTGGCACGTAGAGGGTGCACACTGAGAATACCTAGAAAAAGGCCGAAGATTAGGGTCCGGCGCATAGTGCACTCGTTCTGTGCTAACAATTGCCACGGCAAAAGGAGAATCCACCATGAAACTCGAAACAACGCCGTCACAGGTCATACAATGGCCGCCGCAAGTTGCCTTGCGAACATTGTAAGTTCCCTCCGATACGGCGAATAAAACCCTTTCTGTCTCGCCACGAGAGCCTGAAATCTGTGCGCTGCCGTGATCGATCGTTGCCGGGATAATATTGCCCTCCGCATCTGGCACCTGGCCCTGGATTATCTCCGAGACGTTGAACGTATGAGTGGCCCGTGGCTCCAGATGGATCGGCACTTGGTAATGTCCACCGGAGAAAAACACTGTAAAGCTAAAGTCCTGGGCTTCGTCCGCTGGATTCCACAGCGTAACCATGGTATCGTCCCCATTTGCGGTGCTCCAGTAAGAAATTGACCTCGCCATGCTTTCGCCATCGCTTCTCGGGAACGCCACACAGCGGCCCAGCGAGCTGGAAGCATTGGGCCGGAATCGCCGGGACAATCCTTGCGCGGGCGGGCGGGCCAAGTCAAAACCGGCAGCTGTGGGGGTGGGGGTAGCCGAATTTTTCCCGAAAGGTACTAGCCCGTCAAACCTGGGAAGGGGGTAGGCTGGTTACCTGTGCCAGCACCATGCGAAAACGTGCCTTTCATCAATCGTGCGCTGAAGATCACGCGCTCTTTCGATCCGTATCGGAAACCTGCAACTTTTCAGCCATTCTCACCAGTTCGGCCACTGATTCGGCGCCCATCTTTCGCATAAGTTGGCTGCGGTGCACTTTTACGGTTGCCTCGCTAGCACCAATTTCGGCGGCTATTTGTTTATTAAGCAGGCCGGAGACGACCAGAGGCATCACCTCTCGTTCGCGAGGTGTCAGCGATTCATAGCGTTCTCGCAGCTGTGCAACTTCTGCCTCTTGCACACGGCGCGTATCGTCCCGCTCAAGCGCGGTTTGAATTGCATCCAGCAGATCCTGATCGCGGAATGGCTTAGTGAGGAACTCAACCGCTCCCGCCTTCATGGCGCGAACAGTCATCGGGATATCGCCGTGCGCAGTAATGAAGATGATAGGAATATGAATGTTAGCTTCAGCCAGTTGGTGCTGGAAATCGAGCCCACTTATGCCAGGTAGCCTGATATCTAGTACTAGACAGCTGCGAGCATCCGGACGTTCGCTACGCAGGAACTCCTGTGCTGAGCCGAACAGTTCGACTTGCAATCCGACAGATTCGACGAGACGTTGTATGGCGCGACGGACCGAGGGGTCGTCATCCACTACGAAAACGACATCCTGTGCTATTTGGTCGGTAAAGTAAATTTGAACCTGGCCCCCTTAGAATTTGACTCCGCCCACAAACGCCCGCCATGGGACTCGATAATTGAGCGGCTAATTGATAATCCCATTCCAATACCTTCGGGCTTAGTGGTAAAGAATGGTTCGAAGATGTGCAACGCTTGCTCCGGATCGAGCCCCGTTCCTGAATCCTGAACCTGGACGAACACTTCATTATGGTCCCTTGATGATTTGATGACAAGCTCACGCAGCGGATCGGTAAGCGAATGCATGGCTTCGATGCCGTTCATAATCAGGTTGATCAAAACCTGCTGCAATTGCACGGGATCTCCACTCACGCCGGGCAAATCAGGGGCAAGATGGGTTCGCAAGGAAACGCGGCTACGGGTAATCTCATTGCGAAGCAGCATGATGACCTCTTGAATAATCTGATTAACATCCAGTGCAACTCGCTCCGGAGCGCCTTTCTGCAAGAGTGCGCGGATTCTTGAAATGACGGTGCTCGCCCGTGTGCCATCATTCGCAATTTCTGAGATCGCCTCGCGCAGTTTGTCGAAGTTCGGAGCCGCATTCGCCAGCTGGCGTAAGCAGAAATTGGCATTGGTTACGATCGCGGCCAGGGGCTGGTTGACCTCGTGAGCAATTGCTGCAGCCAGTTCCCCCATGTCCAGCACGCGGGTGACGTGAGCGAGCCTCCCTTGCGCCTCCTGCAGTGCTGCTTCCGTACGCTCACGCTCCGTGATGTCCTGCCCGATGGCGAGGCTCGTCCCATCCGAAAGATGCACCACGGCAACGGCTGCATCTATTACCCTCCCATCCCTCACCCTGACTTTGAGATCGGTCCACTGACCAGTTGACGCGGCAACGAAATCCAAAACCTTTTGCCGGTATTGCGGGTCAGGATACGCCTCGGTAAATATGTCCAGATTCTGTTCACGTAATTCTTTCAGCGTCCATCCTATCGTGCGCTCCCATTCTGGATTGACCAGCTCGACGTCTCCTTCCTTTCCGATAAAGGCAATTATGACCGGGATGTGCTCGAATATTTTCTGGAAAATCTCCTTCTGCCTCGTGATCTCCTCTTCCGCCCGCTTCCGATCCTCGATATCAGTCGTGGTTCCGTACCATTTGACGATCTTTCCCAGTTCGTCGCGCAATGGCTCGCCGCGGAACAGGAACCACAGATATTCTCCGTCGGCACGTCGCAGGCGCGCTTCAAACTCGAAAGGTTTCCCAGCCGCGAAGGCCGCACGCCACTCGTCGATGGAACTTGCCGGGTCTTCAGGGTGAATTGCTTTCAACCAGCCCTCGCCTAATCCTTCGTCCACAGCGAGGCCCGTATATTCCCGAAAACGTTGATTGAGGAAATCAGCGGAGCCGTCAGGCAATTTGCGCCAGACCAGCGCGGGAATTGTGTCGATGACGAGCCGAAGGCGATTTTCGTTGTGCCGTAGAGCATCTTCTGCTCGCTGACGGTCGGCAATTTCCCGTCGCAGTTCCTCATTCACGGTTGTAACTTGTCTGGTGCGCTCGACGACATGCTGCTCAAGCCCTTCGTTCAGTCGTTGGAGTTCTGCCCGCGTCTGCCTATCCACGGATGACGTTAAGATTGCTGCGCCGAGAACAAGAAAGGTAACAATGGCAATTCCATTGTTGCCCAGCGGGGAGATGCTCATGGCATGGGACAGATCCGGGGGTACAACAGAGGGCACGAAGGTGGTTGCAGCCATGCCAGTGTAGTGCACCGCAGAGATAGCTGCCCCCATGACCACTGCGCCGCCAATCTTTCGCAAAGCCGTCCCCTTATCCTGCTCGCGTAAACCGAATGCGATCAACAGTGCAACTAGGGAAAAAAGGATTGCAAGCGAAACGGAAAGGGTCACCAGGAATGGGGAAAACCGGATGACGGCAGGCAGTCTCATTGCCGCCATGTCTAGATAGTGCATGCCGGCGATGCCGCCGCCCATAATGATGCTGCCGGTCAAAGCCTGAAACGGGCCCATTCTTTCTCGACTCACTATATAGAGGGCGACCGCCAACACGCAGACAGCGCCCACCAGCGACACCAGAACTGTGGGCCAATGGTAGTCCACCCTGACAGGCAAGCGGAAGGCGAGCAAGCCCTTGAAATGCATCGCCCAGATGCCGATACCCATCGCAATGGCGCCACCGGTCAACCATGCTGCCCGGGCCCAACCGCGCGCGGCGATGACCCGCCCCGCCAAGTCGAGTGCGGCATAGGAGGCGGCAATCGCGATCAATATCGAGCGTGCCACCTCGCTGTAGTCGTAGGAGCCGGTCATTACCGCATTTGCGGAGATCACACTAAAGACCTCCTTGGCCGGTTTGGTAGGAACTCAAGACTTCGTCGCGCAAATCGGCAATCTTACGAGGCGCTTATCAGCCTTTCCTCAGCCAATCACACAACAACTGATGAAACATCGCATAGAGTTCAATGTGTCCGCAGTCTTCGCATATGGCGACGGAAATCGGCGCAGTGTAGATAGAATCGTCGGAATCCTCTTGCCGCACAAAATCTAACTCCACCACACCTCTGACTCGGTTGGGATGCTGACACGGTTCCGGAGCCATTTCCCCCCTCTGGCAGGCCGGCAATACGACTTGAATTGAATGCTTTTGGCATCTGGCTGAGCATCGTGATCCCCGGATGGGTGCCAAATCTACACCCTAATCTCCACTTGTCAAGAGGCAAGCGTTGAAGCAATGCATTGGGATACGTATCCCCTCGAAGAGCTAAACCTTTGTAAAGATTGTCTTCACCTACGTCTAGCCTTTTATACGAAGGGACGATAGATTCGCCATCCAGCAAGCTGGTAGTTTCACGAACGGCGGCATCGTCGCTTCGGTTGTTTTCCGTCCGAGACGATGAGATTTCTTTCGGTACGCGGTGGGGAACGAAAACACGCCGTGCATGAGTTCGCGAAATCTCGGTGCTAGGTAAGGAAGAGGCAAGTGCAAGAGGAAATTCGCCCTGGATCTGGTTATGAAGACATCGTTGGTGACAGCCCAGCGTTGAATCGCGTGCTGGCGTTGTCTAAGAGGCTGGCTTCAAGCAATAGCCCGGTATTGATCACCGGCGAACCTGGATCAGGGAAGGAGTCCATCGCACGAGCCATCCACCGCGTAAGCCCCAGGAGGAATGAGAGCTTCGTCAAGGTTCATTGTGTGATGACTGGCGCCGACCTGGAACGCGAACTATTCGGCTACGACAAAGGAGCATTTGAGGGCGCCACTCACGAGAAGACCGGACGGCTGGAACTGGCCAACAAAGGAACGCTGTACCTCGATGAGATCGCCCGATTCCCGCTGGACGGTCAGCCTAAGCTACTCCCGGTGTTGCAACGGGGTGAATCCGAACGATTAGGCAGCACACGCACCATCCGCGTCAATGTACGCTTGATCGCAGCGACCAGACAAGATCTGGAAAAGTGGGTCGCGGAGAATCGATTCCACGCGGATTTGTACCATCAACTCAGCGCATCCCTAATCCAGGTTCCGTCGCTGCGCGAAAGGCTAGAAGATATTCCACCACTCGTGCGTTACTTTGTGCAGAAGTTTGCGCGCCGCATGAACAAACGCATCGAAACCATCCCTCCTGAAACTATAGATGCTCTGCTGAATCATCAGTGGCCGGGCAATGTCAGACAGTTGGAGAACTTTATCGAGCGTTCTGTGATCTTAACTCACGGGTCCAAATTGGAAGCTCCACTCAGTGAGCTATGACTGCAGTCGCCCACCTGGCGCCTTGCTGCCTCGCAAAACGCTCACCGCAGGCGGCGGGCAAGTCAACGCCGTGAAGGCCGGTGGCGATCCCGATCAAGACCTCCTGCCCGCACCCCCACTCGCTCACATCAATGGACTACATCAGTGATCGTGAGAATCTCATCGACTATCGTCCCGCAATCAACAGCTAAGCTTGCCGTTGAACATTGGCGAACGACGATCCTGCCAGGCTATCTGGCATCTCAAGGACTGATCGTAGTTTACCTGTTGCAGCGTTCGTTTGTGGACTACATCGAACTAATGATGCTTTCGGTATGGAAGACGCAGGAAGCGCTCGATCAGTTTCTGCAGAGAGGAATAGGATTTGTCGTTTCCGAAAGTTCTAACGACATCATTCAGCTCGAAGGTCATACTTATGATCTGGTCGCGTTCCATGCTGGAAGTGCGTACACGTGGGACTACTAGTTACGACGCAGCAACAGTGCGCATCCACGGTTACTTCTCTTTTCTTTATCTTTGCTTGTCGGCCGTGAGTGAAGGCTTCGATCTCAAGCTGCAACCTCTTTTCGGCAAGCGGATCATCTGCTGGGGGAAGATTCGAGATTAAGGCCGGGCCATCCGGCATGGGCACCTGGCCGAAGATTCGGCATTCAGGGGCACCAAGAGAGATAACCTCATTGTTGTAGGGAATCGGCCTATCATCCCTAAGAACCATCAGTAGGAGGCGACGCAGGTGGCAGCGAATCAGGTAGTGCTTTACTTCGACCAGCAAAAAGATGCTCTTCTTTTCACCCTGGCTGCCAGTTCGATTATGTCAGCGGAAGGGCCCGCCCACAACAGCGAAGCAGTGGTCAAGGTTGCGGAGGAGATTTGCAAAGCCACTCGAATCACGGCTGAGGGTGTCCTGAACATCACCTGAAGGATGGCACAATGAAGATGTTTCGAAAAGTTGCGCTGCAAATCGGGGCTTCGGCACTCCTGGCATTCATGGCATGGAATGCGTATCTTGCCGTCAACCGTTTAAAACAGATGCAGAAAATGGCGGCGCTCACGCTGGAAAGCTCCATGATCCAGGCGGACATCTCCGCCGTTCTGAAAGATTTCACCGATATGGAAACAGGTCAGCGCGGATACCTGCTAACCGCGGCCCCTGCGTACTTGCAACCCTACACCGACGCTAAGAGCAGGATCGGAACCGATTTTGCCGGCCTTCGTGCAGGGCTAGTCAACCGGACGGAGCGCGAACGGTCTCTTGAGTCGCAGCTAGAGTCTTTAGCTAATTCAAAACAAGCCGAGATGGAGCGCTCCATTAGTTTGCGGCAACAGGGATATCGTCACCGCGCATTCATGCTGGTGAACTCGAACGAAGGTATGGAATACATGGATAAAGCTCGCGAACTCCTGTCAGCGCTATCCGCGGCCGAGACCAGCAGCTTCGCGAGATTCGACAAAGAGAGAAATGCCAGCCTAACTAAGGCTTTGTCGGGGACCATTATTGCCAATTTATGCTTGCTGGTGTTGACAGCATGTCTGTTCGGACTCATCCGCTACCACGGGCGAGTACTTGAACAGGAAGCCGCCCAAAGCAGGGAAACGCTAGCTGTGCGCGATTTGCAGCTACGAAAGCTAACGTCTGCCCTTTCCAATCAAGCCCGTTCCAATATGACTGCCCTCGAGGTGAGCGCCCGCCTGCTGCTTGAAAACTACGGGGGATTTCTACCACGGCAAGGCCACGAATATGCTGAACAGATAAAGGAAGCGTCGGCAGAAATGGAGCGACTGCGCCAAGATTTAGTTGGCCGCCCAGGCGCCAACGGCGATGAGAAGGCAGCCTAGCAACGTAGTGCCGGCCGGTGGCTGGGCGCCATTCGCCTTACCGTTGCGGTGACACCACTAATCCACAATTGGTGTAAGCGCCTTGATTACGTCAGCTATCTACTAGGCCGCTGCCGATAGAGAGCGAACGCCCACATCGTCGCTGACGTCATGCGCTGCCGTGGCGAAGACGACCGACAGTTCCGAATCAATCGTTCCACCAAGCACTGTGCTCACCCGGAGCAAGGACTGACTTCCGCAACCAGCACAATGACCATTTAAGCCCTCGCTAATGACTTCGCAGTTGGCACACAAAACCGCTTTGTCAAGACGAACCAGATTCGTATTGAGCCAAACTTGAGCAGCCATGTTTGTCGCTCCTCGGTATCGGGTTAGTCGAATCGACTAAATAGAGGAAGATCGACGCACTTCGGTTGCCAAAGCAGAAGCGATGGAACTGGTTCATCCGTCGTAAAGTTGCCGGAAAATCGTCAGTGAGAGTGATAATCACGGTGGAAAAACCTTGCACACGGCTCAGGTAAAGAAACGTCAAACCCAGGGGGACGTGTTTCAAAACCTAAGTAATATTGACCGTGCTCTGTCTGGTTGTAATGCTGTCATTAGGATGAGCCGAGAGCCCCGCAAATCCCGTATGCGCACTCGTCCGCCACGCATACGTGTGCCCAACAATGAGAAGGCCATATTTATCGTCGAGACTCAAAGGTTTGTAGGAATCATTCAACGTCTCTCACTTACCGGAGGTTCTGCTCTCCTTGCCAAGAGTTCGATTC
>Ga0210384_10007077_pt1 | contig 11861 bp, 18 predicted proteins | sample IncBWH2MmetaG_FD_160574 | JGI IMG/M metagenome (GOLD analysis project Ga0210384, IMG submission 160574) | Forest soil microbial communities from Barre Woods Harvard Forest LTER site, Petersham, Massachusetts, United States - Inc-BW-H-2-M | ecosystem: Environmental > Terrestrial > Soil >...
CATCGTCGCGGTTTCATCGTCGGCGGCTATCGCAGTGTCCCACCACCAAGCCGGTGCATCCGAACGATCCTCTGCCGGGACAGCTTGCCACTGGGCATAATGATTATCGGAAGTAAACACCGTTTCTTGATATCGTGCAATCACGAAATAGAGAGAAGCTGCTTTCGGGCGCACGTGTTGCAAATTTGATTCAGTCGCCTGCCCGGCCTAGGGTTTGAATGTTTGATAATCAATCAGTCAGGGGCTGCTATGGGCCGCAAGCCAAAGACCACCGGACCAACTGCCCGCGATTCCGGCGCGTTCAAATATGTACTGGCCCGCATAAATACCGAGGGCTGGAAGGCGCTGAAGGTCCTGGCGGCGGAACAAGAAACCACACTAAACGCCTTGGCAGTTGAGGCGTTCAATGATTTGCTAAAAAAGCACGGAAAACGGCAGTTGGTGGAAAACCCACTCCTCGACTGATCATTTGGGGGGCGACAACCCAAAGCGGCAAGGATGGTTCTTAATGAACGATCTAGCCGACAACGAATTTCAACTTGCGTTGGCAGCATTGGAAAATTGCCGCAGGTATATTGCCGCGCACAAAGCCCAAAGGTGGGATGTCTTCAAATGGGGAGCATCGATCAACCTGGCATTGGCGGTCGCCGCTGCCACACCAGCCTTGGCTGAAATCCAAATATATCTCCTTGTCCTGAGCTGCGGGGTAGCTGCAGCAAGTTGGCTGCTCGTCCTTCATCATAACAGGCGCGTGGCTAGTATCCGAAATCAGGTCGTAACCATCATTGCATGGATGAAAGAAAGAGGCGTGGACTACGACTCCATCGTCAATCAAAACACCAAAGATGCATATTCGCGTGGAGAGGATTATGACCTTCAAGAACTCATATTGTTCATGAGCATTCTAGCTGCTTCGCCTATCCTCGTTTTGTTAAGTCTGATCTTCTTGCACGCCGCTAACTGATGGGGTTCTGAATTAAAGAGCCCGACAGACTAGAGCTGTCTGACGGGGTTAGAGGTAGTGACACCACTACCAAGCTGCTACTTGTATCCGCGTCTCGCGACGAACCGATCATTGATCAAGGCAACGAGCAGCGACACGCAGGCGAGCACGATCAACAGCCACGCAGCAATGCACCCGCCGCCTGGTCGAGCTCGGGCTGAAGGCGAAGAAGTGACCGCCACAAGTCATGGCCGCCGATCGTGGAAAGATAGTCCCAAAGCGACGAGGGTTGCGGCGACAATCTCGTTATTGTTGATCGCCGGCTTGATCGCGGTGCTCGCCATCGCCTTTCTATTTACGCAGTGAACTTCCCTCTTGCGCAGTTTGCAAAGCCGGTTGTGCTCAATGCAAGCAGGTAGCGCCCTGACGGCGTCGGAGCGCTCTTTCGGCGTCACAACGCTTCACCGCACAGTCTCTGGCTCATATTTCTTTCCGCGCTGCAATGACAGGGACGCTGTCGCTTTTCGCGCAACATCGCGGCTTTCAATTAACCACTAGGTGCGGACAGACCGAATAATTGCTTCCGACCGAACGTAGGTCTGCTTAAAAAGTGGGCGCACTACTACGGGGGGATTCCTATGTCTGATACCAGCTTCATTTTGACACCCGAACAAGCCGAAAGTCTTCTTCCGACCGGCGAACGGGTTCATAGCTTCGTCAACCCGCCATGGGGGTTCGTTGGATGCGATAGCTCGCGCAAGGCCGTCATTCGGCTTATCCGCGAGGCAAAGCTACTTGAGATCGGGGGCGAGCGCGCGAAGCGGATGAAGCATGCGCTCGTCGTCCATGCTCGCGAGGGCGGGTACAAGTTTTTTGCAACCGACATGGAGAAGGTTGAGGCGATGGAGCGGCGATTGGCGGGAACGACGGCCGTCTGAGCCTCTGGCGGTGCCGGCGAGGATTTCGGGTTGCAGCTATTCTGCAACCTGCCCGCCACGCTCGAGACTAGGGCACTGTTCTGGTATCGGCCGCCGAAGGGCAAGCGACGGCTGGGCGACCCTGCCGCAGGGCCCTACAGCCAGATCTCATCCAACTTTGGTCGGATTGTCGAAGCCACCGCCGCCAAGGCCCAAAAACAGGAACAGGATTTCCGGCCGTTTCGGTTCCACGATTTGCGCCACGTCCATGCGGTCAATTGGCTGAAAAGCGGTCGATCCATCTATGTTTTGCAACAGCGGCTTGGCCATACCAGCGTCAAGACGACCGAAATGTACCTCGCCTATCTGACCCCGGACGAGAAGCAAAAGGTAATGTTCGGGACCAAGACATCAGGACCAAATTCAGGAACAACAGCAGCGGTTGCTACTGGCCAGAAGGGCTAAAAACCTATATAAATCAGGCATAACTTGAATCTCAACAGGATGGCGCAAATGGGTTTTGTAAACCGAAGGTCGGGAGTTCAATCCTCTCAACCGGCACCAGCCATTTGCCCGCCAGCGCGTTCCGAGTGGCGCCACGCCCGGCTCGCGCGTCTTTCGTTTCATGAGAATTCGGGAAGAAAGCCGTAACCTGGTTTTGCCGGTGTGGCTGTTCAGCGGTGTTGTCGCCTGCCCGCCACGGTCGACCTTGGCTATGGCTGGACATAAATCAGCTGGCCGTCCCGGTCGAAGCGCAGAAGCGTTCCCCTGTCGTAGCCCTGGCCCGCGACCGAGTGGCTGCGCGCCAGTACGACAGACGCAAGGCGCCCGTTCGGATGGAAGTTCAGCGCCAAATGCAAATCCTTGCCGCCGGCGCAGGGAATGCCATCGACAACGCGATCACTCGCCAAATTTAGACAGCTAACGCGCTGATTGGGATGGAACCACACCAGCGTTCCGCCAAGGCAAGGCAGGCCATCGACCTCCTGATCCGCGCCCAATCTTATGTCGTTGAGGCGTCCATCCTCGCGTCCCCGCCAATAGCGGAAGCAGGAGTTCGCAGCGAAGCACCTTGTGCCGAAGTGCCACTCGCGAGACAGCGTGCCGCCGACGAGGTCGCCCTTGCGGTCGAACCAAGCCTCGCCTCGGCACGGGATGCCGGCAACCTCGACGTCCCCCTTGAAGATGATGACCCACGGCCGGCCATCCGCCCATCGTTTCGTGACCGCGTAAGCATCCGCTGGGAGGGTCGCCAGCACGCCCTTTGGGGCGGCCGCGCGAACGCTTGTCACCGTATCGGCAACAGATCCCGGCGGCTTGCGGTTACGGCGGACCTCGTTCGCAGCGGCTGCCCTCAGGTTGACCGGGGCGAGGCCTGAGAGCTCTTGCTGAACTACGTTGATCGGCATCGTGGGATCGTACATGGCTGCCACCAGATACGGGTAGGGCTGCCGATTGCTGTTGGTGACTTCCCAATGCCCTTGAATACGCAATCTGAGCACTTCGCCGACATAGGCCACGAGGTGATCGCAAATTTCCTGCTGCGCCCGCTCTACCCCGATGCGCTCCACATACGCGGACACAACATCAAGACTTTGATACGAGAAATCGAGCTCGTCTGCCGTCTGCGACATCGTCGAACGGAGCTGCGCGACCAGCGGGTCGATATTGGTTATTAGCCGATGCTTGAGCGCCGAATAGTGGGCCCATTGCCCGACGGAGCTTTGGCGCCCATGCTTGGCGTCTTCTTCGACCTTCGCCGTCCAGCCCATGAACCGGCGGAAGACGTCGGCCGCATAGATGTCGCCCTTTCCTGCCAGCCCTCGGACCTGCTCGCCGAACACCAACAGATAACGGTCGCCCTCAAGTTCGTACACGAGCGGCTCCAGCAACGTTGGCTCGAACGCCACCGAGAGATCCGGGCGAGGTAGAGCACCGGATGAGATCAAGTCCTGGACCTGGCGCTTGGTCAAACGACGTTCGTTGAGGGTTCTCTTAGGGGCCATCGGCGAACACCTGGTGTCCGGGCCGGGTCAAAAACCCGGCGCGATCGGACGGCGTGGTTTTACAGAGGGTCGTTGGCGGCTCTGTGGCCACCGCGTCGGGGAAGCGGCGCCCCGAACAGATTCAAACCTCTACCCCAATCAACAGGCAGGACAAGTTGGAGGGAACCAACTGCGGCCCGCCCCGTTTTTCCTCGCATGAAGATTCCGGACGAGCGGCTCAATCTGGTTATGCTGGCGACGGTGGCACTGTTCACCGCTGGTATCGCGGCTGGCGCCGCCTTCATGCAGCGGCCAGCCGCGGCCACCAAGGAACCGGTCTACCTTGCCGACCAGACGCCGGTCCGCGTGGTCGGCCCGGCGTTCCTGCCCAACAGCAACCCTCGCGGGCGGTAGCGATCCTCCACTTGCCAGGCGTTGCCGGCATCAACGGTATCCCGCGCCGAATCCGGGCCGCCCGGCTTCCGGGTCATAACTTGATCGAGAAAGCTCCGATTTCTCGACCTCTTGCAGCGACGAAAAGGACGCAATCAAAGCTAGCAATGACGCATCGATTTTTTATGGATGATTGCGATGCGTATTGTCCCCGTGCACTCGAAGAGTGAGATCAGCGAAGCTGAGTTCGATCGATTGCTGGATGCCGTGCGAGCGGCCATGGAGCCGAGCTTCAGCCAACGACCCGTCGCCGCGAACGATAACCAGCTGGCTTGGCCGTTCCTTCCGTTGCCCGAGGAATGGTGGGGATGCGTGAACCGCCCGACCTGACGGCCCGAATGGTGCCTTCCAAAGATTGGTGCCGGCGGGACTGATCCGGTCCGGGCTACCCTTCCCAGGTCTTGCTCCTAAGGCAGCGGCCGCCATCTTTCTTGTTGATCGCCAAGCGATGCGTCGCGCTGGGCCGCCCCGCAAAGGTGCATCCGGGCCGGCCGATGCCCGGCTTGTCGCTGGTCTCGCACGAAACCTGTTTCCGTGCGGACGAAACCGTCCTGAAACAGATACGCCGTACCAATATGGAACTGGAGTAAAGAGTACGGAGGCAATCATGTTGGTACCCATTCTCAACCTGGTCTACCGTGAGTTTCTCAGAAGCGTCCTTGCGGGCATGGCAACCCAGGGTGCACGGCGATGACCGGGGTAGTCACGGCACTATTTGTCTTTTTCAGTCTCAGTGTTTTCCTGGCTCATGCATTTGACGCGTATCGCATTCGCTAGGGAAACTCTCGTTCTGCGTGAGGTGTCACATGGCAGATGCAAAAGAACTTGCCGAGCGCGCTCGCATGTTCGAGGAGCGAGCGGAAAAAGCCACCGATCCGGTATCCCGGCAACACTACCGGGAAATGGCTGCCCACTATCGGTCGTTGTCAGTCGAACATAAGGACGTGCCCGTCGATTAGACCGCGGGATTGAAAAGTCTCGCGCTTGTTCTTCTCGGGGTGACGCCTACGCGCCGTGAGGGGCGCGGCTGAGCCTTTCAAGACCGGCCTCGATTACGGCAATCTCTTCTTCGATCTGACCGATCGGCGAACTGAAATCGTAGCCGGTTCGGAGCTTGAGATCGACGGCCAATCTTTGTCGATGCATCCGAAGGTCTTCCAGGGCGCGCCGGTTATTCTGCCGGATATAAACGTCAGCGATTTGCTCAATTGCTCTTTTCATGGCGCCCCCAACTACAAACGATGTGGGCACTATCTGACGAAACGCGTGCTGCTACACCCGCATCCGATAGTAAGCGCTGCAACGACCGGGTTTATCCGCAGCATATCCACAGCGTCCACAGTCGGGAATTTGGCCGCTCCAATAGAGACTTGCCGGGCACGGATTCACAGAGATCATTGGCCATCACTCGGCTCGGAAAGAACCCGCGCGGGTGACCCGGCGGAGGCTCAAGGACAACCATCCACCTCGTTGGAAGCAACGGCCGACACTAAATCCGCAAGCGTGTTTGCGGGGCCGGCTTAGGGCTTCTTGGTGTCAGCAGCCAATGAGTTCGGCCTGGCGCGCTGAAGCCGCTTCGCCTGGCGGCTCCGCTTTTTTCCGTCGTCGCCCAGCTTCTGCTCGTCAGTGGTCGATTTCGGCAAGGAATCTGGTCCAACCACCTGGACGGCAGGTTCGTTCTTGACCTGGGCGGCCGCTTGCACCGGGACGGCAGGGGCCGGTGTTTCCGTCTTTTCAGCCTGTGCGGCTGGTTTGGGCGGCTCTTCGATCGGGCCACGGCGCCGTTCGAGAAATACCTTGCACGTAAAAGGGAACACGATTTCCCCGGAAGCGGTGACGCCGATAGGCGTACATCCGCCCGGCGGTACCTCGTCCTTGTCAGGTGGCGTAACAGGATTCAGCCCCACCGCTCCCGTCGTCTGAGCGAAGGCAGTTCCGGATATCCCCAGCATCGAGAGGACCAATAGGCGGATCATGGCCGTGGTGGGCCATTGTGCCGGGAAAATTCCAGCGCAGTTACTCGAACGCGACGACATTGAGGCACCACCGTGAGAAGCGCGCCGGACGGAACCCGCGCTTGTTGTTCGCATTGTGGCGCTGATGGGCTGCGAAGGCAAAAACGGACCGGCGACCCAGTCTGACGCGGCCCGAAACTCCGCTGGGTCAGACGTTGCCGAATTTAACGGCATCCTGCGCCCGCGCGGTGTCGCCGTTTCGTCACATCTCATCCGAAACCGGCACTTGTCCACAGAAGCGCATGTTGCGGTTCTTGATTCCACAAATGCGCTTTGCTCGACTGCTATCGGGGATTGAGGTGCACCATGAAATGGATGAGAGAGCGCGATAGCTTGATCGCGCAAACGATGGCGTTTGTTCAGACGGTGGCCGGCAAGAAAGAGGATGCTGTGCCGCGAGTCCGGATCGATGCCACAAAATCCGATTTCGAAATCGCCTCACTCGACGCGATCAGAAGCGCCCTCGATATTGTCGAACCGCCCAAGGAAGTGCTCAAACAGGCGCTCAAGGAGACGGTGCAGGCAGCGCCGCCAAGAAGCGTCCAGCCGGCGCGGCCGATCGTGCCGAGCGAAATGCAAAACGAGATCCGCAGCCGGATCGCAAATTTCCGCGCCCATCAGGAGCGTTTCAATCGCGAGCGCGCGGAATATTTCAACGCGACACTGACAAGGTTGCGTGCGGCACTCGACGAGGCGCGGGCCGCCAATATCGGCAAATAATACTGCGCGACTATCGAGCGCTAATTTTCGCCAGCACGGGCAACAGATATCTCAGAAATACTTCCGGGTTCTCGCTCATCGGAAAATGTCCGAGGCCATTCATGATGGTGGCCTCGCTGCCTGCAATGCTTTTTGCCACCGCCAGCATCTCTTCCGGGGTGCAGGAATAGTCGTATTCGCCCGACAGCAGGAACAGTGGGCAGCGCTTGGTGTCGATCTGCCCGACGCGGGTGCGGATGTCGCCGTCGATCTTGTAGAAATAGAGATCGCCCTTGAACACGCCGGGCCCGCCTTGCATGTAGTGCCACAGCGTTTCCCAGCGATCGGCCTCCGGCGCGTCGGGCCCGACCAGGCCGGAGACGATCGCGGCGCACACCTCGCCGCCATGGACGTCGGGGCGGTGCAGGAAATTCAGGTCGTAATAGGGGTCGACATGCGCGCCGGATTGCAGCCCGATGATGGCGCGAAAGCGGTCGGGATGTTCGAGCGCCAAATGCAGCGCGATGCGGCCACCGATCGAGCATCCGATCAGGATCGGCTTGTCGAGTGACAGCGCGGTCATGATCTCAAGCACCATGGTCATGTATTGCGCCGAAGTCAGCTGATATTCCTCGTTGTGCCAGCCCGAAGGCGGCGAGGATTTACCGTGCCAGGGCATATCGAAGGCGACGACGCGGTGATTGCGCGTAATGCGCGGATCGTTCATCAGCGCGCGATATTGCCTTGTGTCGCTGCCGGCGGTGTGCAGGCACAACAGCGGCGTCCCCTCGCCCGCCTGTTCGACATAGATGCGGTGCGGTCTGCCGAACAGATCGAGATGCATGTAGCGGCCGACAATCGGTTCGAATTCTGTGCTCATGCCGCAACTCCCGGGCGCAGCTTGGCGAGCGCCTCCTTGAAGTAGCGCAGATGGGCCATGAAAATCTGGAGGTCGCCTTCGGCCTTCAGAACGCGACGCCTCATCAGCGCCATCAGATCATTCGAACCGGGCGGCGGCCGGCTCGACCAGAATTTCTGCCATTCGGCCTCCGCCGCGCGCAGCGCAAAGGAGGACGACGGCATCACGAACGGCCCGCGTGTCACGGAAACGATCCGGCCCTCGAAAATTGAAATCAACCAGGCGGTCGGCCCGACCTCGAGCAGAAACGTCGTCGTGAGATAGCGGCCGCGCCTGACCAGCGCCGCATCGTCATTGACCCGCTCCTTGAGCGCCTCGATCATGTCCCGCCTCCCCGATTTGACGGAAGCGACATTGTCCGCCGCCTCCCTTGGCGCCTCCCTTGGGATGGCATGATCAGGGGAAGGGCGCGGCGTCAATCGGCTACAACCAGGCGCATAGCAGCATGACGTTGGCCGCGCAGGCGACCAAGAGCGCAACGGTGAGCGTCAGGCTTATCCGCTCGCAAAAGGTATGCAGCGTCGTTCCCATGCCCACGATTTTCCGGCGATTCTACCTGGGGAGTCCCGAGGATTCTTTTTTTCGGGATTCAGGACTCGTTAAGGACTCAGGGACTCCCGCCTAGGGGCGCAAAAACGGCCGATTTCGTCCTCACTTGGCTGTGAAGCTTGCAAGCCTTGGGAAAGTTGAAACCTCAGCTATTCCCTGGCGTTAACAGGCTTTATCGGAGCCGCCTGAATGCCCTACGCGCTGTTTTGCAACGACGCCAAATTGAGCAAGACCTACCCGACCGAAGCCGACGTCTGGAAGGAAGCCACAAGGAGCGGCCTCGTGGTCGACGCCAGCTCGGAAGGGAAAATGCCGGCGCCGCGTCCGGTGCTCGACAATGATTACGAGATCAGGCCCTGCCGCCCGGACCCCGATGAGGATCCGGCCAGGAACAAGGCCGACGCCGAGCGCCAGGCGCTGGTCAACCCCGAGTTCAACTAGCGATCTCCGGCCCCCTAAGGTGGCCGTTACGGCGTAGCCTTGGTCCCTAAGGCGTGGCCTTGGCTAGCGATGCCTGCGCGGAAGCGAGCGCCACGCACACCTTTCGGCGGTGCAGACCGCGGATCGCGCCGGTGACCTTCAGCACTTTCCCGGCAGGACAGGCGGCATCCTGCACGAAGGCTACCTCATAGGGCGCCAGCACGAGAGGCTCGGATCTCAGGATGGTTTGCGCGGCGCACGGCAAAGCGGCCGCAGAAAAGATCAGCACCGACGCCAATACACGCATGTTCGTTGTCCGCCGCACCCAACCGGCAAGAGCATCATAGCCGAATTGCGTGACAAGTTGCGGAGGCGTCCGAAAATTATTTTTTCGCGCGGCCGAGGCGTTATCGCGCCAGCAAAAAAGGCCGGCGCAACGCCGGCCTTTTCCAATCCTCCTTCGATCCGCCTCAGAACTTGTTCAGTATTTGGCCGCGACCGGGCCGCCCCAGCCGAACCGGTAGTTCACGCCGAGCTTGACGGTATGATCGTCGTCGTGGAAGCGGGAGCCGATGATCGGCGCCGGTCCGCCGGTGAAGGTCGTGCTACCGAAATTGTAATACTGGTACTCGGCCTTGGCCGACCAGTTCGGCGCAAACATGTATTCGAGGCCGGCGCCGACCGTATAGCCGTCCCGGTGGTTTCCGTTGGTCGTAAAGCCGACCGGGACACCACCCGTGGTGACGCCGAAATTGTTGCTGTCACGCCATGCGTAGCCGCCCTTGGCGTAGAGCAGCGCCGGGCCCCAGGTGTAGCCGAACCGGCCGGTGACCGAGCCAAGTTGGTTGTTCTTGTCGGTGATCTGCGTGCCGCCGGGGAACAGCAAGGCGGTGTTGTTGTTGCTGAGCCAGCTGTACTGCGCCTCGGCGCCGATCACCCAATTCGACGCGAACTGATAGTCGAAGCCGCCCTGCACGCCGCCCAGGAAACGTCCGCCGCTGCCCTCCAGGCTGTTGTTGCCCGCGAAGGCGCCGCCGACATGGCCGCCAATGTAGAAACCGGTCCAATTGTAGATGACTGCGGGCGCCGTATAGGCCGGCGCCTTGGTGTAAGTTCGCGCCGGCATGTCGGCTGCGAACGCGGGCGCAGCAAAAGCCAAAAACGCGGCCGCGCCGAGCAAAAACCTCTTCATCGTAATTCCCCGTTACTGTCGCAGGCGACAACAGTCAAACAACGTGGCCTCAATTTGGTTGCTTCGAGGCAATGTCGGACCTGTGATCGTCAGCAACTATGACGATGAAACCACAACGGCTTTGGTTCCATCGCGTGGGCTACTTGGCCCACAAATAGGTATTGGCCATTGAGATTTGTCGGGGCGGACGGCCAACCGGTTCAAGGCTCGCTGAAAAGTGATCGGGTCGCCGCAAGAAGCCCAAAACGGGACAGCTAGCGCACCATCTTTTCCAGTTCGGGGAACGGCACATAGACCGCCCCGGCGCAGACTTCGCTCGCATTCTCGACCAGGCGGTCGAGCCGGCCATTGACATACATCACCGCGCGTTCGCGTGTGTCGCGATAGGTTCCGTCGGATTCGCGGGGAACGAAGCGCAAGCAAGCGACATAGCGCACCCTCCCTCCCACCGTGCGCTGCACCGGCTCGGCCATCTCGGCATTGCGCACGCCGACGGGATTGTTGAGGTAGGTTCGCATGAAGGCCAGCAGTTCGGCGCGATAATTATCGGGGTAGCGCTGGGTGGCGCTGCTATCCTCCATAAAGGATGTGGACCGGCCGTCCTCGCTGCCCAGGCAGCCCGCCAAGGCGATCGGCAGCAGCACTATCGCAACGTGCCTTGCTGATGTCCTCAAACGTTTAGCCTGTTTTCCAAAGGTGATGCGTCGCGGTTCGTTCTAGACCTTCGTCAAATGAAAGTGAAATCGCTTTCAGTCCACGCCGTGGCCACGAACAAAAACACCGGTCCGCCGCCATCGGGGGCAATGGCAGACGGACCGGGCCTGGTATCCGCTGGCGCGGCGGGGGCAATGTGGAACGAACCGCGCGTCGCGGATCAACGTCAGCCGCGCTTGGTCGCGGGCGCCACCTGCTTGATCGAGGCCTTCGAGACTTTCGACACCTTGTGCGTCTTGAGCGAGCTCATGTTCTTGTGGGAACGATGATGGCGATAGTGCTTGGCGTGATGGCTCATCTCGGCCTTGGCGTTCATCGCGCTCGGCTTGGTCTGCGCGGGCTTGATGACGGCGGCCTTGGTGTCCGTCTTGGTAGCGGGACCCTGCACCGTCTTGGCGGCAGGCGCCTGGACGGCCTTGCCGGAATCCTTGGCGGTTTCGGCGGCGAGCGCCGGTGCGGCGATAACGGAAGCTGCAAGCAGTGCTGCGGAAATGGTCTTCAACATGATACGTCTCCTCTTTCAGACGGGGGATCTCGAGGTGACCGGCCGGGGCGGCCGGGCTCTTCGACCATGTGCGGGACCTTAAGCAGGCCGCACTGAACCCACGCTGAAGCGCGACGTTCGACTTCGTTCATCTGCATGACAGTTTCGTCATGTTCGAAATGAGGCCGTCAAACGGGAATGTTTGACGGCCTCGGGTGTTCAACTCTCTCGAAGCAGGTGTAGGATCGCCTCACCGAAAATCGGGAGAAAATGCATGAACAAATTCGCCATCAGGCTTTTGACGCTCGCCATGTTCTTGGCTGCGCTGATCGCCGCGCCGCTCGTTTCCACGGCTTATGCCGCCGGCGGCGACAACCCGGCTCCGCCCGCTTCCGACTCGACCAAGGACAAGAAGAAAGGCGACAAAAGTTCGAGCATCGACGACTCGAAATTCCTTGCCGGCTATCGCACCGCCTATGCCACGATCTATGACCGCAACGATTACACCACGGCGATCGAGCAATTGAAGACGCTCGGCCATGACGACCGCGCCGATGTCGCCAATCTGATC
>Ga0210384_10007080_pt1 | contig 11859 bp, 10 predicted proteins | sample IncBWH2MmetaG_FD_160574 | JGI IMG/M metagenome (GOLD analysis project Ga0210384, IMG submission 160574) | Forest soil microbial communities from Barre Woods Harvard Forest LTER site, Petersham, Massachusetts, United States - Inc-BW-H-2-M | ecosystem: Environmental > Terrestrial > Soil >...
CGGCGGTCAAACCCGCACCGGCGCTGCGGCTGGCCCATCCTCGGCATCGGCCAGGGCGAGGCAGAACGGCATCATCAGCGCGAAGAGCGCCAGGCGCTTGACCTCCGCGTCGCCCCAGTTGTTCTCGAAGAGGCCCGCGAGGTTGAAGGCGAGCAGCGCCAGGACGCTGCCCAGGTAGAGGTCGGCGCGCCCGCCGGCGAGCCCGCCTTCCGCCCGGTACCGCCGCAGCGCCAGCCGCATGCCGGCGATCATCATCCACAGGTAGGCCCCGAGCGACGGCAGGCCGCGCTCGGCCGCCATCTCGAGGAAGCTGTTGTGCAGGTGCGGCACCGAGTAGCGGGGGGCGGTCGGCTGGCGGTAGATCTCGTAGCGATGATCCACCATGTCGGGACCGAGCCCGACGAACGGCCGCTCGGCGATCATGTGCAAGCCGGCGTCGATCATGCACAGGCGGTCGTAGTTCGAGGGGTCCCGCAGGTCGAAGATCGAGGAGGCGCGGCGCAGCACCGATGCCGGGGCCGCCAGGAAGACGGCCAGCAGCGCCAGGGCGCAGATCGCCGCGTAACGCCGCCCCCGGTGGCGCGGCTCGCGGTGGGGCTCGGGCCGCTCGCCGGCAGCTCCGAGCTGTCCGCGGGCTCCACGCCGCATGTAGACGGCGAGCAGGCAGAGCAACGAGCCGCCGAGCGCCACCCACGCCCCGCGGGTCATCGTGCCCACCAGCGCGACGTTGATCAGCGCCAGCGCGACCCAGCGCCACACGCTGCGCGCCCCGCGGCCGCAGACCATCTGCGTCACCAGCAGGACGTCGCAGATCAGCAGCACTCCCGAGAAGGTCATGTAGTGGGAGAACGGGCCCCGGATGCGCTGATCGAGCTCGCCGAAGCCCATCCACAGGTATTGCGAGAGGCCGCGCAGGGCGAGCAGGGCGGCCACCGCGATCATGCCGTCGATCAGCCGCCGCAGCTCGCGCTCGCCGCGCACCAGGCCGGGCCCGAGATAGAGCGTGGCCATGGCGAAGGTCTCGCCGAAGCTGAAGAGGCTGGTGCGCACGTCGTACGACAGCAGGATCGAGGCGGTGAGGAAGACCAGGTAGAACCCCATCGGCAGCAGCACCGGCTGCAGCACCTGCCAGCGCACGCGGCGCTCCGCCAGCGCGCGCGGCGCGAGCGCGAGCGTCAAACCGAGCAGGATGTTGGAGAGCGCGAGGCCGAAGACGGTGAAGAGATGCAGCGCATAGCCGGCGAAGGCGAAGCGCCGCCAGCGGCCGTCGCGACCGCCCTCGGCCGCCACGGTCCGGGCGGTCCCGGCGGTCCCGGCGACCCCCGCCGCGGCCGGCGGCGAGCAGGCGCCTGTCGACGACGACGGCGGGACCGCCGCCGCCAGCTCCCCGCCGACGCCAATCCCGCTATCGACTTCGTAGGCCATGGCGCGGCCCAAACCTTATCTCGGCCGGGTGGCCTTGTCATCCGCGGGCCGGGTGGGTCAGTTCGCGAGGGTACTGACCCACTACCCGCAGGCCGCCTGGATGGACCATCGCCATAGCCTCCCCGTCATCCGGTGCTAGAGTGCGCGCGTGTCAGGCGGCCAGGCAGCGCAAGCCGGCGACCGGTGCGCGAGGCCGGCAGGGCCGGCGCGGCGGCCAGCGCCAGCGAGCTGGATCGGGTGGGCGGGGGCCGCGCTCGCCGCCGCGGCGGTGTCGTTCGCCGGCATCGGCTCGCATTCCCTCTGGACCCCCGACGAGCCGCGCGACGCCGCGGTCGGCAAGGCGATGTGGGCCAGCGGCGACCTGGTGGTGCCGCGCTTGAACGGCCGCCCGTTCCTCGAGAAGCCGCCGCTCGCCTGGTGGGCGCAGGCGGCGGGCTACCAGGTCCTCGGCGTCTCGGACGCCACGGCGCGGGTGACGCCGGCGCTGTTCGGCACGCTCACCCTGCTCGTCACCTTCGCCCTCGGCACGCGGCTCGGCGGGACGCGGGCCGGATGGCTGGCGGCCGGCGCGCTGGCGAGCACTGCCGAATTCAGCGAGGACATGGGCCGGGCGATCGTCGATCCGGCGCTGGTGCTCATGGTCACCCTGGCCTACGCCGGTTTCGTCGTCCTGGTCACCCCGCGGCCGCGGGAGACCCAGGGCGGCGAGCCGCCGCCCGGCAGGCGGGCGGTGATCGAGCGCCGCGGTGCCGGCGCCGGTGCCGGCGCCACCCTGCTGATCGCCCTCGCCGTGCCGCTTGCCTTCCTCGCCAAGGGGGTGGTCGGGATCGGCCTCGCCCTGGCGCCGCCGGTCCTCTACCTGCTGCTGGCCGCTGCCGGCGCCGCCCGGTGGGAGGGCGCCGCCGGGCGGGAAGGAGCCGCGGGCCTGGGGCACGGATGGCGTGACACCGCGCGGTTGCTGGCGCCGCTGGCGCTCGTGGGCGTGCCGGTGTTCGCGGCAATCGTGCTGCCGTGGGCCGTCGCCCTGCTGCGCGAAGGCGGTTGGCTTGCCCTGCGCGAATGCCTCGTCGGCAACACGGTCGGCCGCCTGCTCTCGACCGCGGCCGGGCGCGCCTACGGCCACCGCCAGCCTTTCTGGTATTACCTGCCGGCCGGCGCCGCCGCGCTGCTGCCCTGGACCCTGGCCTTGCCGGCCATGCTCCGCGGCTGCCGCGCCGGGGTGGAGCACGCCGGGAACGAGACCGGGCGGCGCCTGCTGCTCGCCGCCTTCTTCATCGGCCTCCTGCTGCTGTCGCTGGCCGCCAGCAAGCGCGCGCTCTACCTCGTGCCGCTGCTGCCCGCCCTCGCCGTCCCGGTCGGCCTGTGGCTCGATCGGCTGTCCCGCGGTTCAGAGGAGGCTGCCGGTTCGCGGTGGGACCGGCCGACCGCCCTGCTCCTGCTCGCCCTCGCGGCGCTCCTGCCGGTCGCCCTCTGGATCGGCGCCTGGGCGGCGGCGCGAGGGGCTCTCCACGGCTTTCCGGCGGCGCCGCTGCGCGCCGGGCTGACCTCCGGCCGCCTGGCGGCAGCCGGCGTCGTCGCGGCCGCCGGTGCCGCGCTGCTCCTGCTGCGGTTCGCGCGGCACCTCCGCGCGGGCACGATCCCGACCGGACCGTGGCTGGTGGTCCCCTACCTGGCGCTTGCTCTCGTCTACCAGACTGCCGTCAAGGCCGCCGTCGATCCGCTCAAGGATCTCCATGACCTCACCGCGGCCATCGCCCGGCTCGATCCCGGCCCCGGCCCCGTGGCCGCCTATCGCCCCAGCGAGACGACCGCCGGCATCGTCAACTTCGACCTCGACCGGACGGTGCTGCCGCTCACGACCCCGGCCGAGGTGGCTGCCTACTTTGCCAGCCACCCGCGCGGCCGGCTGGTCCTGTCGCTCGATGCCTGGCGCCACCTGCCGGGATCGCCGCGCGCGAGCCTGCGCCTGCTCTACGACGAGACGCCGACCAAGGCTTCGCCCTTCGCCATCGCCGCCCCGGGCGATCGGTAGCGCCCCGTGGTCCGGTAGACCAGCGGCCCGGTGACCGCCGCTGCCAGGCTGGCGGAGCCCGTCGTGTCCTGGATCCGCCGCCGCGTGTCGATTCCGGGTCGCCTCGTTCGACGTACAGTTAGAGCGAGGGTTCCCATCTGGCCGCCACCGTCCGGAGGCCCCGCTCCCAACCACGAGGAGACACGAGAATGCGATTCATGGTCCTGATGATCCCGGGCAGCGCCGAGAGGTACGAGGCGGGTGCCCTCCCTGACGAGAAGATCATTGCCGCGATGATGAAGTACAACGAAGAGCTGGCGAAGGCCGGGGTGCTGCTCGCTCTCGACGGGCTCCATCCGAGCGGGAAGGGCGCCCGCATCCGCTTCTCGGGCGGCAAGCGCACGGTGACCGACGGACCCTTCACCGAGGCGAAAGAGGTGATCGGCGGCTACTGGCTGTGGCAGGTGAAGTCGAAGGAAGAGGCCATCGAATGGGCCTCCCGCTGCCCCGCCTTGGACGGTGACGTGCTCGAGATCCGCCAGGTGTACGAGGCGTGGGACTTCGGCCCCGAGGTCGCGCGCCAGGAAGCCGCGCTGGTCGAGCAGATCGACCAGCGCATGGGCGAGAACAAGCGCCGCCCGGCGCCGTAAGGGAGCACGGTAGTGGGAGCGAACACGACGCATCGCGCGATCGAGGCAGTCTGGCGGATCGAATCGGCCAGGCTCATCGCCGCCCTGGCGCGGATCGTGCGCGACGTTGGCCTCGCCGAGGAGCTCGCGCAGGACGCCCTCGTCGCCGCGCTCGAGCAATGGCCGGAGTCGGGCGTCCCGGACAGGCCGGGCGCCTGGCTCATGGCCACCGCGAAGCATCGTGCGATCGACCTGCTCCGCCGCGGCAAGCGCCTCGAGCGCAAGCACGAAGAGCTGGGGCACGAGCTCGCGGCCAAGCTGGAGCTGGCCGAGTCGGATCTCGTCGCCGCGATCGACGACCCGGTCGGCGACGATCTCCTGCGGCTGGTCTTCATCTCCTGCCACCCCGTGCTCTCGACCGAGGCGCGTGTCGCGCTCACGCTGCGCCTGCTCGCGGGTCTCACGACCGAGGAGATCGCGCGCGCCTTCCTCGTCCCGGAGGCGACCGTCGCCCAGCGCATCGTCCGCGCCAAGCGGACGCTCGCCGCGGCCCGCGTCCCTTTCGAGGTCCCCCGCGGGGCCGAGCTGGCCGCCCGCCTGGCGTCGGTGCTCGAGGTGGTCTACCTGGTGTTCAACGAGGGCTACGCCGCGACCGCCGGCGACGACTGGCTGCGTCCGGCGCTCTGCGAGGAAGCGCTCCGCCTCGGCCGCATCCTGGCCGAGCTCGCGCCCCAGGAGCCGGAGGTCCACGGCCTCGTCGCCCTGATGGAGATCCAGGCGTCGCGCACGGGCGCACGGACCGGCACTTCGGGAGAGCCCGTCCTGTTGCTCGACCAGGACCGCGCCCGCTGGGACCACGTCCTCGTCCACCGCGGCCTCGCGGCGCTCGAGCGTGCCGAGAAGCTTGGCGGCGGGTTCGGTCCATATGCCCTCCAGGCCGCGATCGCGGCCTGTCACGCCCGGGCGCGAACCCCGGCGGAGACGGACTGGGCGCGTATCGCGGCGCTCTACGACGCGCTCGCCCAGCTCGCGCCGTCGCCCGTCGTGGAGCTGAATCGAGCGGTCGCGATCGCGATGGCCTTCGGGCCCGCGGCGGGCCTCGCGCTCGTCGACGAGCTGGTGTCGGAACCCCTGCTGAAGGACTATCACCTCCTGCCGGGCGTGCGCGGCGACCTGCTCGCAAAGCTCGGCCGCTTCGACGAGGCGCGGGCAGAGCTCGAGCGCGCCGCGTCCCTCGCCCGCAACGCCCGCGAGCGCGAGCTGCTCCTCGACCGCGCCGCCGCCTCTGGGCGCCGACGGCCGCCGGCGTAAGGTTGAGGCAGTTCAGACATTATCCGACCGGAGCCGGGGGATACACCGAGGCCGGCAGCCCTGGCGCTGGTTTCAAGGACCGCGCTCCCCGAAAGAGATCTGCTCATCCACACTTGCGCATACGAACACGCACGCCTGTCAAATTCGAGTGCCCTCCCTCTCATCTAAGGAAGTCGTATAATCTTCTCGAGCAGCGAGCGCAGATTCAACGTGACAACACTGCGTTATCCATACTCTGTCGACTTGAGGCCAATCGGGGCCTGTAACCTGCGGTGTCCTTTTTGCTTCGGGCCCAGACACGAACTGCCCACGATGGACACGGTCACCACCCTCGAGGTGATTGAACTCCTTGCCAGGGGTGGAACCCGAGTGATCGTTATCAGTGGTGGCGAACCGACTCTGCTGACGGATCTCCCCGTTATCCTCAGCGCCATCAAGGCCAAGGGGATCAGGTCCGTGCTCTCTACCAACGGCCTCCTTCTCGCAAGGACCATGGACCAGGTACTCCCTATGATCGACTGGTTGGCGCTGCCGATAGAGTCCGCCGACCATACGCTGAACAGCCGACTCAGGACGAGTCCTCCGAACTATTTCTCGTACATCAGGGACCTCATACTCACCGTCCGTCAGCGCTATCCAGACGTGCGCATAAAACTCGGCACTGTCGTGACCCGTGTGAATAGAACCAGCGTCGCGTCCATACCGACGGCACTCGGCAAGGAGGCCCTCCCTGACGTATGGAAGCTTTACGAGTTCTCGGCGACCAACTATGGCTACGACAACCAATTGCTCCTAACTCCTAGTGTCACGGAATTCAGGTCTACCGTTCAAGCCGCACGACGTATTGCCGAAGAGCACTGCCTGCCGCTCGTGGTATATAGTAATGCCGAACGCGATGGGAAATATCTCTTCGTTGACCCAACTGGTCAAGCGCTGGTCATCGCTGCGGGCGACGAGGTGCCTATCGGGAGCATTGTCAACGAACCGCAGCTGGTGGCAGACACTTGGCCGAAGTACGTAGACGAACGCAGGCTGGAAGCCAACGTTCTCTCAACATATCCCCTCACTTGACGGAAGTGCGATGCCTGCGCCAGTGACTTCGAAGATCAGGTTATTCGTCGCCTGTCCGGAAGAACTGGCGGCTGAGCGCGCGATGGTGCATTCCGTCGCTAAGGACCTCAACAAGTCGCTCTGCGCAGAGTTCAGCTTCATCCTCGAAGTCGCCGACTGGACGACGCACGTCACGTCGTCAGTGGGGAGACCGGAAGGAGTGATCTTGCACGCCATCCCCCTGGATTCCTGGGATGTCTTCATCGGCATGCTCTGGAAGCGATTCGGCAGTCCGACCGGGGCTTCCAATAAGGACGACTCGCAGCCGTTCCTCTCGGGGACCGAGGAAGAGTTCACCCTCGCGTATCAACTGGCTGCAGCCACCGGCCGGCCTCGGATACTGATGTATCGCTGCATAAGGTCCGTCGACCCCAGCACCGTAGACGTCGAGGAAATGGGTAAGGTGAACAAGTTCTTCGCGGAGTTCTCTCCCTCCGGCTCTCACCCTGGCCTGGTGCAACGCTTCGAGTCGTTGGGCGACTTCGAGCGGCGAGTGCATGACGACCTCATCAAAGTCGTGCTTGATGTCGCCAAGGAGGTGGGTAGCCAGAGACAACTGGAAGAGCAACGGCAGCGCGATGCAATGTTCCTCGCCCTCCCTTCCGCGGAAGGTTTCCAGGGCTTCTTCACGGTCTCTACGAACGAAGCGCGCAACCAGAGGAAGCGACAGGCCTTGCTGGCCGAGCGGAGTCTCGTACGGCTGATTGCCCATGTCGGTCATTCTTATATCGCACGAGTGGGCAACAGGTTCGGCGACGAGGTCGTGAAGTTGCTCGAAGCGGGAAGCAGATTCCAGCTCGTAGTCTTGAACCCTTGGAGCGAGACTGGCCTCATGATCGCCATTGGCGAGAGTGACCAGCAGATCGGCGGGCTGGACTTCAATTCATCAAGAGTAGACCTGACGACAATCGACGCCGTGTCAATCATCGAGAACAGCGTATATTACAAATTCAGCCTCCTGCAAATACTCGAAGGTTACGCCAACTTGCGCGAGACCTTCGGCGATCTCATAGAACTACGGTTCACGAGGAGCAACATCCCTGGCTCGATCATGCTCACCTCCGATACAGGCTTTTTCGAACCATATCTCAGCGTTGATCTGCGGGAACGGCTGCGGAAGGCGTTCCACACGTTCGAGGTCCAATACAGCCGCAGCGGCTACTTCTACAGGCATGCGTCAGCGTATTTCGATACTCTATGGAAGGTGTCGGAGCCCTGCAATGAGTTCCTGGCGAACCAAGGGACCTATCGGAGCAAGCTCCGAGAGTCACTAGAGACTTCCTCGTGAGGTGTGGGCACTCGAGGGCTCGCCGTTGGTGCAATGGGGCTGCGGACCATCACGGCGTAATCCGCGCCGGTCGTGGGCTCGGTGAATCGCGCCGCCGTGGCAAAGCCGAGGCGCTCGTAGAAGGAGAAGTTCCGGGGATTGAACGTCTCCAGGTAACAGGCCGCGGAGACGCGATCGGCTTCGGCAAGGGTCGGTTCCAGGAGTTTCCGGCCGAGCCCCTGACCCTGGGCCTGGGGATCGACGGCGACGATCGAGAGGTACCACGCGTCGTCGTCCACCATGCTCGCGGCCTGAGTGCTCATGAAATCGACGATGCGATCGTAATTCGCGCAGCCTTCCGCATCGAGCGTCGTGGCCAAGAACAGGCGCTTGTCGCGTGCGACTCGCGCTGCCACCTCGGGAGCATGGGGCAGCAGCCACACGGCAACTCCACGTGTGCGGTCGGCGAGATGAACGCAGCGCCCGATCTCTCTCCCCTCCTGGATCGAGTAGGAGAAGTACCGGGCCAACACGGCTCGGCGGCGGACGCCGTCGCGCACGTAGCCGGCACAGATGGTGCGGTAGAACGGCTCGTGCTCGAGCGCGGCGACCGCACTCGCGGCGGCCGGATCCATTGGAGTCATGATCGGGACGTATGTTCGGCGAGCCGCCGGGAGAGTTCAATCCATCGCGGCGCAGGGCCTTCGCGTCATGGTGGCGGGTAGCTCCCGCTGCTCGAACAACCGGCGAAGGTGCTGGGCTGGACCGCGGCGGCGGCCGCCAGCACCACTGTGCCGGCGCGCCCGGGAACCTCTCCGTATTCGATCTCCCCTGCCTGCGCCCGCCCCCTTGCCTCGGCCGCCAGCTCGCCGACCGTCCGCGTCGCCACGCCCAGCTCGCGGTGGTGCCGGAGAAGCTGCTGGAACAGGCCCCGGTAGACCAGGCCCTCGGTCTCGGCGTGGACCGTCAGCACCTCGTCCTGGCCTGGGCGGTAGCGGGCGACGAGCCGGCTGACGTAGTTGTCGGGCGTGGTGCCCTCGCGGCCCAGCTCCTCGTCCAGGGTCGGAAGGGTGGTGGGGACCTCGAGGGTGGCAAGAGCTTGGCCGGCGACCCGCGGGTAGAAGGGGGCGGCGGCGCCGCGCGAGACGGAGAAGTAGTCGAAGCCGCGGGCGTCGAGGGCCGCGAAAGCTTCGTCGGTGCAGAACCAGGCGGGGGCCGCGAAGGCACGCGGCCGGGCGCCGAAGATGGCCTCGAAGGCGGCAATGCCGCGGTCGAGCTCGGCGTCGATCGCCGCGCGGGGCAGGCGGTCGAGGCGGTCCTGCCAGGTGACGTGGTCCCAGGCGTGCAGGCCCACCTCGTGGCCGGCGGCCTGGACGGCGGCCAGCGTGGCGCGGCAGCGCCGGCCGATCTCCGGGGCGGGCAGCACGGTGCCGTAGAGGGCGGTGCGCCAGCCGTACATGCGCGCGGCGTTGGTGCGCAGCATCTTGGCGAGGAAGCCGCGCTTGCGGAAGACCCGCAGCACGGCGCGCCCGGAGTTGTCCGGACCGAGGGTGAAGAAGAAGCTCGCCCGGACTCCCGCCGCCGCGAGGTCCGCGAGCAGCGCCGGCACGCCGTCGCGGGTGCCGCGGAAGGTGTCGACGTCGATCTTCAGCGCGATGCGGGGCGTGGATGCGAGCGGCAGGCCCATGTCTACGTCACCCGCGGGCTCCATTCCGGCGCCGCGCGGAACCAGTCGATGGTGCGGCGCAGGCCTTCTTCGAGCGGCACCTGCGGCTCGACGCCGAGGATGGTGCGCATGCGGGTGATGTCCGGGAAGCGGCGCGGGATGTCTTCGTAGGACTCGCCGTAGACGTCCTCCTGGCGCACCAGCTTCACCTTGGAGCCGGTGCCCGGGTGGGCGCGGATCATGGTCTCGGCGAGCTCGAGGATGGTGGTCTCGCGGTCGGTGCCGATGTTGAAGATGCGCCCCACCGCCTCGGGGAGGGTGCCGGCGCGGACCAGCGCCAGGACCGCGTCGTCGACGTAGGTGAAGGCGCGCGTCTGCTTGCCGTCGCCGATCACCGTCAGGTCCTCGCCGCGCAGCAGCTGCCCCATGAAGATGGTGATCACGCGGCCGACGTCGATGCGGTCGAGGCGCGGGCCGTAGGCGTTGAAGAAGCGCACGATCACCACCGGCAGCCCGAGCTTGCCGTAGGCGAAGCAGTAATGCTCGCCGACCGCCTTCGAGGTCGAGTAGCACCAGCGGTCGATCTCGGTCGAGCCCAGCAGCCGGTCGCCGTCCTCGCGGAACGGCGTGTCGCGCGACTTGCCGTAGACCTCCGAGGTGGACGCGAAGACCACGCGCTTGTCGTAGCGGTGGGCGAACTTGAGGACGTTCTGCGTGCCGTTGACGTTGACGTTGAGGACGTGGAACGGGTCCTCGACGTAGTGCTCGACCCCGACCACCGCCGCCAGGTGGTACACGAGGTCGGCCTTGGCCACCATGCTCTCCAGCAGGTCGGTGTCGAACACCGATCCCTTGAGGTAGCGGAAGCCCGCCTTGCCGAGGTTGTGCCGCACCTTGAGGTCGGGGGCGATGTCGAGCGCCATGACCTCGTGGCCGGCGGCGAGCAGCCCATCGCCCAGGTGCGAACCGAGGAAGCCGCCGCCCCCGGTGATCAGAACTCTCATGGCGTCACGTCCCCTCGCGAAAAAAGCCGTCAGGAAAAAGGATCGGCCGGGGGCGGCACCCCTGCGACTCCCGCCGCCGCCTCGACCTCGAACCAAACGTCGCCGGTGGCGATCCACACTCGCCCCGCCGCCCGTCGCACGCTGCCCGGCGCCGGCCGCGCGGCCGCCGGGTCCACCGGCACCGCGGGCACCGCAGGCAGGGACGGCTTCGCCGCCGGGTCCGCCTCGACCGGTCCCGCCGGATGGCCCTGGTAGATCCAGGCGCGCCGCCCCTCCACCTCGGCGAAGGCCCCCGGCCAGGGAGGCGCCACCGCCCGCACCAGGCAGTCGATGCGCGCCGCCGCCCACGACCAGTCGATGCGGCCGTCCTCCGGCCGCCGCCGCCCGAACTTGCTCGCCCGCGACTCGTCCTGGGGCAGGCGCGGCGCGGTGCCTGCGGCGACCCGCGGCACCATCTCGGCGAGCAGCAGCACGCCCTCCTCCTCCACCTTGCGGTAGAGCGTGAGCGCGGTCTCGCGCGGCGCGATCTCGATGGCGCGCTGGCCGACGACGTCGCCGGCGTCGGCGCGCCCGATCATATGATGCAGCGTCACCCCGGTCCGCGGCTCGCCGCGCACCAGCACCCAGTTGATCGGCGCGCGCCCGCGGTAGGCCGGCAGCAGCGACGGATGCAGGTTGAGCGCCGCCAGCCGCCCGGCCGCCAGCGCCGGCGCCGGCAGCAGGTCGCGGTAGAAGACGCTCAGCACCAGGTCGGGGGCCAGGCGCCCGGCGAGAGCGCCGATGCCGCCCGGCGCGGCGGCCAGCTCGTCCGAGTAGTGGAGCGGCAGGCCCAGCTCGCGCGCCGCCTCCGCGGGCGTGCGGTACCAGCGGTTCTCGGCCGGATCGTCATGGTGGGTCACCACCGCGGCGACCTCGCACCCCAACTCCCGGAGCAGCCGGACCGCGCGGTAGCCGAGCTGGCTGTAGCCCAGGAAGAGGACCTTCAACCACGGTCTCCGTTCGCCGGGGGCACCGAGAAGTTGATCGTCTCCTTCACCACGCTGCGCGGCCGGCGGCGCACCTCGACGTAGATACGGCCGACGTACTCGCCGAGCACGCCGAGCGCCAGGAAGTCGGCCCCGACCAGCAGGAAGAGGATGGCGAAGAGGGTGAACAGCCCCTCGGCCTCGGGACCCTGGATCAGGCGCCGGATGACGAGGAAGACGCCGAAGCCGATCGACAGCAGGGAGATGAGGGTGCCGGCCAGCGTCGCCAGGCGCAGCGGCATGGAGGTGAAGCCGGTCACCAGGTCGGCCTGCAGCCGCAGCAACCGCCAGAGCGAGTACTTCGACTCGCCGGCGGCGCGCTCGGCGTGCCCCACCGGCACCTCGGCGATGCGGCGCGCGAACTGGCAGGCGAGCGCGGGGATGAACGGCGTCCGCTCCTCGCAGCGGCGC
>Ga0210384_10007081_pt1 | contig 11859 bp, 9 predicted proteins | sample IncBWH2MmetaG_FD_160574 | JGI IMG/M metagenome (GOLD analysis project Ga0210384, IMG submission 160574) | Forest soil microbial communities from Barre Woods Harvard Forest LTER site, Petersham, Massachusetts, United States - Inc-BW-H-2-M | ecosystem: Environmental > Terrestrial > Soil >...
GTGCTCGAAGCTTCAGCCGCGAAGCAAGGAAGCCCGGCAAATGCGAGCTGGAAGCCAAGAAAGGCAAAACCCAGCGAAACAGCGGCGAAACCCTTGTGGAAATTTTTTCGTGCGGAATTCACCCCAGTATTGCTCTCCCCCGACATCACTGGTGCCAATTGCTGAAGCGCTGGCTGCGGCATCCCCCACGGTTGCCGAAGTTGTTCTGCGAGAAGAGCTTTACTCGTTCGAGAAGATGATTCGCCCATTGGCATCCACGTCTCTATGGATGGCGTTGGGGCGCACAAAAGCATTTTCCTGGCGTCCGGAACCTGGGCGGAAATAGGCGCTCTGGACTTTCTGTACATAATTCCGTGTCTCGCGATAGGACGGAATGCCATGAGCCCGGTCGACGGCTCCCTCCCCAGCATTGTACGCCGCCAAGGCCAAGTCCAGGTTGCCATTGTACCGTTCCAGCAATGTCCTAAGATAATGAACCCCCGCTTCCACATTCTGTTTCGGACTAAATGCGTCGTTCACCCCGAAGCGGACCGCCGTCGTGGGAATCAACTGCATCAATCCCAGCGCACCCTTGTGAGATCGCGCCGCTGGATTCCAGTTCGATTCGGTTTCGATTACTGCGCGCACCAGCGCTGGATCGACGTGATGCCGGTCCGCCGCTTCGCGCACCAGCTTTTCCACCCCGTCTCGGTCGACGTTCATGGCCGCACGCTCGCGACCCATGAATGAGATTTCGCCGCCGAGATAAATGGTTGCTGGAGGCTTGGGAGTCAGCCGCTTGAGGAGCGTAGGAGGCTCGGCATTTACGAATAACCGCCGTCCGTCCGTGTTGGTCACCGAAGCGATCTGCGCGTTTGCGGGCGTCGCGAAAAATACCGCGCCCAGCATGGCTGCGCAAACAACAGTAACGCGTACAGCTTTAGCTCTTGGTTTGCGGTGATCCCGCCTTGGGGAAGGCATAGGTATAACGATTCGTTTACGTTTGCAGGATTTCCGGGTTGGCGCCCGGCCCTGCCACGAAATTCTTTCTTCTGAAGCCGTGCCCGCAAACAAGTTATGCGGAATGCATCACTTGCGCGTCACGTTTTCCGGCGCTGGGAAGGATTATAGCAAGGGTTCGAGGAGGGAGGGAACGCTCTGTAAGGTACTTTTTAGGGCAGCTGTGTCTTTTCCGCCAGCTTCGGCCAGGTCCGGGCGGCCGCCCCCTGAACCGCCAACCTGCTTGGCAAGGGCCTGTATCAGCTTGCCAGCATGGACTTTAGCGGTGAGGTCTTTAGTTACGCCGGCGATCAGGGCCACTTTACCGTCTTCGGGCATGCCCAGAGCGACGATTCCGGACCCGAGCTTCTGGCGGAGCGAATCGACTAGTTGGCGCAGACCTTCGCGGTCCACGCTGGAAACCTCGCCGACGATTACTTTGACGCCTTTGATGGTCTGAGCTTTGGCGTAGAGTTCGTCCAGTTGGTTCAGGGCGCCTTTGCGCTTTTGCGCTTCCAGCTCCTTTTCAAGCTGCCGTGCAGTTTGCGTCAGCTTTTCCACAGCGGCCAGCACTCCGTCTTCGCCCACGTTCATTTTTGCCGCGATCTCGCGCAGGGTTTGCGCTTGCTGCTGGTAATGCCGCAGCGCGCCGATGCCGGTCATGGCCTCGATGCGGCGAACGCCCGCGGCCACGGATTCCTCGCTGACAATTTTTAGGACTCCGATGTCGCCGATGCGGTGCACATGCGTGCCGCCGCAGAGTTCCTTGGAATAAAAGCCGCGAGCTGCGCGCGAGTCGGGAATGGTGACCACGCGCACGTTGTGCTCCGGGTATTTATCGCCGAAAAAGGCCAGCGCGCCCGAGTTAAGGGCTTCTTCCAGAGACATTACGCCGGTTTCCATTTGCGTGTTCAGACGAATTTCGTCGTTCACCTGTTGCTCGATGTCCCGTAGTTCTTCGGGGTCTACCGGAGCGAAGTGCGAGAAGTCGAAGCGCAGGCGTTCGGGTGCATTCAGCGAGCCAGCTTGTTTGACATGGTTGCCGAGGATGTTGCGCAGGGCGGCGTGGACCAGGTGTGTACCGGTGTGGTTGCGCATCACGCGGGCGCGGCGCTCGGCGTCCGCCAGCACCGTAACGCGGTCTCCTACGCGCAGAGCTTCTTTTGCTGTTACGCGGTGCGCGACCAGCCCCGAGACTGGATAATACGCGCCGCTTACCTCCGCTAGAACTTGTGCTTCGGCGCTGTCGTAGAAGGCGCCAGTATCGGCTACTTGACCGCCAGACTCCGCATATATGGCCGTACGATCCAGCACTACCTCGCCGCTTTCCCCAGCCTTGAGCGCGCTCACTGGACCGTTTTTCGTAATGATCGCTTCGATGCGCGCGTCCTTCGTGCAGGTACCGTGATAAAACGCCGGCTCGGTCTTAAAGGTTTCTGCCAGCTTTCCGTAAGCAGGGTTTGCGCTCTCTTTCTGTGCGCCTTTCCAGGAAGCGCGCGCCCGCGTCCGCTGTTCCTGCATGGCCTTGTTGAACCCTGCTTCATCAAACTGCACGCCAAGGTCTCGAGCTGCGTCCACGATGAAATCTACCGGCAAACCGTACGTGTCGTACAAACGGAAGCCACTCTCACCCGGATATACTGCGCCGGGTTTTCCGGCAAGAGGCTTTAATTCTTCTTCGAGTTTCCGCAAACCAATATCCAGCGTGTTGCTAAATCTTTTTTCCTCTGCCAACACAATATCCGGCACGCGTTGCGCCGCCGGATCGCGCAATTCCGGATGCGCGTCACCCATCAGGTCGCGCACGGTCAGCACCATCTCAAACAAAAACGGCTGCGTTGCCCCCAACAAGCGCCCGTGACGTATGGCGCGCCGGATGATTTTGCGCAGGACGTATCCATGGCCCTCATTTGACGGCAAGACGCCGTCCGTAATCAGAAACGTGGTGGCGCGGGCATGATCCGCAATCACTCGTAGCGACGCGGCCGACTGCCTGTGTTCCTCGACTGCCAGCTCTTTCTTCTCATCCACCCCCGTCAGTTGCGCCGCACGATCGATCAGCGGCACGAATAAATCCGTGTCGTAATTCGAAATTACGCCCTGCAGGACTGCCGCTACGCGCTCCAACCCCATCCCCGTGTCGATCGACGGCTTCGGCAGCGGCGCGAGCGTTCCGCTGGCGTCGCGGTTGAACTGCATGAACACCAGATTCCAGATTTCGACATAGCGGCCGCAGTCGCAGGGAAATTTACAGTCTGTGTGTCCCTCTTCCGATGCTTCCGGGCCCATGTCGTAAAAAATCTCGCTGCAGGGGCCGCAAGGACCGGTATCGCCCATGGCCCAGAAGTTGTCTTTCAGTCCCGGAATCGCGAAGACCCGATCCGCAGCAACATGTTCTAGCCAGAATCCCCGTGCTTCCTCATCCACACCCAGCGTTGTGCCCGGCGCCACTTCCGCGCCCCCGAAAACCGTGACGTACAACTTGTCGTTCGGAATCCCATACCACTCCGGTGAAGTGACCAGCTCCCAGGCGAACGCGATGGCCTCCTTCTTGAAGTAGTCGCCGAAGGAAAAGTTGCCAAGCATTTCGAAAAAGGTGTGGTGGCGCTTGGTGAAGCCGACATTTTCCAGGTCGTTGTGCTTGCCGCCGGCTCGCACGCATTTCTGCGCGCTGGTCGCACGCGTGTAGTCGCGCTTTTCCAGCCCGAGAAACAAGTCCTTGAACTGGTTCATCCCTGCGTTGGTGAAGAGCAGCGTAGGATCGCCGTGCGGCACCAGGGAAGACGAGCGCACACGGCGATGCCCCTTGCTCTCGAAAAACTTCAAGAATGTCTCGCGTACTTCGATGCCGCTAAGCTTCTTCATGCCCTGGCCGTCACCCTTGCCTCAAAGTTTCAATTGATGGCAACTCTAGAGTATCGCAAACGATTCTCGCCCTAGCCAATCGCCGTCCCCCTCGGCTAGGCCATTTCTGTCTGCCCACGATAGAAAGGAGGCAGGCGCTCTATTCAAGCCAATGGGAAAATGCACGGTCTCCGCCTCGGTGTTCCTGTAGATAACTACATGAGCGCCGGAAATCATATCCCCTGCCAACAGACGCCGTCTGGGCCATTGTTATCGGTCCATCTTCCGGTTAGTCTAGCGACAATAATCTTGCGGTCTGGCGGGAACTTTTCGTTTTCGCCGGGCGTATCTACAAGCGAGGAGTGTGTCATGTATTGCGACCGCTGCGGTACCTCTCTTAATCCCACCAGTCAGTTCTGCTCATCCTGTGGCAAGCGCGTAACGGCCACGCCAGCCGCGTATGCGGGTGTGCCCGGACAGGCTCGTCCCGAGGAGCGCGTCCGACGCCACATTCACCGTCTCGCCATGCTGTGGGTGGTAAACGGTGTTCTCCGGCTGATGCTGGTTTTGTGGCTCTTTGGAGCCGGCCGGTATTTCATGGCGCCCAACTTCGGCCCGGCCAGAATATGGGTCTGGCCTCTTGTTCATGGCCAGGCATGGGAGTCCATCCTTCTGATTCTTGGACTCTTCGGCTTGGCTCACCTTGTTTTGGCTTGGGGATTGTTCGAGCGCCAGCCGTGGGCACGTTACCTGGGCCTGATCCTTGGACTCTTGGCCTTGGTACGATTCCCCTTTGGAACTGCGCTTGGGGTTTACACAATTTGGGTGCTTGCGCCGGAGAGTTCCGGCCGCGAGTACGACCGATTGGCCCACACCGCACAATTTGGCCAAGCATAAGGTGCGCCGCAGCGAGAGACGACGAATGACCTTACTCCTCGGGTGGCTCCACGTCGGGCACTTCCTCTTTCGTTAGTCGATGCAACTCCTTGCGCACCAGTTCCGATGGGAATCCCGCTGCAATCAACGACCGGTATATAGATGCGATTTTGCGGTCATCGACTTCGCCGCGAAAGCTGCGCAACTTCCTCTCAATCCGCGCGCGAACCAGCAAAGCCGGATCGGTGGTCTCCGCGGAATCCTTCAAGGCTGTTTCGATGTGCTTGTCCGGCACGCCGCGCGCACGCAACTCTCGCGCGATCCGAAATTCTCCCTGTTTTCGCGTCGCCGTGCGGTGCCGGGTAAACTGCCTGGCATACCGGGCGTCGTCGATCAGATTCTCGCGTTTCAGGCGCTCGACCACCGTTTTCACGATTTTTTCGTCTGCGCATCGACGCGCCAGCGCCTTCTTCATTTCATGCACGGAGTGCGCCCGCCGCATCAATATTTTGATCGATGCGTCGTATAGTTCTGCTTCGCTCTCGAATTGTCGGGGTTTGCCAAACACACCAGAAGCATAGAAGAACTTCCCATCGCAGGCCAGTATCCGTTACCAACGCGCGTCATCCGGTTGTTCAACACACCGCGCGCCAGTGTTCCCGGCTATCCTCAACGTAGTCGCCGGATCTACAAATGAACGCACTCGCCAAGTCGTTCTGACATTTCTCCTTGCTGGGCTTGTTTCTTCGTGGGCGTATAACTCGTATTCAAACGGGGTTGACTCTTTTTACTCTGCAAACAGTGCCAGCAGACAGCAAATGGAAATGTACAACCCTTCCGGGGCGCATCAAACGTGGTACGCGGAGAATACCCGGCTGACCAAATATGCCGACCGCCAGTGGTTTATCCTGTGTCTTGGGTTTCCGCTGGCGCTGACGCTTGCGACCTCCTGTCAATGGGCGCCGGGTGGTTGCCTGGGCTGTCCTTCGAAAAAGCGCTTCCCGCCCTGTTGCCCACGTACTTTGCGCCGGCCATTGTGTTTTTTATTTCGGTAATTTCTTACATGCTGCTTCTTCCCGTCGGTATGATTTTCGCCGCGTTCACTCTGGTTCCTCGGTGAAACTGGCTACTTCTCGCAAGCCGGAAGGACTGCTACGCAATCTCTTGATTGCAGGAACAGGCGCAACCGTTTTGCTGTTCTTGCTATTTTCCAGGCAGAAGTCCACGGTCAGTGACGCCGGACCCGCCAATGCATTTCTCTATGTCGTCAAAGGGTCTTGGGCCGCACTGTACGGAAGATCGTTGGCGGCTACCGGTCCGGCGGTTGCCCTTAAACTCACCCCAAAAGTCGCGGAGACGCGCCAGTCCGCGGAAGTCACAAGAAAACGGATTGTGGGGTGAAAAGCCAGACTACTTGCGGGCGAACTTTTCGAAATCGGCCATTTGCGAGGCCATTTCTTCGCGTGCGGCGTCTGCCGTCGATCGGATACCCTGAATGCGCAGCTTGAATTCGTCGGCGTTGGTGGCGCGCATCAAAGCTTCGTCGAGGGTGATGAGTTCCTTGCTGTACAAATCGAAAAGTGACTGGTCGAAGGTCTGCATGCCGTACTGCGAAGTGCCGGCCGCGATGGCATCGTTGATCATGCGGGTCTTGTCGGAATTGATGATGCAATCCTTGATGTACGCGGTAGCGATCATCACTTCGACCGCGGGGACGCGGCCTTTGTCGTCGGCGCGCCGCACCAGGCGTTGCGAAACCACGGCTTTCAGCGTGGCCGCTAGCTGCAGACGAATCTGCTTCTGCTCCGGAGGAGGGAAGACCGCGATAATACGCTGAATGGTCTCCGTGGCGTCCAGGGTGTGCAACGTCGAGAAAACCAGGTGGCCGGTTTCGGCAGCCAACAGCGCCGTGGAAATGGTTTCCAGGTCACGCATTTCGCCGACCAGAATCACGTCTGGATCCTGACGCAAGGCAGCACGCAAGGCAGTGGAAAAATTTGCGGTGTCCACTTCCACTTCGCGCTGGTTGATGAAGCTGCGCTTGTCACGGTGCAGAAACTCGATGGGGTCTTCGATGGTGATCAAATGATCCGCACGATTGGCGTTGATGCGGTCAATCATGGCTGCAAGGGTGGTGGACTTACCGGAACCGGTAGTACCGGTGACTAGCACCAATCCGCGCTGTTCTTCGCAAATCTTGGAAATTACGGAAGGAAGATTCAGCTCTTCCACGGTGCGAATTTTCGTCGGAATAACGCGCAACACCATACCGACGTTGCCGCGTTGCTGAAACACGTTCACGCGGAATCGTCCCAAGCCAGCAACGCCGTAAGCCATATCCAATTCCGCGGTTTCCTTGAATTTTTGCTTCTGCCGGTTGGTCATCATGCTGAATGCCATGGACAGCATTTCTTCCGGCGTGATACGCGGGACATCGGAGATCGGGGTCAGCAAGCCGTCGACGCGCAGATATGGGTGGTTACCAACCTTGAGGTGCAAGTCCGAAGACTTGTTTTCCACCGCGCGCCGTAACAGATCATCAATGTTCAAAGCCATCGAAGTCACACCCCGCCGATCAGTCTTCCCTTCCTGACCGTAGCATTAGCGGGGAAGGGCCACAAGAAAGCCGCAGAGTGGAGTTGCGCTCTAGTAACCTGCGCCGCAGTACAGGCGTCGGTCACATTCAACGCTGGGCGGCCTAAAGCCGTCCCTACCAAGGCGGGTTGCGCACTGCGCTAGGCGTCTGCGTTGCGCAGGAACCATGTGTCGTAGATCAACCCGGCCAGAAAGCCGCCGCCTAGGGGACCGACCCAGTAGATGAGTTGGTTGTGCCAATGGCCGCTAGCCAGCGCCGGGCCGAACGCGCGCGCCGGATTGAGGGCGCCGCCTGTGAATGGATACGCGACCAGCACACCCAGCACATAGGTCAGTCCGATGCTGAATGACGCGATCGGCTTAAACCCGCCGCGTTCCGCCACGATGGTTGCGAACACCAGGAGAACCATAAAGAATGTCGCGGTAGCCTCCAGCGCCAGCGCTGCCCAGCTTGGAAAATCCGGCATCAGGTCCGGGCGGCCACCGGAGATCCCTGTCCACGTTTCGCCGGGCAGAATGGCCTTGAGCAGAAATGCTGCAGCGACTGCGCCGACCAGTTGCGCCGCCCAATACGCCAGAGTGTCGAGCGTAGTAAGCCGCTTGGTCACCCAATAGCCGATGGTAACGGCTGGATTGAAATGGCTGCCGGAAATGCTCCCGAACGCTGCCACCATCGCCGCCAGCGCCATGCCGTGTGCCAGCGCGATTCCCAGCAACCCCAGGGTGCTTCCGGAATTTCGCAGGTGAAAATCCACGCACACCGCTCCGGCGCCGAAAAAGATCAACGCAAAGGTGCCCAGAAACTCCGCGGTCAGTTTTTGCGTGAGGTTATACATCCACAAGCCTCCCGGTGAGCCTGTTTGCTGTAAGGCAACCGACCGATTCTAACTGGAAAGGGAAGCGCGTGCTATCAGTTCACGCGGATCCGTTTGTCTGGAGTTTCAACAGTCCAAACACAAGCGTAGCCAACAAGTTGCTCGTTCGATGCAGGTCCAGGAGGAACGAAACCCAACAACACAGACAGGAGTTTCTGTGCCACATCCCGGTAAACCCACACCCTGAAACTCGCAGGGTGCCGTAGTTGGCGAGTTTTTTATCTGGCTGCGGCCACTGGCGCGTTCACCGGAGTCAACCAACCGTGGCGGTCTTGCTTCTTCCCGCTGGTTACAGCAAAAAACTCTTCTTGGATCTTGCGCGTTACCGGGCCGGCCGATCCCTTGCCAATCACGATTTTATCCACGGATCGTACCGGCGTGACCTCCACGGCTGTCCCCACGAAGAATACTTCGTCCGCGATATACAGCATCTCTCGCGGTATCACGGTTTCTTCCACGGTGATATCCAGGTCTTGCGCCAGCTTGATGATCGCATCGCGCGTAATTCCGCCGAGAATGCTGGCGCCCAGCGGCGGCGTGTGCAGGATCCCGTCGTGAAGCAAAAACACATTCATACCGGAGCCTTCACTGACATGTCCGTTCACATCCAGTGCGATGCCTTCCGTAAATCCATTGACCACCGCTTCCATGCGGATCAGTTGCGAATTCATGTAATTCGCGGCGGCCTTGGACATCGCTGGCAGCGTATTCGGTGCCATGCGCGCCCAGGTGCTGACGCAAACGTCCACGCCCTTCGCCAGTGCCTCGGGCCCCAGGTATGCGCCCCACTTCCAGCAAGCCATATACACTTCGATCGGCGCGCCAAGTGGGTTCACGCCCACTTCGCCGTAGCCGCGGAGCACGATCGGCTTAACGTAACAAGCGCCCATCTTATTCAGGCGCACCAGCTCGCAAGCCACATTGCAAAATTCCTCGACCGTGTGTGGCAACTCCATGCGGTAAATCCGTGCGGAATTGATCAGCCGCTGCATGTGCTCGCGCAAGCGGAAAATCGCAGGACCTTGAGGTGTGTCATAGCAACGAATGCCCTCAAACATTCCGGAGCCATAGCTCACTACGTGCGAAAGGACGTGCAACTTGGCGTCATCCCAGTTGATCCATTTTCCGTTGTGCCAGATTTTCTCCGTCTTTTCGACCGGCATAGTGCCTCCTAATCGGCCCGATGGTAGTGACGTGTTGTTGTTGACGAACCAGATTCGTCAACGGATCTCTCGCCCGCTCGCAATTCGAGAATAGAGTAGCGGCGCGGGAGCGTCAATGAATTCGCGCGCTGAGTGTCGCGCAGCTTGAACCAATTTGGGGCGTTATTGAATGACAAGCGTACCAATTTGGGCGCTCATCATGGTTGCGGGGCGCTCTGCGCCGGGTGTCCGTTTAGCATTGTCGCGGCCCGCGACAGCAACTGGCCGTTGTGGTTCTCCCAGAATCCCAGCAACACAAACGGTAAAATTGTCGCCAGTGCCCACAATTTCGCGTTGCGCGGAAGCTTCGCTTCTGGTTCCCATCGGAACAATTGAGAAGAAATAAAAAACGCTAGGGCGCCCCATGCAAGCAGCGAGCCGATCTCCACTCCCAGCGAAAAGACCCACACGTTGTCCACCATGGCTCGCTGCAGGCCACTCACTAAATACGTTGCAGGCAAGAATAGTGCTACGCGCTGCGCGAGCTTCGGCAGCTCCGCCACTGGTACCGTTGCTCCCGAAACAAAAATGAAGGCGAACCAGAGGAGCTGATTAATAACCTGGGTCTCCTGCATCGTGTTCGTTACGCTCGCGACAATCAATCCCAGCGACGCAAACGACCCAATGCCTGCGAGCGCGAGAACAACGATGCTCAGGACGTTGCCAAAATCGGTCACATTGTACAAAAACCGCGCCAGCGTCAATTCGATGATCACGGTCGGCAGGATTAACAACATGTTTGCGATAACGCTCGAGCCGATCATGCTGGCGGCCGGAATGGGGGCCAGTCGGAACCTGCGCAAAATTCCTTGTTCCCGCCAAGTCACAATCTGCGCGCTCAGCCCCCAGAACGTGCCCATCACGGACATCGCAATCACCGGCCCCATCAAGTAGCGCACTTTGCGTGGATCGCCTTTTGCGAAAACGCTGCCGTACAGGAAGAAAAACGTCATGGGCATAACCAGACTGAAAAAGAGAAATGCCTTGTTGCGCAGCGTGATGCGTATGCGCATGCCTGCGAGCCTGAGAATGGTCTTCAATCCCGCAGCCTCCGGCCCGTCAGTTCGATAAACACATCTTCCAGCGAAGGCGTGGCGATTTCCAGGCTGACCAGTTCGTTGTTCTCCGCCTCGAGATGTTTCACCAGCGCCACGATTGCCGGCGCGGTCCGCTGGCAATGCAGCACGTATATGCCGTCCGCTTCCAGCGCATCCACCACACCGTCCAGACTTTTCAGCGTGGCCTTCGGTGCCGGTTTGGTCAGGCGCACCTCCACTCGGGTGGTATTCGCGGAACGGCCCTTCAGCTCCTTGGGAGTACCGGTTGCGATCAACTTTCCGTGGTCCACAATGGCCACGCGATCGCAAAGTTTCTCGGCTTCTTCGATGTAGTGGGTAGTCAGCACGATAGTCTTTTTCTCGCGTTTCAGCTCTTCGATAATGTCGTAGATTTCCCGGCGCACCTGCGGATCTAGCCCGGCCGTTGGCTCATCGAGGAACAGCACGCGCGGATCGTTTACCAAAGCCAGGGCCAGCGCGAGTCTTTGCTTTTGTCCGCCGGAAAGCGTGCCGTAAAACGCATTGCGTTTTTCTTCCAGCCCGAATCGTTTCAGCAACTCATCCGGATTGCGATTTTTCCCGTAGAAGCCGGCGAACAGATGAATCGCCTCGCTCACCTTCAACTTATCCGGCAGGGAAGTGGCTTGCAGCGTGGCCCCAATCACGTTTTTTAGTTCGTTGGGGTTTTTCTGCGGATCCAGCCCGCACACCGAAACCTGCCCGCCATCCGGCACGCGTAACCCCTCCAACACTTCAATCGTGCTAGTCTTTCCCGCGCCATTTGGGCCCAGCAATCCGAACACTTCGCCCTCTTGCACGGCAAAGCTGACGCCGCGGACGGCTTCGACTTCACCGTAGCGCTTCACCAGATTCTCCACCTGCAGAACAGGACTAGCCATGGGTTAGAAACAACTATGGTACCGCATGTCCCACGCCGCCTCTAATCGCCGACCTGGAGTGCTTGCCCCGAAGATCGGATGGAAGTTTGCTGCTAGCAAATTTGCTATAACATCAGCCATTAGGGTCGGCTGGCCACGATGAATCGAATACTGCTTCTCGAATCGGCAGTTGACACGGGTTAGCGGAAACGCCATTGGCCCTGGCGATGCCTTAAAACTATTGAATTCAATCCTCGATACACGTCGAGAAGCTGGTTCCTGTGTAGATTTCTTGAACGCATATGCAATCGCTCTTGAGGATTGACAATTTCCCAACAAGAAGCGCGCGATCTGATGAGAGTTCTTTTGTTGGCCGCGCGCGGCGATTATGACGGAGCAATTTCGCTCTGTCGCAAAGTGGATTGCGATTTTTCGAGGTTCTGAGGGGGCACAATCGGATCGCCGGCTCATGGCTCTCTCAGGGATATCAACGCATTCTGCGAAATGGCGGTCGCGACGCCGAAGTTGCGGAAATTGGGGGTCGACTAACGGC
>Ga0210384_10007082_pt1 | contig 11858 bp, 7 predicted proteins | sample IncBWH2MmetaG_FD_160574 | JGI IMG/M metagenome (GOLD analysis project Ga0210384, IMG submission 160574) | Forest soil microbial communities from Barre Woods Harvard Forest LTER site, Petersham, Massachusetts, United States - Inc-BW-H-2-M | ecosystem: Environmental > Terrestrial > Soil >...
ATGATCCTTCGAAGTACATCGCCTTTCATCACGCCATGTTGTTGAAGAAAGGTCCGTTGACCGCAGACATTGCAGTCGATATTCGTTACACATTCGAGCCACAGGGTCGCGGCACTTTCGTCAATCGCCAACTTAGTCTCACCATCCAAATACCTGGCTTCCTGAAGGTGGCGGAGCCGTTGGTCGTATAGGTGTTCCGTAAGGAGAATGTGCGGTTACCAGCGGAGCTGAAACGTTACCTTGAAGTGCAACCCGAAGCGATGCGATTTCGACACTAGCGGGGTGGGCGGGATCTATCGGGAAATTAAAAATTTAGATTCGGACGCCGAGTGTCCGCATAAAGCGAGAAGAACTTGCGGGAAAACTTGGGATGCACGCGATCAGTGTTTCTGCGCCGCAGGAAGAGAGCGGTTTGCTCCTAATCGCGGCGTGTGCTACACATCAGGGATGCCTGATTTTGCCGCACCTGTGGAACGACTAATCGATCAATTAAAGCACCTTCCGGGAATTGGCCAGAAAACAGCCCAAAGATTGGCTTTTCACCTGCTGCGATGTTCGTCGGAGAACGCTTTGGCTTTGGCGGACGCCATCCGGGATGCCAAAGAGAAAATCCGCGAGTGTTCGACGTGCCACAACATTACGGATACCGATCCTTGTTTATATTGCGTGGGACCGACCAGGAATCACCGCACCATTTGCGTGGTCGAGGAAGCGCATAACATCATGGCCATCGAGAAAACGCGGATGTATTCCGGGATGTATCACGTCTTGGGCGGAGCTTTGTCACCACTATCAGGCCGCGGGCCGGAACAACTAAAGATCAAATCGCTCATCGAACGATTAAAGGGCGGAGGCATCGAAGAGATTATCGTGGCTACCAATCCTACCGCTGAGGGCGAAGCCACCGCGGTGTATATGTCTAAATTGCTGAAGCCTCTGGGGGTAAAGGTCACCAGGATCGGGGTGGGCATCCCGGTGGGAGCGGACTTGGAATACGCGGACGAAGTAACGATGTTGAAAGCCATGGAAGGGCGGCGCGAACTGTAGTTAGAAGCAAGGTGAAGAGTTGGCGGCAAAGATAGTACTGGTAGGACTTTACGGCCAAAAATTAGTACTGGTGGGACTGTCTAGTCAAAGAACGAATTTGAGTATAGAGTTTGGATTCTGCGAAGTCCCCTGGTAAGGAGGTGCGCTATCCCAACCCCGGCGCACTACACGTCGTCTTCGGCCTGGCTTGCAAACCTGTGCGGTAGGTTCGAGTGATCGGATCGCTTCGAATCGACGAAATATGTGTTTTATTTTGATGGCTTTGTGCATTGAACCCAATCTCAAGATTGATGGGCTGGCTGCAAAGCAGGAATCGAAGGCGAGAGGTAACCGCTACAACCCGAAATTCAAAAGAGAGCTATGGAAGTGGGAGCGTAAGACAAGCAATGGACGAAACGAGCAGCAATACAGCTGAAGGAACTACTGAAGTGTCGACCGGAGCATCGGTGCATGCCGACTCGGATCTGCGGAAGCGCCGCAGCACACGCATTGTGCAGGCCGTGCCGCTGGCGGTCACCGGGGTGGACGCCATCGGCCGCCCTTTTACCGAAAACACTTCGACCCTGATCATCAATTGCCACGGATGCCGCTATCAATCAAAACACTATGTTTTGAAGAATATGTGGGTGAAGCTGGAAATTCCGCATGCGGATTCCGGGCAGGCGCCGCGGGTGGTGCGTGGGCGGGTAGCTTGGATTCAGCGGCCGCGCACCGTGCGGCAACTTTTTCAAGTGGCGCTCGAACTAGAGACTGCCGGCAACGTCTGGGGCATCGCTTTTCCTCCCGAAGATTGGTTCGTATTTCCCGAGGTGGAAATGCAGCAGCATAATTTGGGTGCGGCAACAGACCCGCTGGCAAACGAGGTGGAACATGAGTCGCCGGTTCACCATGATTACGAGAGTCCGACGGCGCACGTGAACGATAATTTGCGAGCCTTTCCTTCCCCGGCAAGCACTACCGACGCTTCACTGCAGCTGGCGCGTCAGCTGGCACGACTGGTGACGGATGCCAAGCAACAGATTCAGGCAGCAGCGCGGGAAGCCGCCAGCCAGGCGGTGGCTCAGGAAGCTTCGAAGGTGGTGGAAAAGATTCAACAAGAAACCGAGAAACACGCGCAGGCTGCCGCCGCTGCGGCTGCGGAATCGACCCGCCGCGAATTGACCAATTGGCTCACACCGCAAATGCAACAGACCAAAAGTGAGCTGACTTCGCAACTTGAACGAGAAGGCCAGGCGCAGCGCGAGCAACATGTGGAACAGTTAAAAAACAGCGGTGAGATTCTGGTGACTTTATTCAAGGAAGCGGAAGAAGTTGCCACGCGATTGAAGTCGCAAGCCGCGGAGGTAGAGGCGCGGTTACAGGCGGAAGCCGAAACAGTGGGACGAGCGCAACAGGAAGCGGCACAGTTGCGTGAGGAAACCAGCGTAAACCTGGCTATTCAGGCGGAAGAAACCGAAGCCCATATCATGGAACGCGCGGACGCCGCGGCGCGCACCATGGAAGAGGCCGCGCGCGTCCGCGAGGAAGCGTTGGTGCGGCTAAAGGCGCAGGCAGCCAACACAGAAGCGCAAATCATGGCGACAGCTGCTCGGACGGTGGAAGAGTCGGAGCGTTTGCGACAAGAAACGCTGGACCTACACTTTCAGACTTTGCGTTTGGCGGCCGAGGAAGTTCAACGGCAGGTGGCACTAAACGTTTCTACCGCGCGGATCGATTGTGAAGCGCATGTGGCGCGAGAAATGGAAATGGCCAAAGCGCTTTGGCAGGCGAGTTTAGAGACTTCCCTACACTCGGCGCAGAATCGCATCGTTGACGAGGTGGAACAGCGGCTGACCGGGCTGCGTGATTCCCTGCAGGAGTCTGCGGAACGGCTGGAATTCGGATTGGCGCGAGCGAATGAAGCCACGACTACTCTCGACAATTTTTCGAATCGGCTGGGAGTATTGCACGAACAAGCGCTGGTGGGATTCCACACGCAGCTCGATGACGTGCTGAGCTTGCACAGAAATGAATTGCACCGTAGGTCGGAATCGCTGTTCGAAGATGTAACTTCCCGGATGCGAACAGCCTTTGACGAAAGCAGCAATCGCGCGGCGGAAGAATTTGAAGAGCGCATTTCAGGGATGATCGCGCCGCACCTGCAAAGCACGGATCAATCCCTCCAGCGCATGGCCGGCGGACGAGCACTGCTGGATGCAGCAATTTCCATGCAGCAGGACCGCATCAGGACGGCAGCGGACGAGGCCTTTGCGGAGTCACTTTCCAGATTTAAGGATAACCTCGGCGGTGCGGAACAGTTACTGGATGAAACCGCGCGTGGGGTCACTGGCCGAAACATCGCTGAGATGGAAGAAAAGCTCAGCGACATCAAGCATCAGGCCATCCAGGATGTATTCAAATCCGCGGAATGGTATGAAAAGAAAGCGCAAACACATATCCAGAACGTGACCGAAAAAGCCGTGGAGCAAGCCGGCACGCAACTACGAGAAAAGGCCGGCGAGATTTCCAGCTCGTTCATCAGCGAGTTGGATAATTCGAGCCAAAATTTTGTGGGGCACACCCAGTCGCAGTTGGAAGTCACCGTGCGAGACGCTTTTGAGCGGGCGCGAACGCTGTTTGCCGAAGCGTCGGACACCACGGCAGCGGCATTTACCGACGAAGTTCAGCGCACCGGAAGACATGAGCTCCGGGGATTTGGTGAGGAATTGCATAAGGCCGTGGAACAGGCTCGCACGGAACTCGACACAGCGCAAAGGGAGCTATCGCAGAAAATTACCTCGGAACAGGCAGAGTTTTTGCGGCGTTTCCAGGAGGCCATGGACAAGGCCTTAGAGTCTGGCGTGAAAGATGCCAATGAGAAAGTCGAAGCCAGCTTCTCGCCGCTCATTGATTCCTGGAAAATGATGACCGACCGCCACCAGAGCGACCTTCGCAATGTGTACGCCAAGATAAGCGAGCAGGCTACCGAACAACACCGCATGCGGCTCGAAAATGTTTCCAATCAGTGGATGCTGGCCACCGTGACGGCACTGGACCATCAATCGCGCGAGATCGTGGCCGATATTTCGGCGAACGCGGAAGAGAAATTACGCGAAACCTGCACGCAGGTTTTTGAGGGTATCGGGGAAACTTTGCAGGAACGCTTGCAGCAGATAGCGCGCAATTTGACCTTACCCACCGATCCTAACAGCCGTTCGCGTTCAGCGACGACGAGCAGCAGTTAGCGGTCTAGTCATGCTTCAATTGCTTCGCAGTGGTGAGCCAGGGCAAGCATAGATCCGCCCTGACGCTAACGCGAAGTCGCATGGTTTGCGCGTCCCCGGTATAATGAAGAAGTTCCTCCATACATGGCCAATCGTGCATATCTGCGCGTCTGGACGCGCGATTTCTCTGAAGAACTGATGATTGCTGAGTTCGCGCGCTTTCTGGCCAGCGCTCCGCTTTCGGCTTCCATGAATACTTTCGCGGAATTAACCGTCCAACCAGTTGACGCGACGGAAACTCCGGTAGCTTCCTGGGACCTGCGCGGCCAGGGATATGGCCCGCCGGAGGTTGCGGCGCTGTCCTTGCAGCACTTGAATACCGACAGTGCGTATATTGCCACGGCCAAGTGGGACTTGTGGGAGCTCAACGTGGAGAGTTTGAAGTGGCAGCACGCGCCGCAACCTTTGGTGCTCACGTGTAATGGGACGGATTACGACAATGGCGTGGCCGCGACCGAGGGGCATTTCGTTGCGGATTTGGGCTTCGAACATTTTTTTACCGGACATGCTGGCTTGCTCGCTCCTGGCAAGGCCACCAATCCGTTTGATTCTTCGGATCATCCGGTGGAACATACGTTTCGCCGCTGGATGGCTGCGGGCGGCAATTTGAAGGAATATCACGCAAAAACACGGGATAACATCCAACAGTTATTTACGTGGGTAGAAGGGCTGCAGAAGGCATTGCCGGTGGAGCGCAGCGAATTGTGGTCCGAGGGCGAGGAAAATTTCGAGGCCCGTCTGGACGCAATTTTGGCGCAACACTGACGTGGGCGCTCAAGCAAGCCGTAGAGTCTTTGGCGTACAGCAGCTAGAATGAGCAATAAATGAACCGTCCAGCTTCGACAGGTTTAGTGAGGATAGTTCGCATGCCGAAGCCGGCGGAAAAGGCCGCAACTTGATGGAATACCGAGCGTTCAGATCGCGGTTGAGGAAAGATTTCGCGCAAAACGTTGGTATTGTCGCACTGGCCGCCGCGGTTTTTGGTGCTTTGGGCATGGGATGCGGCACTGAGGCGCCGAAACCAACTTCAGAACCCACTGCTCAAGCGAAACCAGCGGAGCCAGCAATTCCTGACGATGTTCAAGATGCCGCGAAGCATTTCCTCGGAAGCGACGCGCAAGTGCTGCTCGTCGGAGATCTGGCAAGAAATGGGAAACGGCAGTTCCTTGCGGCTAATGTGGTGCCCAAAACGCCCAAGAACAATATGCCCGGCACGGTGGTCACTCGGGCTATCGTGGCTCAAGACGATGACGGGAAATGGACGGAATTGCTGCGAGTGGATGAGCATTTGAAAAACCCTAAAGGATATTTGGGATTGACGCCGCTCGATTCCATTAACGGATGGCGATTGCAGTACGAACAGAATCCGGAGAAGGGTCTGCAACTTTATTTCACACCGTTAAAAGTAAATGGTGACACTCACGTGCTGCCCATTGGAGTGCGCTGGAATCCGGCCACCAACCGTTATCAGTCTCTGGACGCCAGCTATGAGCATTTTCTGAAGGAATCGACGTCCCTGCAAAATGTGAGGTCCACGCTGCGATGAGTGCGGCTGCCACAACCAGTGCGGCGCTAGGAAGCAAAGCGGCGGCGAACGAGCCGCCAAAGGCGTCCGCGTGGAAAAATCTGCGCGGGCTGTTCCCGTATCTGCGGCGGTATCCGGGGGGCCTCGCGCTCGGCCTATTGGCCACGGTGCTCATGGGCATCATCGGTAACATTGTGCCTCTGGCGATTGGCATCATCATCGACGTGCTGGCGGGAAGCGCGCGGCCATTTTCGAATGGCGTTGTGGTTAGTGCGCTGAAGGCTAATTGGCTCAGCACAATAATTCCCTTCTACCAACCGTCTAGCCGCCACACGCTTGGAATTTATTGTTTGATGCTGATCGGGCTCATTGCCATAAAGGGCGTCCTGTCGTTTTCGGCCCGCTGGATATTGATCGGAGTATCACGCGATATCGAATTTGATGTTCGTAACGATCTGCTGGACCGCCTACTGGTCCTCGAACCGGAATTTTATGTGCGGAATCGAACCGGCGAGCTGATGTCCCGGGCCACCAACGATTTGAACGCCGTGCGCATGGTGCTAGGCCCGGGAATCATGTACAGCGCTACGACGCTGGCAACCATGTTGGTGGCTGTTTTTTTGATGTTCAAATTATCGTCGTCGTTAACCATGTGGGTTCTGTTACCTGTGCCGGTCGTGGCCGTAGTGGTTCGTCACTTTGGCAAAGTCATCCATGAACTATACGAAAAGATTCAGGCTTCGCTGGCGGCGCTATCCGTGAAAGTGCAGGAAAATTTGTCTGGCGTGCGGGTGATTCGAGCTTATGCCCAGGAAGATGCGCAGATTCAGGCTTTCGATGAGCCAAATCGCGAATATGTGGCGCGCAACGTAAAGTTGATTCGCACCTGGAGCATGTTCATGCCGTCATTGCAGGCGTTGATTGGGATTACGTTTCTGATCGTGCTTTGGAAGGGCGGCTTCTTATTTCTGCGCAATCAGCTTTCCCTGGGAGGATTGGTTTCGTTTTCCAATTTTTTGACCTTGCTGGTATGGCCGATGATTGCGCTGGGGTGGGTAACAAATATCTTTCAACGCGGCGCGGCGTCCATGGGCCGATTGACGTACATCTTGAATGCGCAGCCAAACATTGACGATCGCAATGCAAAAATTCCGGCCGACAAGGAGTTGCAGGGAGAAATTGAGTTTCGTGATCTGACGTTTACCTACCCCACGACGCTATCCGGAGATGGAAACGCCGGCGCCGCGGCTAACAATGGAACGTCTGCGAACAAGGGGCCTTCGAGCACAGCTATCGCTGGTAACGGAACGGGTCCCAGCGCAGATTCCAGCCATCCGACCCTCAGCAATATAAATTTGAGGATACCCGCAGGCTCCACGGTAGCAATCATTGGTCCGACGGGCAGCGGCAAGACTACGCTGGCCGCATTAGTCGCGCGCTTGTGGGAAGCGCCTGCAGGCGAATTGCTGATCGATGGACGGCCGATACGCGAATGGCCGCTAGAGATTTTACGACGTGCCATTGGGTATGTGCCGCAAGACACCTATTTGTTCGGCGATACCTTGGGCGAGAATATCGCCTTTGGATTGCCGCAATACGATGCCGAACGGGTGCGCGAGGCCTCGGAAGTTGCGAGCCTCGAAGGGGACATTGAGGATTTCACCGAAAAATACGAGACGGTGGTTGGGGAACGCGGAATCACATTGTCGGGCGGGCAAAAACAACGGACTGCGATCGCTCGCGCTCTGGTCAGGGATCCCAGAATACTGATACTCGATGATTCCTTGTCGGCGGTGGATACGCAGACTGAGGAGCGAATTCTGTCGCGACTGCGCGGCATCATGGCCGGGCGAACAACAATTATAATTTCGCATCGCACTTCCACGGTGCAGGACGCCGATCAGATTGTGGTTTTGCGCGACGGGCAAATCATCGAGCGCGGAAAGCATGAAGATTTGTTGGCGCGTGGCGGATACTACGCGGACCTGTATCAGAAACAATTGCTGGAAGAAGAACTCGAACGCGCATGAGTAACGCTCACGAAGAAGAAGCACTCGGAAAAGCATACGACTCGCGGTTGATGAGGCGTTTGCTGGAGTACATGCGCCCATACAAATGGCGCGTAGTTCTGGCTTTGACCCTGACCCTGGCGGTCACGCCGCTAGAGATGGCTCCCCCGAAATTGTTTCAAGTCAGCATCGACCGTTATCTGACTCCCGCCATTTCGCAAACCATTAACGTTACAGCCGCCATGCGCGGTCTAGTGCTTATCAGCGTAATTTACCTGCTGGTGCTCTTCTTCGATTTCCTGGCCCAGTACGTGCAGATTCGCATCATGCAGCGGGTTGGGCAGCAAACGATGTACGACATGCGGCAAGAGATTTTTGCGCATATCCAGCGGCTGTCAATGAGCTATTTCGACAAAAACCCGGTGGGCCGACTAGTGACGCGCGTGACGACCGATGTGGATGCGCTAAATGATTTATTCGCAGCCGGCGTGGTCACCATGATCAACGATTTTTTCTTGCTGGTGGTCATGGCCGGCTATCTCTTGTATTTGAATTGGCGGCTGGCATTGGCCACCTTGGCGGCCGTGCCGCTCATTCTTCTGGTTACATTTGTGTTTCGCAAGTTCGTGCGCGAAGCGAACCGGCGCATTCGAACTGCAATTGCGCGCATCAATGCATTTCTTCAGGAATACATCTCCGGCATGAGCATCGTGCAAGTATTTAATCGCGAGCGCAGAGCGAAAGTGGAATTTATCAAACGTAACCGTGATCACATGCTGGCATATAAGGACGCCATTCTTGCCTTTGCGCTCTTCTACCCCACCGTTGAATTTTTGGGCGTTGCCGCCATCGCGTTAACTTTATGGGTCGGCGGGTTGCAGATTTTTGCTCACACCCTAACGCTCGGCGTGTTGGTCGCCTTTATGCAGTACGCGCAGCGATTTTTTCGCCCTATCCAGGATTTGAGTGAAAAGTTTAATATTTTGCAGTCCGCGATGGCTGCTTCGGAACGCATATTCAAGTTGCTTGACGAACCGATCACCATTTCGAGCGATCCCGGTGCGATTCCCTTGCGCGATCCGCGCGGAGAAATCGAGTTCCGCAATGTGTGGTTTTCTTACAAATCCGGCAAACCCAAAGACGAAGATTGGGTGCTGCGCGACGTTTCGTTTCGAGTTTTGCCCGGGCAGACCATGGCCATTGTCGGCCATACCGGCGCAGGGAAAACGACGCTAATTTCGCTGTTGCTACGGTTTTATGACATTCAGCGCGGGCAGATTTTGCTGGATGGCGTCGATATTCGCATGATCGAATTGCAGGATTTGCGGCGGCAATTTGGCATCGTTTTACAGGATCCTTTTCTCTTTTCAGGAACGATTGAATCGAATGTGCGGCTTGGAACAGCAGGCATCGAGCGCGCCACGGTCGAGCATGCCGTAAAGGAAGTGGGTCTGGGCGATTTTATTCGCGCACTGCCGGGCGGCGTGGATACTGCGGTGAACGAGCGCGGTTCAACTTTGTCGGTTGGGCAGAGACAGCTTATTAATTTTGCGCGAGCGCTGGCCCACAATCCGCGGTTTCTGATTCTCGATGAAGCTACCTCCAGCGTCGATACCAAGACGGAGTTGTTGATTCGCGAAGCGCTGGACCGCTTGCTGTCCGGTCGCACCGCGCTGGTCATCGCGCACCGCCTAAGCACCATTCAACACGCCGATTGCATACTGGTATTCCACAAAGGCCGCTTGAGAGAGCAAGGTGCGCACCAGGAATTGCTGACACAACGCGGGATTTATTACCGGCTGTACCAGCTGCAATATAAGGAACAGGAATTACACTTGCCGGTGGACGTAAGTGCTGGACCTGAGTCCTCACCACTTCAGGCTAATGACTGAGCATCATGAATTCTTGGCGATAAAATCGGCCCAAGAACAGATTTGCGTTTCGCCGCTCGAGCCACTTCGTAAGAAAAAGTCTCAGAAGACAAATTACCTCGTTTGTTCATGAGCGCTATACCCATTTTGCTGTCCGCAGGCGAGGCTTCGGGCGATATGTACGCGGCGCGCCTGGCGATGGCGCTCAAGCAGCGCGCAGATGTTGCGGTGTTTGGCATGGGTGGGCCGCAAATGCGCGCGGCGGGCGTCGAAATAATTGTGGATTATGAGGAAGTCTCGGTCCTGGGAATTACCGAAGTCCTCAAAAAATTGCCGTCTCTGCGGCGAGCGATGAGGCGGTTGGTTGACGAAGCGCAACGGCGAAGGCCGCTTCTCGCCATTCTCACGGATTTCCCTGGATTTCATTTGCGGCTGGCGCGGAAACTGTCACCCCTAGGTGTTCGAAACATTTATTACATTTGCCCGCAATTTTGGGCCTGGCGGCCGTGGCGCGCGAATCTAGTGCGACGCAGATTCACGCAAGCCTTGTGTATTTTCCCCTTTGAAGAGAAGTTTTATCGCGATGCGGGCGTGTCCGTACAATTTATTGGGCATCCGCTGGTGGGCTGTGTGAAGGCGAGTATGTCACGCGCGGAATTTTGCGCCGAAAATAGGCTGAACGCTGACAAGCCGATGGTCACCATTCTACCGGGCAGCCGTCAAGGAGAGATTGCGTACCACGGCGCAACCCTGGCGCAAGCACTGACGCAAGTTAGACGCGCGATTCCTGAGGTTCAAACGGTAGTCGCCGTGGCGCCGGGGGTGAGTCGAACGGAGCTGGAGGCCTGTTTTAGTTCTGGCTACGGGGTGAGGTTCGTAACAGGCGGCACATACGATGCGTTGGCGGCTGCGGATTTGGCGATTGTTTCCAGCGGCACGGCAACCATCGAGGCAGCGTTGTTGGGCAAGCCCATGATTGTGATTTACCGGCTTTCGCCGTTGACTGCAAAGCTGGCCAAGCCGCTGGTGCGCACCAAATTTTTCAGCATGGTTAACCTGATTACTGGGCGCGAGGTTGTGCCAGAGTTGATTCAGAATGATTTCACTCCTGACCGCGTTGCTTCCGAAGCCATATCGCTATTATCGGCATCCAAAGAAAGCATTCAGAAACTCGAGGTGATGCGGCGAGGCCTCGCGGAAGTAACACGCTTGTTGGGGCCGCCGGGGGCGGTAGGAAGGGCCGCGGACGCGATCGTGGGCCAGCTACGACTGGCAGAAAGCAACGCAAAGTGAGGGGTTTGGTATCCTATAGAAGCAGCCGTAGCTGCGGCGTGCAAAACGGCGCGCCGATTCCAACGTAAAACGTGAAAGGGGTCCGATGACCCTCCGTAAGAAAGCTTTAAGGCCAATAGCGCTCTTGGGGGCGTTGACCCTGGCATTGTGCGCCGCTCGATCATTGCCAGCGCAGGGCCCCCGGCCGGTAGCGTTTATTGCAGAAAATTATGATGTTTCGGCGACGCTGGACACCATTCGCCAATCCCTTACCGCGACGGCGAAGGTTGATTTCAAAGCCCTGGAAGTTTCCGGAAATGTCCGCGTGGAGTTGCATCCTAATCTGGAAGTGCAATCGGTAAAATCCGCGGACGGCAAGTCGCTGAACTTTGAACGTGATCGGCAGAATCCCCTATTTTTGGGGGTAACCGTGCCGTCGCCGGTAGGCGCCGGTGGTCATCTGTCGCTTACGTTCACTTATACCGGATTACTTGCCAATGAAGAAAACAGCCCGGTCCCAGGCGTTCGCGCTGCGGTGATCAATCACGATTTCGCTTATCTGCTTCTGCCCTCGCGCTGGTTTCCGCTGACGGACTATCCTTCGAACCGATACACGGGGACCTTTCGGCTGAATGTGCCGGCCGCCTTTGCCGTGGCGGGGACGGGCAAAGCTTCGGCTGCTACTACAACTGCGGGGAAAAATCCGATCGATGGCGATCGCATCGTTTACACCTTTGAATGCAAAAATGCGGCACCTAACGGCACGTTTGTGGCGGGGAATTTACAGCTCAACCCTCAACAGGCGGAAGGCGTGAGTGTGGCGGTGTACGCGCCGCGTTCGACGTCGGCAAATGCCGGCGACTTTGCCGCG
>Ga0210384_10007084_pt1 | contig 11856 bp, 14 predicted proteins | sample IncBWH2MmetaG_FD_160574 | JGI IMG/M metagenome (GOLD analysis project Ga0210384, IMG submission 160574) | Forest soil microbial communities from Barre Woods Harvard Forest LTER site, Petersham, Massachusetts, United States - Inc-BW-H-2-M | ecosystem: Environmental > Terrestrial > Soil >...
GCTCAACGTATTCCCGATCGCGTTGCCGCCACTGCGAGAGCGCCTTGGCGATATTCCGGTGTTGACCCATTTTTTTGTTCAAAAACATGCCTCTCGCCTGGCCAGACGTATCGAGGCGGTCGACGCCGAGAGCCTACGTTGCCTGGCGCAATATTCGTGGCCGGGCAATATCCGCGAGTTGGAAAATGTCATTGAACGCGCCTTGATTTTGAGTAGCACGCCAATTCTCCGTATCGATCCCGATTTTCTCGACATCGAGGCGAGCAATTCCATTCCGCCAGTCGAGGAAGCCGCGCTTGCGGGTGCACCGCTCTCCCCGAGTCCCGGGAGCGACCTCGATTCGATCCAGCGCGAACACATCCTCGGTGTCTTGCGGGAGGTTCATTGGGTCATCGAAGGAAGGGACGGCGCCGCGGTTCGACTGGGATTAAAGCCCGGCACCCTCAGGCACCGCATGAAGAGGCTCGGAATTAAGCGCAGCCAAGGCTCTTCGACATAACCTTCACCCGCTGCCGGCAGTGGAGTCCGCCGCAGGTGGTGGGATCGCCGCCGATCGCGGGCGCCGCGCGGCCGGAATCGACAACCTGGGCCGTTCCTCGCGCTCTCACAGCCATCCCATCGTTGGCCCGGTACTTGCTTAAGTCACTGAATTTAAATTTACAATCATCCCGAGGTACATTAATTGCTTCGCATAACCCAACCAGTGCAGATGACACTGGTATCGATTGGTCTCGAGGGGAAATTGATCGGTGCGTGGGTCGGTGAGACACGGCAGATTGTTGCAATGGCTAGGGCGTCCGACCGTGTATGCCTCAACCTGCAAGGGTTAACGTTTGCGGATTCCCGCGGCATCGAGCTGCTGCGCACCTTGCGTCGAGAAGGGATACCGCTCTTAGGTTGCTCGCCGTTGATTGAAGGCCTACTGGCCGCAAACGAAGTCTCAGCCAACGCAATAGCGACATCGACAGCGCGCGCAACCGATGATAAGGACCCCAAGTTCCCATAGCACCGCGCACCGACCGGGCCTGCCGATTCTGCTATCAGAATCGGCAGGGGATTACCGCTCGAGTGTGCTCGTCAATCGAGACGTTGAACAATAGGGCAATTGATGGAGAACCCTGAGCTGCCGAACGGCGCTCCGGCCGGACCGGTGATCAGCCCGTCCCGCACGAACGTAAGGATTTGGAATTCCTCGCGCAGTTGCCCACGATAGCCCTGCTCGATCGCATCTTTCGTCCATGCGTACAGCTGAGCGTCCCACGCCGGGCTGTAATCGAGAGCGATCGTCGGGATGCCGCCGAGAACGTTGTTTGGCCTATGCCCATCGGCCAAATCCGCCGACAAACCCTGCCTCAGCGGGTTGTTGCAGGCTCCGGATTCCGGTCCGTTGGTCGCGATGAAGATGCGTTCGATAGGACTTGCGAAGCTATCATCGTGGCCCAACAGCAACTTAGCCATCAGCGGAGCATATGTATTGTGTTCGATCGCCGCCGCAAGAGGGATGCTCGAGTCCATCGAGATATACCACACCGGACGTCCAAAGCTGAAGCCGTTGATCAGATTCAAGGTGACCGTCATATTGATCGGATCGATCGCTACAACCTGGTCGTGTACCTTCGAATAATCCACATTGCCATTGGGGAAGTTGATCTCGTTGGCATCCACATCGAATGCCACCATGGGGGCGTTGTAGATCACATTGGCAGCGTTCACGATGCGAACGTAAGGACTGTAGTTTGCATCTCCCACCGACCCAGGCGCGAACGATTTGGGCGGGAATTCGGCACCAGCGGGACCAGGAACAATATTGCGCTTGGGCGCAAAGTTGACCGTGCCTTTGTCAAATACGACATCGCCATTAGCGTCGAAATTTCCAGTCCTCGCTGCCAGGGAAGCATTCGTGAGCTTGGTGGAGAAGTTCAGACCCAGTTCGGCCGCGACGCCCGGATTGTCGACATCAGTCAGGATGTACCAGATGGTCTTGTTGTTGCCCGCAAGATGTCCCTTATATAAGGGTATCGTGATGGTACCGTTTTTGGCGTCGACCACGCCGGAGTTCAACAGTTGCACCGGCCCCACCAGACTCGGATTAGTAGTCGAGGGCGATGGGCCAAAGTACGACAGAGGGACGGAAGCCCCGACGGACGGGGGTGCCGGGAACAAGTCACAACCTGGGCCGGGCCCAATCGCGCCAGGACCGGGTCCTTGGGCGGAGTTAATCGTTGTTGAGCTCGCCAGAGCGACAGCAGGTTCCAGTGTCGTCGCGGGCGCCGCGGCTGCTCGTTTGAGATGCATATGCATCGCCATGGCCTCCGGTGAGATCGGCGCCTTTTCCGATAGAGTGCCTTGCGCCATGGCAAGCGGAGCTCCAACGCTGCCAAGCAATGCACTGCTCAGCGTGACAGCGATGCGACTGCTGGCGAGGAACTCCCGCCATGGCATAGGTTGATTTGCCGGTCCTCCCGACATCAAGAATCTGCGAATTACCGATTTCATATGTGCTCCTAATAGTGACGAGTGAGCATTCACAACCAATCGGACTCCTCCACCGGAAACGGTCGATCAAGTCCAGCATTGCGCCCTGAATGACCAGCCTAAGACGCACGAGGTATCGAAAAGTTACAGCGATTGTTTTTCGTTGCGGCCAGGAGTTCGAGTTGCGGCAGCTCGGCTTCAACCCGATTGGACGCGTCGACGCATAAACAAAAGTGTTTGCACGAAATGTTCGTCATTGGCTGGCGGAGCGCCCGGCTCTGCGTCGCCGTCGATATAGTTCGACAATTCCCGCCATGTCTCAACGCAACTGGTCTCTATGGTGGCCACGTTACCAGGGTCTCAGTTTCCTCCAACTCCCGTCTCCGGTGCTCCATGCCCCGTCGAGTCCGGGCGCCAGTGCATCGCGTATCTTCAATCTTGCCCGAAGCAATCGCGTCTTCACCAAAGCCCGGCTAATTTGGAGGACCTCCGCAGTCCCTGCAATACTCAGATTCTGAATATCTCGCATAACGAACACTTCATGAAACGAAGGATTCAAAGACGCAATCGCATTCCGCAGGGCCGTGCGAAGCTCGGCCCTCAGCAAGGTTTCAGATGGAGTATCGCGCCAATCCGGGAAATCCTTCGGATAATAGTCGCTTCCCTCGCCCTCCGACTTCTCGTCGATGGAGTCGTACAGAGACTTGTGATCCTTGCGGCGCTTCATGCGCGCCTCATTTACAGCTATCTGGATGAGCCACGTGCTGAACTTGGCATCTCCCCGGAAGGAATGCAGGTGTACAAAGGCCTTGAGAAGCGCCTCCTGCGCCGCTTCCTCGGCGTCCGCTTCATTTCGCAATACTGAAACGGCTGCTACATAAACACGACGTTCATAAGGGCTTATCAGCTCATAGAAAAGTTGCGTCTCTCCGGAACACACGCGCTCGATCAGTGCAATCTCTGCGTCCAGAGTGCGTGCCATCTGAATCTGGGTTGGCGATGTCGATCTTGCCGATAACCCCACTTCGTGCATTCGAACGTACCCCTCGCGCTCGCCCAACTCGATTCCGGTTCAATTTCTGGAACTTCAAACCGCAGACCGCGGCGAGGTAGGGTTCATTGCATCGAATGCAAGTAATTTGATATGTGTTGGTGCAGTCCTTCATCACTGCACCATGGCGAGTCTCAATTGTCGCCATTCAACAATTGCACGCGATCCTGCGCGACGATCCGGCGGTCACCAGCGAACGTAGTGATGCCGAACTGGTACGCGACCAACTCCAGGCGCGGCGTTGCGCCCGAGGAACTCGTACCGATGTCGCATCAGCAGCTTGGGCGTATGGATTTTGTATAGCCGCAGAGAAACCGCTAGTTTCAACACCAAAAGTACGCGACCCCCATCTCACGCTACTTCGGTAGCTTCACCGCCAATAGGTCGACTTGCTCGATCTGCGGAGGCTGAGCTAGTAGCTCCGTCGCGTTGGCCATCAACGCAGCGGCGATGGGACCCGCGAGATGGGCTTTGCGGCCCGCGTCATCGCGAAACGCATCAAAAATCCCAAACGTGGACGGCCCCAAGCGCAAGGCGAACCACACAGGAGTACTGCTCTCCTGATTGGCGAGTGGCAGTGCGCCCTCTAGGAACTGTGCGACGGCGGTTTCCTTTCCGGGCTTTGCTTCCAGGCGAACCAGCAATGCGACTTTGACCATGAGCTTCTCTCGATGATGAGTGGATGAAGGACGAACAGTTCGTACATCAAGACCCGACTCATCGTCACTTTATTGCACCCCTCACCCCGCCGCGCTTTCGGTCAGGCTAGGGGTTCCCGATGGCTTGCGTTCAAAAAATCGTAGGGGCCCCGCTTCGCGCCCAAGATCCCGACTTTGTTGATCGCCGCCTTGGTCCGACGAAATTCTCAAGTCGCCTTGCAATAACCGCAACACTGCTGCGGTCTCATCAATTGTGAGATGAGAGACTTAATTCAGCCGCTCATCCGCGATCGTCAATCATTAGGAGGATTTTCAGATGCAAATGTCCAAGTCCGTCTCCGGCACCGCGATTGCGGCGGCCGCCGCGCTTCTGTTCAGTGTTGGTTCGTTCACCACGGCTAGCGCCGATGAAGCGAAGGTCCATTGCGATGGCGTCAATTCGTGTAAGGGCCAGTCCTCGTGCAAGAGCGCGAAGAATTCCTGCAAAGGCCAGAATTCCTGCAAGGGCCAGGGATTCAAGGAATTGACTCAGAAGGATTGCGACGCGGCCAAGGCACAGGCGAGCAAATAACTGCCTTTTTAGGTAGCGGCTGACCGAGAGAGGGTGAAGCCCTCTCTCGGCTTTCTTTGTCTGTTGAGGCCCGCCATGAAGACCCTTGGATTTGGATGCCCGAATTGTGGCGGCGGCTTCAGCGCACGGCCCATTCGACCGGCGCGCCGATGGAAGGTTGAGTATTGTCTGACGGCAATCCCCGCCTCGCCCCACATAGTCTCAAAGCCTGTCGACTCGCGTCACATAAGACTTTTGCCGCGCCAATAAGCGATATTCCGCCTGAACGGCGGTAGAGTTCACGCGCTAAACCGCGTGCGATACTCTTGCGGCGTGACTGCCAGCAGCCGCAGGAAGCTACGGCGCATCGTTTCCTCGGAACCGAAACCGCAACGCCGAGAAATTCGCTTCACCGGCAGGCCGGATTCCGACAACAATCGCCGCGCCGCTTCGACTCGCAGTCGCTCGATTGCGCGGGCGGGGGTAAGGCCTGTTGCCTCTGCATAGTGGCGGCTAAAACTGCGTTCACTCATTCCTGCTTGATCGGCCAACACGGGCAGCGGTAGATCATCGTCCAGGTGCTTGCCAATCCATTCGTGAAGTGCTCCAAACTTATCGTCTGCCGCCTGTAGCGACAGCGCTGTGCTGAACTGCGCTTGTCCACCGGGACGCTTCATGAACACAACAAGATATCTCGCCACCGCCAGCGCTATGGCGGGTCCCAAGTCTTCTTCTACGAGCGCAAGCGCTAGATCGATGCCGGCCGTTACTCCCGCCGAACTCCATACCGAACCGTCGCGTACGAAGATTGGATCAGATTCGACGCGCACCTTGGGGTACCGGCGGGCAAGTTCGGCGCAATACGACCAATGGGTGACGGCCCGGCGCCCGTCGAGTAGGCCAAAGGCGGCCAGCAGAAATGCCCCGGTGCACACGGAGGCGATGCGCCGTGCCGTCTTGGCTCGCGCCTGCACCCAGTCGATGATCACAGGGTCCGCGGCCGCCGCCTCAACGCCCTGGCCGCCGGCCACCATCAACGTGTCGACCGCCGCGCCGCTGCGCGGAAGTGGAAGGGTCGACAGCTTGAGTCCGGATGAAGCTGTAACCTGCGCGCCGCTTTGGGCCACAACCCTTAGATCATAGGGGGGCCGTCCCCCCGCTTCGAGTACGAAATCGTTGGCGGAAGCGAATACCTGAAACGGGCCGGTGACGTCCAACAGCTGAACCAGCGGAAAAGCCAGGAATTCGACGATGCGAACTCCATTTGGCGCGAACCGAGGGGATTTTGGCATTACCGCCAAAGTCTGCCTGGGTAGATTGACCTTGTCTACCTATCCTCGAACCGGAGATTCACATGATTCCAGAGGACACCCATCTACTGATTGGCTCGCTGCTGTTCGAAGGGATGGATCAGATCGATTTGACGGGACCCTTCGAAGTGCTGTCGCGGGTCCCGAACTCGACGTACCGCATTTACGCCAAGACGAACTCGCCCGTTCGCGACCTCAATGGATTGCGGTTGATTGCAGACGCGACGCTCGCCGAGGCGCCGCCCCTCGATGTTCTGCACGTTCCGGGAGGGCCCGGACAGGAAGCGTTGATGGAGGACCCAGAGGTAATCACCTGGATACAGCGGCAAGCCGGGGGCGCGCGCTGCATATTCTCCGTTTGTACCGGAGCTCTGCTTTGCGGTGCAGCGGGCCTGCTTAAAGGGCGCCGTGCCACGACGCACTGGTCATCGCTTCACCTGTTGCCGTTTTTTGGCGCGATCCTCGTGAATGAGAGAGTGGTGGTGGATGCGAACTACGTATTCGCCGCCGGCGTTACCGCGGGAATCGACGGTGCCCTGCGTCTCGCTGCCGAATTGCGTGGCGATGAGGTCGCGCAGGCCATTCAACTCGACATGGTGTATGCCCCGGAGCCACCCTTCAACAGCGGAACACCGGAGGGCGCGCCGCCGGTGATTCTGAAGCGCGCCAGGCAATCGTATCGGGAGATCACCGCTCGGCGCGAGGAAACGGCGCGCCGGATCGCGGCTCGTCTCGGTATTTTTGTCTCCCGATGAGGGTTGGCGAAAAGCGAGGGGTTATTGGCAAATCTGCCGAGACAACCGCCTTTACATTGTCCGCTCGGGTGAATAGCGCCAATCGCCGAAGGGCCAGGAGAACTTACATGGACTCAGCAAACCTAGATCGTCGACATCTTCTTGCCGGCATGGCAGCCACGGCGGCAATGATTTCGCTGCCGCGCATTGCTGCCGCCCTGCCGGACACGCAAACACTACCATCAAAGGAGAACACCATGACCACGATGACATTCACGAAGAAAGAGCCGCCGGAATGGCTAATGGCATTCTGGAAAGAGATTGACGAGAAGACATTTGGCAAAGGGTTCGATTGCTTTGCCAAAGATGCCATCGGTAACCTCGGTGTTGCCGATTGGCATGGGCGCGAGGCCATCCGCGAGAACCTGCGCGCCTTCATCGATACGGGTTTCACAGCCCATCACGATGTGCTCGAATACTGGGACGGCGGGTCGCTCAAGATCTTCCGCGGCATCGTCACCATGAAGCCGAATGACGGCAGTAAGCCGATCGTGAAACCGGTGATGTCTCACTTCTTCTACATGGACGAGAAGGATCCTACAAAGGTCCGTCACTGGATCGGAGCGGTGGGACCGGTTCAGTTCTGACGTACCGAAGATTATCATGCGCGCTGGCGCCGCCATCGCAGTGCCTCTCTCAACAACAGCAGATTTGGAAGACGAACACATGAACATTCGCGCCTTCGAAATCAAGGTCAGCGAGGACGACCTCGTCACCTTGCGACATCGCCTCAAGGTCACCCGCTGGCCTTCTGTCGTCGAGAACGCCGGCTGGCAGCTTGGGATGGATGATGGCTTTCTCCGGCGCCTCATTGACTACTGGCGCGATCAGTTTGATTGGCGTCGGCAGGAAAAGCGGCTCAACGGGTACGCACACTACATTGCCGAGGACAAAGGAGGGTCGACCCACTTTGTCCGATTTCCTGGTCAGGGACCCGCACCGCTCCCGATCGTTCTCACCCACGGGTGGCCCAGCACGTTTGCCGAACAGCTTGAACTCGCAGCAATGCTCGCAAATCCGGTGGCCTATGGGGGCCAGCCGGCCGACGCGTTCGAGGTCATCGTCCCATCCCTCCAAGGCTTCGCCTTCTCTTCCGCGCCGACTGTCTTCGGTACTAACCTGTTTACGATCGCTGCTCGGTGGGCCTCCCTCATGACCTCACTGGGCTTCGAGCGATTTATTGCGCATGGCGGCGACTTTGGTGCGGGGGTCACAACCGCGCTTGGATTGAAGCACGCCGCTCGGCTATACGGCGTGCACCTGCACTACATCCCGGGGAGCTATCGTCCGCCACTCGACGCGGACAAAGATCTGCTGGCTGAGGAGCGCGCGTTTCTGGGCGCGACAGCTGAATGGGCAGACAGCGAGGGCGCTTACGCACATGTGCAACGCACGAAACCCGACACTCTGGCGTACGCGCTAAACGACTCTCCTGTTGGACTCGCGGCCTGGATCGTCGAAAAATTTCGGAGTTGGAGCGATTGCGACGGCGAGATCGAACGTCGCTTCAGCATGGACACTCTCCTTACGCATGTATGCCTTTACTGGTTCACGCAGTCGATGCCGGCGGCGATGCGCTTGTACTACGAGAATGCGCACCGCCCACTTCACTTCGCTGCCTCCGATCGCGTGACAATCCCGGTTGCAGTCGCGCGGTTTCCGCGGGAAGCACCGTTCCCACCGCGCCCGTATGTCGAACGAGGGTACCGAGTCACCCGTTGGACCGAGATGGCGCGCGGCGGACACTTTGCCGCAGCGGAGGAGCCTGCACTTCTGGCCGAAGACATTCGATCATTCTGTCGCCAGTTCAGGGACGATCCGTGAACAGCGCCAACCTAGGTCCGACTGGGTTGATCAAGGAAAAGCTGACAGAAGGAGCAACACGATGAGCATTGCGGCAATTGTGAACGGCATTCCGGCGCTGGCGTTCGCCGCTGCGGGCCTCGCCAACCTCTTTAACGTCGGCAACGCGGAAGCCGACTTCCAGCGCTGGGGCTACCCCAAAGGATGGCGCCTTTTGACGGCGGGTCTAGAACTCGCAGGTGCGGTGGCTCTATTGCAACCGTCCACGCGTCTCATCGCGCTCGTCGCGCTATCACTTGTGATCCTTGCCGCGCTTGTGACGCTTCTGAAATGGCGGGAGCGCTGGTCGCATGTCATACCGGCCATAGGCTTTTTCGGAATTATTCTGGATTTTCATCCAGTTCTGTGACGGGCTGGTCATACGCTATTTGAAGCACGTCTCGGCCTAGCGCTGCTGCCCAACGGTCGACGTCGGCAAGCGCTCGAATTGGCGTTCGAGCCGCAGCGGGCCTCGCGGCCGAAAGACAACGCAAGGGCCAAACTGTCGACATGCGCGCCACGCAGATCGCCGGAATAGCAATCGCCCGCCGCGCTACGCTGGCAACCAGAAACGTCAAACACTTTGCCGACCTAACTGCCGAGGTCGTGAATCCTTGGGAAGCTAGGCGAGAAGTCCATCCGGGTACTGAAATGGCCGAAGGTTCTCATAGGCTCGCCTCAACTCCATAAGAAATGTTTCCGCTGCCCATATCACCAGCGACTCCAAATGCGACCGCCCGCTTCCGAGCCGCAATGCGTACAGTTCGACGAGCCACAGTCCGCGCCCGGTCATCCGATGTTGTCGGAATGCATAAGTCAGCGGCGCCGCTGATCCAGCAGCCACGCCGCCATGCCGGAGTCATCGTAGGCCGGGTCCCAGGCATTGTGGTCAACACCGGCGAGTTCCGTGTAACGAACGTTCGCACCAAGCGCTCGTAGTGCGGCAACCATATGGCGCGATTCTTCGACCGAGACGTTCGCATCGGCGTCGCCGTGAAAAACCCAGATCGGCAAGGATTTCACCTCCTCGGCGACGGCGGCGTAACGATCCAGCGCTGAGGCCGGAGCGATGCCTGGATAGAAGACGTGGCTCTGCCGGCCGGTGAAATCGGACACATACCCGCATATCACGACCAGCGCGGCGAATCGCTGCGGATGGTGATAAGCCAGAAACCAGGCGCCATTGCCGCCTGCCGAATACCCGGTGAGATAGATTCGGGAGGTATCACCGTGGAACTCGGCAACTGCCTGGTTCACCGCCAGCAACGCCGCGTCACCGCCCTCTCGCTGCCAGCCTGGCGTGCCGTCGGCGTGGGCCTGGGGAAAGACTACGATCGCCGGAAACCGGTCAGGGTGAAGTCGGAGCGCTTTTGCCAGCGCGCCGACGGTGGGCCGGACGCCGTCTGAGCCGTATTCACCGCCGCCGTGCAGGGCGAGGACGATCGGCCACGCCCGGCCGGCGTCGTAGTCTCGCGGCACGTAGACCTGATAGCGGTACTCCGAGCCGCGCATGGTGACAACCCGATCGAGAAAGCCTGTCTCGTGATGGGGCCGCGCAGCAAATGCTGCGCCATGAATCGCCAAAGAGAGGCTCAGAATACTCAACCACCGCCGGATCATGCATGTCTCCTATAAACGGCCGTCGCTCCCAAGTCGAGCGCCGGCTCAGCTGACGCAAGCTATTGCGCGCGGTCACTGGTGAATGGCAATTTGAAGTTCACGATGTTGTAGTCATGCTTCTCGACACAGATGCACGATACCACCGTCCAGTGGGTGCCAGGCGCACGGTGGCCAGGCTTGAAGGCGCTGGAGGCCGGAGCAACTATGCGAAAGGCAGGATGACGAAGAAATTTAGTTTGGGAGTATGGAAATGAGTCGCAGCCGCCGAAAAACCGCCATCATCGGATTGACTACAGCTCCTAGCGATAAGCCGTTCAAGGTCGATGAGCATCGCGCGGAGCGCCATGCGGTGCGCGCGGTGGTCAAGCGCTCACTTGACGGCGATGACCGAGGATTGCACTCGAAGGTCTATGGAGACCCATGGAAATCGCCGAAGGATGGCAAGCAGATGGTCGATCCGAAATCGAAATGGATGCGCAAATGATGGCAGGCTACGTCGTCGCTATCGAAATCGTCGCGCCGATCATTCTCTATCTAACGAAGTCCGCAGGTTCAAATCGACTAGGGGGTTTTTCTCTACGCTAAGCGATTGTTTTTATTGTAGTTTTATAGAAGTTGGTAGCGGGGGCATGATTCGGAATTATAACTTCCGGAATTTCCATGAGATTTTCTTTCACCCCGCTGCAAGCCGGTTCCCGCCTAAGGCCAAGGTGACAGGCTATAGCTTCTAATTTATTGGCTAATTGACAATCTATAACTACTCATTTATAGTGTTACCGAATAGCCATAGCTACTCGGAAAACTCCATGATACGTTCCCTGCCCTTACAGCAACTCGATAAGACGCTCAGCCCTTGGCGCTCTCTGCCACGTTCCCGGCCGAGCGGCGGCTGGCTTCGCGCGGTACGACAGGCATTGGGCATGACCACGCGCCAGCTGGCCAAGGCCGTAGGGGTCACCCAGGCTGCAGTCGTGGACACCGAGCGGACTGAAGCCAAAGGCGATATCACCCTCACGACATTGCAACGATACGCCGCGGCGCTCGGTTGCGAATTGACCTATGCGCTGGTACCCAAACGTCCGCTTGGGGAAGTGGTGGAGGAGCGGGCCGAGCGAATCGCGCGCGACGAGGTCTCGCGTGTGAAGCATTCCATGGCACTGGAAGATCAGTCAACCGGTCGGGAGCACTTAGAGCGCGAAATTGCGGAACTGCGTCGGAAGCTCATGGAAGGCAAACGTTCACGACTGTGGCAATGAGATTTGAGTATGCGCCCGGCGCCACGCCCATCGATCCGGACGAGGCCAAAGGGCTTATCCCCGCTCATCTCACATTGCAGCGTGAACTCAACGAGTACGAGGAATCAAACATTCTCGAGGCGACCGCATGGTTGTTCGCGCGACGCCGCGGCGACCCACTGGATGAGCGCTTCATTCATGTCGTGCACGGCCGCATGTTCAATCAGACTTGGAAATGGGCGGGAAAGTCGCGCCGCACGGATAAGAATATAGGCGTGTCCTGGTTCGAAATTCCGGTGCGGCTGCGTCAAATGCTCGGC
>Ga0210384_10007085_pt1 | contig 11855 bp, 10 predicted proteins | sample IncBWH2MmetaG_FD_160574 | JGI IMG/M metagenome (GOLD analysis project Ga0210384, IMG submission 160574) | Forest soil microbial communities from Barre Woods Harvard Forest LTER site, Petersham, Massachusetts, United States - Inc-BW-H-2-M | ecosystem: Environmental > Terrestrial > Soil >...
ATTCTTGAACTTCTCGCGCGCCTCGGCCCATTTCTGCTGCCGCTCCAGCGCCAGCGCCTGCCACATCTGCGAGTCGTAATTGCTGCCGATCGCGGGATTGGCGAGGTCCTTCAGCCCCTGCTCCGGCCGGTTGATCAGGATGCTCGCCACCGCGTGCACCATCAGCGTGATGGTCTCGTCCTTTTTCGGATTGGGATCCGCAAGCGCCGCCTCGGTGACGCCCTTGGCTTCGTAATACATGGCGCGCGCCATGTAGAAGCGGGCGAGATCAAGCCGCGCCTGCGGCCGCTGGTCCGGCTCGGCCTGTGCCAGCGCGCGGATCAGCCCGTCCCGGCGCGGAACGAAGGTCTCGGCCTGGTTCTTTTGCCATTCGGCGATGTCGAACAGCGGACGCACCGCGAGCGGAGCGCGTTCGGCGGCGGCATCGACCGAGGACAGCGTGAGCCCGCCGGGCTTGCCGACGATGACCTTGGTGCCGGCAATCTCGACGCCGACCTCGTCGGAGTTCGGGCGGATGGCGATGCCATGCGCGGAATCCAGCAGCGAGAAGTCGACGAAATCCTGCCGCTTGATGAAGCCACGGACCGGCGGCGCCGCGGTGACGACGAGTAGCGTGTCGCCGGCATCGGGATCGACGAGGCGGTGCAACAGGCCGGGATTGTTGAGCGGGATCGCGACATTGGCGAGCGCGGGATCGGTGATGTTGCGGACCACCGTGAGCGGTAGCGGCGGCGCCTGGACCTTGTCGGCAAAGATCAGCGTCCAGCTCGCGCCGGCCGAACGTTCCTCTGTCGTGAGCGAGTGCATCTGCGGACGGTTGAGGCGGATGCGGATCGCCTGTCCCTTGTCGAGCACCATGCGGCTGACTTCGCCGATGATAGCCCCACCCTTGGCGCGGATCGGCTCGAGATCGAGCGGACGCTTCGAATCGAAGATCAGCCACACGGTATCGCCGCGGCGGAACGAGGCTGCGGGCGTCGCGGCAGGAAAGGCGAATGTCAGGCGCAGGCCGTCGCTGTCGCGCCAGGCGTCGACCTTCACGGGTTGTTCGCTGGGTTTCGCCTCGGGTTGGGCTTCGGCGGTGGCTTCCGGCTTGCTTTCGGGCTTGGCCGCAGGGGGCGGCGCAGCCGATGTCATGGCCTTCGGCGCCTCACCTTCCTTCGCAGCCTCAGTCATTTTCGGCGCTTCAGTCGCACTCTCCTGCTTCGCCGCTTCCACTTTGGGCGGCGGTGGCGCGGCCATGTCGGTAGGCTTGGCGGCGGGCTTGGCCACCTCCTCCGCATGCGGCGCCGCCGGAGCCGGGTCCTGCGGCTTCGGCGCTTCGCTCGACGCTGGAGCCGGCTCCGATTTCGGCACCTCCGTCATCGTCATCGGCGCTGCGGGCACGGGCTTGGACTCAGAAGGTTTGGCTTCAGACGTCTTGGATTCGGACGGTTTGGCTTCCGACTTCATCTCTCGCGCGATCGTCTCCGACGTCGGCGGCTTGATTTCCTCGCTATGCTGTTCCGGCGCGGCCTGCTTCTTCGGCTTCTCGGCCGATGACGCCGGCGCGGCCTCGGCCGTCGGCAATAGCTGCTGCTTGGATTTGTCCGCCTGCTGGAAGGCGACGTCGATATTATAGCTCTTGTCCTCGCGGAAGGAATGCACGTCGACATCGCCGATCATGTTGATCTCGACCAGCGTGTTGTCGCCCTCGATCTTCTGGTTGATCGAGGCGATGTTCGGCGGCGCGGCGATCTTGGCATCCGCGAGGTCAAACGTAAGCAGCGAGTTGAACGACAGCGTCAGTTTCTGGTCGTTGAAGATCGAGGAAGCGCCGACGCCGTCGGGCATTTCGAACACGAAACGGACGAAGGTCGGCTGCACCAGCGCGCGCACGCGGATCGGCGGCTTCTTTTTCGCCGCCGCCTCGGCGCGCTGCTGGCGAAGCGCGCGCTCGGCCGCCCGCGCCCGCTCGGCAAGCTCGCGCACCACCTCGATCGGCAGCGGCGGCGGCGGACCGGTCCAGCTGTCCGGCAACAGGTCGACGAAGGTGCGTTCGCCCGCCTGCATGGTGTTGATCCGCACCCGCTGCGCCAGCGACATCCGGATCGCGGTGCCGTCGGGATCGACGCGCACGCCGGAAACATAGTCCGGCACGGATTCGGCCAGACGATCGGCGGTGATGGCGACCGGGCGCTCGAAATGAAGGACGACGATCGAGCCCGCGGTGGTGGCGTCGGTGGCCACATCCTGGGCAAATTTGAACACCAGCCGGGCAAAGCCGCCGCCGGAGGAAAAGCTCGCTTCGCCCTTCACCGGCTCGAGTTGTTGCGCGCCTTCGGCAAGCGCAAGCTGCGGCAGCATCGCCAGCATGAGGGCCGCCAGAAGCGGCGGCAGCCGGAGGCAGCCGCGCGCGGCCTGCGCGAGCGCGCAGACTTGCGACCAAAATGCCCTGGCTGCGTTACGCGCCATCTTCGAGACGTCTTCCGGTTCGGCGATCCGCAAACTCTAGGATTGGCGAATTAAGGGTCTGTTAAATATCCGGCCAAATTCTATTTTTGCGGCAGGATCTTGCCTTCGATCTTGGGCAGTTCGGCGGAAGCTGCGCCGTTGTCGCCGGTGGCCCGGCGCGCGAGTTCGACCGTCAACCGCTCGGCGGCATCGGTCTGCATCAGCCCCAGGATGTCAGACATTTTGCGTGGCGCGATCTGCGAAGCGATCTGGATCAGCACGGGCATCTCCAGCCGGTCGAACACCTTGGCGGCATCCTTCGGCTTCATGCTCTCGTACATGGTGACGATGCCCTTGAACTTCGCGTTCTCGGCGTCGGCCTTCTGCGCGTTCTCCGCCGCGGTCTTGGCTTCGACCGACTTCATTTCGTCGACCTTGGTCTGGATGCGCTTCTCCGCCTCTTTCAGCAGGCTCTCGCGGATATCGATCTCGCGGGAGCGTGCTTCGAGCTCCTGCCGCCGCGACTGCAGCCGCTCCAGGATCGCGCGCTCGGAGGCCGAGACCGGCTGCTGGTTCTCTTCGGGATGCAGCACCACGCCGTCGGGCTTGGTGTCGGGCGCCTCCGGCTTCGGCTTCTCCTCTTTCGGCGCCTCCTTCTTGCCCTCGACGGAGCCGGTGATGTCGCCATCATCCTTCGGTGCCGCGACGGCCTGCTTGGCGCCACCAGGGAAATTCAGGTTCTGCTGCGCCCAGGACGGCGTGGACCGGCCGGGATCGTAGTCGAACACATAGCCGCCATCGAGCAGGAGGCCCGCGACCTTCAGCACGGCGAGGCAAAAGACGGCGATAACGACGACCGGAATGACGCGTATGTTACGGAACGATTTCATGCCGCAAGGCCACCAGTCCTTCGCCGTTCAGAGAATGCCTGGGCCGCAGCCGCGACCGCCTTTGCGCTGGTAGGTTTGGGCGGCGGCAGCCGCGCGGGCTCGGGCTCGATGATCATCGCCTGATTTTGCGCCTGATTTTGCGGCCGTGCCGCGATCGCGATCTTGGAGAGGCGGCGCACCACGTGGTCGCATTCGGAGAGCTGGCGCTTGAGATGATCGGACATCTGGGCGGCGGTAGCGAGCTTGTCGCCCAGATTCTCGTTGACGTCGCGCACCGCGTGCTTCAGCCCGCCAATGGCCCGCTCGGCGATTTCGGTGGCCGTGATCAGCTCGGCGATGACAGCCTTCAGCGAATGCTCGTCCGAGCGCAGCCGCTTCAGGCGGTTGTTGAGGAGCATGCAGTAACCGATGGTGATCAGAAGCAAAACCGCGACCAGGGCTTCGATCGCCATGCCTAGTGAGTGGTTCATTGGGCCTCCATCAACTTGTTCTGCTCGTCCGCCTTCTCGAACATCGCAAGCGTCGTCTTCGGTTTGCGCAACGGCTTGGTCACGCGGATGGCGACGCGGTCGCCGACCCGGCCCATTCGCCCTTCCGTGAGCGTCACGGTGCCACAGCGCACCGACACCAGCGCGTCGGCGCGCATGTCGAGCGGCAAGGTATCGCCGACCTTCAGCGTCATCAGCTGCTTCAACGGAATGTTGGCTTCATAGAGTACGGCATCGACGCCGATCTCGGCCTGGGCGATCTCGGTGGCGAGATGGCCTTCCCAGATCGGATCGCGGCCGAATTTTTCGCCCATGAACATCTGCAGCAGCACGCTGCGGATCGGCTCGATGGTGGCGTAAGGCAGAAGCAATTCGACGACGCCGCCGCGGTCTTCCATGTCGATGCGCAAGCGCACCAGGATCGCGGCGTTCGCCGGCCGCGAGATCGCGGCAAAGCGCGGGTTGGTCTCGAGCCGGTCGATGGTGAATCTCACGGGCGACAACGGCCGGAACGCCTGCTCGGCATCGGTGAGCACGACTTCGACCAGCTTCTTCACGAGGCTGGTCTCGATGGTCGTATAGGGCCGGCCCTCGATGCGCTGCACCGAGCTGCCGCGGCGGCCGCCGAGCAGCACGTCGATGATCGAATAGATCAGGTTGGAGTCGACGGTGGCGAGGCCGAAATTGTCCCACTCCTCGGCCTTGAACACGCTGATGACCGCCGGCAGCGCGATCGAGTTCATGTAGTCGCCGAAGCGTACCGAGGTAATGCGGTCGAGCGAGACTTCGACGTTGTCGCTGGTGAAATTGCGCAAGCTCGTCGTCATCAACCGCACCAGGCGGTCGAACACGATTTCGAGCATCGGCAGACGCTCGTAGGAGACCATCGCCGAATCGATGATGGCGCGAATGCCGCTGTTTTCGTCGAGGCTGACGTCGCCGACGGTGAAACCGAGCAGATTGTCGATTTCCTCCTGCGACAGCACGCGTTCGCCGGAATTCTTGCCGCTGCCGAAGTCACGGCTGCCGTCCTCGACCATCGCGGCCCATTGCAGGGCCATCGATTCCGTCAGTTCATTGGCGGCAGCTTCCTGTTCCGCTGCCGCGGGATCCTCGCTATCGAGCGAAGCTTCCCATTGCGCGGCTATGGCATCTTGGTCGACTGGATCGTTGCCCGCCATTGTTCTGATCCGCGCCCTTACTGAACCACGATTTCCTTGAACAACACGGCGCTGACCTTGACCGGCGCGACCGCATTGTTCACCCGCCGCGTCAGTTCCTCCTTCAGGCGGAACAGGCCGGCCGAACCGGTGAGGTCGGCGGGGCGCAGCTCGCGCATATAGGTCTGGAAGATGTCGGTGACGCGCGGCATGGTCGGCTTGATCTCTTCGATCTGCTTCTCTTCCTTGAGCTCAAGGACGACCTTCACCTTCAGATATTGCACCCGCTCGCCGGGATTGCCGGTCAGGTTGACCAGCATGTCCGGCACGTCGATGAATACCGGCGGCTTGACCTTGACGGCTTCCGCGTGCTGCTCGCCTTCATCGTGATGGCGAAAGAACAGGAAATAGGTCGCAGCACCACCGCCGAGCAGGGCGAGGACGCCGACGACCATTACCATCAGCTTGAATTTGCTCTTGGGCTGGGCGGCGACTTCGGTGGTCTCACCACCGCCGCCTTCGTTCTCGTTCTCTGCCATAGCCCTCGATCCGGTTGCTCATGATGAGCCCGTTGCCGGCCAGGCAGCCAAAATCACGCGATACAAATGCCCCCAGCGCAACACGCGCTCCTTCCCGTGAACGCTAGGTAACAATGGTTAATGGTTCCTTTCGATCGGCCCCCGACTAGGAAAAAGTTGCCGGGCAAACATGGTCAACAAGACCTTTCTGCCGCCCCCTTCAGCTCCCTCCAAACACTTAAATCCCTGAAATAACGCAATTTTCCGCGTTGGCACGGCTTTCGCTGAGAGGAATGCGAACCGCACGGCTTGGGAGAGCCAAACGGTTCGGTTTGAGCCTCGTCGAGCTGCTTGGGAGAGCGGTGAAGCCGGGCGGATGCAAGGGGAGATAGGACGGTGGAGAACGCACTTCTCGTCGGACTTTCGCGGCAGATGACTCTGGACCGGCAGTTTGATGTCGTGGCCAACAACATCGCGAACATCAACACCAACGGCTTCAAGGCCGACCACATGCTGTTCGAGGAATATCTGAACTCGAAAGCGCATGAGGACAATTTCAAGGTCTCGGACCGTCGCATTTCCTATGTGCAGGACCGCGGCACCTTCCGCGATTTCTCGGAAGGCGCGCTGGAGCAGACCAACAATCCGCTCGATGTCGCCATCAGCGGCGACGCCTTCTTCACGGTGCAGTCGGCCGGCGGCGAGCGCTACACCCGCGACGGCAATATGCAGGTCAGCCCGACCGGCCAGCTGGTCACCGCCAAGGGCGATCCGGTCATGGGCACCTCGGGCCCGATCGTGTTCCAGCCGACCGACCACGACATCACCATTTCGGCCGACGGCACCATCACGGTGCTGGAAGGCACGGCCCGCACCGATTCGATCCGCGGCAAGCTCCGCCTCGTCAGCTTCGCCGATGCGCAGAAGCTCCTGAAGCAGGGCGACAACCTCTATGCCGCCGGCGAAGGCGGCGCGCCCGCGCAGGACATCAAGTCGACGGTCCGCCAGGGCTATGTCGAGAAATCCAACGTGAGCTCGGTCGTCGAGATGAGCCGCATGATCGAGATCAACCGCACCTACGCCAACGTCGCGAACATGCTGTCGCAGGAAGCGGACTTGCACAAATCGGCGATCGAGAAGCTCGCCGACGTGCCGTCCTGAGCCTGAGCCCAAGGAGTAAATGACATGCAAGCGCTTCGTACTGCAGCGACCGGAATGGCGGCCCAGGAACTCAACGTCCAGGTCATCTCCAACAACATCGCGAACATCAACACCACGAGCTACAAGAAGCAGACCGCCGCGTTCCAGGACCTGATCTACGAGCATGTGCGCCGCGTCGGCGCCCAGGCTTCCGACCAGGGCACCATCCTGCCGGTCGGCATCGATCTCGGCGGCGGCGTCAAGACCGTCGGCACGCCGCGCACGATGACGCAAGGTACGCTGTCGATGACCGGCAACGATCTCGACGTCGCCGTCACCGGCGAGGGCTTCTTCAAGATCCAGATGCCCGACGGCACCTTCCAGTACACCCGCGACGGCACCTTCCAGATGGACAACCAGGGCCGCATCGTCACCGCGCAGGGCAACCCGGTGCAGCCGACCATCACCATCCCGAACAACGCCTCGGGCCTCACCGTCAACGCGCAGGGCCAGGTCTCGGTAACCCTGCCGGGCTCGACCGCTTCGAGCATCATCGGCCAGATCGGGCTCACGCGCTTCATCAACAAGGGCGGCCTGAACCCCGTCGGCAGCAACCAGTACACCGACACGCCTTCGTCCGGTCCGCCGCAGGACGGCACGGCGAACGCCGAAGGTTACGGCAGCATCACGCAGGGCAGCCTCGAGCAGTCCAATGTCGACGTCGTCTCGGAGATGAGCAACCTCATCACCGCGCAGCGCGCCTATGAGATGAACTCCAAGGTGATCTCGGCCGCCGACCAGATGATGCAGACCACCACCGCGCTGTTCCGCTGACGGAGCTGATGATGCTGTTCCGCCCTCTCCTGCTTGCCGCCGCGCTGATCGCGGCGATCCCGGCCCCGGCGCTGGCCGGCCCGGACGATTTGCCGGACTGGAAACCGGATGCGGCCACGATCGCGCTGCCGGCGCTGCGCGCCAGCGTCACCGTCACCAGCGACGTGGTGCGGATCGGCGACGTCATCGACAATGCCGGCACGTTCAGCCAGATCGCGATCTATCGCGCGCCCGATCTCGGCACGACGGGCACGCTGCCGACGGGCCAGGTCATATCAGCCCTTCGCGCGCACCAGGTGATCGGCGTCGACACCAAGGACATTAAGGAAGTCACGGTGACGCGGCTTGCGCGCAACGTCGATGCCAAGGACATCCAGGACGCAGTAGCGCGCGCGATCGAACACCGCGGCGGCCTCGGCGACGCGGCGAATCTTTCGCTCACCTTCGACCGCGACGTGCAGGACATGCATCTCGACGCCACCAATACCGGCGCGATGCAGCCGGTCTCCGCACGCTACGACTCGCGTAGCACGCGCTTCGACGTCACCTTCGAGATCGGCAACGACGTCAACGCCGCGCCGACCCGGCTGCGCTTCACCGGCAGCGCGATCGAGACGGTCGAGGCCGCGGTCCTGACGCGCAATGTCGAGCGCACGGATATGCTGAAATCCTCCGACATCATCGTCGAGCGGCGGCCGAAGCTGGAAATCGGCGGCGACGCCGCGGGGCGCGCCGGCGCGCTCGGCATGCAGATGCGCCACCCGATGCGCGCCGGACAGGCGCTGCGGGTCGCCGATCTCACCAAGCCCGATCTCGTGCAGAAAGACCAGGGCGTGACCCTGATCTACCAGACTGCCGGCCTCTATCTCACCACGCGCGGCAAGGCGATCGACAACGGCACCGAGGGTGATGTCGTCAACGTCATGAACCTGCAATCCAAGCGCACGGTGACCGGGGTCGTCACCGGTCGCGGCCAGGTCACGATCCAGATCGCCACGCCCCAGCCCGTCGTCATCACCGATCCCGGCGTCGCGCAGACGCCCGCCGCCACTTCTATCGCCGACAACAACCCGCAAGCCACGTCCAATCAAGTCACCAGCTCCAGCTCAGAGTAATGTAAATGTCCAGTGTCAAGTTCAGTCATGGTTGCAAGCGTGTCGCGCTTGGTGGTTCGTTGCTCGCGCTGGCCTGCGTCGCCAGCGGCTGCTCCGCGATAAACCGGCTCTCGCAGATCGGCGAGACCCCGAAGCTGACCTCGATCGACAATCCGACGACGCAGCCCGGCTACAAGCCGGTGTCGATGCCGATGCCGAAGCCGGAGACCGTGTCCTACAATCCCAATTCGCTGTGGCGGAACGGCTCGCGCTCCTTCTTCAAGGACCAGCGCGCGCACCAGATCGGCGACCTGCTGACCGTGACCGTGAACATCACCGACCAGGCCAACTTCGCCAACGAGACCCAGCGCAACCTCACCGGCTCGGAAAACTCCGCCATCACCGACTTCCTCGGCGCTAAGGCGCTGAGCCCTCAGGCGCAGAAGTTCCTGCCAGGCAGCCTCCTGACGGCGAACGGGTCATCGCAATATGACGGCAAGGGCACGATCCAGCGCCAGGAAAGCCTGACGACCAACATCGCCGCGGTCGTGACCCAGGTGCTGCCGAACGGCAATCTCGTGGTCGAGGGCAAGCAGGAAATCCGGGTCAACGCCGAGATGCGCGAACTGATCGTCGCCGGCATCGTGCGCCCGGAGGACATCCAGAGTGACAACACCATCGATTCCTCCAAGATCGCGCAAGGCCGTATCTCCTACGGCGGCCGCGGCCAGATCACGGACATTCAGCAGCCGCGCTACGGCCAGCAGGTGATGGACGTGCTGCTGCCGTTCTGAGGATGAGCTTGAGCTGATGAAAACGGGAAACAGATCGAGCTAAAGGAACAAGAACATTCCCTCCCCTGAAAGGGGAGGGTCAGGGAGGGGTCTAGCCAGGCATTTCGCTCTCTCCCTCATGAGCTCCCACACTGCATTGCGAACCTAGGCGCAATGAAGTGTACCAACGCGGCCTCCGGTAGCTCCCCTGCCGGAGGCCGTCGTGTTTTCGACGCGCGGCGTCCGTTTCAACAACCGCGGCAGATGCCCTTCAGCTTGGCCGCTGTTCTGGCCTCTTCAGCGATGAACGGGTCCTGGTACGCCGCGCGCGACGCGTCGCCTTCGACCGCCGCGGGCTTCTTCGTTTTCGGGGGAGATGCCGCGTCGTAACAAGCGAGCCGCTCGCTCGTGCGCTCGATCGCGCTGCAATCCGGTCCGGCCGCAAGAGCGCTTTGCGCGAATGTGCAGAGCGCCAATACTGCGAGAATTTTCCTCATCTCATCTTCGGGGCCTTGGTAGCGGGGATCCGCTTCCATCAAAGTCCCCCCGGCAAATCGCTAGCATTTTCGGTATTGGCGGCAAAGACGGCCTAGTATCCAAGGACCAGCGCGCCCGTTTGGCCTCTCAGCCTTAGTCGGCTTAGCAGCCAATAGCTGACGTTCTCCCCAGTTGGATCGATGTCCGCTAAGGGCCTTGGCCGTGTAGCCAGGGCCAGGTGCGGACATTCTTTGCACCGAGTCTTAGCGTCGAATATTTCGCTCCCCAACGATATCATTCGCGAAGGCGACGACGAAGTCGGCCCCCTTCGGTCAAACTTTATTGAATTGCGCGTTGCTTGGCTAACGCCTCGCGTTTAGCGTGTATTCAGTGAAGGCATTTCCATTTTTCATGGATGACCGAACGTGAACCTCGCGAACGTTGTTGTCGCTGCTTGTAAGGCCGCTATTGGCGGGTCGCTGTTAACAAAGAGAGTTTGTTTACTCGGTCTCCTCGCGACGTATCTGGGGGCGTTTGTGACGCCGGCCTGCGCCGATGACAACTGGATCGTCACCCGGATGGACGGCGCCATCCGGCCGGAGGTGACTTGGGAACAAGTCAAGTCGCAAATGCTAACCGCGTTCTATCAGAGTAATCCTGACGAACGCGGCGTTAGCGCTCAAGGGATTGATGACCTTCGCAAAATCGCAATAGCGCAGCGGCGATCGCAAGCTATCGCGCAGATCCTGAACTACGACCTCGATGGCGACGGCAAGGTCACGAAAGAGGAGATCATCGCGGTAATGCAGCCCCGCGCGCGTCAAATGATCCAGGCTCACGGTGTACAGCTCGAGCCGACGCCTGAGCAGGTTCGCATACAGCTCGATAAGCTTGTCAACGATTTGCTCAAACTAGATGCCGACCATGACGGCGTCATCAGCGCCGCCGAGATCCAGCAAGAGGGAACAAGACAGGCGGAGCAGATGAATATCGCCTGGCAGCGAGGTCCCGCGCGATTTGTCCCCTTGGCGCTCGATGCGAATGGAGACGGCGTGGTTTCCCTAGCAGAATACGAGGCAGCTGTTCGGAGATATTTCGATGCGATCGATCAAAATCGCGACGGTCGCATTTCGGCAAGTGAGGCCAAAGACGCCAACAAGCGTTCCAACGACGCTCCGCAAGCGATACAGCGCGCGAGGGAAGCCGAAGTCCGTAGGCAGCGGCTCGAAGCAGCGGTGGCCGACTGCAATGTACCCAGCGCGCCGCGCGACGTTCGTTTCGTATTTGTCGGGGGTGGGGAAGGTCGAGCGCTGTCGAATGCGTGGATCGGGAGCGAGGACCGGGTAACCCATGTTGTGACCGTCGAAGTCAATCCCGGGCCGGAACCGCTCTACTTGGCCTTGGCTAGCGAGGGAGCGACGATCTGGGATGTCAGAGGTGCGACCGAATTGTCGGCCTCGTCGCGCATGCCAACACAGCTGCCGAAAGATCAGGTGACAGTCGTGGCTTCGACGAACGCCGCGGCCAGCCGCTCGTTGGCGTGATGGGGGTGCCGCGCGACAAGATTCATTTTACCGCGTACACAGGCTGTCTGGTGCCGCCGACGAAGCACACTTTGGAGGACGGCAGCGCGCAGGAAGCCGCCGCGCTGCTGCTCGGACGCCCCGCGGATGAGATCGACGGCAAAGTTAGCGTGGGGACATTCACCGTGCCGGCAATACAGCATCTCCCGGATCGGCCGGTTCGCAATGCGATCCCACTGCCGAAGGAAGGGCTCGGCGAATTGCTGTGGCGCAATGTTCTGGGGGATTACCCGGAGGGGGTTGCACAAATCGACGTTGGATCGGTCGTCTCGCCTCTACCGGTGAAGAGCTATTCAATCTTACCTGGGAACGCCGGACTCGCAGAATTGGTCGACGCGGGGGCACTGATAATTACCGGCACGTCGCGGGGAATCAGGATCAATTTTGGCGACTATCAACCGTTCACGGACCCGGATAAATTCAAGATTACCAAAAAGCTCAGAATGCCAGCCGGCGTATCGGGAA
>Ga0210384_10007089_pt1 | contig 11852 bp, 14 predicted proteins | sample IncBWH2MmetaG_FD_160574 | JGI IMG/M metagenome (GOLD analysis project Ga0210384, IMG submission 160574) | Forest soil microbial communities from Barre Woods Harvard Forest LTER site, Petersham, Massachusetts, United States - Inc-BW-H-2-M | ecosystem: Environmental > Terrestrial > Soil >...
CATCGCGTCGCATGCGACGGGGCCGGGCGTGTACTTGCTGCCGAGCGGTCTTTCGCAGGCAGGCCTGAAAGGGGAGGAGAAAAAAGCGGCGCAAGCGGCGCTGATGGCGAAAATGCAGAAGGGGCCGATTCTGTTTGGAGCGGTGAGAACGGATGGGTTCGGCTCGTATGCGCGAGGATTGCTGGCGCAGGTGTTGTCACTGATGGCGGCGGCGTTTCTGTTGACGTGGTTGGTGCTGCAGACCAGCGGATTGAGTTATGGGCGGCGCGTGGTGTTTCTGGGAGTGGTGGGATTGGCGGCCAGCGTGATTGTCGATTTGCCGAATTGGAATTGGTGGGGATTCTCCGGGAGCTTTACCTTCGTGAATCTAGTGGATTGCACGCTGACGTGGCTGATTGCCGGGTCGGTGATCGCGAAGGTGGCGAAGCCGCGGACGGTTTAGGCTGCTCATCTTTGGGCCGAGTCGCGCCCAACCATTCGTATCAAAAAGTGTAGTCGGGAGGCTTTATGCCTTTGACGCGCAGGTAGACTTCGCACTGCGCGCGGTGATGCGCGGTGTGCACGAACATGTTGAGAATCATGGCGCGGCCGTCGGGGTCGGTGCGGCCTTTCCAGGATGGGATGTGAAAGCTGCGCTTGAGTTGCTCCGCGGTGATCTGCGGGAGGACGGCAATTACGAAGTCGAAGGATTGCTCGAGAAGTTTTGTGGCGGTGGGTTTGTCGGCGGGAGGAAGGTTGGCTAGATCCAAGGGGAACGCGGCCTTTACGCCGGAGATTTGCTGGAAGCGGAAGACGTTGGCGGCGGCGATGTGGATGATTTGCTCGCCGAAAGTCATTTCGTCGGGATTGGGCTTGAAATTGTAGAGCTCGGCGGGCATGGCGTTGGCGACGTCGAGGGTGAACTGCCTGGAGATTTGCCAATCGTGGATGAATTCCTGCATATCGAGGACGGAATCGAGTTTGGGCGATTGGGCGGCGACGCAGGGTGCGAGAGCTAGAAGCACTATGAACGTGCGGAGAACGTTGGGCATTCTGGGGTCACCTCTTTCTGAGATGGAGACGGACAGGAGGGCGTTGCGTTAGCTTTGCGGTGCGCGCAGCTGTCTCGTTTTAGTGTGATGGCAAGCACATCGAGCGGGCGGGGCAAGCCCCGCCCCTACGAATCCAGAAACCAGTGTTTATCGAGCACATCGAAAAGGCGGCAGATTTACCGGAGCCTGCTAAAATGGAGGTTTGGGAGCGGGGCGGGAATCATGTTTGAGAACCTGACAGAAAAGCTGCAGAGAACGTTCAAGAACCTGCGCGGGCAGGGGAAGCTGACCGAAGAGCATCTGGACGCGGCGCTGGGCGAGATTCGCGAAGCGATGCTCGAAGGCGACGTGGCGGTCAGCGTGGTGGAAGAGCTGCTGGCGAATGTGCGGCAGAAGGCGCTGGGCAGCGAAGTGATGCTGCAGCTTTCGCCGGATCAGCAAGTGGTGAAGCTGGTCCGCGACGAATTGCTGGAGCTGCTCGGGAAACATGCCAAGCCGCTGTTTGCGTCGCGGCCGCCTTCGGTGTGGATGATTGTCGGTCTGCAGGGTTCCGGTAAAACCACGACAACGGGGAAATTGGCGAAATGGCTGGCGCAGCATGGGCACCGGCCGATTGTGGTGTCGACAGACGTGTACCGGCCGGCGGCGCGGGAACAATTGGCGCAGGTAGCAAAAGCGGTGGGCACGGCGATTTGGCCGGGAGCCGGCACGGACAAGCCGCTGGAAATTGTGCGCGGGGCGATTCGGGAGGCAAAACTTTCGGCGAGCGACGTGATTTTGGTGGACACCGCGGGGCGATTGCACATCGACGATGAATTGATGAACGAGTTGCGCACGCTGAAGAAGGAATTGCAGCCGAGCGAGATTTTGTTTATCGCGGATTCGATGATCGGGCAGGATGCGGTGCGCTCGGCCGGCGCCTTTCACCAGCAGCTGGGGCTTACGGGTGTGATTCTGACGAAGCTGGACGGCGATGCGCGCGGCGGCGCGGCGCTTTCGATCGGGAAGGTGACCGGAGCGCCGGTGAAGTTTGTGGGCTTGGGCGAAAAGTACGACGCGCTGGAAGGATTTTATCCGGAGCGCATTGTTTCGCGCGTGATGGGCATGGGCGACTTGATGTCGCTGATCGAGCGGGCGGAGCAGACCGTCGACCGCAAAGCGGCGATGGAGCTGGAACGGAAGCTGCGCAAGGAAGAGTTCACGCTGGAAGATTTTCGCGATCAACTGAAGCAGATTCGCAAGATGGGGCCGCTCGAGCAGCTGGTGGGCATGCTGCCGAAGGTGGGGCCGCTGCAGAATCTGCCGAAGGACGCGAAAGTGGACGAAGGAAAGCTGCAGCAAGTGGAAGCGATTATCAATTCGATGACCAATCAGGAGCGGCGAGACCATAACGTGATCGATGGGAAGCGGCGGAAGCGCATTGCCAAGGGCAGCGGGACGACGGTGCAGGACGTGAATCAGCTGATCAAACAATACCTACAGATGCGCACGATGATGAAGCAGTACGGCGCGATGGCGGCGCGGGCCAAGATGAAGGGGCTGGGGAAATTGGCGGGGCTTTCCTGAGGCGATGAAGAGGCGGCGGGGAAAGCGCAAGACGAAAAAGAACAAGAAGCGGGCGCGGCGGGCGGGCCGGGTGGCTCGCGCTGATCGGCGCGGCGGCACGGAATTCGATGAGCACGTGAAGCTGGCGCGGAAGCTGGTGAAGAAGCTGCGCAAGAAGGTTGCGGCGCTGGCGGGCAGATCGAAGGCCTCGCGCGGGCGCGGAAAGTAGCGAGGCGCTCTGGTGGCTGCTATCGAGGCTCCGCGATCGGCGACATTCATCATGTTGTAACACCCTTAAGCTATGACCAGCTTCCCCGCGAGACCTATGGCCAAAAACGCGTTAGATGCGCCGCGCTACTATCTGAACCGGCATGTGGAATGGCTGGCGTTTAACCGGAGAGTTCTGGAAGAAGCGCGGGACCCGGGGAATCCGCTGCTGGAACGCGCGAAGTTTCTGGCGATTACGGCAAACAACCTGGATGAGTTCGTGGAGGTGCGGGTTTCGAGCTTTCTGCAGCGCATCGAGCACGGTTCGCGCGAGGTCAGCCCGGACGGCTTGACCGCCGAGCAGGAGCTGGCAAAAGTGGCCGCGGCGATGCACGAGTTCGTGACCGCGCAGTACAAGTGCTGGAATGACGAGTTGCTGCCGGCGCTGGGCAAGGAGTCCATCAATCTGCTGCCGGTGAGCACGCTGGCAGCGAAAGCGAGCCGGACAGCGAAAACGTTCTACGAGCGCCGCGTGTTTCCAATGTTGACGCCGGTGACGGTGGATCCTTCGCACCCATTTCCGCACGTGCTGAACAAAGTGTTGTGCATTGCGTTTCTGCTGCGGCGGCGGAAGGGCGGAAACGGCAAGCCTTATTTCGGCGTTGTGACCGTGCCGCGAGCGCTGCCGAGACTGCTGTGCGTTCCCGCGGAGAACGGCGGCTCTCAGTACGTATGGCTGCAGGACATCATGTCCACGTATGCAGCGAAGCTGTATCGCGGGTACGAGATTCTGGCGTCGGCGGCGTTTCGCGTAACGCGCAACAGCAATTTGTATCTGGAAGAGGAAGAAGCGCGCAATCTGCTGGAAGCCATCGATTCGCAGGTGGCGCAGCGGCGGAAGGGCGACGCGGTGCGGCTGGAGATTGAAGCGGGCGCGCATCCGGAAATCGTGGAGCGGCTGGTATCGACTTTCGAGCTGGATGAATCGCTGGTGTTTCGCGTGCCAGGTCCGGTGAGCTTGCAGCGGCTGTTTCATCTCTACGAGGAGACGCCGCGGCCGGACTTGAAATACCCGGCATTTGCGCCCAGGCATGTGCGCGTGGGGCACGATGCAGACTCGATGTTCGAGGCCATCCGGCGGCAGGACGTGCTGCTGCATCATCCTTACGATTCCTACGAGACGGTGGTGGAGTTTCTGCAGGCGGCGGCGCGAGATCCGCGGGTGCTGTCCATCAAGCAGACGCTGTACCGCACGAGCTCGGATTCGCCGATTGCGCGGGCATTGCTGGAGGCGGCGACAAAAAAATAGGTCGCCGTGGTAGTGGAGCTGAAGGCCAGCTTTGACGAAGCGTCGAATATCCGCTGGGCGCGGAGCCTGGAGGAAGCAGGCGTACAAGTGTTTCACGGTGTGGCGGGGCTGAAGACGCATGCGAAGCTGGCGCTGATTGTGCGTCAGGATCCGGACGGGAAAATTCGGCGGTACGCGCATCTGGGCACGGGGAATTACAACCCGTCGACAGCGCGGTTCTACACGGATTTGAGTCTGTTCACGCGGGACGACGCGATCACGTCGGCGGTGCACGACGTGTTCAACTATTTGACGGCGTACGCGGAGCAGCCGAACTATAAGCCGCTGCTGGTGGCGCCGCGGGATATGGCCAAGACGTTTATTGCGCTGATTGACCGCGAAGCGCGGCATGCGCGAAGGGGCCGTGCGGCGCGCATCATCGCGAAAGTGAACGCGGTGGTCGATCCGCCGATCATCAAGGCGCTTTATGGAGCGTCGCGCGCCGGAGTGGAGATTGACTTGATCGTGCGCGGGCAGTGCACGCTGCTGCCGGGAATCCGCGGAGTAAGCAGCCGGATCCGAGTGCGCAGTATTGTCGGGCGATTCCTGGAGCACAGCCGGATTTTCTTTTTTGAGAATGGCGGGAAGCGGGAAGTTTATCTGGGAAGCGCAGATTGGATGCCACGAAACCTCTACGAGCGCGTGGAAGTGGTGTTTCCGTTGAAAGACCCGCAGCTCTGTGAGCGGGTGTGCGCGGAGATTTTGTCTTCGTATTTGGCGGACACCCGGAAAGCGCGGATCTTGGGTTCGGACGGAAAGTATTCGCGGCCCAAGTCGGCGCGCAACGGGCATGGATTCTCGGTGCAGGATCATTTAATGCGCTTGGCAGAGTCCGGCAGCGATGTTTCTTCCGGGACGGTCGGACGGCGCAGCGTTTTGCGAACGCCCTCGGTCGTTTATACTCCTAACGGCGTGAACACTTCTTCTGACGGCCAGTCGGCCGAACCAGACACACAGGAAACTTTGAATGCAGCCGTATGACTTGATGGTGATTGGTTCGGGACCCGGCGGACAACGCGCGGCGATTCAGGGAGCGAAGGCAGGGAAACGCGTAGCGATCGTCGAATCGCAATCGTCCGTCGGCGGAGTGTGCATCAACACGGGCACCATCCCGAGCAAGACCATGCGAGAAGCGGTGCTGCATCTGTCAGGGTTTTACGACAAGAGTTTCTACGGCGCGGCCTACAACCCTAAAGACAACGTATCGATGGCGGATTTGAATTTCCGCGTGCAGCATGTGGTGGAAAACGAAGTCGGAGTCACGCAGAACCAGCTGAAGCGCAACGGAGTGGACCTGATTCATGGAACGGGGCGGTTCACCGATCCGCATCACATTCGAGTGGAGAACAGCAACGGCTTCGGGGAGTTTGAAGCGCAATACGTGGTGCTGGCGACCGGAACGAAGCCGTCGGTGAATCCGAAGGTGCCGATCAACGGGCGCAACATCATCAACAGCGACCAGATACTGAGCATGCCGCAGATACCGCGGACGCTGATCGTAGTAGGCGGCGGAGTGATCGGAGTGGAGTACGCCTGCATGTTCGCGACGCTGGGCGTGCGCGTAATCATCGTGGAAAAACGGCCGCGGCTGCTGGAATTTGCGGATACGGAGATGGTCGAGGCGCTGACGTACCACATGCGCGACCAACGGGCCACGCTGCGGCTGAACGAAGAAGTGGAAAGCGTGGAAGAGCTACCGGAAGGAAAAGTGGCCGCGAATCTGGTGAGCAAGAAACGCATTAACGCGGACGCGCTGCTGTATGCAGTGGGGCGGCAAGGGAATGTGGAAGGACTGAACCTCGCCGCGGCGGGTCTGGAAGCCGATGAACGCGGGCGAATCAAAGTGGATGCGGATTACCGCACTTCGCAACCGCACATTTTTGCGGTGGGCGACGTCATCGGATTCCCGAGCCTGGCGTCGGTGTCCATGGAGCAGGGGCGCATTGCGGCGGCGCGGGCGTTTGGTGTGCAGGTGCAATCGGACCCGGCCGGCTATCCCTATGGGATCTATACCATTCCGCAAATCTCATTTATCGGGAAGACCGAAGAGCAACTGACGGATGCGGATGTGCCGTATGAAGTGGGCGTGGCGTATTACCGGGAGATCGCGCGCGGGCAAATCAGCGGGCACACCGACGGAAGGCTAAAAATACTTTTTCATCGCGAGACGCTGGAGTTGCTGGGCGTGCACATTTTTGGCGAAGACGCGGCGGAGCTGCTGCATATCGGGCAGGCAGTGTTCCTGCTGAAGGGCAAAGTCACCTACTTTATCAACACGGTTTTCAATTATCCGACGCTGGCGGAATGTTATAAGACGGCGGCGTTTAACGGGTTGAACCGCTTGAAGTAGCGGCGTTGCGCAAACTGCTAGAGCGCTCCCAACCAACGGATGGAATAGTGACCGGCCAGCGCATTGACTAGTTTTTCGTCGGCGGTGATGAGCTGGGCGTTCGATTTCGCAGCCAGAGCGACATACAAGCTGTCGTACAGGCTTCGACCGTGGCGAGCGGCAATGGCAAAGGCTTGCTCCAGGAGTTTGAGTGAGCTCAGCGATGGAATAGCGGCGGCTTCAAGACGCGCCAGAGAGAACTCTGCCTCTTGCAGGGAACAGCGGCGGGCGCGCACCGCTTTCCACAAGAGGTTTGCTACTTCCGCGAAGAAAAGGTCGGGCACTAACAGCGTGACGATTTCCTCCGTCCATTCTTGGAGAAGCTGCCTGGCTTGGGAGGCGAACGGTTCGTCGTGGGTAGGCAGGAACCACTTAACGGCGACGCTGGCGTCTAGGACGTAGAGGCTCAACGCTCACGATCCTCGCGAATCATTTGCTCCGCCGTAGGGAAAGTTCCTGTGGGGGCAGGGCTGGAGGCGCGCAGGTGCTCGACCCAGCGAAACAACTCCTTGCGCCGTCGGAGTTCTTTTCCCGTCGGGACGCTGGCTTCGAGCAAAGCGATAACCTCGGCAGCCAGAGAGCGGCGATTTTCTTTAGCGCGCTTGCGAAGGGCTTCGTAGATGTCCTTGGGCACGTTTTCGACGAAGAGTGTGGGCACGAAACCTCCTATGGAAAGCCTAGGCGCAGTCTAGGAACAGTCTAGGGATTTCATAGGAAAAGCATAGGCCTTTGGGAGAGTCGAGTCAAGCCTTACAAAGCAGTGAAGTCCAGTCGAGAAGAGTCTTCGATTGCCCGGTTGTGGGCCGGCAGGCTAGAATAAGAGGTTCAGGAGGCATGGTTTAGTGCTAACGATACGTTTGTCCAGAATTGGCAAGAAGAAGAAGCCGTTCTACCGCGTGGTGGTGATTGAGCGGACCCGCCCGCGCGACGGCCGCGTGAAAGAAAACGTGGGGACATATGATCCCCTGAAGAAGCCCGCGGAGATCAAGCTGGATGCCGAGCGCATCAAGCATTGGCTTGGAGTCGGGGCGCAGCCGAGCGACACGGTACGCAGCCTGATTCGTAAACAGAAGATCTCGTAGTTTGCTTCCCGCCGGAATTCCTGCGGGTCTCCCGGACTCCCTGCCGGGAAGGCGGCAGTTTCGGTTTCCCATGGCCGATGATCCCGCAAGTCTGCCCTTTGGAGGCGCTTGATGAAGGAGCTGGTTGAAGCCATCGCCAGAGCCCTGGTGGACCATCCCGATGACGTGCAGGTGAAAGCGGTGGACGGGCCGCAAGGCGCGGTTCTGGAATTGCGCGTGCACGCAGAGGATCTCGGCAAGGTCATCGGGCGGCAGGGACGCACGGCCAAAGCGATGCGCACGCTGCTTGCAGCGGCCGGCGTGAAACTGCGGAAGCGCTACGCCCTCGAGATTCGCGAAGATTGAGCGACGAGAAGCATCGCTGGGTCGCGGTTGCGCGTATTCTGCGGGCGCGCGGAAATAAGGGCGAAGTGGCAGCGCACTTGTTGACGGATTTTCCCGAGCGCTTGTCGCAGGTGCGGAACGTATATTTAGCCGCGGCTGCAGGAGGCGGCGAACCGCAAGCCTACGAAGTCTCTTCTTTCTGGATCAGCCAAAATCATAAAGGCCAGGCGGTGTTTCATTTCGCCGGTGTCAACTCGATTCATTCCGCGGAGCAATTGCGCGGTAGGGACGTGTTGTTGCCGATTGAAGAGCGGGTCAAGCTGCCGGCCGGGATGTATTTCGTCGCGGATCTGGTGGGCTGCACGGTTTTCGAGCACAGCGACGCGGCATCGGTTGTAGCTTCGTCGCCGTGCTCGGCAGCAATCGCACCGTCAGCGCTTGGCACAGTGGCGGAAGTCGAATTCGTTGGCCAGGCGCAAGCCGGCACTCCGCTGCTGCGCGTCGAGACTTCGCAGGGCGAGCTGCTGATTCCGCTGGCAGAAGACATTTGCTTTCGGATAGACACGGTGGCGAAGCGAATCGATGTGCGGCTGCCGGATGGTTTGCGCGAACTGAGCGAGCCGGAGTAGTTGGAAGCGCCTAAGAGCTGTACGCCATGACAACGCTTACCGCGTTGGTTAGACTTACCACGCATGCGATTCGATTTGGTCACCATATTTCCTGAGTTTTTCGCGGGACCGCTGGAGCACGGGATTGTGCGACGCGCGCACGAGACTGGAATCGTGTCCATTCGTATTCAGGATTTGCGCGAATTCACTAAGGATCGTCATCGCAGCGTGGACGACCGGCCTTTCGGCGGCGGCGAGGGCATGGTCCTCAAACCGGAGCCGCTCTTTGAAGCCGTGGAAGCGTTACTGGGCCACAGCGTGGGCGACGCCGCGAGCAAAGTGGCCCCGGACGCAAACACCGCGATTGTGCTGCTGTCGGCGGCGGGCAAGCGATTCTGCCAAGAGACGGCGAGGCGCTACGCGGCTCTCCAGCGCATTATTTTTCTTTGCGGGCGCTACGAGGGCGTCGATGAGCGGGTGGCCGAGCATCTGGCGACCGAGGAAATCTCGATCGGCGATTTTGTCTTGAGCGGAGGCGAATTGCCGGCGGCGCTCGTTGTGGATGCCGTCACGCGGCTGCTGCCGGGCGCACTGGGCAATGAGGCATCATCCCAGAACGAATCGTTCAGCTCGCCGGCGCGTGAATTTCCGGTAGCCCGAAGCAGGGCACCGGCGATCAGTCCTGAAGCGGCGAGCAGCGCCACGATGCTTCTGGATTTTCCTCATTACACACGTCCGGCCGACTACCGGGGCTGGGCGGTGCCCGAAGTATTGATCGGCGGGCATCACGCGCAGGTAGCCAGCTGGCGGCGGGAGCAGGCTCTGGCTAAGACCCGGCGCAACCGGCCGGATCTTCTAATGGAACGGTAGCGCATGCCGAGCCTCCTGAATCGCGGCAAATCGCTGGGAATAAATGCCTACCGCGCAGAGTCGTGCTAAAGACCAGGTTGTGCGATTGTCCGAGCCTCGGGAAACGGTATAATTAGAGTGCCGTGAAGCCAGCCCGGACCCTCCAGCGAAAGCGGAGCCGATCTGTGCCGTGAAAAGCCTGCGCCTGTTGTCCCACAATGAGCGGCATGAGATGTCCTTCGGTCTAGCGCGCTTCTGACCTGCAAGGATTGCACCAGCCGCCCGCGCGACGAGCGGCTCTTGTTTTGCGAACGTGATTCTGCGAGGACGCATGAGCGAACCGTTACATGGCAGCGGCACCGGGTTGGAGAAGCCCATCGCGGTGTACTACGAGCATCCGGATTGGTTCCGGCCACTGTTTCAGCAACTGGATGCGCGCGGCGCGAACTGGAAAAAAATCGACGCGCGGCAACATTCTTATGATGTAGCTTCGCGCGAACGCGAATATTCGCTGCTCTTCAATCGCATGAGCCCTTCGGCGTGGCAGCGCGGACTCGGCCAGGCGATTTTCTACACGCTCAACTATCTCGCGCACCTGGAACAGACCGGCGTGCGCGTGGTAAATGGTTCGCGCGCGTTCACTCACGAAACTTCCAAGGCGCTGCAGCTGCAAGTGATGGAAAGCCTGGGCTTGCCGTATCCGAAGGCGCGCGTGATCAACCACGTTTCGCAGGCGCTGGAAGCCGCTGAGGCCATCGGGTATCCCGTGGTGATCAAGCCGAATATCGGCGGAAGCGGCGCGGGAGTCGAGAAGTTTAGTTCGGAAGAGGAATTGCGCCGCGCCGTCGAACAGAAGCGTCTTTACTTCGGCATTGATTCTGTCGCGCTGATTCAAGAGGCCTTCACGCCGCGAGATAACATTATTACGCGGGTGGAAGTGGTCGGCGGGCAATATCTCTACGCGATTCAGATTCATCTCACCGGCAACGACGGCTACAACCTCTGCCCCGGCGATATTTGCCAAAGCACTACCGGCGAAGAACTGACGCGCACCGCTTGCCCGGTCGACGCGCCTAAGAGCGGGCTGACGGTGGAAAGTTACGAGCCGCCGCGCCGTGTGATCGAAGATGTCGAGCGCATCATGGAAGTAGCGGGCATCGAAGTGGGCGGAATCGAATACGTGTTCGACGAGCGCACCGGCCGGCAGCTCTACTACGATGTGAACGCGCTTTCCAATTTTGTTGCCGACCCAGACCGGGTGATCGGCTTCAATCCCTATGCGCGACTGGCCGATTTTCTGATCGCGGAGGCCCGCAAACACGAAGCGCATGGCGCCAAGCAACTGGCTGCGGATGGAGTGCGCTCATGAGATACGGCTACTGGCTACCGGTATTTGGCGGATGGCTGCGCAACGTGGCGAACGAAAACATGGAACCGACCTGGCCCTACGTGAAGCGCCTGGCGCAGCGCAGCGAGCAAATCGGTTTCGATCTTACGCTGCTTGCGGAACTGAACTTGAACGACATCAAGGGACCGGAAGCGCCGTCTCTCGACGCCTGGTCCACGGCCGCGGCGCTGGCTGCGGTGACCGAGCGGCTCGAGCTGATGGTCGCGGTGCGGCCGACATTTCACAATCCCGCGCTGCTCGCGAAAGCTGCGGCGAACATCGATCACATCAGCCGGGGACGCGTGTCGCTCAACGTGGTGTCGTCCTGGTGGGCCGATGAAGCACGGAAATATGGCGTGCATTTCGAGCAGCATGACGACCGCTACGCGCGAACCAGCGAGTGGCTCGACGTCCTCAACGGCGTCTGGTCGCAGGATCATTTCTCCTTCTCCGGCAAATACTATCGCGTCGAAGACAACGTGCTTCAGCCCAAGCCGGTGTCCAAGCCGCGGCCAACGCTGTATGCCGGCGGAGAATCGCCCGCCGCGAAAGAGCTGATCGCGGAGAAGTGCGACGCGTACCTGATGCATGGCGATGCACCGGAGCGCGTCGGCGAGAAAATTGCCGACTTGCGGGAGCGCCGGGAGCGCCGCGGTCTGCAGCCGATGAAGTTCGGCGTGGCTGGCTACGCCATCGTGCGCGAGACGGAACGCGAGGCGCAGGAGGAGCTGCGCCGTATCACGGACGTTCAGCAATCGGCTGCCGGCTATGCGAACTATCAGCAATGGCTGGCCGGAACGCAGCTCGAGCAGCGCGTTTCGCTCGAAGATTACTCCGTGTCGAACCGCGGTTTGCGCTCAGGTCTTGTAGGCACGCCGGAACAAGTGGCCGAGCGCGTGGCCGGGTTCGAGACGGCGGGCGCGGACCTGCTCTTGCTGCAGTTCAGCCCGCAACTGGAAGAGATGGAGCGCTTCTCCCAAAGCGTCATCCGGCCCGGTTCGGCCCTTTCCGCCCGAAGTTGAACCGGCACCGGCGTTGCAATTCCTGGCTAGGCAAATTGTGACAATTGTCTATAATTGCAG
>Ga0210384_10007090_pt1 | contig 11850 bp, 7 predicted proteins | sample IncBWH2MmetaG_FD_160574 | JGI IMG/M metagenome (GOLD analysis project Ga0210384, IMG submission 160574) | Forest soil microbial communities from Barre Woods Harvard Forest LTER site, Petersham, Massachusetts, United States - Inc-BW-H-2-M | ecosystem: Environmental > Terrestrial > Soil >...
CGCGGCGTCACGCGCCATCTCGCGCCGCGCGACCTGCAGGTCGGCCTTCGCGAGCTCGCCCATGCGCGCCTCGATCACCGCCAGGTCATCGGTGGTGAACGGGCGCGAAAAGGCGAAGTCGTAGAAGAACCCATCCTCGATGACCGGGCCGATCGTGACCTGTGCCTCTGGAAACAGCTGCTTGACCGCCTGCGCGAGCAGGTGCGCGGTGGAGTGGCGGATGATCTCAAGCCCTTCCGGGTCCCGATCGGTGACGATCGCGACGGCGGCGTCCTGCTCGATGCGCGCGCTGGTGTCCACGAGCCGGCCGTTGATCTTGCCGGCGAGCGCCGCGCGCGCCAGCCCGGGGCCGATGCTCGCGGCAAGCTCGGCCACGCTTAAGGGCTGGTCAAATTGGCGCTGGGCCCCATCGGGCAGCGTGACTGTGGGCACGGGCTCTCCGGAAGGAAAATGGTAGGCGCGACTGGGATCGAACCAGCGACCACCACCATGTCAAGGTGATGCTCTACCACTGAGCTACGCGCCTGTCGCAGGGGCCGGAACGATACCGGAGGCTTTCGTCTCTGGCAAGCTAAAGCGCGGATTTGTCTCGGTTTTTCAGCGCTTGCGCGCAGACTTTGCCGGCACCACTCCGGGCCCCGGCATGGGAAGCGGCGCGTCACCCAGCTCGAGTTCGAGGCGGCGCAGCCCATCGATCTGATCGCGCACGCTCGCGGCCTGCTCGAATTCGAGATTGCGCGCGTAGCCATACATCACTTCTTCCAGCCGGCGGATCTCGCGTTCCGCCTCGGCGAGATTGCGCGGCACGGCGATGGCCACCACGCGGCTTCCGCCCTTGCCGCGACCGCTCTGCGCCGGCGCGGCGCGCGCGCCTTCCATGATGTCGGTGACGGACTTGATGATGCTGCGCGGAACGATGCCGTGCTCCTCGTTGTAGGCCGCCTGCGTCTGGCGCCGCCGTTCCGTCTCGTCCATCGCGCGCCGCATCGAGTCCGTCACCCGCTCGGCATAGAGGATGACGCGGCCCTCGAGATTGCGCGCCGCCCGGCCCATGGTCTGGATCAGCGAGCCCGTCGAGCGCAGGAACCCCTCCTTGTCGGCATCGAGGATGGCCACCAGCGCGACCTCGGGCATGTCGAGGCCCTCGCGCAGCAGGTTGATGCCCACCAGCACGTCGAACTTTCCGAGCCGCAGATCCCGGATGATCTCCACGCGCTCCACGGTCTCGATGTCGGCGTGCAGGTAGCGCACGCGCACCTTGTGCTCGGCGAGATACTCCGTCAGGTCTTCGGCCATGCGCTTCGTCAGCGTCGTGATCAGCACCCGCTCATTCGAGGCGACGCAGCGGCCGATCTCGCCCAGCACATCGTCGATCTGGCTGCTCGCCGGGCGCACCTCGACGCGCGGATCGAGGAGCCCGGTGGGACGCACCAGCTGCTCGACCACCTGCCCGCTGCGGCTGTACTCATAGGGTCCGGGCGTGGCCGACACGAAGATGATCTGCGGAGCGAGCCGCTCCCATTCCTCGAACTTCAGTGGCCGGTTGTCCAGCGCGGAAGGCAGGCGGAAGCCGTACTCGACCAGGGTTTCCTTGCGCGAGCGATCGCCGCGATACATCGCCCCGAGCTGCGGGACGGACTGGTGGCTCTCATCCACGATCAGCAGGGCGTTGGGCGGCAGGTAGTCGAACAGGCAGGGCGGCGGCTCACCGGGCTCGCGCCCCGACAGATAGCGCGAGTAGTTCTCGATGCCCGGGCAGTAGCCGACCTCACGGATCATCTCGAGATCAAACTGCGTGCGCTGCTCCAGGCGCTGCGCCTCCACCAGCTTGCTTCCGGCAAGCAGCACGCCCGTACGTTCGCGCATTTCCTGCCGGATCAGATCGAGCGCGTTGACCAGCCGGTCGCGCGGCGTGACGTAGTGCGTGCCCGGATAGACGGTATAGCGCGGGACGCGTGCCAGGACCTTTCCAAGGAGCGGATCGAGCAGCGCGAGATTCTCGATCGTGTCATCGAGCAGCTCGACACGCACGGCGTCGCGCGCCGATTCGGCGGGGAAGATGTCGATGATGTCGCCGCGCACGCGGAAGGTCCCAGGCTGGAGTTCCAGGTCATTGCGCGTGTACTGCATCTCGGCGAGGCGCCGCAGGAGCCGCCGCTGGTCGATGCGCTCGCCGCGCACCAGGTGCAGCACCATCGCCAGATAGGCCTGCGGGTCGCCCAGGCCGTAGATGCACGACACGGTGGCGACGATGATCGCGTCGCTCCGCTCCAGCAGCGCCTTGGTGGCCGAGAGCCGCATCTGCTCGATGTGCTCGTTGGTCGAAGCGTCCTTCGCGATATACGTGTCGCTCGAGGGCACGTAGGCCTCGGGCTGGTAGTAGTCGTAGTACGAAACGAAATACTCCACCGCGTTGTGTGGAAAGAGTTCGCGAAACTCACCGTACAGCTGCGCCGCCAAAGTCTTGTTGTGCGCCAGGACCAGCGTGGGCCGCTGCACGTTGGCAATGACGTGGCCGGCGGAAAATGTCTTGCCGCTTCCTGTCACGCCCAGCAACGTCTGATGAGAAAGACCGGCTTCCAGCCCTTCGGTCAGGCGCGCGATGGCCTGCGGCTGGTCGCCTGCCGGCTGGTAGTCGGATACGAGTTCGAAGGGTCGAGTTTCCACGGGTGCTCAGCTAATATAGCGGGGTTCCCCGCCCTCTTCCCCTTTGAGAGGAAACTCGTGACCGTAGCTGTTTCCCGCCGCGCCCAGCGCGTCAAGCCCTCCTCGACCCTGGCCGTGACCGCGTTGGTGGCGCGATTGAAGGCCGAGGGGCGGGATGTCATCGGTTTGGGCGCCGGCGAGCCGGACTTCGACACGCCGGCGCACATCAGGGCGGCCGGCGTGCAGGCGATCAATGGGGGGTTCACACGCTACACGAACGTCGATGGCATTGCGGAACTCAAGGACGCCATCGTCGCCAAGTTCCAGCGCGACAACGGCATCCCCTACCAGCGCGATCAGATCCTCGTGTCCTCCGGCGCCAAGCAGTGTGTTTTCAATCTGTGCATGGCGCTGCTCGACCCGGGCGATGAAGTCATCGTTCCGGCGCCCTACTGGGTGTCCTATCCGGACATGGCACTGCTCGCCGACGGCCGACCGGTGACGCCCTATGCCGGGCCCGAGCAGGGCTACAAGATCTCCGCGGCGCAGCTGGCGGCGGCCATCACGCCGCGAACCCGGCTGCTGCTGATCAACAGTCCCAACAATCCGACCGGCGCCGCCTACACGGCCGCCGAGTGGCGTGCCCTGGGCGAGGTGCTGCTGCTGCATCCGCGCATCGTCATCGGAACCGATGACATGTACGAGAAGATTTTCTGGGGGAGCGAACCCTTCGCGAGCCTGCTGAGCGTCGTGCCTGGCCTCTACGATCGCACGGTCACGATCAACGGCTGCTCGAAGGCCTATGCCATGACCGGCTGGCGCCTGGGGTACTGCGGCGGGCCACGCGAGCTGATCGCCGCGATGTCCATGATCCAGGGACAGTCGACGTCCAACGCCTCCAGCATCAGCCAGAAGGCCGCGGTCACGGCGCTGAATGGCGACCAGGGCTGCGTGGCGGACATGAACCGGGCCTTCAAGGAGCGTCATGACTACATCGTCGCGGCACTCAACACGCTGCCCGGGGTGTCCTGCCGGCCGGCGAGCGGCGCCTTCTACGCCTTCGCCGACGTGCGCCAGGCTATCGCGAACCTCAAACTCAAGGACGACGAGGCCTTCGCCGAGTTTCTGGTCAACAAGGTCGGCGTGGCGGTCGTTCCCGGTGCGGGATTCGGTGCGCCGGGCCATGTGCGCCTGTCCTTCGCCTGCAGCCGCGAGACGCTGGAGAAGGCCGTCGAGCGCATGCGTAAAGCGCTGAGCGCCTGAGCGCATTTCGCGGCCCCTTTCCTTGACGGTTCAGATCCCTTCCCCGAGAATTCACGCCCGCTCGGGGCCGCCCACCCTGCGGCAGCAGTGATTAGATTCCGGTTCCCCGGTAGCTCAGTTGGTAGAGCAGCGGACTGTTAATCCGCTTGTCGTTGGTTCGAGTCCAACCCGGGGAGCCATTCTCCTTATCTATCAAACATATAGTTCCCATACTTGAGGACTTGAGTGATGTTGTCTTGGGGTGCAATTCAGGCGCGCCCAGCGTTGATTCACAAGCACTGAACTGAGCTGCCGCTATCCAAGTGATGCCGTAACCCCTCAATGCGCACCAAGATGCATCCGTGGTTGCGTGGGCAGGTGCGGGTCAGATCAGGGTAATCCGGGCGCTGTGGCCATGAGCACGGGACAGCTTTGCATCGCAGGTCAGGAGCGGCGCGTCCAAGGCCTCGGCCAGTGCGACGTAGATCGCATCATAGGCGGTGAGACCCTCGCGCAGCTCCCATGCGCGACTCATCAATGAGTAATGCTCGTGTCGCTCCAGGGCGAGCAGGCCGAAATCGGCCAAGGCCTCTTCCGCCCGGCTCGCCGTCAGATTCTTGCCGAGTGTGAGCCGCCGCAGCGTTTGGGCGACCTCAACGTCTATGAGATGAGGCGCGTGCAACCGCTCCTCAGTGGCGAGCGCCAGGTCGCCGACTGCCACACCCTTGGGAGTCTGCAACAACAGTTCCAGAGCGGCGGAGGCATCAATGACAATCAACGGCTAGCGCGCTCTGCTCGCAGCGCTTCGCTTGGCGAATCCTTGCCCGCGTAGGGAAGCCGCTGACGCAGCCGCTCGCGCATTTCCTCTGGCGTGGGCCGCTCGGCGATCTTGCGTACTTCACGAATCAGGTAGTCGGACAACGGCAATCCGGACAGGGCTGCTCGCGCCTTCAGCTGTCGGTGCAGGCTGTCCGGGACATGGCGGAGTTGGATCATTTTTGACATGTGTGAATGATAATTGCATGTGGTAAACATGTCAATGATCACGTGTACCGCGGGGAGCCCGATTCCCTGGACGGTATGGCTGGTTTTCTACACTCTGGTCTTCGCCGACTCCCTAACGGAGTCGAGCTACCGCAGCAAATACCCGAGTCCTGCCAACTCGCGGTGACCGTGATCAGCGCTCGGCGCTACATGGGCACGCTCACTCTCACCACCGCGCTGCGTCCCGGAAGCCTGTAATACCCCGCAGTCGCCGTGACAGTCACCGTCTCCTGCAATTCGCTCTGCGAGACTGGGTCACGTCGATCAGTCAGGTTGTAGCCGCTGATGCCAATCGTGCACTTGCCGGCCCGGTACGCGAGCGTCGCGTCCACTGACGTATAGCCGCCAGCGGATAGGGAATTGGGCGAATTGAGCCATCGGTCGCCGATGTAATCCACCACCACAGTCGCGGCGATGCCACGGTGCCCGGCATATAGCAGGCCGACGCCTCCAAGCAGTCGAGGTGACATCTCGACCTGGTTACCCGAGGAATCTGCGCCGTTGCCGGCGATAAAGGAGACGTACCGGGCATCGTGCTTCGCGACATGCGCGGCGACTTGCAGTTCCGTTGACACGCGGTAGCGCGACTCGAGTTCGAATCCCTGGAAGCGCGTTGCGGCGCCGTTCGCGCGGTGATAGGTGCCACTCGCATCTGCGGCATAGGTCAAACCGTTGCGGAAGTTCATGCGGAACAAGCTGGTGTCAAGATCGAGCGCGCCTTCGAGCAGCCGGAGCTTTGCGCCCAGCTCGTAGCTGTCGGCCGTTTCGGGCTGCAGTACCTGCACTTCCGCTTCGGGCCCGAAGTCGGTCGCCAGCGGCTTGAAACTGTTGCGGTAGTCGCCGTAGGCGATAACGGCATTCTCTGCGGAGTGCCAGGCCCGCCAGCTGGCGCCGAGCACGCCGCTCGGCCGCGTATCGTCGCGTCCGTCACGACCGTCGAAGGCGATAACGGGCACGGGTCCCGTATTGTTGATTGCCAGGCCGTCGGCGGTCTCGTGCGTGCGGTTGACTCGCAAGCCGCCAAGCACGTCCAGTGAAGTTGAGGGTCGGTAATCGAACTGGGCGTAGAGTCCGGAGAAGTCCCGCGTATCGCTGGACTGGACGATTTCGTCGGCGTGGTGGGCACCGGCGCAGGGAAGCTCCTGCCCACTTAGGGCGATGCAGTACCCAAAGTTTGTCGCATGCTGAATACCCCGCCCATGCAGATCATCCACTCCATAGGTGAGGTTCAGGCGCGGCGAGAAGTCCCGGGTGACGTGTGCATCGAAGTACAGATCCGTGATGTCGCGTGCCTGCGAGTAGCCATCGGCCTGCAGGCCATCGCCCACGCCGGCGTCGGGCGGATCGAGGAAGGCATTGCCACGCAAAAACCCCCGCAGCGAGTCATCGTTCGTCCGTGTCACAGCCAGGTTTGCGGCCCACTGGCCGAAAGCGCTCGCGCCGTTGAGTCCGATCGACAAGTGGTAGCGGGATTGATCGAGGCTGGCTCCGCGCGGGTTGTAGTTTGCATCCATCGGCAGCTCCGAATGGACCAATGCGCCATCGCGCAACAGGAGATTTCCCGGTGGATCCTGCGAAATAATGGACAGGTCACCATCCAAGTGGAACCGCGCGCTGCCGACATCGGCCGCCAGCCGGTAGAGAGCGTGATAGCGCCGGAACTCGGTGCGATCCTCTCCAAAGCGACGCTGCTCGAGGTTTACGGTAAACGATTGCTGTAACCGGCCGGCACTGCGAGAGCTTGTGGTCGCAGAAGCTCCAGCTGTGCCATTGGATCCGGCCGACAGAGTGGCCAAATTTGGCGCCTCACCGGCCGGGTAGTGGATCACGTGGATGACCCCAGAGAAGGAGGTTGCCCCATACATGACCGGAGCTGGGCCTCGCAGAATTTCGATGCGCTCCACCCCCGTCAGATCGACGGACGGGGTCGCGGGGTTAAACGCACCGCCCCACGGCACGCCATCGACGACGAGCAGGAAGGCATCGGCCTCGCGCAGCCCCCAGAGCGCCGGTACCGCACCTGCCGGCCCACTGTCACCTCCGGGCGTGCCCTCGACGCCGGCGACAAGGGCGAGTGCTGTTCGAAGATCGATCGCGCCGCCGGCGCGCAACTCCTCCCCGGTTACAATCGTCATCGCGGCCGGAACCCGATCGACAGGCTCCGGCTCGCGAGTCGCTGTGATTTCAACCTGATCACTCGGGGTTGGCAGTTCGGTTGCCGATTCGGCCGCTCCGATGACAGGGAAGGATGGCGCCAGCGCCCACGCCAGCCAGCGAATCCTCTTCAATCCCCCGCTAGCCAAGGGCACGAATTCCGATGCGGGCTTCTGAGCATTGAAGTGATGGAACGGCGTATTTAGGATTCATTTATGCCGAATTTGCAGGGCGTTGAAGCCCGCCACGTTGACTCGCGGAGGAGAATAGAGCGCGGGTGGAAGCCATGCAACGGTCGCTGCAATCGCCGCTGGCGAGTGCAGCAGCAAGTCCTGCCAATGGTTATCGGCACGCTCGCCATGGCAGCGCCTGGTGTACGCGGGGCGATGATCGGGGCGTTCGCATGGTTTATACTCTGCACTGATCTCTTCAATAGCCCAATCTCATTCCTGGGAGCAACGCATGCAACGAGTTATCGCGGCACTGCTGGTCGCTTTGCCGTTCATCTCCGCCTCGCCGTTCGCCTACTCCGTGACCGCCGAAGAGCTGGCCGCAAAGAACGTCGATGCGAAGGGTGGCCTGGACAAGCTGCGTGCCGTTGAGTCACTGCGCCTGTCCGGCCAGTTGCTGGTCAATGGGGGCACCGTCCGGCTCACATTTGTCGAGTTGATCAAGCGTCCGCAACACGTACGCTATGAGGCGACGCTGCAGGGACTCACCCAGGTGCAGGCCTATGATGGCACCCAGGCCTGGCAGATTGATCCATTCCAGGGCCGCAAGGACCCGGAGAAACTGTCAGCCGATGACGCCAAAGGGCTGGCTGAAGACGCCGCGGACTTCATGGGCCCGCTGGTCGACTACGCGGCCAAGGGCTATGCGCTCGAGTACCTCGGAACCGAAGATATCGACGGCACCCAAGCCCACAAGCTGCGGGTGACGCGAAGCAATGGCGACATTACCTACGTCTACCTCGATCCGGACTATTTTCTGGAGATACGCACCATCAATCGCCGGATTGAGCACGGCGTACCCAGGGAAACCGTTACCGATTATGGCGATTACGAACGCGTAGCCGGGGCTTACTTCGCCTTTGCGCAGGAGTCGGGACTCAAGGGTTCATCGGATCGGCAGAAGGTACAGATCGAAAAGGCCGAGGCAAACACTGACCTGGCTGGCGCTGTATTTAGCTTTCCGAGCGCCTCCGCTGCCGGGTCCGCCAAGTAAGCGTCTGCCGGTAACACTTTAGGGGAGAGGGCTGATGCGTGGACAATGGGTACTCTTTACCGGCGCGTTGTCGTGCCTGCTTGCCGCGGTCGCCAGCGCGCAGACTCCGGTCACGGCCATCGACTCGGGCACAATTTCCGGCCTGGGCGCGCGAAATATCGGTTCAGCCGCGATGAGTGGACGCATTGCCGCCTTGGCTGGCAGTACGGACGCGAGCGGCAAGATCACCTTGTTCGTCGGCGCTGCCAGCGGCGGAGTGTGGAAATCGACCGACGGTGCCACGACCTTCAAGCCAGTGTTTGATGAGCAGGCGGTCCAGTCAATTGGAGCCATCGCCATCGATCCATCGAATGCCGCGAATGTGTGGGTAGGCACGGGCGAGGCGTGGACGCGCAACAGCGTCTCGATCGGCAACGGCATCTATAAGTCCAACGACGCCGGCGAAACCTGGTCCCACGTGGGGCTCGAGAATTCAGAGCGCATTTCGAAGATCATCGTCGATCCGCGTGCCGCCGCCACGGTATACGCCTGCGTGCCGGGAAGCCTGTGGAGCGATTCTGCCGACCGGGGTCTGTACAAGACGACGGACGGGGGTGGCAGCTGGCAGCTGGTCTTGAAGGGATCGAATCTGTCGACGGGTTGTGGCAGCGTCGCCATGGAACCTGGCCATCCGGATGTGTTGCTGGCGAGCCTATGGGACTTTCGGCGCAAGGGCTGGACCTTTCGCTCGGGCGGCGCCGGACCGGATGCGCCCTCCGGGAGTGGTTTGTTCCGCAGTGTCGACGGCGGCAGGAACTGGGTGGAGTTGACGCCCGCCGCTAACAGGGGATTGCCAGCGAAGCCCTATGGCCGAATTGCCGTCACCTACGCACCCAGCGATGCCAAGACGGTCTATGCCTTTGTCGAGTCCACTGATTCAGGCCTGTGCGTTTCGCACGATGGCGGTGCCACCTGGGAGCGCGGCGACAAGAGCCAGTGGATGGTGTGGCGGCCGTTCTACTTTGCCAATCTGATCGTCGATCCGCAGAACGCCGCCCGGGTCTACAAGACAGACGGCAGTCTCATTCTGAGCGAGGATGGCGGCAAGAGTTTCAGCGCAGTCGGCGGCTTCGTGGGCATGCATGGCGATGTGCATGACGTGTTTGTCGATCCACGCAATCCGAGTCATGTCTTCGCAGGTGACGACGGCGGCCTGTGGATTTCCTACGACGGCGCCAACAAGTGGTGGAAGACCGATAATCTGCCGATCTCGCAGTTCTATCACGTCAGTTTGGATGGCGCGAGTCCTTACCGGGTCTATGGCGGGCTGCAGGACAACAGCTCCTGGGTGGGTGATTCGGCCTATCCAAGCGGGATTACCAGCTCGCGCTGGGAGAACATGTACGGTGGCGATGGATTCTGGATGTTCGCGGATCCGTCCGATGAGAACTACGTTTATGCCGAGGCCCAGGGCGGCACGATTGGCCGGGTCAACAGACACACGCACGAAACGCGCGACATTCAGCCGAAGCTCGGAACCGAGGATCTCAAGCGCTACACGAAGCTGCGCTTTAACTGGAATACCCCCATCGCGCTCTCGCCGCGTGAACCCGGGACGATTTACATCGGTGCGCAGTTTCTGTTTCGTTCCCGGGACCATGGACAAACGTGGGAGCGCATCTCGCCCGATCTGACCACTAACGACCCACAGAAGCAGCTGCAGGAGCAATCCGGTGGAGTGACCGTGGACAACTCTGTCGCCGAGATGCACACCACGATCTATTCAATCAGCGAGTCCCCGCTCCAGGCCGGGCTCATTTGGGTGGGTACCGACGACGGCAATCTGCAGCTCACGCGCGATGGCGGGGGCCAGTGGGACAATCTGATCGCCCGCGTCCCGAATCTACCGAAGAACACCTGGGTGAACTGGGTACAGGCGAGCCGCTTTGCCGCTGGAACCGCCTATGTGGCCTTCGACCGCCACACCTTTGGCGACATGTCCCCGTACCTATACGTGACCAAAGACTTCGGCAGGACCTGGAATGCTCTGATCGGGCCAGCCGAAGCCAAGGGTGTGCGCGGCTACGTGCATGTCATCAAGGAAGATATCGTCGATCCGCAACTGCTTTTCCTCGGCACCGAATTCGGCCTTTGGGTATCGGTGGATGGCGGTGAGCACTGGGCGCAGTTCAAGGGCGGGCAACTGCCGGCTGTGGCGGTGCGCGATCTGGAGATCCAGCCGCGGGACGGCGACCTGGTGCTGGCCACGCACGGGCGCGGTATCTGGATCGTCGATGACATCACGCCGCTCCGCCACCTGAGCCCGGAACTGCTCGCGCAGGACGCGGCTTTTGTTGCGGCCCGGCCCGCGCAACAGCGCATCGAAGCCAATGGTGGCTGGCCCAACGGCGCGGCCGCGTTTGTGGGCGACAATCCTACCGGCGGCGCGGTGATCACTTACTACCAGCGCACGCGCCACCTTTTCGGCAAGCTAAAGATTGAAGTGCTGGACGCCAAGGGCGCCGTGGTCGACGTGTTGCCGGCCAGCACCCGCCGCGGACTCAATCGCGTGGCCTGGTCCATGCACCTACGCGCCCCACATGTTCCTCCCGCGGCGCAGCTGGCACAGGCTGGCGCACAGGGCCCGCGGGTGCCACCCGGAACTTATACCGTCCGCATGGAGAAGAACGGGCAGATTTACCGTACGTCGCTCGCCGTGGGCATTGATTCACGCGTGACCTGGAGCGCGGCAGACCGCGCGGCGCAGTATGGTGCCGCGATGAAAGTGGCCGCCCTGTTCAACGATGAATCGGCACTGTTCGGGCAAATTGCGGGCCTGCGCGAGCAGGTGGCCGCAGCCACGAAGAGCCGGCCGGCGGGCGACAGGGCTCTGGGGCCATTGGGCCAATTTGATTCCAAGCTTGATGCTCTGCGCAAGCAGATCGTGGCCACCAAGGAAGGCGGCGCCATCACGGGCGAGGAGCGTTTGCGTGAGCACACCGATCAGCTCTACGGCGCGATTACTTCCTGGGACGGACCACCCGCGCAGTATCAACTGAACAATACCGATGCGCTGCGCGCCCAGCTCGGAGAATTGACGGGCAAGTTCTCCCAGTTGACCGATGCGGAGCTTCCGAGGCTCAACGGGTTGCTGAAAAGCGAGGGCGTGAGCACGCTAACGGTACCGGACCCGGCGACCTTTGACGACGAAGTGGGCGGTGCCGGCGGACCTGGGGTCGCTGCGGCGAGCAGTGATCCGGATGCGAGGGCGGGCAGCGCGCTACCCAGCGGTTTGCGATTGTGGAATTGATCAGTGTGTCCGGGCGCGCCGACGCCACGCGGGTGGGCGGCTGATGGGGACGGGCCGGGGCGCGTCCCTCAGGAAAAGAACTTGCCGACAGTCAACAACGTGCGGTAGACGCCCCAGATCAATGGCAGCCCGACCGCTGCCCAGCCCAGCGCAACGGTGACCGGGCCGCTGCGATCCAGCGTCGGCCTGGCATTGTCGGCCTCGGTCGCCATCGTACGCTCGTGCGCGAGTCGCCGTTCCTCAGCGAGCTC
>Ga0210384_10007092_pt1 | contig 11848 bp, 9 predicted proteins | sample IncBWH2MmetaG_FD_160574 | JGI IMG/M metagenome (GOLD analysis project Ga0210384, IMG submission 160574) | Forest soil microbial communities from Barre Woods Harvard Forest LTER site, Petersham, Massachusetts, United States - Inc-BW-H-2-M | ecosystem: Environmental > Terrestrial > Soil >...
GCGTATCTGCTGAAGGGGCCCTGGATCGATATCGCGCCCGGCATGCTGTCCTTTGCAAGGCAGCCCGTCGGAACACTCAGCCCGGCTCAATCGGTCACGCTTACCAACTCAGACACCTCGCCCCTTACGCTCGGAAACGCATCGGTCACGGGCGACTTCGCGCAGAGCAGCAGTTGCGGCCCGACGTTGACCGCGGGCAATCGCTGCACTGTTTCGGTCACATTCAGCCCGATGGCCGCTGGCAACCCCACGGGCACCCTCACCGTGGTCTCCGACGGCGCTCCCTCCACCATCGCGCTTACGGGAATTGCGCCCATCGGCCTCAGCCTCTCGGCCAGCGCTTCCTCGGTAACGACGGGGACGTCTGTCACTCTGAGCTGGAGCGTTTCGGCTGGCGCCTCATGCGCAGCAACCGGCGGCACGGCCGTCGACGGATGGACCGGCAATCTTTCTGGCAGCGGGTCACGTTCAGTGAGGGAGGTGGCGGCGGGTGACTACGTGTACGGACTCAACTGCACCGCCGGCGAGCAGACCGCGCAGGCGCAGGCTCCCGTGATCGTGAACGAGCCCCCTGCGACGGCTCCAGTTGCCAACTCCGGTGGCGGCGCTCTCGATCTGCAAACCCTGCTCGCGCTGCTTGGGCTCGGCGCGATGCGCGCCTTGCGCTGGTGGCGCTCGCGTGCAGTCTTATGGTGACCAACGTACAGAATTCCCAAAGTCCGCTAAAGTACGGCGGGGCCGGAGCGAATCCGGGGGAGCACGTGGACCTACAGCGCGCATGAGCGGGGTACATCGCGGCAACAATTGCGGCTGCCGCCATCGCGCCGCGCTGCTTCCGGTCGACGTGCGGAAGCCGTGAGCGGTCCTGGTGCCGCGGCGGCCACGCCCGATGACGATCCGCGTACCCGCTCGCCGCTGCGCTGGCTGATGCTGGCCCTTGCGGCACTCGGCATCTTCAGCAGTTACTACGAATCGGACGCGATCGGACCGATCGCCGACCTGCTGCTGCGGCAGCGGCATCTGACGCAATTCCAGATCGGCGACCTGACGGCGGTGATCAGCCTGCCGAACATCGTGCTCGCGGTCTTCAACGGACTGCTGATCGACCGCTACGGCCCAGCGCGCGTCAGTCTGTGGGCGGCAGTCATCGGGTTCGCCGGGGCGGTGCTGACGGCGGTCGGCACGCCCTACGCCCTGATGTGGACAGGGCGGCTGATATTCGGCGTCAGTGAGGGCGCGATCTTCATTGCCTTGCTTGCCGGGGTGGCGCGCTGGTTCCCGCGTAGCGGCGTCGCGCTCGCCACGGCGATCTTTCTCAGTCTCGCCCGCGTCGGCTCCTACACGCTCGACAAGTCCGCGACCTGGGCGCGTGAGCTGTACGATGCCGGCTGGCAACCGCCGCTATGGCTCGGCGCCGGCATCACCGGCATCGGCCTCGCGGCCGTGCTGCTCTTTCGAATACTCGATGCCCGCTGGCCCCCGCCTCCGTATGCGCGAAGCGCGGGCGAGCGGATGACCTGGAAGAACATCTGGGGCTTCGACCGCTCGTACTGGTACATCCTCGGCCTGCACTGCCTGTACGCCGCCGTGTTCTTTCCCTTCCGCCAGACTTATGCCATCGAGTACCTCCAGCACGTGAAGGGCCTGTCGCTGCAGGAGGCAAGCAACGTCAACTCCGGGGTGTTCGCGGCAGCGGTGTTCGCCACACCGATGTTCGGGCTGCTCGCCGATCGCATCGGGCATCGTGCGTTGTTGCTCACCGTCGGCACGCTGCTGCTGCCGATCACCCTCATGGTTTTGAGCCTCACCGATCTCAGTCCCTGGTTCTCCACGGTCCTGATGGGGGTGAGCTTCTCGATGGTGCCGGCCATCATCTGGCCGGCGACCACTCTCATCGTCGAGCCGCGCCGGCTCGGCACCGCCCTTGGTGTCATCACCTTGCTGCAGAACGTGGCGCTCTGGGGCTCGAATCGCACCGCCGGCTGGCTCGCCACCCAGGCTGGCGCAGGTCCTGACAACCCCTCCGGCTACGATACGATGATCTGGTTCTTCGGGGTGGTCAGCCTCGCCGCACTCAGCTCGGTCGTACTGCTGTGGCAGCGCGAGAGTGGCCCGCACGGCCACGGCCTGGAGAATGCCCGTGCCGCCGCGAGCCAGGACTGCCATCCATGAAGATCAGCAAGCTGGAAACCTTCACCGACCGCTACGTCTGTTTCGTGCGCGTCACCAGCGACAGTGGGGCGATAGGTTGGGGCCAGACCTCGACCTACAACGCGGACATCACGGCGCTGATCTTTCACCGCCAGGTCGCTCCATGGGCTCTCGGGGAGAGCGCCCTGGCGATCGATCCACTCATCGAGCGCATCGAGGAACACGAGCACAAGTTCCCCGGCAGTTATCGCTGCCGCGCACTCGCGGGGCTCGACACGGCACTGTGGGATCTGCGCGGCAGGCTCGAGGGCAAGCCGGTGGTCGAACTGCTCGGCGGCGCCCCGCGACAGCTGCGCGCCTACGCCTCCTCCATGCGCCGCGACATCACTCCGGCGCAGGAGGCGGCACGCTTCGTGCGGCTGCGCGATGAACAGGGCTTCGAGGCCTTCAAGTGGCGCGTGGGCGCTGAGTGTGGGCACGACCTCGATGAGTGGCCGGGACGCACCGAGGCGGTGGTTCCCACCGTGGCGCGTGCCCTCGGAGACCGCATTGCCAAGCTGGTCGATGCCAACAGCGGTTTCTCAGCCCGGCGCGCCATCGAGGTGGGACGGCTCCTGGAAGCGGAAGGCATCAGCCACTACGAGGAGCCTTGCCCCTACTGGAAACTCGAAGAGACCAAGCAGGTGACCGATGCGCTCGAGATCGACGTGACGGGCGGCGAGCAGGACTGCGACCTCGGCACCTGGGCGCGCATGATCGACATGCGCGCGGTCGATGTGGTGCAGCCGGACGTCATGTACATGGGCGGCATCGGGCGCACGCTCAAAGTTGCACGGCTCGCAGCCGCGGCCGGTCTCCCCTGCACGCCGCACAGCGCTAACCTGTCGCTCGTCACGCTCTGCACCATGCATCTGCTCGGAGCGCTGCCGAACGCCGGCAAGTACCTGGAGCTCTCGATCGAGGGCCCGGACTACTATCCGTGGCAGGAAGGACTATTCGTCGAGGATCCCTACGTCGTACGCGACGGGCGCGTGACCATCCCGTCAGCTCCGGGCTGGGGAGTCGAGATCAGTCCCGAGTGGCTCGAGAGCGCGACCTACCAGAGTAGTGGCGGCTGAAGCTGCCTGAAGATCGGAGGTTCACGTGGACATCAGAAGGCTTCAACAAGGGCTTAAGTACCGCGGCCGCGTCGCAGCGGTTCGGCAGACCTACCATGTCTTCGAGGCCCAGGACTACTTCTTCGTGCTCTCCTTCGCGCTGTCAATGGCACGCAAGGGATCCGGCTACTTCAACGTGGTCGACCTGGCCGCCCTCAACTATGTGCAGAAGCGCCTTGGCGGGAAGTCCGGGGTGACGGCCAAGCACGTGGTGGTGAGCGCGCGACGCACGAAACACGTGACCTCGACTCTCGCGGCGCTGAACATTCTTTATGTTCTCGTGGCGCTCGATCAGGCGACGCTGTTGCGCGTGGGCGCGCATCGGCAACTATTCTTCTCGGTGCGGAAAGCTCGGCGGGGGTGGCGTTCGTGATGCCGGTTCGCAAATATTCAAACCAGTGTCACTAACCGTCACCGTACGGTCAGCACCGTACGTGGTGCCTGATACTTCCTACAGGCGTTTCTGACTCACTGGCGATGCTCAGCTACGTCTGAACCGAGGCAACCGTGAGCGGAAGCGGCAGGCGACTTGCTTAGCGCGATCGTTCCGCCGAATACTCGCGCATCCGGTGCGGGACACCGAGCATTGCTCGAAAGAGCTGGCAATAGGGGACCCCGATGAATCCGAATAAGGCGCTCTGGGAGAAAGGTGACTTCACACGCATAGCTGAGAGTATGCGCGCAAGTGGCGAGGCGCTCGTGGGCACACTTGGGATCAAGAGTGGTCTCGCGGTGTTAGATCTTGGATGCGGCGACGGCACGACGGCACTACCGGCGGCGAAGCTCGGGGCGGACGTACTCGGCGTGGATATCGCTCGCAACCTCGTGGAGGCCGGAAACCGTCGGGCGCAGCAGGAAGGTCTCAAAAATTTGCGTTTTCAGGAAGGCGATGCCATGGACCTGGCCGGTCTGCGGGACAACACGTTCGATCTTGTGGTCAGTATCTTCGGAGCCATGTTCGCTCCCAGACCTCTCGATGTTGCCAAGGAGATGGTGCGGGTAACGCGTCGCGGTGGCCGGATCGTCATGGGGAACTGGATCCCCAATGATCCGACACTGGTGGCACAGATCCTGAAGATCAGTGCTAGCTATACACCGCCACCCCCCGAGGGATTTATCAGTCCGATGACATGGGGGATCGAGGCCAACGTGATCGAGCGATTTGCGAGCGCCGGCATTCCGCAGAACGACGTGTCATTCGCGCGCGATAAATACCGGTTCAATTATCCCGACACGCCATCCCGCTTCGTGGATGAATTCCGACGCTACTACGGCCCCACCATGAACGCGTTCGAGGCGGCGGAAAAGAACGGCCGCGCTGAGGATCTGAGGAACGAACTGGAAGCGCTGTTCGAGACTCAGAACACCAGCCCGCGCAAGGACCTCACTTCGATTCCGGCGACGTTCCTGCGGGTAACCGTTACGGTGAACTAGGCGCGGTCTGACCGCGGGCGAAGGCCGGATCCCGCTGGAGCCCGCAAGGGCAGCAACCGCCGGAGGGCGCAGCGCACTGCGGTTGATATTCGGCAATCGGCAGCTTCCCATCTGCGGAGCGTGGCCTCGGGCTGAGAACTGGTCATGACGAAACTGGCGATCACTGCAGCGCCGATACTGATATTCCTGGTGGCGTGCGCCCATGAGAGCGGCGGTTCACGCCCCCCGGCGACGCCGGCAGCACCGCCTCCGGCGGTGACGAACTCCGCGCCTGCCGCGGAGCCTGCGAAAGCTCCGCAACCCGCCGCGGCGGTGTCCGCGCCTACGGAATCTCCGGCGAGTCAGGCGGACACTCCCACCGCGGCACCTGTGATACCCACCTCACCCGCACCCCAAAGCGAGTCTCCCTCCACGGCTGCCAGGACGCGACCGGCCAATCAGGCCCCTACCCCACACCCACAATCGCCATCCCCAGTCCCAGCGACCTCGACGGCAGCCGCCGCAGCATCGCAGCCGTCCCGAGCACCGGTGGCCACTGCTCCGTCGCTCGATCTGAATGGGCTCGAACAGCGCCTGCGCGATACTCACGCCATAGGCTTATTCACCAAGCTGTCTTTGAAGAATCAGGTAGACGAGCTGCTGGCGCAATTCAAGGCGTTTCACCAGGGCCAGGCTCGTAGCACTCTCGGCCAGCTTCGCCAGCGGTACGAGCTGCTGCTGATGAAGGTAGTCAGCCTGCTCCAGGATGGGGATCCGGCACTTGCAAGTGCGGTATCGTCCTCGCGCGAGGCGATCTGGAGCGTCTTGACTGATCCGAAAAAGTTCTCGGCCATCTGACACTCGATAACAGGAGCTACCATGCGTGCGCGCTCGATTCTTATCTTCCCCGCCCTGGCGTTGCTCGGCAGCGGCGCGCCCGTCGCGGCCGAGGGTCCATCATCTGGCGAGGACCTGAAGGCAACGATAGCGCTGCACGGATTCCCGTGCGATCGGGTGGTGGACTCGAAACGCAACGCCGACAGCGACTACACGGCAACCTGCAAGGATGGCAATCGCTATCACATCTTCGTGGATTCAACGGGGCGCGTCGTGGTCAAGAAGCTTTGAGCCGCGCACGGGTTTCCGCCGACCTGAAGCTTCGGTCACCCGTCATCCACCGCAAGGCATGACCGCTCCAAACCGCTGGCAGCTCGTCGCTACATCCCCGGCCACGTCGATGACGTCGACCCTGACCTCGGCGTTGACTTGAGAAGTCCACGCCACTTCGAACGGGTCCTGGGTCACGGTCTGGTACAAGCTGCCATTGATGAAGAACTGCATTTCGGCAATGGCTAACTGATGCGAGACCGACGGGCTGATGACCACCTGCGTCGTCGGGTTGCAAGCGACGGGGGCGCACTGATTGAAGTTTATTGAGAGGATCTCGATCAGATACGCCGCATCGATGCGCCCATAGATTCCGGCAGTAGGGTTGCCAGGGCCGGCCGCAAAGAACAGCGCGTTGTGGCCCTGGTGTGCGAAGTCGTTGCCGAAGGCGATGCCTCGCAGGCCCGGCGCAGACAGCGCGTTGTGGTTTACGTCGCTCAGCGTGCCGCGGAAACGCCCGTTCAGCGGGTCAAATGCATTGATCTTGCCGTCACCGAAGTTGCCGACGAGCAGTGGCTGGCCATAGGTGCCGAAGTCTATCGGAGCGAGCGCCAGCCCCCAGGGTGCATCGAGCTGGCCGCCGACGATCAGGTGTCTCACCAGGACGCCGTTCGCGTCAAAAACGTTAACCAGCCCAAGCCCCTGACCGGTCGTCGGCGTTCCGTCCGTGCCTTGTGGCTGCGCATATGTGACGTAAAGCCGCGCGGCGCCGCCGCTACCGTCGTTGATGGCCTGAATGCCAAACGGTGCGTAACCGGCTGGCAGGGATGGATCCAGGAAGGAGAAGCTTGCAGCCGAGATCGCTTGTTTCCCGAAAGCTGAGTCGAAAACGTCGATCTTCTTACCGGAGAAGTCCGCGGCGTAGAGAAAGTTCCCCGAACCGTTGTTGGCAAGTGCCAGTCCGGTGTAGACCGCCCCAGCGGTGTCCGTGTAAGTGATGGCTGCGACAGATGAACCCAGCCCCGGGGTCCATGCGGCGATCATGCCACTCGCACCGGCGTAGATGAATTGCGCGGCGGCGGCGGTTGCCCCGGAGCCGACGACGAAGTCCGGCGTCGAGTTTGCGACCATGCCCGTTGGCTGGAAGGGTGTTCCGGCAGGGCCCGGCGGGAAGCGGATGACCAGTGGCGATCTGGTCGGCTGAGGTACGCCGCCAGCATCGTACTGGGTCGAAGTGCTCGTCCCATTGTTCGCCACCGAGCCGGCCGATCCCGGAGCGAAGGCGATGCCCCAGGGATTGAGCAGGTGCGGATCGACAGTCGTCGCTGCGGTGCCCGCTGAGTCCGCCACGAGCTCCCTCAGTGCAAACACAGGCGAATTGATGACTAGCGTGAATGAACCTGAAGCTGTCTGCGGCGCGGGGGCGGTGTCCTGAGCGGTCACGCTGAACGTTGTCGAACCGTTGTCAAGCGGGGTGCCCGACAACGTGCCGTCGGAGTTCAGCGTCAGGCCACGGGGCAGCGCACCCTGTACGACGCGCCAGGTAAACGGCACCGAGCCGCCGCTGGCCGTGAATGCAAATTGCACGTAGGGAACCCCTTGCGTACCGGCCGGCGGTGGAGGTGTCGAATTGACGATGAGCGGAGAGTCCTTGATGAGCAGAGTGACCGATTCCGTAGCCGCCTGGTGCGGCCTGGAGGAATCAGTGACCGTGAGCGTAAAGGAGAAGGTGCCCGCGTTTATCGGCATTCCGTACAGCTGTCCAGCGGGGCTCAGCGACAAGCCTGGAGGCAGTGTGCCGGTTTCACTCCATGTAAAAGGTCCGATGCCGCCTGTGGGAGCGGCAAAGGTGAATGCGGGGTAGACGATATCGGTCATGCCGGTGGGCGGCGGAGGTGCACTCGGACTGAAAGTGAGCCGAGCGGATGCGCCCCCATCACCGCATGCCGCAAGCTGCAGGACCAAAAGGCCTCCAAGGTGCCCTAGAGCGATCCTGAGGCGCACGTCTCTCCACTTACTCGGCACTTGGATCCACCACCCCGGGGATCTCGCCCCGTCGATGTGCCTGGATGTCGCGGGTACCGACAGGATGATGTCATTCCCGCGAGCGGGGGTACCCTGATTTGACAGTTCGCGATTCCAATACCCGAATCCCCCTGCGCGGCATCATACTGAGAGTGCACGCGTTGGTGGGAGAGCGAGCCGCCCCTTCGCGGCCGACTCAGCAGGCGCGTTCCAAGAACGACTGATGGCGCTGGAGGGGCTGTGTCATAGCGCCGAGCCTTTCCGCGCCTTGGGATGGACGATGACGCCGCGTGTTGGACGGTGGCAGACTCCGCTCGGCCGGTGGCTCGTGTGCTGTCTGCTGGGGTGTCTCCTCAGTGGGAGGGGTGGGGAGGCTCGCTCCGCGCCTCCTTTGGCCGCCGACATCGCCCCTGGGCCGGTCGCAGGGGCACTCGCTGATTTCGCCCGCCAGACCGGGCTGCAGCTGGTCTACATCTCGGAAATCGCACAGGGGCGCACATCGAGCGGTACGCGCGCCGGCACTTCACCCGCGCAGGCCTTGATCGAACTGCTTACGGGCACCGGCCTGGGTTACACGTTCGTCAACGACCGGACAGTCCGTATCTACGTGCTGGTGGCCACCGCCGAGACACCGCGGACGCACGCCGTCGAGCAGCCGGCTGCGATTGCTCAGCCGCTCGAAGAAGTCGTGGTGCTGGCATCGCGCGGCGAGGAGCGGGTCAGCGACGTCCCCGTCAGTCTCGTGGTCTGGTCGTCCGAAGCCATGGCTTTGGCGGGCGCTAAGAGCCTCGAGCAAGTTGCCGCTCTGACCCCGAGCGTCGAATACGACTTCGACACTGCGGTCGGCGCGGGGATCTCGACGAACCTGTCGATTCGCGGCATGAACGACGCCGGGGGGCGGTCTACGACCCGCATCTTCGTCGACGATGCTCCGCTCCACAGCCTGCAAAGCGACTTTGGCGAAGTCCGTCCGCTGCTTTTTGATGTCGATCGTGTCGAGGTCCTCCGTGGGCCCCAGGGAGCGCTGCTCGGTGAAGGCACCGAGGGAGGAGCGGTGCGCCTGCTGCTGCATCAACCGAGCCTGACTGAGTTCAGCGGCGAGGCACATGTCGAGGCGGCGACGACAGAGAACGGCGGTCCGAGCAACGAAGGGGGCGCAGCGGCTGGCGGGCCCATCGTGCGCGACCTGATGGGCTTTCGTGTCAGCGCCTGGTATCGCCGAGACGGCGGGTACGTGGATCACGTTGATCCCTTCACCGGAGCCATCGTCGATGCCGACTCGAACCGGTCGGTGAGCAAGAGTGGTCGGGTGGCGCTGAGCGTTGCGCCCGCAGACAGCGTGTTGATCACCCCCTCGCTGAGTTACCAGTCGCTCCGCCTCAACGACTCCCCGGTCTTCTACGCAAATCTCTCGAACCTGGATGCCGGCGAGCTGCGCAATGGCAAGCTGCTGCGCCAGCCATACGACGATAGCCATGCTCTGGCGAGCCTCAATCTCTCCGCGGATCTGTCGTTCGCCCACCTTACCGCGGTGGGCTCGTATTTCCGTCGGTCAGCCGACACGCTGGTCGACTACACCAATTCGTACCCCAATTACTTCCTGGGAGAATTTGGTCCTCTGCCAGTTTACCCGGTTGACTATGAGAACGCCGCGGGATTTACCCACGAGTTGGTCGTCAATGCCGCAACGGGGGAAGTTCGGCTGCGATCGCCAAATCCCGAAGCCCGCCTCACATGGATGGCAGGTGCGTTCTATTCAAATGTGCGCCAGGACGACCTGCAGACTCTGGTGAACAAGGCGGTGTACTTCGGACAAACCGATCCGCAATTCAACCTCGGCGCCACCATTGATTCGCGCATTCGCGCGACGCAGATCGCGCTGTTCGGCGAGGCGGATTTCAGGATCTCGTCGCGACTGAGAGCGAGCATCGGACTGCGTGCTACCGTGGATGAAAGCCAACAGACGAAGGCGTACACCGGCCTCACCATCCCGGTCCCCGCCGAGCATGCGCCGACGCAGCGTGACACCCCGGTGGCACCCAGAGCCGACCTCTCCTATCAGGCGAGCCATCGAAGCCTGTTGTATGCGGCCATCGCCAAAGGCTATCGCAGCGCCGGCATCGACCCGCCGAGTCCCTTCCCGTGCACGACCGACGTCTCGATTCCATTTCCTGCCGACTCCGTATGGAGCGCCGAGGCGGGCACCAAGAATGCGCTGTCGGATGGCAAGGCGCAGGTCGCATTTAGCGTCTACTACATGCGATGGCAAAAGCTGCACCAGCTGCTGTTCAGCCGCACGAACTGCACGCAGGTCGCTAATGAGGACGATGCCACGAGCCGCGGGTTCGACCTGACGCTGCAGGCGTTCGCGCCGGCACATGTGAGAACTGAGTTAGCCGTCAGCTACATCGACGCGCACTACAGCGGTACGAGTTACCTATCCGGCGCCGGCACCAACGGTCACGACTACTTCGTGGTTTCCAAGGGCGATTGGCTCGGTGCGCTGCCCCAGATGCCGTCCCCGTGGACGGGGACGGCGTCGATCGCCTATGAGATCGCTCTACCGCCAGGTGTCATGGCCAGCCTGCAAGTTCAGGACATTTTTCACAGCCGTAATCCGGGCACCTTCTTTACGCGGCCGACGGCACAGGGCTGCTGCCTCCAGGGCCCTCCCTATCCGCCATCCCCCTGGGCCTGGTCCGTAACCGGCTACCCCTGGGCCGATCCAGCGACCAATGTTGTGAATCTCCGGGCACGGATCAGCGGATCACACGTCGACGTGAGTTTCTATGTCAACAACGTGCTGAATTCACAACCACTGCTGTTGGGGAAAACGGAAGGCAGCTCCTACGGCGTGGTCTTCGGCCCGCCACTGGTCTATGGCGTTACCTTCAGGCCGCGGACGGTAGGTGTCGCTCTGGGGATGCACTTCTGAGTGATCCCAACACGAGTCCGCACGGGCGCGACCACGTTCCAAAACGCACAAAGGCGCCACCGAATCGACAGGACTCCGACCCTTTCAAATTCATCATCTATTCGTCCAGAGCCCACGAGCAGGTGCCGCAGGTGGCGCTACCGCGGTAGCAGGGCAACGGCCGAGCTCTCGCGCACGATTCCGGAAGCGCGCCTTTGCGTCCTCCGCCATCATGCCAGCCTCAACGGAGGGCCCAGCATGATTACGCTCTACGATTACCTGCCGTCGCAGAATGCTTATAAAGTCCGGCTGCTGCTCAGTCATTTGCGCCGTCCGTACCTGACAAAGCAAGTTGCTATCTTCGATGGCGCAGGCAAGACCGAGGAATTTCTGGCCAAGAGTCCTACCGGGACTGTGCCCGTGCTCGAACTCGAAGATGGTCGTGTGCTTACTGAATCCAATGCCATCCTTGGCTATCTGGCTGAGGACACGCCATACCTGCCAACAGACGCGTGGGAACGGGCGCAGGTGTTGCGCTGGATGTACTTCGAAGAAGACTTCATACAGAACGGGGTCGCGTCCTTGCGGTACTGGACTATGACGGGAAAACTCGCGCGGCGCAGTGCCGAGATGATCGCCGCGAAGCAGGCGGTGAGCCGCAAGACGCTGAGGACGCTCGACAGTTGGCTCGTCAACCGCTCGTTCCTGACCGAATCGGGGTACACGATCGCCGACATGAGCGTATTTGCGTACGTCAGTCGTGCGGATGAGGCCGGGTTACCACTAGCGGACTATCCCGCCGTAAGTTCCTGGGTGACGCGCGTTCGAGGGCAGGACGGCTTCCTTGACACCGTATATCCATATTCCATCGATCCGAGCTCGGGCTCGGAACTTCCCTGAGGGGCCATCGATGATTACGCGCAACCTCGCAGGCGCTTCCCGTCCTCGGCAGGTGGACTGGTCGCGGATCCTGCAAAGCGCGTGCCGGATCATCGAGACGGATGCCCCGGGTCTTGAGGAGCTCGCCAGGCGAGTCGGTGTCAGCCGATCAGAACTGCAACGACAATTCACTCGCCGCCTG
>Ga0210384_10007093_pt1 | contig 11846 bp, 9 predicted proteins | sample IncBWH2MmetaG_FD_160574 | JGI IMG/M metagenome (GOLD analysis project Ga0210384, IMG submission 160574) | Forest soil microbial communities from Barre Woods Harvard Forest LTER site, Petersham, Massachusetts, United States - Inc-BW-H-2-M | ecosystem: Environmental > Terrestrial > Soil >...
TTCTTAACATCGGTGAACTTAGAGAAACTCTTTCGCGAGCGCATCGCTTGTGTCTGTCTATATGTCGACATGTGTGCAGGACTTGAGTTAGGGTTTGCTTGTGCCTGTGCCCGGTTTGGAAGCGCACTTATGGCGAGGAAAAGGGCAAGGATCAGCGAGCTATGCGCTCTCATCAAAATCACGCCTAAGCCTATGCCCCGATTCGTTGTGGACTCCACACCGTCGGTTTTCACTATCGCCGACACTTCTTATTAAATGGTTCAGCTGTAGCGACCGGCCGGCCACTTTGAGGCCGAAGGTTCACGACGAAGCTATGCAGCGATAACCACTAGCTTTTCCGCGGGAATTTTGCCTATGGCGTCCGCATCCAGGTTCATATGCGCAGTGACCAGCTCGGGAGGCAGGTGTCTGATCCAGTTGTTAAGCGAAACATCTTGATACTCGCTCGCGGCGAACATTTCCAGAAAGACGAGATCGGTGTTGCCGGTATTCTCGATGTAATGGCCCGCGACCTTCGGCACAAAACCAACATCGTTTGCGTTGAAGTCCATGGTGTGCGCTCCGTCGCTATTGAACACGGTCATGCGCCCCTTGCCGGCAATCCAGTACTGCCATTCCGAAGCGTTTGGATGCCAGTGCAATTCGCGCAAACCGCCTGGCTTAATGGTGACTAAGGCTGCAGCAATATTTTTCGACGCCGTAAAAGTATGAGAGTCAACGATACGAACCTCACCCCCGCTCGTTTGCTTGGTGGGAGCCATAGTCGACAGTTTGAAGGTGTATTGGTAGGGAGATTCGACCTGACGTCCGCCGACGGCGGCTTTGTCTTGTGCCAGAGATGCGGGGAGATCGGCCGGAAAGATGTATAGATCTTTGTTCGGTAGTTTCTTAATGGCGCTTGCTGGCAACCCGAGGTTCTTCGAGAGTACGGATGGCGGCGTACGCCTCAGCCAGTCGGAAAGGAGAAGAGTCGTATCTTCAGAAAACATACCTTCATCGAAGACCAGCAGAAATTCGGTGCCATCCGGACCCAATCCTTGGAGCGAGTGAGGGTATCCGGCTGGAAAGTACCAAAGGTCGCCTTTGGTCAAATCGCCGATAAACACGGTTCCGTCGGGATTGAGACAGGTCACGCGACAATTTCCGTAAAGCATGTAGGCCCACTCATCCGCCTCATGCCAGTGCAACTCTCGAAAGCTGCCCGCGGTAAGGCGCATTCTGACGCCCGCAAGATCTTTGGAAGGGGGCAGCACCTTTTGTGTTACCTCATTCGTCCATCCGCCGGGTTGAACACGTTTGTGGGTTAGATCAAAGGAGTACCAGGTAGGAGTGATGTTTCCGTAATCTGTAGGCGGAGGAAAATTTGAGTTAGGATTTTCATCCAAAAGGGGCTTGTTTTCCGGGCCCGGATTACTTACGGAATGGTCTTGTTCTGCTTTTTCAGTGTCACTTCTCTCCTGCGCATTGACGGCCAGGGAAGCCAACGCCGCGCTTGCTAGCCCAGCGGACCCCACCTCCAAGAAACTACGTCTGGACAGGCCCTCCGTGCTCGGCTTGCTTTCTTGCCGTCCAAGAATCGAGTTCTCTGTTTCACCGCCACGCTTGCTTTCCTTTGGTTCGCTCATCCGCGCAACTCCTTCGATGGTCTCGGTCCTGACAATCTTTTAAGATCGCGAGACAGACCACGAGTGCAGGTGCGGCAATCCCGTTGCCATTCGTTGACCTCATAACGCGCTCCTAATCAAGGCGCGTGCAGCGGTGGAGGCGAGTTTGGGGGCGCGCGCTTGACACCGTGTCAGCATGCTGGACAGAGAGCCCACCACGTTAGAGGTAAACTACGCATGTACGGAGTGAAAATAAATTTGAGGACTCCGGAAGGACATTCAAAATCATTCGGCCGTTTGCGCTCATCTGCTGCAGGCAAGATGCGACCCAAAAAATTCTCTAAGCGCACCTTGTCAACTTGCAGGGTCTCTCTGCAGGACTCTATCGTGTGATTTTAAAAGGAATGGCGGAGAGGGTGGGATTTGAACCCACGGTAGGATTTCTCCTACACACGCTTTCCAAGCGTGCTCCTTAAACCGCTCGGACACCTCTCCGGTGGAGATAGGCTTTAATAATTTAGCAGAAACGGTGAAGACGCGCACACGCACCTTCTGTGGCAGGCTATCGGTGGCAAAGGGCCACAACCTCCTGCGCTCCACCGAAAATGATCGAGTTTGACCCAATTGACCCTCAAGCAGTCGTTACGGCATGATGTAAGCACGGTGTTCGCAGCCATTCCGGGATCGTCTAATCGGTAGGACATCAGCCTTTGGAGCTGAGTATCCTGGTTCGAGTCCAGGTCCCGGAACCATAGCTTTAAAAATCAATGACTTGCGGCCTTCCTAAGAGCCTTCCTAAACAAATTACTTTTGGAAATCCTCTGGACTGAGTATTTGGTGAAAGAGGAGCCAACGAAAAACGGCAACGGCAAGCACCAAAGCTGCAATCGCCCAAAAAATTCAATGCCTCGGATTCGACATCCCAAACACCCCTGTTGGTATCCCCGTACCACTGCCTCGATCGCCCCCTGTAAATGTTGACAGTTCCCAGGCGAGTAGCGAACGGATATTTTCGAAGCGCTCAACATTGTGGGTCGGCATCATGATTGCGATTCGTTCGGAACAAGACTCACCGTCAATATCAGCAGTCGAGAACAGCTCACCATATTTCCGCATGGGGAGGAGGACATTGGTCATGAATTGCACAAAACAGTTGTTATCAACGGCGCTATCGTTCCTGCTTGTCTTCACCACAGCGACTTTCGATACCGGAGCTCAGTCAACGCCAGCGGGGTCAACCGGGTATTCGGGACAAGGTGCGCCATTATCTGCGGAAGAGTTGCAACAACTGGTAGCCCCGATCGCGCTCTATCCGGATTCCCTGGTAGCGCAGATTCTTGGAGCTGCGACCTTTCCAGACCAGGTCGCCGCCGCTGCCGGTTGGCTTCAGCAGAATAGCTCCCTCAAGGGCACGACACTGATGCAGGCCGTTAATGAGCAACCGTGGGAACCGAGCGTGAAGGCGCTCACACAATTTCCTTCGGTGCTCGCCAACCTGGCGACAAATCTTAGTTGGACGTCATCGCTGGGAGAGGCCTATAACACCCAGGCCGCCGATGTGATGTCGGCCGTCCAATTTTTGCGGGCGAAAGCACTGGCTGCGGGCAACTTGAAGTCAGGGTCGCAACTGACGGTCGTGCAGCAGTCGCCGCAAGTGATCGTTATTCAGCCCACGAATCCGCAGGTCGTGTATGTCCCCGTGTACAACCCCACGGTGGTCTATGGCTATCCCTACGTGACTCCCGCGTACGTCGCGCCTCCCGTTGCAGCCACCGCAGTAGTTGCCTTCGGAGTTGGCATTGCGGTGGGCGCGATGATGAGCAGCGGTTGCTGCGCCTGGGGATATAGCAGTTGGAACCTTGGCTGGCACGGCACCAGCGCGGTAGTGTATCGCGGCGGCGCGTACTACGGAAACAGCGCCTGGCGCGGCGGCTACTATGGTTCGAGTGGATCAGCGTATGGGCCAAACGGCGCTGCGCATTATAGCTCTGGCTACAACCCGTCCACCGGGACGTATGCTCGTGGTGGCACAGTCTCCAACGGCTACGGCAGTGCAAGCGCTGGGCAGGCGTACAACCCAAGGACTGGGGCATCCGGCTCCACGGTGCAAGGATCGAATGCCAATGGGAGTTGGGGAAGCTCGACCGTTTCGAAGAATGGCACCACTGCCTATAGCCAGCATCAAACGACCTCTCAAGGAACCACCGCGTCGATGCACGCCACGAACGGTGCCTCGGCTTATGGCGCGTCGGGCAAGTACAACAGCGCTGCGGTAGGACAGACAGCCAATGGGAACAAGTATGCAGCAGCAAACGGCAACACCTACAAGAACACCGGCAGCGGCTGGCAGAACACTAATGGAAGTTCAAACAAATCCAGCAGCTCAAGTTACAACTCTGCTGCTTCCAAGGGCTGGGGTGGACAGGAAAAGAGCAGCGGATCATCCGCGTTCAGCGGAAGCAGCGGCGGAGGCTGGGGATCCAGGTCCGAGAGTGCTCGTGGTTCGGCGAGCATGGGCGGCGGTGGAGGCTGGGGCGGCCGTGGCGGCGGTGGTCGTAGGTAAACCGAGCGATGTGGCCGCAATCAAAGTCAGCGTTTATGAGCGGCGTTGGTTAAATTCGTTACATCAATGATTTGGAGGACAGGTATGTCGCTCGCAGTTCGCAAAATCAGTATTAAGGCTTCGTTTTTACTTCTGGCGCTCGTCGTCCTGCTCACCGCTTGCAGCAAGTCCAATAAACCTGCGTACAGAGTGTTTGCCTCGCCCGATGACGCGGGCAACGCGCTCTTGGAAGCGGCAAAATCAGGGGATCAAAACGCGGTGTTGGCAATTTTTGGTCCGGAATCGAAAGAGATAATTTTCTCCGGCGATGCCGTTCAGGACAAGGGCGTAGTCGGCGCATTTGTAGCGGCCTATGGGACGATGCACCGCTGGCGCAAGATGCCGGACGAAGCCCAAGTCCTGGTAATCGGGGCGGACAATTTTGCCTTCCCGATCCCGCTGAAGAAGAATGGCGCCGGCCAATGGTTTTTCGACACGGCTGCGGGAAAAGAGGAGATTCTGGCGCGCCGCATTGGTAGGAATGAGCTTGCGGTAATTGATATTTGTGGAGCGCTGGCCGACGCCGAGGCCGAGTATTTCTCACAGCGTCATGAAGGCGCGAAGCAATATGCCGTGAAGTTCATCAGTGACAGCGGCAAGCAGAACGGTTTGTATTGGGACTCACCAGAGGGGCAGCCGAAAAGTCCGCTCGGACCACTGGTAGCATTTGCAACCACCGAAGGATATAGCGCCAAGCCGAACTCGCATGCGCCATTCCATGGCTACTACTTTCATATGCTGGACCGCCAAGGCAGCCACGCGCAAGGCGGTGCCAAGGAGTACGTGGTAGATGGGAAGATGGTTGGCGGGTTCGCGTTCGTGGCTTATCCCGCGGAATACCGTAATTCAGGCGTGATGACATTCATCATCAATCAGGACGGCATACTGCTGCAAAAAGACTTGGGGAAAACCACAGCGGACACCGCAACTGCAGTGACTGCTTTCGATCCAGATGATAGTTGGAGCCCTGTGCAGCAATGATGGGCTTCTTGTCTTTCGCGGCGGCGGCATTGGCTCAGCGCTGATCAGGGGACCGTGCCGCTCTGAGGAGAAATCCGAAATGAACCTGCCAAGTTTTCCGAACGTCGACCTGTTCTCCGCCGGCATCAACGCTCTGTACGGAACACTCGTCGCCCGGCAACCGTCGCACGACCGCGGCTACACGGTCGCGGGGCTGTTAATCATGGCCTTCTTCGGCGGTATCGGCGGCGGCGTGACGCGCGACGTACTACTCAATGACATCCCCTCGCCGCTCAAGGACCCGACCTACCTGCTCGTGTGCCTTCTGTCGGGTTTACTAGGGCTGGCGATTTCCCGCTACGCCGCATCGAGGGAGGAGCAGTTTCGTACGAGGACGCTGGCCTTCTTCAAGTCTTTCACACTCCCCTGGTTTGCGATTCTGGGCGCGCATAAGGCGCTCGAGCACCACCTCGGGATATGGACCGCGATCGTCGTCGGGCTGATCGCTACAACCGCGGGCGGGGTGCTAATCGACCTATTCTCCGGGGTCACGCCGGAGATCGTAAGGCCCTCGGAGCAACTCGTCACGGCGGGGCTGCTGGCGAGCACGGTCTACACGCTGCTCGCCGTGCGGGAGATGAAGAGCCTCACCTTCTTTCCCGTCACGCTGATCGCGGTGCTGGTTGCGTTCGTCTACCGAGTGATTGCTGTGAAGGAACACTGGCCGCAAATCGTGCCGGTCCCCGCACCCACTGCCGGCCCAGGCGCACGTGCGTGAACGCTCTTGGAAAAGACCGCAATTCGTGCTGGTCCCGTCGCTCTGAGCCCCTGAGGTGTGAAGTCTAATTCCCGACGCTGCCACACGGCGTACATCTGAGGAATGAGCTTATGGGCCTTGTTGAAACAGAGACAAGAGATAGGGGAAGAGTTCTTGCCGAAGAGCGGACCGATCTGGCCGTCCATCGCACGTTGATCGCGGGGGAAAGGACCTTGATGGCATGGATCCGAACCGCCCTGTCGATGATCGGATTCGGGTTCAGCATTTACAAGTTCTTCCAATACCTGCCCGAGGAAATTGCCACTGGCAAAATTAATCGCCCGCAGGCGCCGCGCAATCTGGGAATGAGTCTTATTGCCTTGGGCACTCTTGCGTTATGTGCTGCAGCTTGGCAGCACTGGAATTTTTTGAAAGAGATCGGAGCCTCGCGGACGTCTCATCCGTGGTCCATCTCCTTCGTGGTAGCCATTTTTGTCATCCTGATTGGAATCGTGACGTTTTACGGCGTCCTGCTGCGCCATGGGCCGTTTTAGTTGAGAAGGGAACTTCGTCTGATAAACAGGCCAAGATCTGCCTGTCACACTTGCCGGTGGCTATAACGTAATGAACTTCTAGCGTGCTGCGCGAACGTCTAGCTGGTGTCCGCAAGTTTCTGGGCAAATGAAGGCGATCCCCAATCCAGGTGAAGGCTTTACCTTAAATGAGATTTCCCACGCCACATTTTTGAATCTCTCCTGATTCTCTCGGGTACACCATCCCCCATCTGTATGTTTTGACAGTTACGCGAGTGGAGCGTCCGGCCTACTCTCTTGCCGCAGGGCAATTCAGGCAGGGCAGTGAATTTGGTTGACGTCACAAAAATGGTTCAAAAAACGGCTCCAATGACTGCAGTCACCCAAAGTATTGAACTGATCGTTCAAGGGCTCGAGATTTTGGGCATTGCAGTGATCGGCATTGCGTTCCCTTACGCAACCGTCCGTGCCATTGCGCACATCAGTCAGCGGAGAATTGACGCTTATCAACAACTGAAAATCTTCGTTGGAAAAGCACTGCAACTCGCACTGGAATTCCTGGTTGCCGCAGACATCGTACGGACAGTAACAATCGAACCTACCCGGGAAGGGATCGTGTCGCTGGGTTTGCTGATCATCGTGCGAACGTTCCTGAGCTGGTCCATCACCGTGGAAATTGACGGCTGCTGGCCGTGGCAAGTAGCAAGAAGCGGGAGGGTCTGAGTCGTGAAAGACTTGCAAATATTTATTCACGATCTGATCGTCCGTTTGGACGGACCGCTTCATTTCAGGTTTATCGTCCAGCCGTTAATGGCGATCATTCTTGCGGTCATCGACGGTGTCAAAGATGCAAAGGCCGGGAAGCCCGCGTATTTCTGGGCCTTGCTTTCAACTTCGGGAAGTCGGAAAGAGATCGTGCAGGAAGGCTGGAAGTCGGTCGGCAGGATTTTTATCCTTGCGATCATTCTTGATGTCATCTACCAGATGAAGGTTCATGGGACAGTTTTCGCGGGTCAATTGCTTATCGTGGCGTTCGTCCTGGCGATCGTGCCGTATCTCGTCGTGCGCGGCCCGGTTAATCGGATCGTGCGGATGGTCATCGCACGAAACCACAAAGACGTAGCTATAGCAAAGGCGGCCGATGTTGGTCCACGGCAGGGTTAAAGGGACTAAACAGATTGAAATCGCGCGGCGTTAAACAGATTGAGACTGGTAAATCGCGATGGGTTGCAGTCCCAAGGTGAAGAGGTAATACGAAAATGGCTCCTATAACTTCCGAATCTCTTCCGGCAAACGCCCCGCCGGGCTTCCACTTGCTCGCTAAGCCTAGCGGATCCACCTGCAATATCGACTGTACGTACTGCTTCTTCCTGTCCAAGGAGTCGCTCTACCCGAATGAAAAGAGCCGGATGTCCGACGTCACGCTAGAGACCTACATCCGTCAGCTCCTGGAGTCACACCGCACGCCCAATGTAACCGTGGCGTGGCAGGGCGGCGAGCCGACGCTCATGAAGCTCGATTTTTTCAGGCGCTCCGTCGAACTTGTCGAAAAGTACCGCCGGCCCGGCCAAGAGGTGCAACACACTTTTCAGACCAACGGCATTCTGCTCGACGACGAATGGTGCGCCTTCTTCAAGGAACACAATTTTCTAGTCGGCCTGAGCGTCGACGGCCCGCGCGAGCTTCACGACACTTACCGAGTTGATCGCAGCAAGCAGGGCACATTCGACAAAGTAATGCGCGGCTGGCGGCACCTGCACCTGCATGGTGTGGACTTCAATATCCTGTGCACGGTCAACGCCGCCAATGAGAAACACGGTCGCGCCATCTACCGGTTCTTCCGCGATGAGATGGAGGCAAAGTGGCTGCAGTTCATTCCGATCGTCGAGCGTGCCAGCGAGGAAACAATCGGAATCGCCAACCTGGGCTGGAGCGAGCAGCCCAACCGCAAGCGCCTGCTCTACACGCAATCCGGCAATCTGGTAACGAAGCGTTCGGTCGGGAGCGAGCAATACGGCCGTTTCCTCGTGGACATTTTTGAGGAGTGGGTACGACACGATGTGGGTGAGGTCTTCGTCCAGATGTTCGACGTGACGCTTGAGGCCTATTTCGGCCGCCATCTGCTGTGCATCCACGCCCCTACTTGCGGCTATGGACCGGCGCTGGAGTTCAACGGCGATCTCTACTCCTGCGATCACTTCGTTGAACCCCGTTTTTTGCTCGGGAACATCCACGAGACGCACATGTTGAAACTCGTCGCGTCAGCCCAACAGCGCAAGTTCGGTGACGACAAGCGCGATTTGTTAACCGCCCAATGCCAGCGTTGCCCGGTCCGGCAGCTTTGTAATGGCGGGTGCCCCAAAGATCGATTCGGAGTTTCGCGCGACGGACAGTATGGGCAGAACTATCTCTGCGCCGGCTTGGAGCTTTTCTTTACTCACACAATGCCCGCCATGAAGACCATGGCCCAACTCTTACAGAGTGGTCACCCAGCCTCCGATGTGATGTCGCTGACGATTACGGAAGACGCGAGACGCGGGCAGTATGAACCGTGTCCTTGCGGAAGCGGGCAGAAGTTTCGCTTCTGCCACGGCAACCGCGCGCCACACTCGCCATTCAGTGGTGTGGGCCCTGCGAAGACCACGCGGCCCAATGAGTTAGCCAATACTTCGCACTCCGAACTCCCGTCCCAAACATCGTCCGTCGGCCCGCATGGAGCGGTCAAATGACAAATTCGTCGGCACATTCCCACTTCAAGATTTTTTCTTCCTGCCAAGGCCGGGAATCGCATAAATCAACTTAAAGAAAGGGACAAATAATGGCTTCAAAAAAACCAAACATCCTGATCCTCTGGGGCGACGATATCGGCATGTGGAACATCAGCCACTTCAGCCGCGGCATGATGGGCTACCAAACACCGAACATCGATCGAGTGGCCAAAGAGGGAGCAACGCTCACAGACTGGTACGGTCAGCAGAGTTGCACCGCTGGACGCGCAGCCTTCATCACCGGCCAGAACCCACTCCGCACCGGCTTGACCAAGGTCGGGATGCCCGGTGCCACTCTCGGACTTCAGCCGGAAGATCCGACCATCGCCGATCTGTTAAAACCGCTGGGCTACGCGACCGGTCAATTCGGCAAGAATCATCTCGGCGATCGGAATGAATTTTTGCCAACTGTACATGGATTTGACGAGTTCTTCGGCAATCTCTATCACTTGAACGCCGAAGAAGAACCGGAACTGCCCGACTATCCCAAGGATCCCGCGTTCCTTGCGAGATTTGGGCCTAGAGGCGTGCTGCACTGCCTCGCGACTGATAAGGATGACCCCACGACCGATCCCCGCTGGGGCCGCGTAGGCAAGCAGACGATTAAGGACACCGGTCCCTTGACCAAGAAGCGCATGGAAACCGTCGACGAGGAAATCACTTCAGCGGCTATTAGCTGGATGGAGAAGCAGGCCAAAGCCGATAAGCCATTTTTCCTCTGGTACAACTCAACCGCAATGCACTTCAGGACCCACCTTGCCGCAAAGAACCGCGGCAAGAGTGGCCAGGACGACTACAGCGATCGCATGGTCACCCACGACGAGCAGATCGGTCAGGTGCTCGACAAGCTCGATGAGCTGGGGATAGCCGAGAACACCATTGTCATGTATTCCACCGACAACGGCCCCGAGAACGATACGTGGCCAGATGGCGCTAACACCCCGTTTCGCAGCCAGAAGGACACCAACTGGGAGGGCGCATGGCGCGTTCCTTCGTTCATCCGTTGGCCGGGCAAGATCCAACCAGGCTCAGTACTGAATGGCATCGGCTCTCATCAGGACATGCTGCCAACACTATTGGCCGCGGCGGGCGATCCGGACGTAAGTAAGAAGCTCTTGAGCGGCTACCAAGTCGGGAGCAAAACCTTCAAGGTGCATATTGACGGGATCAACTTGCTGCCTTATCTCACAGGCCAGGTAAAGGAAAGTCCCAGAGAAGCCTTCTTCTACGTTAGTGATGACGGGGGCGTCATGGCGCTCCGGCACGGCGACTGGAAGCTCGTGTTTGAAGATCAGCGTGCTCTCACAACGAACGTTTGGGCAGAGCCCTTGGTGAAGCTGCGGCTTCCGCACATTTTTAGTCTGCGACGCGATCCGTTCGAGCGCGCCGATTTCAACTCCAACGTCTATTGGGATTGGGCTATCGATCACGTCTTACTGCTTTACGGAGCGCAGGCAGTCGTGGCGGCCCAGATCGAAAACTACGTGAAGTACCCGCCGCGCCAGAAGGCGGCCTCATTCAACCTTGACTCGGTAATGGAGCAATTAGCGCCGGCAATCAAGGCACAAAAGGAAAAAGAAGCGGCAAGCCATGCAGCAGCGGCAGGCGGTGGTAAGGGGAATTAACTCACCGTAACCAAGCTGAACAAACGGATACCCCGGCGGCGATTGATTCCGCCGGGGATATCTGATGCATTTCCCGGGAACGGTAGCGCACGGGCATCGAGGCAGCAGCGGCCGCAACAGTCGTCAGATAACTCAGTCCTCGCTATGCCTCAGCGAAGCGGGTGATGGACTCCCCTCAGTATTCAAAATTTCGGTTTTTCAATGATTGCGCAAAAGGAACAAGACCCAGCTTTGCTAAGTGTCGCGGAAGAGGTCCGCGACTTCTACGATCAGTATCCCTATCCTCGACCGATTGATAATCTCGAAAAATATCGGCAGGCGTGGCAAGACCCACAAAGACGTCGCGCCGATTATCACCTAGCTTGGCCGGCGGCCCCTTACAAAGAAGACCTGTCCATTCTCATTGCTGGCTGCGGGACATCTCAGGCGGCGAAGCATGCCGTGCGCTGGCCGCTAGCGCAGATTATTGGCATCGACGTTAGCGAAACGGGCGTGCGCTGCACCGAAGAACTCAAGAGGAAGCACAAGTTAAACAATCTTCAGGTTCATCAGCTGCCTCTTGAACGGGTAAGCGAATTGGGCGTGAATTTCGATCAGATTGTATGCACTGGTGTTCTCCACCATCTAGCGGACCCTGAAGCGGGACTCAGAGCATTGCGCGGGGTGCTCAGGCCGGAAGGGGCCATCCATCTCATGGTGTATGCGCCTTATGGCCGAGCGGGCATCTACATGCTCCAGGAATTCTGCAAACGGACAGGTATCCGTGCTAACGATAGGGAGATCCGGGACCTTTTTACTGCGCTCAGCGCGCTGCCACCCGGACATCCGCTCGAAAAACTCCTGCGCGAGGCCCCAGACTTTCGACAAGAGGCGGCGCTTGCCGATGCTCTTCTTCACCCGCAAGACCGCGCTTATTCGGTGCCACAACTATTTAATTTCCTCGAGAGGGGTGGACTGAAATTTGGTCGTTGGGTAAGACAGGCTGCCTACTCGCCTC
>Ga0210384_10007094_pt1 | contig 11845 bp, 6 predicted proteins | sample IncBWH2MmetaG_FD_160574 | JGI IMG/M metagenome (GOLD analysis project Ga0210384, IMG submission 160574) | Forest soil microbial communities from Barre Woods Harvard Forest LTER site, Petersham, Massachusetts, United States - Inc-BW-H-2-M | ecosystem: Environmental > Terrestrial > Soil >...
GTTCACCAAGGATCAAGTAGCGTTTGTCTACGGAAGCGTCTGGAAGCAGCGCTACTTCACGAAAATCGGTGACGACTATTTCCCGGAACCCGCGCAGTGGGACGTGATCAACAAAGCGTGGCGTCCTTACATGGTCGCAAAGGGAACGGACTGGTGGGAGCCATTCTATCCCCCGGATAATATGAAACGGCCCACAGGTCCGACGTGCGACGGCTGCCATTCGGTTGACTACAACATCCGGACCAAACAAGTGGCGGAGTGGAACGTTGGCTGCGAGCGCTGCCACGGTCCGGGGAGCGCTCATATAGACCATGCCACGCGCGGCAATATTCTGAATCCGGCGCGAATGGACTACGTAAAAGCGAACGACACCTGCATCCAGTGCCACTCGCAAGGCCGCCCGCTCACCAACCCGATCGAAGGAAAATATTATGACTGGCCGGTCGGCTACCACGCGGGGCTCGACTTGAGGGATTACTGGCATCTCGAAGATCACACCCTGGGGCAGTTGAGCTTCACGCATTTTCCGGACGGCACGGCGCATAAAAACCGCATGCAAGGAAACGATTTCGTGCAGAGCATCATGTACCGGCGCGGAGTGACATGTTTCGATTGCCACGACATCCACGGTACGGCAAACTACGCGCAACTTCGCAAGCCGGCGAATCAACTTTGCCTGGATTGCCACGGACCCGACTCCAGGAATGGTCCGCGCGCGCCAACACTGGCTGCGCACACGCACCACAAAGACGGCTCCACGGGCAGCGAATGCATTGCGTGTCACATGCCGAAGATCGAAGTTACGATTCCCGGTGTTTTCGTGCGCTCCCATACGTTCGCGTTTATCACGCCGGCGATGACGGACAAGTACAAGATTCCAAATGCATGCACGTCCTGCCACACGGACAAGACCAGCGCCTGGGCCAGCGAGGCCATGCGGCACTGGCCCGAGCGCTCTCCCTGGCGAGCCGACTAAATGCCCGGGACATGCCCCCTGCCTTGACTAATACCGGGGGTCCACGCGGACTTTAATGTTTTCTTAAGCCGACCTAAGGTAACCTAGGCCCGGTATGGTCGGCGCCCTGCCCCGGGCGAGCCGAACAAAAAAACGATACCCATGGCTAGGATCTGGTTTTCATTCTTGGCGCTTCTAGTGGTGAGCAGCGCGATGGCGCAGCGTGCTCCGCAAACTGCGGCCATTACGGGCCTGGTCCTCGACCCCAGTGGAGCCTACACCCCTGACGCGACCGTTACATTAAGGCAGGGGAGCAACAACGTCCGAGCGCAGGGCAAGACAGATTCCACCGGAAAGTTTCGCTTCGACGCGGTTCCCTCCGGAAACTATTCGGTCGAGGTTCAGCGCGAGGGCTTCAAGAAATCGATCACTCCTGTCAAGGTCCCTTCCACGTCCTCCGCATCGTTGACGATCACTCTGGCGCTGGAGGGCATTTCCTCCGAAGTGTCCGTCTCGGGAGACGATTCCATCCAGGTCTCCACGGACGCCGCCGAAAACCGCGATTCCGCGACCGTTGATCAAAGTCTGCTGGAAAAAGTTCCCGTCTTTGACCAGGATTACGTCGCTACGATGTCGGCGTTCCTGGATTCGGCATCCATCGGCACAGGCGGGCCGCAGGTGATGGTAAACGGGGTCGCGGTCAGCAGCGTCATTGTGTCCACGTCCACCATCCAGGAAGTCCGCATCAATCAAAATCCCTATTCCGCGGAGATTGCTCGCCCGGGCAGGGGAACGATAGAGATCATCACGAAAGATCCGTCTTCTTCGTATCACGGGGCATTCAATTTTATCTTTCGCGATTCTGTTTTGAATGCGCGCGATCCATTTTCACTTGTGCGGGCGCCGGAGCAACGCCGCATCTTCGAGGGCGCGATCGGCGGCCCTGTGGGACACAGTAAGAGCTGGTCGTTTCTTCTGTCAGGCCACCGCCAGGAGGAAGATCTGCAATCCAGTGTGTTTGCCCAGGGCCCCAGCGGCACGATCCAGGAAAGCGTTCCCAGTCCAAAACGCGACACGCAACTCTCTTTTCGGGTAGGTCATCAATTTTCGCCGAGCCACAGTATTTTCTGGCAATACAACGAGTGGGATTACCCCAGCTCCAACCAGGGAGTTGGCGGCGTCGTGCTGCCTGAGGCAGCCACTAATTCCGATCAACAGGAACGCGAACTAATCTTCAACGACCGCTGGGCGCCGTCTCCGAAATGGCTATCTCAGTTCCAGATTCTGCTCGGTAAGGAAAGCCACATATTGACCAGCGTGAATGCCGCTCAACAGATCGTGGTTCAAGATGCGTTCACATCGGGTGGCGCGCAGATCGATCGATTGGACACCGAAAACCATATCCAATTGAATGAGATTGTCAGTTGGTCCCATGGAAAGCACTTCGTGAAATTTGGCGTGAATGTACCGGATTGGAGCCGCCGCGGAATTGAAAATCACAACAACTTCGGAGGCACGTATTACTTTTCAAGTCTCGCGGCTTACGCGGCGCAGCAGCCTTATGCTTTCAAGCAACAGCAGGGTTCCGGAAAAGTCGTGTACTGGCAAGCGGAGTTGGGAGGATTTGTTCAGGACGACTACCGGTTGCGGCCCAACCTATCTCTCTCCTTCGGGCTTCGCTACAATTGGCAAAATTATCTTAACGACAACACGCAATTCGCGCCCCGGTTTGCTTTCGCTTATTCTCCCGTCAAAAGCGGCAAGATTGTTTTTCGAGGCGGCGCCGGAATATTTTATGACCGTACGGGCCCCAACCCCATTGGAGACGTCCTCCTCTACAATGGACAGCTCCTGAAGAATTACCTGCTCATCGACCCGAGCTATCCGAATCCTTTCGGGGTCGGTGGCCCTGCGGCGTCACAACCTACCAGCATCGTGCAGTTCGATCCGAGCGTGCGTGAGCCGTACACGATTCAATACAGTATTGGTGTGGAACGCCAATTTAAGAAGCAGACAACCGTCGCGGTGACCTACGGCGGCTCGCGCGGGATTGGCCTGTTCCGGTCGCACGATATCAATGCCCCTATTGGGCCCGACTATCAGACTTTGCCAAATTCCGCATTCGGATTTGTCCGGCAGATTGAATCCGCCGGCCGCCAGGTGGGGAATTCACTCGACATCACGGTCCGGGGAGCCCTAACGCATCGCCTGTCCGGCCTGATCCAATACACCCTAAGCCACACTGAAAATAACACCGGAGGAATCAACTGGTATCCGGCGAACCAGTATGACTTTTCCGGTGAATGGTCGCGGGCGGATTTCGATCAGCGCCACCGCCTGAATCTTTTGGAGAGCTTCAACCCCGGCAAGTCATTTACAATTGGCGTCGGCTTGGCGATTGCTTCAGGAAAACCGTACACCTTAACGACCGGCCAGGATCCCTTCCACACCGGCCTCGCAAACGAGCGTCCCGCAGGCGTTCCTCGCAACAGCTTGCAAGGACCCGGGACAGTGAACCTCGATTTGCGGGTGTCGCGCGATTTCTTTTTAAGCAAAGACAAAAAGGAAAAGGGCAAGGTCGTTACATTCGGCTTCGACGCGTTTGACGTGATCAACCACGTAAACTATCTCAACTTCGTAGGTGTCCAGAGTTCCCCATTTTTCGGGCGAGCCGTTTCCGCGCTTCCTACCCGGCGGCTGCAACTGACTTCCCGATTCAAGTTCTAACTGCGCTGCCACAGATTCCGCCTGTCTAAAAATCTAAAAACCTCGCCGAATGTCACTGAGGCAAAGCAGTCAGCTTCAATTTCTCATCATTTTTCTCAAGCGACGCGAGGGGCAACCGCCCAACCTCAGGCGGCTGATTGACATAGGCCGTCTTTCCTCCAGTTTCTGCAAATACCCAAAGCAATGTGCCGGGCAGTCGCTTGCGGATATCCTCTTTGTGCTCTGACGGCACAACCAGAAATACGCGGCCAGTCCCTTCCCATAGTTTGGGGAAATCCAAATCATTAAAAAACCGTTTCGGAGCATCCGGATAGTGGGAGCTAAATTCCAAATTGCTGTCGGTTGCATTCTGGTCATACAGCAACACGCCTCGATGGGAATAAAATGCGATGCCCGGTGCCACGCGAATATCTCCATACAGCGCAATTTGATCGGCGGGCCGAAGATCCTTCTTGATCTCCAGGGCAAGCGAACGGGAGGACAAAGTCGGGTTGAGGATATCGTGCGCGATATGAGCCGCGAAGATGAAACCGGCCATCCCCAGGGCTAAAGCGATCGTTGGAACCCAGCGGACCTTGCGTTCGCGAAGAATCCATGCGGCAACAAATCCAATAAGTACGGAAACGGAAGAAATGATGACCGGAACTCTCAGGTCGGCCACAGACTGCGGAGTCAGATCGAGCAGGTGCGCCATGCTGGACACATAATCGTCGGGGCTGCGCATTTCCAGATGGCTGGCAACATCGCTCGCCGCGGGAGTATGCATGGATACCCAAAGAAAGTACCCGGCAATCGCTGCCAGGGCGACGGATAAGCCAGCCAGCACTCGCTGAACCGGGATTAGCCATGCCCGGTCGGTTTCTTCTGCGTCCGCTATGCCAAGCCCCAGCAGCATGCAGATCGCGGGCCACGCTCCGAAACTGTAGTACTCCGTGCGCGAGCCGCTTTCGATCGTAAAAAACAGCAGGATCACTCCCGCCCAGACAAACAGCAGCATTCGCGCTTGCTGGCTGGGATCCATCGGCTTGCCCCATTCGCGCGGAGAAAGCGGCAACTCCCGCAGGGCCAGCGGCAAAAAGAAACTCCACGGGAACAGCCATACCAGATGCTCGCTCCACCATAGCCACAGCGGCAGCGCGCCATAGTCATGCGGAAGGCGTGTGCCCAAAGCGCGGTTGATGTGCTCGTTGATGAAATACGCCCAGAAGAAACCCGGCGTGCGCATGGCCGCCAGGATGTGCCAGGGCGCCGCAACCGCTAGGAAAATAGCCGTGCTTGAAAATAGGCGAAGTTCGCGCCAGCGGTGCCAGCCCCGCGTCATGGTAATGAACGCGATAATGATAGCCGCGGGGAACAGCAGGCCAATCACCGCGCGGGTCATGACGGCGATGCCGCACAGGGCCGCGGCGCCCCAATATCCTATGCGCGGATCAAGGCTCCCGGTCCAGGACCGCAGGAATAAATAGAAGATTCCTTCGAACGCCAGCGCATAAATCGCTTCCGGAATCATGTTCCGGGTGAAAATGAACATCCCTACGCTAGTGGCCACCGCGAGGGCCCCGTAGAGTCCAGCGCGCTCGCCAAAGAATCTGCGGCCAAATTCGAAACTCAGCAAAACCAGTCCCACCATGGCAAGCCCAATGGGCAGCCGGGTTGCGAATTCACTTTCCCCCAGCAATTTATAGCTGGCGGCCACCATCCAGAAATGCATCGGAGGACGGATCAAGTAGCGGATGCCGTCCATGTAGGGGACCACGAAATCATTGCGCTGCAGCATTTCCTGCGAAACCAGGGCATGGGCCGCGTCCACGTCTTCGTCGTCCAGCGCCGGGCTGCCGGCAGTGGCGATATAAAGGCTCGCGGAAAGGACGAGCAAGCCCAATATGATCCAGCGCGAGCGAACTGCGACTTTTGGCATCGATGATTCCATATACGAAATTTCCTATGTGAAGTTTCCTTCGTTCGAAAGCCTAACCTTCATGCCTCGCCGCGTCAACCGCGAGCGCCGATCCAAAAACGGCGCGGCAAGCGATGGCGGCAAATTGGTTGTTTCGATTGTTGGGACAGTGTACGATGCCTGAGTCGGAGATCTAAATCGGAATCCCCTGAAAGACGCTCGCTCGGCATGCGTTCCGGGACTACACACCGTCGGTTTTGATCTTGGTAACGCAGTTTTTCTAAAATGATGAGAACCTGATCGACCCTTATGGGCACTTTCACAGAGATACGGACTGAACCCGAGGGCGGCAGCCCTGCCGCGGACGTTGATTTCTCCAAACCCGTAATCCGGCCGAAGAAGGGCGCCTTCCAATTTGTCCGGGAAGTGCTGAACGACGGCGGGCCGGGCTACCTCCAATTCGCTATCACGAATATCTGCAACGCTACGTGCGACTTCTGCAACTTTGCGATGGATCGTTTCGACCCCAAACAACGGCGTAGCGTTACGCTGAAGGAAGCCCGCGACGTCATCGACATTGCGGCGCGCAACCACATCGGCTACCTGCTCTTCGTGGGCGGCGAGCCCCTGGCCCACAAAGACCTCCGCGCCATGGTGCGCTATTGCGCCGAGTCCGGCATCCGTCCCATGATCTGTACCAACGGCTCGCTTTGGACTGACCAGAACATGCACGACTTCGCCAGGGACGGCCTGAGCAGCGTGATCATGTCCATCGATTCGCACGAAGTCGCCAAGCACGAGAAAAACCGCGGGCTGCCGGACGTGTGCCGCAAAATTCAGCACGCCAACGAAGTCTTCGCTAAGCTGGGCGTGCAGACCACCGCAAGCGTTACCGCCAGCAAGCTCATTGACGACTACGCCAAACTGCCGGAGTTCCTGCGTACGCTGGGCTTCCGGAGCTGCACCTTCAGCTATCCCCTGACCTCGCTCCCGTCAAGCTACCTGAGCTTCAGCGATTCGAACCTGGTGAGCTATTCGAACGAGGAACTGATCGGCGTCTTCGACAAGATCAAGCAGCTCAAGGCCAGCAGCGATTTTCCAGTGATCAATCCGGTGGAATCGCTCACCGAAATGCAACGCCATCTGCGCCAGGAGCCGGAGAAATTCGGCTGCCTCGCCGGATTCAAGTATTTCTTCCTGGACTGGAATCTCAATCTCTACCGCTGCCACGCCTGGGCCACGCCCATGTGCAACATCTACGACTTCGATTCCTCGAAGCTGATCCGCGACGGCTGCACCAAGTGCATGATCGACTGCTACCGTGATCCCAGCGTGCTGCAATTCGTCGCCATCAGTGCGAGCGACGCATATAACAATCTCAAGCAGGGCAAAATCGCTGCCGCTGCCCGCAACATCTTCGACCGCCGCAACCTGACCTCACTCAAGGCCGTGTGGGACGACCGCAAGTGGATCGGCAAGGTCTGAGCGACTCCCCCAGAGAAGTGGAATTCACGAAAACCGCAGGGCGTTCCTCGTTTTTGGACTAAGGGCCAGCTACCGGTAATTCGCCGGGGACTGTACTTCTTCTGTTCGTCTGAGCAGTAGCCTTTTCCGCACCCGGACTCTAGCCTCCTTAATCAGTGTTCCGGTAAAAGCCCGCACCAAGCGGAGGCGTCCATCATGATCCAGATTGAATCGTTTCAGGAATTTCGCGCCGGCCTCGCGTACCTGCGTGGAGGCGATGCACACAAGGCTCTGCCCCATCTCCGGTCCGCTCTCGATCAAGAGCCGTCCAATCCCTTTTACATTTCCTATTTGGGCGTCGCCATTGCAGCGGCGGAGCAGAAATGGGCGGAGGCGGAAAAAATGTGCCACTCCGCCATGCGCATGAACCGCCGCCAGGCACAGCTCTATCTGAATCTCGCGGAAGTCTACGTTGCCGCGGACCGCAAACACGACGCGGCCGATATACTCGCTCGAGGATTGCACTACGCTCCCCATGATGTGCGCCTAAAAATGGCGCTGGATCGCCTGGCGCTGCGCAGGCCGCCTGTGCTTGCGTTCCTGCCCCGCACGCACGCCATTAATCGCAATCTCGGAAGACTGCGTCACCACGCGATGCAAGTATTGGCTGCGTTGTAATCACGGCGTAATTTCGGAGGCCGGAGCTTCAGCCCCGACCTCCTGAACGCCAACAGCGCCTCAAACTAGGGCGCCACCGAATAAACCCATGACCATTGTAAGTCGCAGGATTGCGCCGGGTTACTCTGAGCGGTATCATGCCCTCCGGATGAAACGTGTCCTTGGATTTTTTGTTTATCAGCCGGAGAAATCCTGTCCTCTTTGTGGCAGCTCGCATGTGCATCGCACAAAACGTGGGCGCGTTCTCGAATTCTGGATCCTGCTTTTCTTGCCCTTCCGCCCCTACCGCTGCGGAAAGTGCCGGCAACGCTTTTATGGCCCCAAAAAATTTGCCCGCACAGGGAATCCCGATCAGCCCCGGGAACCTCAAGCGGCCCGAGAGCCGCAGGAGCCCCGCGACGATGACGAGTCTTCGGCTTCTCATTCGCGTTCCCGGTCTTCCCATCGCTAGCGCGCCTACTCCGCTTGTCGGGTCATAACTTTATGCATAATTCTGTCTGTATAATGGCCCGCTGTGGACCTCAAAGTCAGCGCGATACCGGAACGCCTGTTCGGCCGTGATACAAGCCTTCCCGGTTACATGGCCGCGCGCTGGCTGTTTCTGCGCTCGCTCGGACTGATATTTTTTTCTGCATTCTATTCATTTTTATTCCAGATCAGGGGACTCATCGGTCCTAATGGAATTCTCCCCGCTCAAAGCTACCTCCCCGAGGTCGCTCGCGTGCTGGGAGCGCGCCGCTTCTGGTACGCGCCAACGGTGTTCTGGTGGTCGTCAAGCGATCGAGCTCTGTTGGCGGTCTGCATTGCTGGAATGGTCGCGTCACTCTTGCTGGTTCTGAACATCTGCCCGCGCGGTGCGTTGTTCGTTTGCCTGGTTGCTTTTTTGTCCTTCATCGCCGCCGCGCAGGATTTCGCGAGCTATCAGTCCGACGGCATGTTGCTCGAGGCAGGCTTCATCAGCTTGTTTTTTGCGCCGTCAGGCTGGCGGCCGCGCTGGGGAGCATCGGAACCACCGTCTCGCGCCAGCCGATTCCTGCTCCTGTGGGAAATGTTCCGCATCTATTTCGAATCGGGAATCGCGAAGATCGTGGGACACGATACCGAATGGCGCGATTTCACGGCCATGGATCAGTATTACCAAAATGGCCCGTTGCCCTCATGGATCTCCTGGTACGCCCACCACCTGCCGCACTGGTTTCATGCGTCCACGGCATTCGTGACGCTCACTCTCGAACTGGTCTTGATCTTCGCGGTATTTCTACCGCGGCGCTGGCGCATCGCGCTGTTTTTTGTGATCACGCCCTGGCAGATTGGCATCATCCTCACCAGCAACTATGCCTTCCTAAATTACCTCGTTCTGATCCTGGGTTTCCTGCTGCTCGATGACGATTTTTTTGCGCGATTCCTTGCGCAACGGTTCCGGAAAGGCTTACGCGTTACTTCATCCGATACCTCGCTCGCAACGCCGTCGGCGGAAGCGCCCGGATGGAGTTACAAGTTCCGCCTCTGGGTGCAGGCTTTCTTTCTGACCTGGATTTTCTACGCGACCACCGTGCTACTCATTTTCATGGTGATACCTGACGCGCCGTTGCCGACGCTTCCAGTTGGCATTCTGGAGCCATTTCAGATCGCCAACCGGTACGGACTGTTTGCGGTTATGACCCGAAACCGTTATGAAATCGAATTCCAGGGATCACGCGACGGCCAAACCTGGACGGCATACCCATTTCGATACAAGCCGCAGGATGTGCATGCTCCCCCACGGATCTATGCGCCCTACCAGCCACGCTTTGACTGGAACCTGTGGTTCGCCTCGCTGGGCAACTGGCGCGATAATCGCTTCGTGGTCCAGGTAGAAGAGCGCCTGCTCTCCGGCGAGCCGGAAGTGCTGGCCCTGTTTTCGGGCAACCCATTCCCGCAGCGGCCACCCGAACAGGTTCGCGCGGTCCTGTGGCAGTATTGGTTTTCCGACTGGAGCGACAAACGCACGCAGGGTCTTTGGTGGCGCCGAGAGCAAATCGGCCTGTATGCGCCCACGCTCGAGCGCCTGCCCGATGGGAAATTTACAATCCTCGTCTGGCCGGACACCCCCGGGGCTCTGCAGTAAGTCTTTCCGTTTGATCCCCGCAAACGGCCCTGTTTCACCGCATTTTCGCCTATCAAAATCTCATAGGACTTTCGTCCCAATCGCCTTAAACCATCGTTCCAACATCTTCGGGACTACCGGACCATAGCCGCAGTCTGACCCGGACCGTAACCTCAGCTTACGTTGCAGGGGAGCCGGCAGGGAAGCCAGTTGAACAAACCCCAGCGGCGTACTGAGGAGAATGTAAATGTTTTTCGCCATCGCAGTACTTTTGATCCACCCGCAGATTGCCCCACATCTTTCCTTCTCCGCAGAGAAGGTCGCACTGAATCAGCCTGCAAGTTCAGAAATTTCCGGCACAGACAGTGAGATGCCTTTGCCGCTGGCGCCTTCGGTTACGGCCAGCGCACCCACAACCGGTACAACTCCGGAGACTGCGGCTACAGACTCTGGGGTCCAGCCTGTCGCGGAAGCCGTTGTCATTGAGTTCCCCGACGCGCCCGCTTCGGCCATGGAAGCTTCTGCCACGCCGGCGCTGATATTGGTAAAGCCGAGCCAGCGCAATACAGTGAGCGTCAGTGAATTGGCGGCCGAGAACCGTCGCAACCAGCGTATGTGGAAAGGCCTGGCCATCGCTTCATCCGGCGCGGCCACATTCGATGCCTGGACCACTCGCCACGCCATCACCACGCAAGGAGCGCAGGAACTCAACCCACTGCTGAAGCCTTTCGCAGGCAATGCGTCGCTGTACGCGGCGATCCAGGTCGGCCCGGTTTTGATGGACTTTGCCGCCAGAAAAATGATGTACAGCAGAAATAGTTGGGTTCGCCATTTGTGGTGGGCTCCCCAGACCGCTAGCTTTATCAGCTCGATGTTTTGCGGCGCGCACAATCTTAGCTATCACCAGTAACTCAAACCGGTAGCTCACGAGTAACGCAAGAATTCTTCCCTCAGAGAAAAGAAAAGCGTGACCGGCGTCGCCTCCCGGTCGCGCTTTTTTCTTGCGTGAATGGAGCACCGCAGAGACCTCGGTAGTAACTTAGTTTGATTGACATAGGCCACTATGCGCGGGTATCATCCCCACGGTGCGGCCCCTGGGTGGGAAGCCGCATTTCCTTCCTTGCACTTGCCCCGGGACTGGGAAGTTTCGCCCGGAATAATACTTCGGGCAGCAGGGCTGGACCTCATTGGAGGCCGTAAGATGTTATCCGACAACGAAAACCCCGGCGCGGAAATTTCCGCCGGACAATCCGCAACCGCCGCCTCACCGGCGCCGGAAAATTTAACCGCAACGGTGGAACCCGAAGCAAAGACTCCGGCACCGGCCGATGTGCAAGTGACGCCGCCCGCCCCAGCTCCATTTGCAGCGGAACCCGCCGCTGTAACTGTGGCTCCCGTGGAACCGGTTGCAGCACCGGATGGCGCAGCCGCCGTTGAACATTCCGACGTGAGTGAAGCGTTGGCGGTGGACGCTGGCGAGCCTTCCACGGAATCAACTTCCGAGATGGAACAACTCATGGAGCAATATGCCGCGCCGCATCAGGCTCCAGCAGAGGGCGAAATTGAATCCGGCCAGGTCGTGGCGATCACCGACCTGGGCGTGGTCGTGGACCTGGGCGGCAAGACTGAAGGTCTGATTCCCGCGCAGGAATTCGCGGAACTCGACGGGCCATTTCCGCTGGTTGCAGGGCAACCGGTCGAAGTTCAGCGCACGGGCGACCGCAAGGACGGGATGGTCCTGCTGTCTTACCAGCGCGTGCGGCGTCGCCGCGCGTGGTCGAAGATTGAAGAAGCCTATCGCAACAAGACCGACATTACTGCGAAAGTTGTAGATCACATCAAGGGCGGCCTAGTGGTTGACATCGGCGTGCGCGCGTTTTTGCCCGCTTCACAGGCCGACGTGCACCCGGTACGCGACCTCGAAGAATGGAAGGACCGCGAAATCACAGTTCGCGTGCTGAAGATGAATCGCAAGCGCGGGAACGTGGTGGTCAGCCGACGCTCGATCATGGACGAGCAGGTGCAGGCGCAGCGCCAA
>Ga0210384_10007095_pt1 | contig 11844 bp, 15 predicted proteins | sample IncBWH2MmetaG_FD_160574 | JGI IMG/M metagenome (GOLD analysis project Ga0210384, IMG submission 160574) | Forest soil microbial communities from Barre Woods Harvard Forest LTER site, Petersham, Massachusetts, United States - Inc-BW-H-2-M | ecosystem: Environmental > Terrestrial > Soil >...
GCGGTGCGGCGGTCGGGAGCCACGTACAGCTCCTTGATGATGGGCAGCTCCACCGGGAACGGGCGACCGGCGTCGCGCAGGGCCTGACGGTACACGCCCATCTGCCGCTCGAGCACGGCCAGCTTGGCGTGCGGGTTGATGACCCAGGCGTCGCCCAGGCGCGCGGCGCGGACCACCGCGGCGTCGTTGTTGGCGGCGAACCAGACGGGCGGGTGGGGCTGCTGCACCGGGCGCAGCATCATGCGTGCGCGCGTGAGGTGAAAGAAGCGTCCGTGATGTGTTACCTCCTCGCCCGACCACAGCCGCTTGATGACCTCCAGGCTTTCCACCAGGCGCCCCACCCGCTCCTTGGGTGCCACCCCGAACGCTTCGTTCTCCTCGTCGCGATAGCCCAGCCCCACGCCGAAGATGAAGCGCCCTTCGGTGATGACGTCGAGCGTGGCCACCTGCTCGGCCACGTCTACCGGATTGAGCAGCGGGAGCAGGATCACGGTGGCGCCCACCCGCATGGTCCCCGCCTCCGCGGCGAGCCGCGCGAGCGCGGGCAGGCTCTGCATCTCCTGGAACGGCGTCGAGAGGAAGTGCTGGCCCATCACGATGAGGTCGAAGCCGGCGTCGCGGGCCGCCCGGACCTGATCGATGTGCTCGCGGAAGCGATCGACCATGGACACACCGGGGGGATGCTGTTTCGAGACGATCAGGCCGAAGTTCATGGGTTCCATACCGCGAGTATAGGGAATTCAGATGGCCTCTTCCACGACCTCGACCTTTTGGTGGTTGCGAGGGATCGTGGGGCAGCTACACGAGTGTCCGGACGAAGACGTTTTGCTCCGGCGCCGGGAACCCGGCCTCGCCGAAGGCCTCGCGGATCACCCGGTTGGTGTCGAAGTACACCTGCCAGTAGTGCTGGTTGTCACAATACGGACGCACCGCGAGGACCGGACCGAGGGGTGTGAACTGGAGAATCTCCACATCCGGCTTCGGCTCGGTCATGACGTTGGCGATCCGGGCGATCTGCTCCCGCAGCAGTCGCACGGCGGCCGCGTGGTCCACGCTGTTGTGTAGCTGGGCCAGCAGATCGACGCGCCGATATCGATTGGCGGAGAAGTTCTGCACCGTATCCGAGAAGATCTTGCTGTTGCCGACGAAGGTCCGGACGTTGTCCAGCGTGTTTACCGTGGTCACGAACAGCCCGATCTCCTCGACGGTCCCGGTCACGCCGGCGGCCCCGATGAAGTCGCCGACCTTGAACGGCCGTAGGATCAGGATGAAGATCCCCGCCGCGAGGTTGCTGAGTAATCCGCTCCACGCCGCACCGATGGCCAGCCCGACGCCCGCCATCAACGCCGCGAAGCTGGTCGTCTCGATCCCGAAGAATCCGAGAATGGCGACGATCAGGACGATGTTGAGGAGGACCTTCACCGTGGTCCCGATGTAGGCGGCCACCGTCTGGTCGAACGGATACTTCAGGCTGCGTACCAGGAGTCCGGTGCCGAACTGGATCAGGCGTCGGCCGATGGTCCAGAGTACGAGGGCTCCGACCACCTTCAGCGCAAAAGAGGTGAGGAGCGGGATGGCATTCTGGACGACGAGATGGAGATCCATGGCGCGGGTTCCTCACCGACCGGAGTCGTGACCCGTGTAACCCGGGAAGTGCAGCTGAGCGCAGGCTAGGGAGCAATAGACCCGCTGCGACGCATTGGCCGGCGTACCGACCCGGATCGAGTAGGGGAGGAAGCTGGCTTTGCCGCATCCGTGGCAAACCTTCCGGTTTTCTTCCTTCGGTATCTCCGGCAACATGGCTATCTCCGTGGTTGCGGTCGTGGCGATGCGCTCTGCGTCACGGCTCGAGTTGCAGGCCACACCAGCAGGTGTGAACGGCTCCGTAGTGTCCAGGCTGCTTGTGGCAACGGTGAAGCCCGCCATCCGGGAGGCGCTTGGGGATACCGCAGTAGTCCGTCGACCGGCGATCGGTCGTCCGGTCGGATGGCACCTGCGGACACCATTCGGGCATGGTCAAGTCGCTCGCTTCCAAGGCGTCACCACACTAGCAGCGCGCGGACGAGGTGCCTATTGGACCAATGTCCAATAGGCCATCCGGATCGTGCCGACTAGAGTAGGAGACGCGGAGGGAATGAGCCATGCCTGAGCAATTCGTCCAGATGGGTCCGATGTGGGTGCTCGCGGGTCTCGGTGCCGGCTGGCTGGCCGAGACCTTTCTGAGCGGCCGAGGGTACGGGCTGATCGCCGACATGGGCCTTGGCGTCGGCGCGGGCGTGCTCGGCGGCAGTGCCTTCCTGGCTCTTTCTACTCTCCAGCCCGGGATGTTCGAGATGTTCATCGGCGGCTTCGTCCTGGCCGCGGGTGTGATCCTGGCCCAACGGCTCTGCTGGCCGGCCGACCCGATTGCGCGGGAGCGTGAGGCCCGGCTTCACCTCGTGGATCTCGGTCGCCCTTCTCTTGGCCAGGAGCCAATATCGCCGGTGCCGAGTCGGCCGCTCGTGCGTATGGCGACGACCGGGATCTACCTGCTGCGCGGTGTACCCCTCGAGCTTCAGCGGGCGGCGCGTGTCCGCGCCGTCGGCGAGGGCACTACGCTTCGGCAGGTGCTGCTCAAGGGCCTTGGCGAGTATGCGGCGGGAACCTGGACGCCGAAGGCGGATGACAAGCTGCCCGTCGCGCTGAGTCCGGGGGCCCAGGCGACCGGCCGCTGAAACTCTAGCTCCAGCGACGGCGCCGCCGAGCCGTTGACCTGCCCTCTCTCTACATGGAAGACCGCGTCCGCCGGTCCCCCTGGGCGAAGACGGCACGAACTCTAGATGCTGCGGCTGCGGACCTCGGGACGGCTGTGGTCCTTCCAGCATTTGAGGTGCGCGACTTCGTTCATTCTTCCGGGCACGTCGAGCCACTTCTCCTCCATGGCGATCTCCTCGAAGCAGAAGACGCACACCAAGACCTTGGGCATGTGGCGCCTCTGCCTAACCGAGCCCGAGATATCCCAGGACGAGAAGGACGGCGACCACCGCGCCGATCGTGTAGACGATGCCGGGCATACAGGTTCCCCTTTCCGCTCGGTTCCACTGTAGCGATTCCTGAGTCGCCCGCCAGTGGACCTAGGTCCAATAGGCCGACGGGACCCGGCCGACTAAAGTGTGTTCAGCCAGTATCCACATGCCATCTTGGTCGATCGACCACATCAGCGCAGTGACCTTGGCCGTCCGAGACATGGCCGAGGCAGTGGCGTTCTACCGGAAGCTCGGGTTCGAGGTGTCCTATGGCGGATTGGATGCGTCATTCACGACGGTGCGGGCCGGTCAAACTGCCGTCAACCTTCGTCAACGGACGGCCAGTGCCGAGGAGATCTGGGATCGCGTGATCCTCAGGGTCGACGGGGTGGACGCGCTGTATCGGGATCTCGTCGAGAAGGGCTTCGAGCCCACCGTGCCTCAAGATGCCCCGTGGGGGGAGCGCTACTTCGAGCTCCGGGGCCCTGAAGGGCTCGTGACCAGCTTCGCGGAATTGAAGGGCCAGTGAGCCCGGCGCCGGCCCGGTAGGAGGTCTCGACCATGGCGGGTGGGGTCGTCGTCGGCATCCTCCAGGAGTGGCATGCGGATCACATCATTCTGCGCGACGGGACCCAGGTCTTTCTCACCGCCAAGCAGTCGACGAGCCAGTTCGCCGTCGGGATCAGCCTGACCGTCGCGTACACCGTCAAGAAAGGCGGCAAGAAGCTGGCGGACAACATCTGGGTCGGGAGCTGAACGAGATGATAGAGGACAAGGCGTATCCGGTGACTCCAGCCTCGGTGATGGTGAAAGTCGGGATCATCACGGGCGAGGTCATCGATCTGAAGGTCACCGAGCGGGTCGAGAAGGGTACCGGTAGGGTCGTCTCGCCGGCCAAGCTCACCGGGACCCTCCGGCTCGAGAACGCGTCCTCGAACCGGACGGTTCTCCTGGTCGAGGCCCGGCTGCTGTTCATGGACGTCCACGGGCAGCCCATCAAGCTGGAGGCCGCCCGGACCGAGACCATCGTCAAGTTTTCCCAGGCCGGCGACGAGCGGCTCGACCCCGGACAGGGCACGACTCGAAGCATCGACGTGGAGTTCCCGGTGGAGGCGTTGAAGGCGGAGCGGCTGAAGGAGATCCGGCTGGAGCTCGCCTACATCCCGTCGCCATTCCGGGGGGAGATCGTCAACTTCGTTGTCTCGATCGGCGCGGGCACGTCGTGACGAGCTGATCTCATGCCGGGCCGGCCGGGCCGCGCCGATGTGGCGCGCGGCCCGGCCCTACTCTGGTCTAGAAGTCGCCGCCGTGGGGCATCGACGGCATGCCCGCTCCCTCCTTCGAGGGGAGATCGGTGATGAGCGCTTCGGTCGTGAGCAGCAGCGATGCGATCGAGGCGGCGTGCTGCAGGGCTACCCGCTCGACCTTGGTCGGGTCGATGATCCCGGCCCGTACCATGTCCACGTACTCGTTCGACTCGGCGTCGAAGCCGTGCGCCACGTCCTTGGCGGCCCGGACCTTCTCGACGACGATGGAGCCCTCGAGCCCCGCGTTCTGCACGATCTGGCGGAGCGGCTCCTCCAGGGCTCTCCGGACGATGTCGACGCCGGTCGCCTCGTCCCCGGAGAGGGTGAGGCTGGCCAGAGCCTTCGACGCTCGGAGCAGGGCGACCCCGCCGCCCGGCACGATGCCCTCTTCCACCGCGGCGCGGGTCGCGTTGAGCGCGTCCTCGACGCGGGCCTTCTTCTCCTTCATCGCGGTCTCGGTCGCGGCGCCGACCTTGATCACCGCGACGCCACCGGCCAGCTTCGCCAGCCGCTCCTGCAGCTTCTCCCGGTCGTAGTCCGAGGTGGTCTCCTCGATCTGCGCCCGGACCTGCTTGATGCGTCCCTCGATGGCCGCGGTCTTGCCGGCCCCGTCGATGAGGGTGGTGTTGTCCTTGGTCACCACCACCTTCTTGGCCTTGCCCAGGTCCTCCAGGGTGAGGTTCTCGATCTTCATGCCGAGGTCCTCGGTGATGGCCTTGCCGCCGGTGAGGGTGGCGATGTCTTCCAGCATGGCCTTGCGCCGATCCCCGAAGCCCGGCGCCTTCACCGCGCAGGCGGACAGGGTGCCCCGCAGCTTGTTGACCACGAGGGTGGCCAGCGCCTCGCCTTCGACGTCCTCGGCGACGATCAGCAGCGGCTTGCCCGAATGGGCGACCTGCTCCAGCAAGGGCAGCATGTCCTTCATCGCACTGAGCTTCTTCTCGTGGATCAGGATGAGGCAGTCCTCGAGGACGGTCTCCATCCGCTCCGCGTCGGTCACCATGTACGGGGAGAGGTAGCCGCGGTCGAACTGCATGCCCTCGACGACCTCCAGGGTGGTCTCCATCCCCTTGGCCTCTTCGACCGTGACGACGCCGTCCTTGCCGACCTTTTCCATGGCCTCCGCGATGAGGCTGCCGACGGTCGCGTCATTGTTGGCCGCGATGGTGGCGACCTGGGCGATCTCCTTCTTGTCCTTCGTGGACTTCGACATCTTGTGGAGCTCTTTGACGACCTGCTCGACCGCCTGCTCGATGCCCCGCTGGAGTCCCATGGGGTTCGCGCCCGCGGTCACGTTCTTGAGGCCCCCGCGGAAGATGGCCTGAGCCAGAACGGTGGCGGTGGTGGTGCCGTCGCCCGCGATGTCCGAGGTCTTGGACGCGACCTCCTTGATCATCTGGGCGCCCATGTTCTCGTAGGGGTCCTTGAGCTCGATTTCCTTGGCGACCGTCACCCCGTCCTTGGTGATGGTGGGGCTGCCGAACTTCTTGTCGATGACGACGTTGCGTCCCTTCGGGCCCAGGGTGACCTTGACCGCGTGGGCCATGACGTTGACGCCGCGCAGGAGCGCGGCACGGGCCTCTTCGTTGAGTAGGAGCTGCTTGGGCATCGGTGTGTTCCTCCGGCGAATGTAGGCGAACGGTTAGCGACGACTGCGCGGCCAGGGGTCAGGAGGCGAGGATGCCGAGGACGTCCTCCTCCCTCATGATGAGGAGCTCTTCACCGTTCAGCTTGACCTCGCTACCGGAATACTTGCCGAAGAGGATCCGATCCCCCGCCTTGACGTCGAGCGGGAGCTTCTTGCCGTCTTCGGACACCTTGCCTTTGCCGACCGCGATGACCTTGCCCTCCTGCGGCTTCTCCTTGGCGCTGTCCGGGATGATGATGCTGCCCCGTCCGGTCGGTGCCTCCTCGACTCGCTTGACGAGGACACGGTCGTGGAGCGGGTGCAGTGTAGTGTGTTTTGTCTGAGCCATAGTGTCGGTCCCTCCCACACTCACGGTAACCGCCTCGCGGAGCATCGAGTAGTGGACCAAGGTCCAATACCCGGGCAGGGGGCCCCCGCCTAGACTTGGAGCCAGTCCATGATGAGTCGACGCGGTGCGCTGGCTCGTGCGGGCGAAGGCGACTTCGCCGGCCGTTTTCGCAAACGCGAAGGGCCCTACCATCTGTACGACTCGGGGAACCGGCCCTTGATCCGAGCCGAGACCGGCGCGCACGTCCTCGGCGCATTGCTCGAGAATCGAGCGCGGCTGGTGTTTCTGGACGATCCCGGGTGTGCCGAGGGCTCAATCCTGAAAATCACGTATCCGACCGCGGAATGGTCGGTAGCGCCCGCGGGGCCAACCGCCTGTGCCTGTGGCGATGGCCGCTGCCAGGGGCGGCTGGCGATCACCCTGCACGAGTCGCACGCGGGTCCTGATTGGATGCTGACGTTCAGAGGGTAGACAAGGAGGCAGGACAATGGAACCGGGCAAGAAGTTGAGTCTTGGCCAGCGCTGGAGCGCGACCCGACCGACGAAGGCGAGTGTCTTCTGGTTCGGGGTGGCCGCGGTCATCGCGACGATGATCGTCGGGTTCACCTGGGGTGGGTGGGTGACCGGATCGACGGCCCGAAGGATGGCAGAGGCGAGCGGCGAGGAAGCGGTCCTCAAGCGGGTGGCGCCGATCTGCGTCGTTCGGTTCAAGGACGATCCGAAGCGAGTCGAGAAGTTGAAGCAGCTCAAGGAGATCAGCTCCTGGGAGCAGGGCGACTACGTGAAGAAGCAGGGCTGGGCGACCATGCCGGGCGAGAAGGAGCCCGAGGGGCGTGTCGCCGACGAGTGCGCCAAGCTGCTCCTGCTGATCAGCTAGCTCGGCGCGTGAGACCCGCGGGCTACCCGACGCTGTGGTGCGCGATCGATGATCTGGCGACAGCCGGATTCACCGAGCACTTCGGCGTGAGCGGTCACGCGCTGCGGGCCTTCGATAGCGGACGGATGTTCAGCGCGGGCCAGGTGGTGATCCGCGAGTTCCATCGCTTCGAGGGGGTCTCGGATCCGGACGACATGTCGATCGTCTACGCGATCGAAGGCCAAGGTGGCGTTCGCGGCACCCTGGTCGATGCGTTCGGCGCCTACTCGGACCCGCGGGTGAGCGCGTTCTTGGACGGCGTCCCCATCCGGGGGGCGAGCCGCTTCGGGGGAGGGGCGGGGCAACCGTGGGTGTTCAGGGTGCCGCCGAAGGGTCGCGAGGGGAGCACGGCACGCGAGCCGTCCCGCTTCGGAAGCTACGGGTACGGCTTCTTGGTGCCGGTCCTGCAGGATCCGTGGCACGACGAAGGCGGCGAGAGCGGATCGGTGTCGTGATCCGCGAGAGATCATGCTCACTACACTGACATCTCTGGGGAGGTCGGATTGATCGTGCCATATCATTTCTGGATCGTGCTGCTCGTCGCCCTGGCGCTGACGCAGATCGCGGCGATCGCTACCTCCGTCTACCTGCACCGCGGCCTCGCCCATCGAGCGATCCGGCTGCATCCGGTCGCGGACGTGGGCTTCCGGGCCGTGCTCTGGCTGACCACCGGGCAGACGCGTCGGGAGTGGGTCGCGGTCCACCGCAAGCACCACACGTTCACGGACCGGGAGGGCGATCCACACAGTCCCCGGCTGCTCGGCCTCTGGCGGGTCCAGCTCCTGAACGTCTACTACTACGCGCGGGAAGCGCGCAATCCCGAGACGCTCGCCACGTTCGCGCCGGACATCACGGACGACTGGTGGGATCGGGCCATGTTCTCCCGGGGCCTGGTCGGGCTCGCGCTTGGCATCACCGGGCTCTGCCTCGTCCTCGGGTTGTGGCCCGGCCTGATCGCCGGGCTCTTGCACGCGGCCCTGTACGTGCTCGTCCTCGCCCCGTCGATCAACGGCCTCGGCCATTGGCGCGGAGTTCAGAACTTCGTCAATAGCGCCTACAACCGGCGAGTGCTGGCGTGGGTGACGGGCGGGGAGAGTCTGCACAACAACCACCACGCGTACCCGCGCGCTCCGAAGTTCAGCATGGGACGGTTCGAATTCGACCCGTCGTGGCTGGTGATTCGGTGCTTCGCGGCGCTGGGGATGATGGAGATCGTCGGCGAGCCCGTCGTGCTGCGTCGCTGATCGTGCGATCATTGCCGCGGGATCGAGGCGGGACTATAGTGACGAGCGATGGAGGGGCCGTGATGGCCGCGGCGGCGCCGATGGTGTTCGTGGTGGACGACGACGTGTCCGTCCGGAAGAGTCTGGTGCGGCTGATCAAGACCGCCGGGTACGAGGCCGAGCCCTTCACCTCGGTGGGGGACTTCCTGGCGCATCCGCCCTATGACGGTCCGTGCTGTCTGGTGCTGGACGTGCGAATGCCCGGGTTGACCGGACTCGATCTGCAGGAAGCCCTCCGCGCGACGGAGCGACGGCTGGCGATCGTCTTCATCACGGGTCATAGCGACGTGCCGGTGACGGTCAAGGCGATGAAGCGAGGGGCCGTCGACGTCCTCACGAAGCCCCTGGACGAGGGAACGCTCCTGGGGGCGATCCGGCAGGCGGTGGCCCGCACGGTCGCCGACCGTCGAGAACAGACTCGTGCGACCGAGATCCGGCAGCGTATCGCGACCCTGACCCCGCGCGAAGCGGCGGTCTTCGCGCTGGTCGTGACCGGGATGCTGAACAAGCAGATCGGCTCCGATCTCGGGATCGTCGAGAAGACGGTCAAGGTGCACCGAGCGCGGGTCATGGAGAAGATGGGGGCTCGCTCGCTGGCGGAGCTGGTCCGGCTCGCCGGCGAAGGGGGAGTGATCGCCGCCGCCCCATGACGGACCCAACGGGCATGGACCAAGGTCCAGTATCGCTTCCGTCGTGCTTCGGTGAGAATCAGCTCCAGTGTCATGACTCCATGCCCAAGCCCATCCCTGTGATTTCCATCGTGGATGACGATCTCTCGGTGCGCCGGGCGCTCCGCCGACTGGTTCAGTCGGCGGGGTACCTCGTCGAAACGTTTGCGTCGGCCCACGAGTTTCTCAGCTCGACGCCGTCGTCCAGCACCGCGTGCCTGATCCTGGACATCCACCTGGAGGGCATGAGCGGCTTCGAGCTGCAGGAGCAGCTGGTGACCGACCGGGTGTCCATCCCGATCATCTTCATCACCGCCCATGACGATGTGGCGACGCGTGATCGCATCAGACGCGCTGGAGTCGCCGGGTACCTGGGGAAGCCGTTCGACGGCCAGGCCTTGCTCGACGCCATCCAGCAGGTGGCCGGGCCCGGGGTGCCGGATTCGTGATACCGGTGGTCCCCAGGGCCAGGGTTCTGCTCGTCCTGCCCCAGGAGGCACTGGACCGGGCGCGCGTCTTCGCCGGAGCGGTCATGACGAAGCTCAAGGGTCCCGTGAGTCTGCAGATGGTGCTGCGGGCCTTCGTCGACGAGGGACTGCGGCGACAGCGCGACGGAGCGATTCTCGCGAACATCGAAGGCCAGGTCCGGGCGCTGCGAGAAGTCCGGAGCCGAGCCCGGCGACCTCGCTAGCCGAGCACGACACGAACGCGGCGCGACGCGCCGTCACTCGTGAGCGGCACACCGGCTCCGGGATTCGCCAACGTGACTCCGTCGACCTCGATCGTCGAGACACCACGCGTCACCGCCCGCGGGTTCTCGACCGTGATGTCGTAGCGCGACGCGTGATAGCGGAAGGCGATCTCGAAGTGGCGCCACGCGCGTGGGATACAGGGATCGAGATGGAGCACCGCGCCGCGTAGTCGGAAGCCGAGGAGCCACTCGAGCCCGGCCCGGTACATCCAGCCGGCGGAGCCCGTATACCACGTCCATCCCCCGCGGCCGACGTGCGGGTATTCGGCGTAGACGTCGGCGGCGGTGACGTAGGGCTCCACCTTGTAGCGATGGACGCCGGCCCGCGTGCTCGTCCGGTTGATCGGGTTCAGGATGGAGAAGAGCTCGTTCGCCTTGTCCCCGTCGCCGAGGGCCGCGAAGGCCATGACGGCCCAGAGGGCCCCGTGCGTGTACTGGCCCCCGTTCTCCCGGACGCCCGGCGGGTAGCCCTTGATATACCCGGGGTCGAGAGACGAGTGGTCGAACGGCGGGGTCAGCAGAAGGATGAGCTCCTGGTCTCGCCGGACGAGATACTCCTCGACCGCGGCCATCGCGCGCGCGGCGCGCTCGGGCTCGGCGGCGCCCGAGAGCACCCCCCACGACTGGGCGATGGAGTCGATCCGGCACTCCGCGTTGGCGACGGACCCGAGCGGGCTGCCGTCGTCGAAATAGGCGCGGCGATACCAGTCACCGTCCCACGCGTGCTGTTCGACGGAGACCTTGAGGGCGTGGACGTGGCTGCGCCAGCTGTCGGCGCGGGCGTGCTCGCCGCGGGTGTCGGCCAGGCGGGCGAACTCCCAGAGCGTCGCGTGCAGGAACCAGGCGAGCCAGACGCTCTCCCCGCGCCCTTCGTGGCCTACCCGATTCATGCCGTCGTTCCAGTCGCCGGTGCCGATCAGGGGAAGACCGTGAGCGCCGACCGAGAGGCTCCGGTCGAGCGCGCGGGCACAGTGCTCGAAGAGCGTGTCCGCCTTCGCCGACGCCGTGGGCTGCAGATAGGAATCGTCCTGTCCCGGAGGAATCGGCGGCCCCTCGAGAAACGGGATGACCTCGTCCAGGAGCGGCGCGTCGCCGGTGACCTCGAGATAGTGCATGACCGCGAACGGCAACCAGATCGAGTCGTCGGAGATGTGGGTTCGAACCCCTCGACCGGAGGGAGGATGCCACCAGTGCTGGACGTCGCCCTCCACGAACTGGCGGCCGGCCGCCCGGAGGAGGTGCTCGCGCGCGACCGCGCGTTTCGCGACGGTCAGCGCCATGACGTCCTGCAGCTGGTCACGAAACCCGTAGGCGCCGCCGGCCTGATAGAACGCGGACCGGGCCCAGACCCGGCAGCCGAGCGTCTGATAGAGGAGCCACCGATTCAGCATGAGATCCATGGAGCGATCCGGGGTCTTCACCTGGACCGCGGCGACCGTGTCGTCCCACTGCGTCTTCACCGCGCGCCACGTGGCGTCGAGGTCCGTCGCGCGATGGCGAGTGAGGAGCGCGCGGGCCTCGTCGACAGTGTCGGCCTGGCCGAGAAAGAAGACGAGTTCCTCGCGGCCGCCCGGCGGCAGCTCGATCACCGCCTGGAGGGCCGCGCACGGATCGAGACCGGCGCCGACCTTTCCCGAGAAACGGTGTCCACGTTCCAGCAGGGCGGGATGGTCCAGCGTTCCGTTGCGTCCCACGACCTCGGTCCGGTCACCGGTCCAGGCGGTCTGGCGACCTCCCAGGTCGGCGAACGCGACCCGAGAACCGAACTCGGCGTTCCAGGCGTTGCGCGCGAGGAGCGCGCCGCTGTCCGGATCGATCTCGGTGACGATGGACGGGGCGGTCGCGCTCCGGGAAGCGCCCAGCACCCACTCGACGTACGCGGTCACCGAGAGTCGGCGGGACTTGCCGGAGCGGTTCTCGATCGTCAGGCGTGAGATC
>Ga0210384_10007097_pt1 | contig 11843 bp, 17 predicted proteins | sample IncBWH2MmetaG_FD_160574 | JGI IMG/M metagenome (GOLD analysis project Ga0210384, IMG submission 160574) | Forest soil microbial communities from Barre Woods Harvard Forest LTER site, Petersham, Massachusetts, United States - Inc-BW-H-2-M | ecosystem: Environmental > Terrestrial > Soil >...
GTTCGATCCTTGAAATCGGCGGAGGCCGTTGAACGGCGCGACGCTTCGCGCTTACGCTTGGTACTCGAAGGGCGAGTAGAAACCGTTCTTGCCGCTAATTTCCCAGTTGAAAGTGTAGTCGCGGCAGCTGGCGCAATTGCAGATTTCAAAATACGTGCCTTTGAGCTTCCACTGTCCGGCCATGGTTACGGTGTACCTATTTTCGCGGGCGGACGTCAAGGCGGATTTGCGAGATCGAGGCCAGGAATATCCTTGAAATCGTCGCGATTCAATGTCCACAGCGCGGCTTCGTGTGCGATCGCGCAGGCCGCGATGGCGATGTCAATTTCGCGGCTTCGAGCGCGAGGCGCGTCGCGATACAGCTTCGAGGCGAGCGCAGCTTCATTGTGCCCAAACGGGAGTGCCGCGGCGCTGGGAAACAGTTTCTCCTGGTCTATGATTTCCTCGGCAGTCCGCGAGCCGCGCCACCATTCATACAGAACCAGCGCAGGCAGCAGAATCTGTTCGCCCGCGTCCAGAACGCGACGCAGCCTGGGAAGCAAAACGCGATCACCCGCTAAACTTTCGACGAGAACAGACGTATCGAGCAGAATCAATACCGGTGTCCTCGCCCGCCGTGGCGGCGTGCACGCCGGATTTCCTTCAGCTCAGCCTCGACCTCGTGCTGTGGGCGTGTGGGTGGTCGCTTCGCAATCTCATCGACAATCCCCAGCATGCGCTGCTTTTCGCTCTCACTGAGACGCCCGATGCGCTGATGGTAGTCCTGAATCGCTTCCCGGACAATCTCACTTTTGGGTTTGGCCAGCCGTGCGGCGGCATCGTCCAGGCGCCGGATGGTGGCTTGGTCGAACGTGAAGGTCACTTTGGTCGTCGCCATACCATGACCATACTACCATACTGCTCCCTGGTGGAGCAGCCCAGCCCTACACCATATTCGGGATCTTGATGATCTTCTTCTGGATGGCGTACTGCACCAGTTGCGCTTTGTTGTGAATGTCGAGCTTGCGCATCAGGTTGAATTTATGGGCCTCGACGGTCTTCACGCTGAGGTTCAGGTCGCAAGCAATCTCTTTAACCGAGTTGCCTTCGGCCAGCATCTTCAGCACTTCCCGCTCGCGCGTGGTGAGCGTGGCGAAGCGCGGCAGGCGGTTGGCGGACTTGATGCGGCTGCGGAAATCGTCGACCAGCTGCGAGAGCATGCGGGGGCTCAGGTAGCTGCCTCCGCGGCAGATGTCACGCACCGCGGCCACCAGTTGCTGGCTCGGGCTGTCTTTCAGCACGTAGCCGCTGGCGCCCACCTCCATGCCTTCGACCAGGTAATCTTCGTCGTCGTACATGGTCAGGAACAGAACCTTGGTTTCCGGGCGGCTCTTCTTGATCTGGCGCGTCGACTCAAAGCTGCTGAGACCGGGCATGCCAATGTCCATGAGCACCACGTCCGGGCGCACCTCGTTGGCCTTATCCACCGCGTCGCCGCCGTTGGACGCCTCGCCGACAACTTCCATGTCCGCTTCGGCGGAAATCAGGGTGCGAATACCTTGGCGGAACAGTGTGTGATCGTCCGCCAGCATGATTCGAATCTTCGCCATAATGTTTGTGCCCGACTTTCTTCGTAACCTTTCTTACCTTACTTACCGCCCTCAAATCTTACTCACCGGCCTCAAACGAACGCCCTATCTAGCTATCGGCAGTTCGATGAAAATCTTTGTACCCCTCTTAGGTCCTTCCGTACGGCTTTCGGCCTGGAACTCCCCGCCCAACAGGGCTACTCGCTCCCGCATCCCGGACATCCCAAAGGACTCACGCTTTTCGAACGCTTCCTCGACGTTGAAGCCGACCCCGTTGTCTTCTACCGCGAGCTTCAGGATTCCATCGGCCGAAGCCAAGGAAATATTTACGCGGGTCGCGCCGGAATGCTTGCCGATGTTGTTAAAACATTCCTGGACCAGACGATAGGAAATGACCTCGGTTTGCTGGGGCAGCGTTCCCATTTTGGAAAGCTGCAGCTTTACCCGGCAGGCGTGCAGGCGCTGGAACCGGTTGACGAGCTGGCGCAGAGCCGCACCCAATCCGAGCTGCTCGAGCACCGCCGGACTCAGGGCTGCAATCAACCTGCGCATCTCGAGAATGGTGTGCTCGGTCAGATCGCGTGCCTCGCTCAGTTTCGCGCGCCATTCAACTTCACTTTCGGGCATCGCCTGTTCCAGCAGCTCCAGTTGCAAACGAATGCAAAGGAGGCTTTGGCCGGCCTCGTCGTGAAGCTCGCGGCTGATGCGCCGGCGTTCCATTTCCTCTACGTGAAGCATGTGCTCGGCCAGGCGGCGTACCTGCTCTTCGCGCTGTGCCAGATCTTCCATCAAGCGCGCCTTCTCGGCGGCCATCAGGCAGCGCTCCGCGGCGGCGGCCAGAAGCTCCTGTTCGCGCGGCAGCCATTCGTAAACGTTAACGAACCCGAACTGCATGACGCCGGCGGTGCGGCCGCCCATGGCTAAGGGAATCGACCAACACGATTTGAAGCGCTTCTGCCATTGCTCATCGAGGCGGCTGCCGGCCTGCCGCTCGTGGCCATTCATGTAACGGGGCTTCGACAGTTTCTTGACCAAGCCGGGCCGGTTGAGGATGGTGACGCCGCCTGGCTCGAGCGCGCCCGCCTTCAACACCCAGGCTGAGCCGTCCTCGCTCAGCATGTACAGCCGGCCCGCGTCAGCCTGGCAGACATGGACCAGCGAAGCCAGAAATCGCTGCAGCAGCTCGTCCAGGTTGCGCGATTCCAGCTCGATGCGGAACAGCTCGTAGAAGGCCTGCGTTTCGGCCTCGCGAACCTGATAATACGCGTTATTCAACGTGAGGATGACGCAGAAGTGGAGCTGCTCGCGTACCCACTGGAAATTGGCGTGTTCATCCGGCAGCAAGGACGCCAGCACCGGCGTGAGCAGGCGATCGTATTCTCCGAGCGCTGTTAGAATCGCGCTGGGCGGCAAATTCAGCTTGGCCAGACGGCGGCCGTTGTACTCTACTTGCTCGATGAAATGCAACGGCGGACGGTCGCGCACCAGAATGCGCGCCGCGGCGCCCGGCGTGATCTGTGCCAGCGCCCTCCGTTGCTGGGGCTCGAATTCGAGCTCGCGCAGCCGGTTCAGGAATCGCCGGTCGATTCTGTCCACTTGCGGTTCGAGGAAAACCGAGAGCCGCTGCAGGTGTTCACGAAGCTGGTCGCTTAAAACGTCCGCGGCGTCGGCGAGCTCGGGGGAAACCTGTGTTGCCTGCACGAGTAATTTATCGGCACACTAAGGCAACCGCTTTAGTACCCCGCGCAGCTTGTGGAGCCGCGGACTCCGCGCTGCACTCTCAGGCTATGAAGCGCGCTCGTGCCTCCTGTGTTCTGGACTTTAGCCTTATTCACTTCGGTGTATGGGCAGACTCCGGTGCCGCACCCGACCGCCGCCTACGGCAAGTCAAACGGGGCCAAGCTGTGGTATGAGGTCGAAGGGCAAGGCGACCCGGTGGTCCTGGTAGCTGGCGGGCCGGGCGATTCACACGGTGTTTCTCAAGGCTGGCGGATCACTTTCAGATCTTTTACTTCGATGCCTTCGGAGTGGGCAAGTCCGACCGCGCAAAGTCGGCGAAGGAGTACAAGTTTGCGCGAAGTCTACGAGGTGGTCGTGCGCGAATTCCTGAGATGACAGGCTTATGTCGTACATGACATAATGAAGCCATGGCTGTACGAACTACCGTCGATATCCCCGAGCCCCTGCACCACAAACTGCGCCAACGGGCACAACAGTCCGGCACTTCGATGCGCGCGTTGATCGTCCGGGCGATCGAGCGGACCTATAGCGAGCCCCAGAAAGGCCGCTACGTCACGGGTCCCCTCGTCAAAGGTAAAGGAAAGCGCGGCCCCAGGTTCCCGACCGACGAAAATCCGCATGATCTCGTTTTTTCCTGACCTAAACGTGTGGGTGGCGCTCTCGGATCAGAGCCATGTCCACAACGGGCAGGCATGGATGTGGCTGCAGCTCCTGCCACGGGAGGCGATGCTCATTTTCTCGCGGTACACACACATCGGCCTTCTACGTCTGCTCACAAGCGAAGCCGTCATGGGCCCGGCGACGCTGACACTCGAGAAAGCCTGGCGCGTCTACGACACTTGGCTGAGCGATCCTCGCGTCGAATTCTACCCGGAGCCAGGTGGTCTGGATGCCGCCTTACGCGCCGCAACCGCCCCCTTCGCCGCCTGCCAAGCGTCTAAATGGCTGGGAGACTGCTACCTCCTCGCCTTCTCCAAAGAAAGCCACACGATCCTCGTTACGTTCGACCGCCAATTGCTCGCGTTCGCTCGCAAGAACGGATATCCGGCTGTCATGCCCGCCTAAAATCCGCTCACGGCTACTTTTTGGCGGGGCCGCCCTTGACCAATTGCGCCACCTCGTCCGGGAAGCTGAGCGAGCCCAGCGCGCCCTCCGGCCAGTCCTGCACGATCATCCCGTTGGGATCGATGGCGAACAGGTGCGGCGTGTCAAACGATGGCCGTTGCGGAGTTGCCTTGAAATAGAAAATCGCGGTCTGGCTGGAGTCAAATACGATCGGGATGGTGGTCTTGGTTTCGGCGATGTATTTCCCGACCGTCGCAGTATTATCCGGCGGCTCGACGATCGAAAGGACCGCGATTTTGGCCCCCATGCGGGTTTTGAGTTGCTCGAGGGTTTTCGTCAGCGCCTTGCAACCCGGGCAGTCGGTTTTCATGAAGTCGAGCAACAGCCAGCGCCCCCGGTAATCGAGGATGTCGTAGGCCTTCAGGGTCGAATCCGGCAAAGCAAAACTCGGGGCGCGGCGGCCGGAGAGACTCTGCCCGCTGAGGCTCTCCCCTATGAAAATCAGTACCGCGCAGCAAAAGGGGATTGCAAGTTTCCGCATTTTTACACCGTAACACGGCTGGCCCGCCCCGCCAATGCGGCCAGGGATTCTTTGTAAGGCGGCCGCGCCACGCCCCGCTCGCAGATGATGGCCGTGACATAGCGCGCGGGCGTGATATCGAACGCGGGATTCTGGACCGCCATGTTTTCCGGCGCGACCTGCACGCCGAACAGGTGCGTAACCTCAGATGCCGCACGCTGCTCGATCGGGATCAGGTCACCCGAGGCCAGCGTGAGATCGAAGGTCGACACCGGAGCAGCCACGTAAAACGGCACCCCGTTCTCCTTGGCGAGCACGGCCAGTGAGTACGTTCCCACCTTGTTGGCGACGTCGCCATTGGCTGCGATCCGGTCCGCGCCCACCACCACGCAGCCGATACGGCCGGAGTGCAGAAAATGCCCCGCCATATTGTCGGTGATCAGCGTGGTCTCGATGCCGTCCTGCTGCAGTTCCCAGGCCGTGAGCCGCGCGCCCTGCAGGAACGGACGCGTCTCGCCGGCGAAAACATCGATCTTCTTGCCCGCCTCCACCGCCGCGCGAATCACGCCGAGCGCGGTACCGTACCCGGCGGTCGCCAGCGCGCCCGCGTTGCAGTGGGTCAGCACGGTCTTGCCGTCCGGCACCAGTTCCGCCCCGTTGTGCCCGATGGCCCGGCAGGTGGCTATATCTTCAAGGCGAATCTGCTGGGCCTCGATGACCATGGCGCGGACCCGCTCCCGCCGGGACGCAGCGGTGAATGACCCGTACATCCGGCGCATCCGCTCAATCGCCCAAAACAGGTTCACCGCCGTGGGACGCGTCGCCGCCAGAGTGCTGCATACGGTCTCGAAATCCGCGTCTTGTTGAACGCCCAGCGCCACGCCCATGGCCGCGGCCACGCCGATCGCCGGAGCGCCGCGAATCACCATGGACCGGATCGCCTCCGCTACATCCTCATAGGTACGGCAGGTGACGAATATTTCCTCGCGCGGCAGGCGCCGCTGGTCGATCATGACCACCTCGCCCCGCGTGAACGGGCCCGCGTCCTTCCACTCAATGGTTTCGACCATGAACTTTTATTGTGACGCAAGCGCGGGCAGTGTCTGTAGAGTGCCGCGCGGTTAAAGCAGCAACGCGCTACGCTGGAAGAACCGATGCCGCGCAAGCACTTCGAGTGGAAAATTGGGGACAAGGCGCTTCAGCTCGGAGAGCGCACGTTGATTCTGGGTGTCCTGAACGTGACGCCGGATTCGTTTTCCGATGGTGGGAAGTACCTGGATCCGGATCGCGCCTTTGCCCGCGCCGTCGAGCTTGAGGAAGAAGGCGCCGACGTGATCGACATCGGCGCTGAGTCCACGCGACCGGGTTCCGTGCGAATTTCAGAGGCCGAGGAATTGCGTCGCTTGATCCCGGTTCTGAAGCGCCTGCGAAATAAGCTCACGGTCCCGATTTCCGTCGATACGTACAAGGCCGCCGTGGCGGAAAAGGCGCTGGAACTCGGCGCGGATATCATCAACGATCCTAGCGGGCTGACCTTCGACCCCGATCTGGCGCGACAGGTCGTACAGGCCGATGCCGGGCTGATCCTGAATCACATGCGCGGGACGCCGGAGACCTGGGCCAAGCTGCCGCCGCTCAAGAACACCCTGGCGACGATCGCAGCGGAACTGGATGCTTGCGTGCATCGTGCTGTTCACGCGGGCGTCGATCGCCGGCGGATCGTGATCGATCCGGGCATTGGCTTCGGTAAGCGCAAGGAACAGAATTCGGAGATTCTGGGCCGCCTGGAGGAGCTTGCTCGCCTGGACCTGCCGATTCTCGCTGGTCCTTCCCGCAAGCACTTCCTGGCCCGGGAATCGGCGGCTGAGACCGAGTTCGCCTCGGCGGCAGCGGTGGCTGCGGCCGTCTTTTTCGGTGCGCATCTGGTGCGCGTGCACGATGTGAAATTGATGAAGGCCGTGGTCGAAGTAGCTGACGAGATCGCGAAAGCGCGAGCCGATGCCGTGTCTACCGCCGTTGGCACCGCGGGCAGTAGTGGGTTCCGCGTTGGGCCACGATGATCTTCCGGATCGGCGTGCCGCACGCCAGGCACGGCTCTCCCTCGCGCCCATACACGCGATGCAGCGTCTGGAACCATCCCCGGTTGCCGTTCGCGTCCACGTAATCGGAAATGGATGAACCCCCGTGCTCGATAGCCAGTGTCAGCACTTCGCGCACGGCTTGATGCAAGGCCGCCGCCTTGGGGACGCTGAGCCGGGATGCGATGGCCAGCGGATGAATTCCGGCGATGGCCAGACTTTCATCCACGTAAATATTCCCCAGGCCCGCCAGGAACCGCTGATTGAGCAGCAGCGCTTTCACGCGCGCCGTACGGCGCCGGAGGCGTTCGACGAAGTGCTCCAGGCTGATCTCTAGCGGTTCCGGACCCAACCTTTCTAGAACCGCATTCCATTCGAGGCCTGTATTCCAAGTGATGCGCCCGAATTGCCGCGGGTCGTGATACAACAGGACCCCTTGGTCGAGCACCAATGTGCCATGGGTGTGCGTGTCCTGGGTTAAGTCCGAAAAGGTTAAGTCCGAAAAGGTTCCGTCCAAAAAGGTTCCCTCCAGAAGCAACTTTCCGGTCATCCCCAGATGCACCATCAGCGTGCCGCGATCAAGCGCTATCACAATGAACTTGCCACGCCGCTGAATCCCCTGGATGGTTCGCCCCGCAAGCTTGCGAGCCAGGGCCCGGCGGTTCCCCGGCGTTACGAAACGCGAGGTGAAGCTGGCCGACACGATGCGTCGGCCCGGCAGATGTGGCGCGAGCGAGCGCACCACGGTTTCGACTTCTGGAAGTTCAGGCAATCTCGATCCCTCGACGCGCACCACGTGGCGCGGCAGCCCGCTGTGCGTCATTTCTCAACGCGCACAACGCTTCGCTATGCGTCATTTCTCAACGCGCACAACGCTTCGCTGTGCGTCATTTCTCAACGCGCACGACGCTTCGCTGTGCGTCATTTCTCAACGCGCACGACGCTTCGCTGTGCGCTACACATCCACCCAGATCTCGCCGTTTTCAACTTTCACGGGAAACTTGGCGAGCTTTATCTCTTCATCGAAGTCGTTGCATCCCGTGCGGCAGTCGTATTCCCAGGCGTGCCACGGACACACCAGCATGTGGCCGTGCAGCGCGCCGTGCCCCAGCGGCCCTCCGGAATGCGGGCAGGTTCCCTCCAGCGCATGCAATTCGCCTCCCACATTGCAGATCGCGATCGCGAGATCGCCGAACTCGGCCTGCATCGCCGACCCCGGAGGCAAGTTGTCCAGCATGCCGGCTTTCACGAAAGCCATGTTCCTCTTGTACCATGGCCCGCGCGCCGCTACAGCTCGTCAATTCCCGGTGGTTTCTTATGTTTCGGCTTTTTCCGGCTTGTTTTGGGCTGAACGGCGCGGCTCGGCTTGACCGGACCGACTCGCTCCCGGGCCAGAGCGCGGACTTCCTTGGACTGGTCAAATTGTGGTTTGCGTCGCCTCATCGATCAGGCTATGTTATCCTGACTTGTAAAGGAGGCCGTATGTTACGTTCCATCGGCTTGCCCGAGTTGATGGTCATCCTGGTGGTCGCCGTCCTTCTGTTCGGCGGCAAGAAGATTCCGGAGTTGGCCAAAGGCTTGGGAGAAGGCATTCGCAACTTCAAAGAGTCTCTGAAGGGCGAAACACCGACACCGCCTACCGACGACAAGAAGCAGGCGTAAGGCTTCCTGGCTCTGCCCGCAGTTGGGGCGAGTCTCAAATCGGTTTTCAAGGACAAGCCCCGCGCGGCCCGTGAGCCCCGCGGGGTTTTCATTTTTGGCGTGGAAATCAGGCTATCGCGCCGCGGCCTTTTTAGGAGGTACGATGGAGTCCTTCACGGCCTTGGCCACGCGGAATTTCACAACTTTCTTAGCCGGGATCTTGATCGTTTCGCCGGTGGCCGGATTGCGGCCCATACGCGCCTTGCGGTCCACGCGCACAAGCCGGCCGATGCCCGGCAGCACGGCTACGCCGTTTTTCTTGGTTTCGCGCACGGCGAGATCGGCATAGGAGGTCGCGAAGGATTTCGCCACCTTGTTGGATACGCCGACGGCCGTGGCCAGTTCTTTGATCATTTGCGACTGTGTCATCTTTGCTGCCATATTGCTCCTTTAGTAACTGGGGGTCTCCCGAAATGTACGTTTTTCGCCACGCAGCCCGCGTCAAAAAGTGCGTCAGGCTCGCGTTTGCTACCAAATAATACCGGATGACGATGACGCTGTAAAGAGAAAAATGCGAGGAAACACCGATTTCTAGCGGGTTTCATGCATATCACGCGATTCAAGAAATCCCACTTTGCAGCGCTGTGAAGCCGGTGTTATGCTGGCAAACAAAAGGCAAATGAGCGATTTACAAGAGCAACTCGCCATCCTGCGCCAGCGCATGGCGCGCGTGATGGAGCAGTGCGCTGAAAAATACGAAAAGCCAGCGCGGCCGCGGCAATCGCACATCGACGAATGGATGCCGGGCGAGGAAATCGAGACCGCGAAGGGAAAACATTTTGAGGCAGAAACGTTTTATGCCCGCCACCGCCGCCACGGCAGCGCCGAGATCGGTTTGCTGGCGGAGCTGCCGCCGGACCTGCTCGAGACGATTTCCAATGGCTCGGTTCGCGATATACCTCCGCGGGAGTGGGCTTTTCTCGATACCGAGACCACCGGCCTGGCGGGCGGCACCGGCACCTGCGCGTTCCTGGTAGGGGTCGGCCGCATCACGCCGGAAGGCTTCCGTGTCCGCCAGTTTTTCATGCGCGACTACGGCGAAGAGGCCAGCGTCCTGGACGCCCTGACCCGCCATCTTGCGCCCTTTCGGGTGCTCATCACCTACAATGGGCGCGCCTTTGACCAGCCGCTGCTTGAAACGCGTTACCGCCTGAATCGAGCGCGTCATCCTTTCGGCCGCCTTGAGCACCTCGATCTGCTCCATGGCGCCCGCCGCCTGTGGAAATTGCGGTTCGACAGTTGCCGGTTGGTGGAACTGGAGCAGCAGGTGCTGGGGTTTGAGCGCCAGGGGGATCTGCCCGGCGCCATGATCCCCTACGTTTATTTCGAATATCTGCGCACCGGGGAGATGGCGCGTCTGCTGCCGCTGTTCCATCACAACGCCATCGACATCCTGACGCTGGCCTGTCTCACCGGCATTGTGCCTTATGCGTTCAAGGATCCGGCCGGCGCCCCGCTCGGAAATGGCGCCGAAATGGCCGGCCTGGCGCGCTGGCTGCGGGAAGCAGGCGAGACCGAGCAGGCTCGAACCTTGTTTCGCCGCGCGATCGACGCCGGGTTACCCGACCACATTTTGTTCCGGACGTTGTGGGATGTGGCGGCGCTCGAGCGGAAACTGGGGTCGGGCGATGCCGCGCTCGGGATTTGGAGCGATCTGGCGGCGGCGAAGAATCCGTTCCGCCCTCGCGCTTTTGAAGAGCTCGCCAAGCACTACGAGCATCGCGAAAAGAATCACGCCATGGCTCTGGAGATGACTCGCAGTGCGCTGGCGCTTGAGGATTCGCCGGCTCTCCGCAAGCGTGAACAGCGGCTGCTGCGTCGGTTACTGTAGTTCTTACGAGCGTTGCCGTCTGGGTGGGAACCCGCTTAGAAGGCCACCCGGTCGCGCTTGGTTTTCACGGCCTCCAGGTATTCGGAGAGCTTGAGCGGCAGCCGCGCGCCTTTTTCCATCTGGCGTTGCACGGCTTTCTGATAGCGGCGCAGCATGTCGCGTTTGCTTGCCTCCCGCATGCTACAGCTTTCGATATCCAGGAGCAACTCGATCTCCCACGGCCGGAAGGTGTTACGGTGCATATTGCCGCGCAGCAGTTCCTGGATCAGGCGGTTGAACTGCGCCAACACGGCGTCGCTATCTGGCAAGGAATCGTCCATATCGCCTATGTAATCTATCGGCCTCGACGCCCCGAATGTTAACACAACCCGGTTCTCAGGACCGGGCCTAATTCACCTTAGCGAGCCAGGCGTGGATGGCGCGAACCTGTTTCCGGATTTCTTCGCGGTCGGCAGCCTCCGGTTCCATCGTCAGGTACCGCTCCAGGTCCCTCCGCGCGGCCTGAAAGCGCCTCAATTCCATGTGGAGCAGCCCCCGCTGTTTCAACAACCCAGACAGCTCCGGCGCTCCCAACAGCAATAAATCCAGGGTATCGACGGCTCGCGCCCAGTCCCTACGCCGCAGGTAGACGCCGCGAAGGTTCTGCACCATTCTCATAGCAATCTGTTTCTTGGACGCCCGGCGCAGCAGGATGGGGTCGGCCACTTTCGCGCCGGCCAGCGCGAAGCATTCCTGGACCGTGATGGTGCGCCCGCCGTTGTAGGGATCGATATACGTCGAGTAGTTGCCGTCGTCAAACTGGATGATGAAGTGGCGCGGCAGCCCGATGCCGAACACCGGCATGGCCAGCCGCCGGGCGATCTCCATATACATCACGGAGAGCGTGATGGGGATGCCCGTGCGCCGCTCCAGCACCTGGTTCAGAAAACTATTGCCCGGGTCGAAGAAATCCTGCTGGTTGCCGTGAAACCCCAACTCGCCGAATAGATAGCGCTGCGCCGTCTCGACGAAATCGCGGCCGTCGTTGAAGTTGCGCATCCGGTCGGCCAACTGGGACGCCATCTCGTTGAGCTGATCGAGAAAAGGCTCGGGCTCGAGATCCGGAGTTCCCAGAGTCGCCAGTTCGAGCGCCGCCCGGTCCAGACGGCCATGGGGGGGGTCTTCTTCGAGCAGTTGCCGCAGATAATTCACGAAACCTGTTTCCATTTTCGCACGGACCCCGCGACTACCCGGCCAACGTCACATAGCGGAATCCCAGGCGGATCATCGCCTTGCGGTCGAGCAGATTCCTTCCATCGAGAAGAACCGGCGTGCGCATGCTGGACTTGACCGCCTGCCAA
>Ga0210384_10007101_pt1 | contig 11839 bp, 8 predicted proteins | sample IncBWH2MmetaG_FD_160574 | JGI IMG/M metagenome (GOLD analysis project Ga0210384, IMG submission 160574) | Forest soil microbial communities from Barre Woods Harvard Forest LTER site, Petersham, Massachusetts, United States - Inc-BW-H-2-M | ecosystem: Environmental > Terrestrial > Soil >...
GTGCCACATCGTTCCGATCCAGCCGGCCGCTGCGTACACTTTTTCCGCCTGGGTTCACTCGCGTGACCTCTCTACCGATCAAGGCGTCCATTTCGTCCTGAGTGGCTCGCAAGCCCCGCCTGTTGTGACCTCTGACGTTCGCGGGACCCTCGATTGGCAGCAAATCCGCCTCGATTGGACGGCCCCGCCCGGCTCTCAAGAGGCGCAGATCTGTCTGGCGCGCTTGCCCAGCGATCAGCCCGACAATAAAATCCGCGGCACGATTTGGGTCGATGATGTCGCCCTCGTGCCGCGCACCCCGGGAACTCTCCAGCCATGAAATTTTTGCGTTTCGGCATCTGCGCGCTGCTGGCCTTTTCCGTTCTTGCGCATGGCGGAGTGGAAAATTGGGCGCGAGCCGTTTTTGAAACCGGCGCGGGGCTGCTCTTTTTGTACTGGGCCCTGCAGCTTTGCGTTCACCGTCATTCCTCCCTGTTACTTTCCCCGCTCCTTTTTCCGCTCGCCGGGTTTATTCTGGTTGTCGCCGCACAATGGGTTTTCCACGTTTCCGCGTCTCCCTTTGAAACCCGCGTCGAGCTGCAACTCCTCCTGGCGGATTTCCTGACGCTCTTTCTCGCGGTCCAGGCGTTTCGCACGCCTGACGACTGGAAGGGCTTGGTATGGTTCCTGATGATTTTTGCTTTCGCGGTCGCCGTTTTCGGAATTCTTCAGCACCTAACGTTCAACGGCAAACTGTACTGGTTTCGCGAGATGCGCTACGGCGGCATTCCGTTCGGGCCCTACGTCAATCGCAATCACTTTGCGGGATTTGCCGAACTCACGATTCCGCTGGCGTTGGTTCCCCTGGTATTGGGCAAGGTTCGCCGCGAGCGCTTGTTCATCGTCGGCGTCTTTGCCGTTGTTCAGGTCGGCGCGGTGCTACTCGCGGCTTCCCGCGGCGGCATCATCAGCTTCGGTTGCCAGTTGGTTCTTCTCGCGGCTTGGATGATCTGGCGTCGTGCGCGGGGAAAGCAGCTTATCGCCGGAGGCGCGGTCCTCCTGGTGGCCCTGGCCATGGTTTCCTGGCTCGGTGTCCGCCAGATTCTGGAACGTTTTTCTGCCATGCAATCCTTGGAGGTTTCCGATAGCAAGCGGGTCTCCATGTGGCGGGGCAGTTGGCACATTTTTCTCGACCATCCCCTCCTCGGCACCGGCTTGGGAACGCTCCAGACGGTCTATCCGCCGTATGAGACTCTCTTTGACGAAAAAGTCGTCAATCACTCCCACAACGACTACCTCGAGGCTTTTGCCGAAACCGGGATCTTCGGCGGCCTGCTGTGCGCCTCCTTCCTCGGCGTGCTGTTGCTGGAGTCCCGCCGCCGCGTCCTGCACTCCGCTTCCTCTTTTGCCGTGTCTCTCCATCTCGCCGCATTCATTGGCTGTTTCGGCTTCCTGGTTCACAGCTTTGTGGACTTCAACCTCCACATCCCTGCCAACGCGCTGCTGTTTTTCCTGATGGCCTATCTGGCTACCGCGGAGATCCAGGCCGGGCTTCCTCAGCCCGTCTCTCGGCCTCGGCACTCCCGCCATCCAGGAAATCACTGATAGACTTGGCCGTTCGCCTTGTATACTTATCAACTGGGGGCTATCTATTCTCATGCAGCCAGCTAGACTGCCTGCGGTGTGTCTGTGTATCGTCGGCAGCGTCCTTGTGGGAACGCTGGCGCTCGCGCCGGTCTGCCTGGCGCAGACCGTTGTAGGTACACCGCAACAGGCCAACGACCGCATCAAGGAACTTTCGGCCTCCGTTCGCCCCCAGCCGCACGACTACGTCATCGGTGCCAGCGATGTCCTGGAAATCGAAGTCTTTGACGTCAAGGAATTGAGCCGCGATGTTCGCGTCAGCCAGACCGGTTCCATTGGCATCCCGCTGGTTCCGGTGCGCCTCCAGGTTGCCGGCCTGACGGAAACGCAGACGGAACAGAAAATTGCCGAAGTCCTCGAAGCCAATGGCCTTGTTTCGCATCCGCAAGTCAGCGTCAACGTCAAGGAACGCCGAAGCAAACCCATCACCGTTGTCGGCGCCGTCGGCCACCCGATGGTTTATCAGGCCGACGGGCCCGTTACACTCCTCGAGGTTCTCGCTCAAGCAGGCGGTATCGCCTCGGACGCGGGCGACACCGTCATCATCACTCGTCCCGTGCAATCACCACTCGCTACCGAAAGCGAGCCAGTCGCCGGGGAGTCTGCCGGCGCAGAGCCGCCCGAAATCGGTCCCGTGGCCACCCCGCCCAAGCCAGAAGCGGCGCCCCTCAAGCCAGATTTTTCGCCGGCCCCCGCATTGGATTCTACTCCGGCCTCCCCCGCAGGTCGCGCGCATCCCTCAAACGCGATCACCATCAATCTCAACGAGCTCGTTGAGAATGGCGATGCCACCAACAACATTCCTCTGCAGGCCGGCGATATCGTCACCGTTCCACATGCCGGTATCGTCTACGTTCTCGGCGCTGTTCCCAAGCCCGGTGGATTCGTGCTGGCCAACGACCGCGGGCAGATGAGCACTCTCAAAATTCTGGCGCTTGCCGGCGGCTTGAAGAACACCGCCAAGTCCGACCACGCGGTGATCATTCGCAAGGACAATCAGGGCAAAGCGCATGAGGTCTTGGTGGACCTCAAGAAAGTTCAAAACCGCCAGACTGAGGATGTGCTGCTGCAGCCCAGCGACATTCTTTATGTTCCGGATAGCGGCGTAAAACAAGCCCTGGTGCGCGCGGCCGAGTTTGGCCTCGTCCTTGGCAGTGCGGTGGCCCTGTACCGAGTGGCGTATCACTAAACATGAGCGACGAAAACAAACTTATTCCCCGTGAAAACGGCTCCGCCCCTGTCGAGCTGCTGCCCCCTACGGCCCGCCTTCCGGCGTGGGAGCTCTCGCCTCGCGAGCCGCATCTCTACGACTATCTCCTCATCCTTCGCAAGCACCAGTGGCTTATTCTCTCCTTCATGCTGGCGGTTGTCACCATCGTCGCCATCGCCACCTTCCGTATGCAGCCCGTGTACATTGCCACCGCCAGGTTGGAGATCGATCCGGAGAAGTCTGGCATCCTTCCTTTTCAAGGTCCGGAGGCTTACGACTACTTCGCCGATGGCGAGAATTATATCGAGACGCAGTCTCGCGTCCTCACCAGCGAGACCTTGGCACTGCAGACCATTCGCAATAGCGGCCTCTCCTCCAGGCCCGAATTCGCTTCTCCCTCCGGCCCCTCCGAAGCGGTCGCCACCGGCACTCTTGCCAATCAGAAGCGTCCTCCCGAACTCGCCGAATTTCTTGGCAGTTTGAGCGTCAGGCGCGTTCCCAGCAGCCGTCTCATGGATGTGAGCTTCGAATCCACCGATCCTCTCCTTGCTTCCAAGATCGTCAACGCCCACATCGAGAATTTTATCGAGCAGAATTTTCGCAGCCGTTATGAGGCTACTTCGCAGGCTTCTTCCTGGCTCGCCGGCCAGTTGGATGAACTCAAGATCAAAGTGCAAAAGTCCGAGGATTCCCGCATCGCGTATGAGCGCCAGAATCAGATCTGGACTTTGGACGATAAGGAAAACATCACCACGCAGCGCCTTTCCGAGGTCAATAAGGAGCTCACCGAGGCCATCAGTGCCCGCATGAAGAAGGAGTCCCTTTTCACTTTCGCCAAAGAAGGCAACATCGACGCGGTTCCGCAAATGCAGAACAACCCCTTCCTGAGCGACCTCATGAAGAAGCGCAATGAGTTGAATGGGGAATATAATGACCAGATCAGCCAGTACGGTCCCAATTTCCCCAGAGTCCTGCGTCTCCAGGCCCAGGTCAAAGAGCTCGACGCCAACATTGGTAAGGAGAAGCAGAACGCTCTTAACGCCCTCGAAAGCGACTATCGCGAAGCTCGCCAGCTCGAAGCGCGCCTCGTCGACGAGCTCGACCAGCGAAAAGCCGAAGCCAACGCCATGGCCGAGAAGCTCGTCGAATACAACATTATCAAGCGCGAAGCCGAGTCCTACAAAACTCTCTATGACGGCCTGCTGACCAAGCTTAAGGAAGCCAACATCGCCGTTGGCTTGAAATCCACCAATATTCGCCTGGTCGATCCGGCCATGATTCCTTCCACTCCCGCCCGTCCTGCCAAGGCTCGCAATCTTGCCTTGGCCTTCTTGGTCGGCTTGGTCGGCGGCGTCGGCCTCGCTCTGCTACGCGAGTATCTCGACAACACCGTCAAGAGCCCCGACGACGTCGAAACACTCTCCCGCTTGCCCTCCCTCGCCGTCGTTCCGCAATTCGCCGGCTCCAATGGCAACGGCAAACGTTCCCGGTTTTTCCACGGCGGCCTGGCCGCCACCAACGGCCATGACAAGCGCATCGAGCTTGTCGCGCAGCACTTGCCCAAGTCGCAGATGTCCGAAGCTTTTCGCGCCTTGCGTACCTCTATTCTTCTTTCTCAGGCCGACCATCCTCCCCAGGTGATCCTCGTCACCAGCGCCCTCCCTCGCGAAGGCAAGACCACGGCCGCCGCTAACCTGGCCGTCACCCTCGCGCAGCTCGGCGATAAGACCGTTCTGGTCGATGCCGACCTCCGTAAGCCCGGCGTGGGTCGCCTGCTCAATCTCACCGGCGGCAAGTACGCGGGCTTGAGTTCGTACCTCGCCGGCGTTTCCTCTCTCGACTTGGTCACCGTTCCTCATCCCTCCATTCCCAATCTCGCTGCCATTCCCACCGGGCCGCTTCCCCCGAATCCGGCCGACTTGCTTTCCTCGCATAAGCTGACCGAAGCCATCGCCGAGCTTCGTACCAAATACAAGTTTATCGTCATCGACTCGCCTCCCATCATGGCCGCCACCGATGCCGTAATTCTCTCCGTGCAGACCGACGGCGTTCTCCTGGTTGTCCGTAGCGGCGAAACTCCCAAGGAGGCTTTCACCCGCACTCGCGATCTCCTGGCCACCGTGAAGTGCCACGTTCTCGGCGTAGTTCTGAATGCCGTGGATTCCACCGCTCCGGACTATTACTATTCCTATCGCTATTATCCGTACTCGTACGGCTACGGTCCTCAGGAAACTGCCGAGACCTCGCACGACGAATCTTCCGAATCGCTCGCCGAGCACACTGCATCGGCCCGCGATGACGATTCTCAGGCTCTTTAGGAGGCCATTTGCGTTATCTCATCACTGGCGGCGCCGGTTTTATCGGTTCCCATCTCGCTGAACGCCTCCTGGGTCGCGGCGATCATGTCGTACTCCTCGACAATCTCTCCACCGGCAGCGTCGACAACATTCGTCACCTCAAGGCCTCCGACCGCCTGCAATACCACCTCGACGGCATCGAGAACCGCCACTTGCTTGCCGAGCTGGTCGACGACGCCGACATTGTCGTTCACCTCGCCGCCGCTGTTGGCGTTAAGCTCATCGTCGAAAGCCCCGTTCGCACCATTGAAACCAACGTCAATGGCACGCAACTGATCCTTGAGGCTGCCTGCAAGAAGCGCAAACTCGTCGTTACTGCTTCCACCTCCGAGGTCTACGGCAAAAATACCAATGTCCCTTTTCATGAAGACGCCGACCTGGTTCTCGGCCCCACTACCAAGGGCCGCTGGAGTTATGCCGCCTCCAAAGCCCTCGACGAGTTTCTCGCGCTCTCCTACTGGAAAGAGAAAAAGCTCCCCGTCATCGTGGTCCGCTTTTTCAACACCGTCGGCCCGCGGCAGACCGGCCGCTACGGCATGGTCCTTCCCAATTTCGTCAAGTCCGCTTTGGACAATAGCCCCATCAGCGTCTATGGCAACGGCAAGCAGTCTCGCTGCTTCTGCGATGTTCAGGACACCGTCGAAGCGGTGATCCGCTTGATGGACACCAACAAGTCCATCGGCGAGGTCGTCAACGTCGGTAACACCGAGGAGATCACCATCGCAGACCTGGCTGCCCGCGTGAAGCAGCGCACCGGCAGTTCCTCACCCATCGAATACATTCCCTACGACCAGGCCTACGAGCCGGGTTTTGAGGACATGATGCGCCGCGTCCCGGCCGTCGAAAAACTGGAAGGCTTGACCGGCTTTCGGCCGCGCACGCCCCTCAGCGAAATCATTGACCGCGTGGCCGCTTACTTTCTCCCGAATGCCGCTCCAGCTGCGGCCCAGAAGGCCGTCAGCGGCACCGTCGCCTGACGCGGCCCTTTTCGTGAACGCGATCTCGGCGTCGCAATTCCCGCACTTGCGTTATACTGTAAGTATCATTCGAGCACGTCCTGCGGGTGCCGGAAATGGGGGCTGGCGCCGCGGTGCTGCTGTGCATTTGCCGTTTCCTCCCAGAACATTCTAGGTCGGCGCCCGGACGGATATTTCTCGTGACGGACTCGCTCTCTCATCCCGCTCCTTCCCACTTTCCTGAGCGCTTTCTCCTTATTCTCTTTTTTCTTTCCCTGCCGCTGATTAATCCCTGGATTCGCGGCGACGGCGTCGGCTACTACGCCTTGGCCCGCGCTCCTCTTATCGAGCACAGCCTCGATTTCTCTCACGACTATCAATCCGCCAACGCCAGATTTCGCGGCGCTCGCGTCGACGAGCACGGCGAAGTTCGCCCCACCTTTCGCACCCCCACCGGATATATCGACAATCACTTCACCGTCGGCCCCGCCATCCTCTGGACTCCCTTCCTGCTCCTAGCCCATACCTCCGTCCTTATCGCCCGCGCTTTCGGCGCGGCTGTTCCCGCAGACGGCTTCTCCGCTCCGTACCGCTTCGCCATGGCTTTTGCCACCGGACTCTACGGCTTCCTCGGACTTCTTCTCTCTTTCCGTCTGGCCCGCAAATACGTCTCCGAGACCTGGGCGCTCCTCGCCACCATCGCCATTTGGTGGGCCAGCTCGCTTCCCGTTTACATGTACTTCAATCCTTCCTGGTCCCACGCTCATTCCGCTTTTGTCGTCGCTCTCTTCCTCTGGTATTGGCACGAAACGCGTCCCGTTCGCACTCTTTCACAATGGCTCGTTCTCGCCCTCATTGCTGGCCTCATGCTCAACGTCTACTATCCAAACGCCACGCTCCTCGCCGTTCTCGTCGGGGAGGCCCTCCCGGAGTACCGCGCCGCCTTCGGCCGCACTGCTTCCGCGCCAGCGGCCACCCCGGCTCCCGCCCGGCCCACGCTCGGTGCGCTGGTCCTCCGCCATCTCCTTTTCTGCGCCGTCGTTCTTGTTTCTTTGCTCCCCACTTTCCTCACCCGCACGATCCTTTACGGCAGCCCCTTCGCCTCCGGCTACATTCCTCTTAGCAAATGGCTCTGGCGCTCCCCGGTTTTCTTCCAGGTCCTGCTCTCCTCCAACCACGGTCTCCTCGCTTGGACTCCCATCATCATCCTTTCCTTCCTCGGTCTTCTCCTGTTTGCCCGCCGCCATCCTGCCGCCGGCCTGCCTTTTCTCGCCGCCGTCTTGGCTTTCTATGTCTTCATCTCTTGCTATCCTGACTGGGCCGGCATCTCCTCCTTCGGCAATCGCTTCTTCATCTCTCTCACTCCTTTGTTCATCCTCGGCCTCGCCGTTTTCCTCGACGCCCTTTCCCATCTTTTCTCCGCCCCCCGCACCGCCCTGCTCTTCTCTTCCGTTGTTCTCGCCTGTTTCATTCTTTGGAACCTCGCCTTCATGTTTCAGTGGGGCACTCATCTCGTCCCCGCCCGCGGCCCCATCGATTTCCCGCAAATGGTCCGCAATCAGTTCACTGCCGTCCCCAGCGCCATCTCCTCGCAGCTCCGCGCCTACCTCCTCGGCCGCCGCGATCTCATGCGCCAAATCGAAGAGCGCGACCAAGCGCTGCCCAAGCCTTCTCCTCCCCAGCCCCCTCCCCAGCGCTAAATTCCGCAACGCGCGCGACTCCGCACCCGCCTCCCTCCACCCTGGCGTTCTCTGGTAACCTTACCTGGGGTTATTTCTCTCGAGGACTCGCTGCCAACCGCTCGATGGCTTTCGTCTCTGCCACATCTTCGCCCGCCGGCCTTCCGCTTCCCGCGGCCCCGGCCGTGGTACGCATCGAGCCTCCCCGCACCGCTTTCGAGCTCCGCCTCGGCGAGCTCTGGCGCTACCGCGAACTTCTCTACTTCTTCGTCTGGCGCGACGTCAAAATCCGCTACGCCCAGACCGCCATCGGCGTCGTCTGGGTCGTTCTCCAGCCGCTTCTCACCATGCTGGTTTTCACTCTCTTCTTTGGACGCCTCGCCAAACTCCCCTCCGCCGGCCTCCCCTATCCCATTTTCTATTTCGCCGCTCTCGTTCCCTGGGTTTATTTCTCCACCGCTCTTCAGGCCACCACCAACGTCGTCGTCGACAATCAGCGCGTCATCACCAAAGTGTATTTCCCCCGCCTGGTTCTTCCTCTCTCCACCGTCCTTTCCGGACTCGTCGACTTCGCCATCGGCTTCTCCGTCCTGCTCATCTTTCTCGCCTTCTACCGCATGCCTCCCACTTTCACCGTTCTCTGGCTTCCGCTGTTCATCCTCCTCGCCATTGCCACCGCTCTCGGCGTCGGCCTCTGGCTTGCCGCCCTTAACGCTCTCTATCGCGACGTTAAATACGTCACTCCTTTTCTCGTTCAGTTCTGGATGCTCGCCTCTCCGGTCGCTTACCCTTCCTCTCTCGTACCCGCCCGCTGGCGCTGGCTCTACGGCCTCAATCCCATGGCCGGCGTCATCGACGGTTTCCGCTGGGCCCTCACCGGACACGGCACTGCTCCCGGCCCGCTGCTGATCGCTTCCGCCGCCGCCGTCTTCCTCATCCTTCTCGGCGGCCTGCTCTTTTTCAATCGCATGGAGTCCTCCATTGCCGACCGCGTCTAACCCATGAACACCGACGCTCTCAAGTACGCCGTTCGCGCCACCGTCCCGAGGCCGCTGCGCAACTGGCTGCGTTCCCCTTCCCACTCCGCCGAGTGGCTCTGGGATGCTGTTCGCTTTTCTCTAGGCTCTGTCGAATCTTTCGAAATCGTGCCCAACCTTCGCTTGGCCTTCCACCCGCACGCCTACAAGCTTTTTTTGCAATCCCAGGTCGACGATCCCGAGCAGCGCGACGAGTTTCGCAGCTTCATCTCTCATTGCCGCAGGGGCATGCTGCTTTTCGATATTGGCGCTCACTACGGCGTCTTCAGCCTCGTAGCCGCGCAGCTTGGCGGCGCCGCTGTAGCCGTCGACCCCTCCCCCGCCGCCGCGAAAATGATCTCCGTCCAGGCTTCCCTCAATCACCTCCTCGACCGCATTCGCATCCTGCAATCGGCCGTCAGCGATTCGGACTGCACTCTCGCGATGCTCGACGTCGGCGTCCTTTCCGCTGGCTACTTCAAGCTCACCAAAGAAGGGCGCCCCAGCCAGGAGCTCACCTCCGCGCACGCCACCACCGTCGACCTCTTGGTTCGCCAGTTCGGCCCTCCAACCCACATCAAGATCGATGTCGAGGGCCACGAAGCCGCCGTCCTTCGCGGCGCCCGCACCGCGCTGCAAACCTTCGCCCCCATCCTCTTCGTCGAACTCCACACCGAAATGGTCCGCTCCGACGGAGGCGATCCCTGCGCCGCGCTCGACGAACTGCACCGCCTCGGCTACTCCACCCACGCCTTCAGCGGCGAACCCATCGCCACCGACGCCATTCTCAACCGCCCCATCGTCCGCATCGTCGCCAGGCCCGCCCATCGCCCATGACCACCCTCGTCCACTCCCCATGCCCTCTTCTCCGCTCGGGTGCCCTTCGATAAGAGCGAAGGCGTTGTCAAGGCACAAAACTCCCATGCAGTGTTTCTCACCGCTTGCTGTTCAGAGTGGTCGGCCTGCCTAAGGAGGAATCTCTCTTCTCTTGTGCCTTACTAGGCTTTCGCCCCAGGGAATCGCCTTCCCTTACGCGGCCAACGTCGCCGTCAACAACAAATGCCAACCAAACCGCCGTTCCAGCGACCGGAACATCGCCTCCGGCATCCACCGGAAATACCAATTCCGCACGTACCGGTACTTCACGTAATCCGCGATCCGGTACGGGAAAATATGTTCCACCTCAACCTGAGTCACCCGGAACCCGTGCCGCTCCAGCAGCGCCTTCCCCTCCGCTCGACTGTAGCTATAGGTCACCGGGCACCCCGTCTGCGCCTCCGAATTCCGCGCTACCAGCTCCTCCAGCTTCCAGAACTGTCCCTTCCCCTCGCTCAGCAGGATCGCTCCCACTTTGAACGACCTCCGGTGGTACACCATGACCTTTACCGTCGTCCCCGGCCCCGCATACTGCCGCAACTGCTCCAGCACCACCTCCGGGTGCGGCGTGTGATGAATCACCCCAAAGGAATAAATCAAGTCGTACCTCTCGACGGGAACGAACGTAGTGAGCTGTTCCGCATTGCCGGGGCAAAACCGGATGGCGTCGCCTAAGCCAAAAACCGAAGCGCGCTTCCGCGCCAGTTCCATGGACTCTTCCGAAAGATCCACGGTCGTGACCTGCGCGCCGTGCCGCGCAAAATTAATCGTGTCCGTCCCGATCCCGCAACCAATCTCCAGCACTTTCTTTCCGCGCCACCGCTCAAACTCCGCGAAACCCGGTATGTGCGGCTCCACCATATACTTGCGCGCTTCCACTTCCTCGAAGTACTGCCGCGATCCAATCGCCGCAGTCGAGTGCCGCAAGTTGCAAGGACGCGCGTTCCAGTAGTCACGAACACGCGCAATTTCCACATCAGAAAAGGCCATGCCAAAAAGTATAACGCAGCCGCCAGCGCAGTTACATTGCAGGAATCAAGAGGGCACGATGGATCGTGCCCTCCAGTTGGCCGTATGGCCCGTCTTCGCGGCAGGCACGAACTGAGGCGCTGGGCTGCTGGCGGCGCAGCCCGAGCGGGTGGCTTTGCCTTGGCAGGAAGGTTAGCCGGTCGGCCTGTGCCGTCGGAGCCCCAGCGCGTGGCGCGCTCCGGCCGTCCGCCGGACGAACAGCTCCCAAGCGAGCTGCTTGGTGTGGAAGAGGGGCTTGCGGAAGCGAATCTTGCGCAGGCTGCCTTGCGGAGTGAGTTCGTGGGTTACATCGAGCAGCGTGAACGCGTGCCGCACACCGCCGTACAGCGCAAAGTTGTGCTCCGCTTCTGCGCCCCGCCACACCTGATCGTAGCCGCCGGGGACGTGCCCGTAATCATGATTCTGGTGCACCACCGGCGCCACCAGCGAAGCGTCGACAACCGGCAAATGATTCTGGAGCGCCGCCTTGATCAGCCACTGATCGAACCACAGCCGCCCGATGTAGAAACCCGGCATCTGCGCATAGGTGCCCTTTGGGAAGGCAAAAACGTCGATAGCGGTGTGCGAACCGTCCGAGCCGACTGCGTGAACTCTGGCCTTGAGCGCCGCCTGCCAGCCTTGCGAGAAACCCAGCGGCTCGGTAATGTCGATGTTGACGCGCTTCGAGACGTACAGGAATTTCGCCAGCTGCTTCTGTGCTTCCGCCAGCCGCTCCACAAAGTCATCCAGGATAATGATGTCCGCGTTTACGTAACACATCCACGGAAACGCCGCCGCCTCTTCCGCCCGTCGGAATATATCGTTAAGCACCGGCGTCCCATGCTCGTTGGTGGCGACGTCCGGAATGTGCCGAATGCCAAGCTCCCGGGCGACTTCGGCTGTCCCGTCATCGCTGCCGAGTAGGATCACTTCCGCGCGAGGTCGGAGGCGCGTCCAACTCTCTACCGCATTGCGCTGAATGATGCCGGCATGTCCCCGGAAGGCTTTGGGGATAGTGAAGATCGTAAGCATGGAGCCCGCGGCTAGCGGCCGGAGGTTGCAGAGGCCACGGGCCGCTGCGCCGTACCGCCAAATCCCAAGCGCAGATACTGCA
>Ga0210384_10007102_pt1 | contig 11838 bp, 7 predicted proteins | sample IncBWH2MmetaG_FD_160574 | JGI IMG/M metagenome (GOLD analysis project Ga0210384, IMG submission 160574) | Forest soil microbial communities from Barre Woods Harvard Forest LTER site, Petersham, Massachusetts, United States - Inc-BW-H-2-M | ecosystem: Environmental > Terrestrial > Soil >...
AGGCGCCCGCGACGGTCCGCGGCCGCTACAGGTGCGGGCACGTTTGGTATTGCCGGCATTCGCGAGGGAAGCCGGGTGCTGACGCAAACCGAATCAATTCCTCAGCGGCTGAAGCCCAAGTAGAGGCGACCTCACATGTCGTGGCTAAAGCCCCGACCCACAAATCGTTTCTCGACGCAAAGGCCGGCACGAATGCCCTTCGCAACCCCTTTCGGTAGGCTCGGGGCACGCCAGCGCTACCACGGAAAGCGCGGTGGCCAGTCCAGATCCTGGCCACTCCATTTGGCATCGCGATGGGAGAAGGTGTGTTGCGTGTGGATCGGCCGGGAGGGGCCCTTCGAAGCTAAGGATAAACAAGCCCCCCCCCTACAAGGGATTTTTCGCAATCACTTCCTCTCCTGTAACATCGCGTTCGTGAAGCCTTTCGAGTTGCTCGGGGAGACGCTTTCTCCTGACGGTACCGTGATGAAGCTGATTCGCCGCGACGACGAGTACCTCATACTCGCTGACGGCGCGGTGCTGATGACCAGCCGCATGCACGGGTCCGAGGAGGAGCTGGCTACGTTGGCCTGCCAACGGGCGCGGACGGTGGAACGGGCTAGCGTGCTTGTTGGAGGGCTCGGAATGGGTTTCACGCTCCGCGCGACGCTTGATCTGCTGTCGGCGGACGCTACGGTGGTCGTTGCCGAGCTGGTGCCTGCGGTGGTGGAGTGGAATCGTGGGCCGCTCGGGCCGTTGGCGCGAGACCCGCTGAAGGATACGCGCGTGCGGGTGGAGATGGGGGACGTGGCGCTCATACTGCGATCCTCCCGCGAGCAATTCGATGCTGTACTGCTCGACGTGGACAATGGCCCGGCTGCGTTTGCCGCCTCGAACAATGCCGGGCTCTATGACGAACGCGGAGTAGCCGACGCCCGCGGGGCTCTCAAGAGCGGCGGAGCGCTGGCGGTGTGGGCGGTGCGAGAGGATCGAGAATTCGTGGAACGTTTGCGCAAGGGCGGATTCGACGTGCAGGTGCGGCGGGTGCGGGGGCGGCTGAAAAAGGGTGGTCCCCGGCACATTATATTTGTGGGTCACAAAACATAGTGGCGGGGCTCCATTGTCTCGATTGGATGTGCAAAAAATGGATGTGCAAAAAAATTCACAGGCGGCCGCTACGGTTGCCGGACGTTTGGTATCGCTGCTGGAGAACGCCCACGGCGTCCCCTTAGGGGCTGAAAGCCCATTAAAAGCACCCACTTTGCGTCGGAGCTGGAGGGACGCGCTAAAGCGCGCCCCTACATGTTTCACGCAGCTAAAGCCGTGCCCTGACGAACACAGGAGTTGCCACACAGGCTTTGAAGCCATTGAGAGCAGGAATCTTATGTCGGAGCTGAAGCTCCGACCTCCTAAAGAATCCGAGCTGTACCCGTCGTTCTGCTGTGCCCGTCATTACTAAAAGCAAAGGGGCTTGTTCCCGTTTCGCCTGATATCGCAAAAACTAGCAGGAACTGCCTGAGAGGCAGAGGAGGAACCTCCATGAGAGTGGTCGGTCGAGCGATGGTTGCTGCAGCGATGGTGTGTGGCGTGATTGGCGTTATGAGTTTGACGCGCTGGCTGAGGGCCGAAAAGGTGAGCGCGGCGCAGCAGCAGGAGGCGGGGCAGTGGGTCGATCCGGCGAATCCGAGTGACGAATTGGTGGATGGCCCGTATCGTGTGGACCCGAACTGGCCCAAGCCTTTGGCTACGTTGTTTCCGGAGGAGAAGGGTTGGACGTGGGGCGCGGTGCAGGGCATTTTCGCGCAGAACCCGGATCGCATTTTTGTGGTGATGCGAGGCGAGCTGCCCGATTTGGCAAACGCCAAGAAAGCGTACGCCGAGCTCACGACCGCTTTTGGATTGACGGCGCACGTGGAGGTTCCGGGGCGCGGGATGTACGGGCGGAACGCGTCGGTGGGTCAGTATGCCAGTCCTGGCGAGGCCTCGAACGACTACCTGGGCGTCGATGAAAAGGACTACCGGTGGAAACACATCATTACCGTGTTCGATGGCCAGGGGAATGTGAAAGAGGCGTGGACCCAGTGGGATTCGCTGTTTAAGCCGGACAATCCGAATGTGTTATCGCAGGGCCGCGTTCATAAGATTCTGATCAGTCCGTATGACCCGGAAAAGCGCGTGTGGGCTATCGACGACGGTCACGAAGTGATCCGGATCTTCAGCAACGACGGGAAGAAACTGCTGCAGACCATCGGCACTTTGAACACCACGACCGAGAGGAATGCGGTGATGACCGGCAATACCGCGCGGCCGTCGTTCATCCAGAAGACTGGTCCGGCCAACGCGACGTTTGGGCGGCAGACGGACATCGCGTGGCTGCCAGACGGCACCTTCTTCGTCACCGACGGGTACGAGGAAACGCGCGTCGTGAAGTTCGACAAGGACGGTAAGTTCCTGATGGCGTGGGGCGAGCGCGGCGAGGCCGGCGGCCACGAGAAGCGGCCGAATTACTTCAATACCGTGCATGGCATCGCCATCGACAACCAGCGGCGGCTGTACATCAACGACCGCGGCAACAGGCGCATTCAGGTGTTCGATGAGAACGGCAAGTTCCTCACGCAGTGGTACCTCGGCGATGGACCTACCGCGACGTATCACATCTACATGACCGCAGACCAACATTTGTGGGCTTCTGACGGGCACGGAAACTTCAAATTCTACAAATTCGATTTGAACGGGAGGCTGCTCTACACGTGGGGCACGATGACGCCCGAGGCAGGCGGACTGTGGGGAACGCACCAGTTCAGCGTGGACCAGGAGGGCAACCTGTACACGGCAGAGGTGTGGGGTGGGCGTCCGCAGAAGTTCGTTCCGCGGAAGGGCGCTGACCCGGCGTTGCTGGTGGGGCAGCCGGTTCGTGCGGCCTGGATGAAGTAAGCGGCGCGGCAAGACAACCCCAAGACCCGGGTTCAAACTCCGAACCCGGGGCACCCTCCTCGTTTTTCTGAGACGTGAACGGGCGAGACTTTATCCTTCGAGCGATAACGTAGCTGAGATGAAAGTCGATTGTCCCCGACCACCCGCTCCGGACATCGCAACGAGACCGGACGGCTACTTTTGGCGGGACCAGTGGAAGACAACGCCTGCGCCTACCAGGAGATTGTTTTGGTGGTTGTTGGTGGCGTTGGCGATGTGGGTCAGGTCGTAGTCGATCTGAAGGACGCGGAGCGCGAAGCGAGAATTGAGGCGCACGTCGATGCCGCCGCCCATGCGGGTGGCGAAGCCGTAGGAGGCGTCGCCGATGCCGGACACGCCGCCGCCCGCGTGGGCGGCGCCTAACAAGACTTGGGCGAAGGGTAGCGGTTTGTGATTGCCGTGCAGCCAGGGTTGCGGAAGATAGTAACGTCCGCCCGCTAGAACCGACGTCAGGGTCAAGGAACTTCCTGCCGTGGGAGCGCTGCCGGTGTACTCCGAGCTGAACTCCGTTACCAGAGACCACGGACCGCGGAAGTTCCAGGAGCCGGAGATGCCGCCGCCGTTCAGGCCGAAGCAGCCGCACTCGCCGGGGCCGGCGTTGGCGCGCACCCAGTGATAAGTCGCCGCCACGTCGCCGTTATACGACTCCTGGGCTTGGGCCATGGCCGACGATGCTGCTGCGAGCATCAGGGCGGTTATTAGTAGGGTCGATCGCATTGCCGTTCTCCTCGATCTCCTTGGGCGGCCGGATATTAGGGTCCCGGCACCGAAACATTGGCGATCACGTTACTGATGACGGTGTCCTCGAACGAGCCACCCGTGGAAGCAGTGACATAGAGATACGCTACGGGCGGAGGGGTCACGCTTCCGGAGAGTACCTGCACGCCATCCATGGTTACGGTCAACTGTCCCTGAACAACGGACACGGTGTAGTTGTGGGTGATGGTCATGCCACCGGCCACGACCGCTGGAATGCTGGTGTTGACGCTAAACCAAGGGTTCTCCCACAGTGCCGCTTCACCACGTCCTACAGCCAGGTATGGCACCGGAAACTCTCCGGCATTGTGATAGGTATCGCAAGCGAACACGAGACCCGGAATTCCTTTTGCACCCAGGCCCATGCCCGTTGCGCCCAAGCTGGTGGGCGTGGCTCCGAGGGAAGGATCGCCCAGGACTACCGCGAAGCCGTCGGCAGGAAGAGCACTGGGATTGCTGAGCGTTACCGTGAAGCTGAGCTGGATGTCGCCGGTGGAAATGAGCGTGGGCCAGACAATCTCGCCATGCTGATTGAAGGTCGCGGCTGACAGTTGGACGCTACAGCCGGGGCCTGTCGTGGCATTGCCGAGGGCGGACCAAGTCGGGTCGCACAGGTTCGGAACGCCAGCTAAAGGGCCGACGAAGAGTGCCGCGGCGTTGCTGGTCACCGAGGCGGTGGTGCCGTTGCTGACGATCACATGGAACACGGAGCCATTGTCGGTGAGGGCAGCGGAATCCAAGGTGTAGGTTGAGCTGGTGGCTCCGGGGATAGCGGTGAACGTGGCGCTACCCGGAGGGGCTTCGTACCATTGATAGGTCAGAGGCAGACTAGAGATTGCCGTTACCTGGTAGGTGGCGGCGGCGCCCACGTCGACGTATTGGGTGACCGGTTGACCGGCGATCTGCAGCAAGATGCCATTGCCCACGGCGAGGGTCGCGTGCTGGGAGATGGCTTGGCCGAAAGCGTTGGTGACGACGACGTAGTAGGCGTCTTGGTCGTTGGCGGCGGCGGTGGCCGAGGCCGGGAGGGTGTAGGTGGCGGAGGTGGCGGCTGGGATTGAGGTTGCCGTGGTCGATCCGGCCGGAATCCTAAACCATTGATAAGAGAGAGCCGGAGTGCCAGTGGCCACCACCGTGAAAGATGGCGTGCTTCCTGCCGAGGCGCTTACCCCTACCGGCTGGGTGATGATGGTCGGCGAGGCATTGCCCGCGGTGACCGTGAGGTTAGCCGCGGTGCTGTTGAGTGGAGTGGCGCAGGAGTCCGTGACCTCGGCGTAATACTGGGCGCCGTTGTAGCTCAGGTCCACGCCTGGCGTGGTGTAAATGCTCGACGTGGCACCCGGGACGGCCACTCCCGCGGAGGCACCGGACGGAATTTGAAACCACTGGTAGCTAAAGGGGCTTTGGCCTTGGGCGGCCACTGAAAAAGTAGCAGTCTGCGCCGGGTGGAGCTTGAGACTGGTAGGATTCGACGTCAGGGATGACGGTGCTTTCACGGTCACCGCCGCAACGCCAGAAGTCACGCTGCCACCGGGATTCGCGACGGTGACGGTATAGTTCCCGGCATTCCCGGCAGCGGCTCCGGAAACGCTGTACATCGGGCTGGTGGCTCCGGGAATCGGCGCTCCATTGAGGTTCCACTGATAGCTGGCCGCGAAACTGGCGCTTACCGATAGTGATATGCCGCCGCCGGTGCAGACGGTTTGCCCGACCGGTTGGGTGGCGATCATGGGACCGCTCAGCGTTGCCTTGGTGGAGACGGACACGGCGGGATTGTCCACGCTGGTGGCGGTGATGGTGTAGGTGCCGACGGCCGCTGGGGATGTCCAGACTTTGCCACTGAAGCTTCCGGTGCTGGCGCTCCAAGTCAGGTTGTTGGTCACGCCGCCGCTGGCGGTGGCGGCGAAGCTGAGTTGTCCCGGGGCGAAGATCTGGTTCGCCGGTGAAATCGGGGTGATGACGACGGGCGTTGGAGTGACGATGCACGTGGCGGAAACAACCGCGCCGGTGGCGCCGGTGACCGTCAGCGTGTAAGTCTTGGTGGAAGTCAGGGCCGGCGTTGGATACGAAGTGCCGCTTACAGCCGACGCTGTGATATCGGAACTGCCCACGCCGTTAGAACCGATGACCGCCATGCCGCCCGAGAAAGTGGGAACCAGCTTGACCGACGCTGCGTATGGGGGAGCGGTTGAGCTGGGAACGAGGTTCTGGGCCGTCGGAGTTATGGTTTGCGCCTGCGGCTTAGCGCCTTGAAAGCCTCCGGCGCAGCCCACGATACCCAGCAAGACCAGAATAGCGGTCAAGCCCGCTAGGCCGACACCAATGGCAGATTGAACTCCCACGGGGACGCGCATGGATGGGAAACCCCTAATGTGACTATATCCAGCATGGTGGGACCCGTAAGAATGAAGTGAATTGTAGTTGCGCAAAGGGCTGATAGCAGTTTCGTGTCTTGGAGCGGCGCGCTGATGTGGTCTCCACCAGGTCTGGCTGCGCCAAACGCCGAGCTAGGCCCGGCCCGGGCTCCCCGCTCTGCCTTTCCACAGAGCCTTCTGGGTTGCCCGAGCTAGGCTGCAAGCGGTTATTTCTTAAGGAGTTACGCCTGATGGGGTTTGGCTGGGCGGCGGGCCGGCGGCCTTTTGGCCGGGAACCGGCAGATCCAGGCCGACTTCCGGCTTGGCGTAGGTACCAACTAGATGCACCGGGACTACCGCTCCGGCGTGCTTCCTCTTAAAGAAGACGTTGAAGGGCTTCAGAAGAACGGATTTGAAGCCACCGGTCATTTTGGAGAATTCGGCGTCCGTCTTTAGAGTGCCGTGCAAATCGACGGCTTCGCTTTCAAGATTGTAGGTGCCGTGCATTTGAGCGTCGGCGCCGGGAACCACGAAGAACAAATCGTTGAGGGTGGCGGTGGCCTCGCGAAGCTCGACATGGCCGGCTAAACCGGAGATGACCCGGTCCGGGTCTTCGTCTTCGGGCTTGTCGGCGGGTTTTGCGCCGCGGGCTCTTTCGCTGAGGTTGTCCACATCGGATTGCACGGAAGGCTTTGTGAATTCGCCGCCGGCAATGCCGAAGTCTCCCGTCAGCCGGACTTTTCGGAGGAAGGCACGGTCTTCGGGGGGAATCACCACGTGGGCGCGAAAGCTTGTGGCGCCGTTCAGCGAGGGCTTCGATCCGCTGACGAACAGTCGCAGAACATCCTGAATACGGCCGTTGCGAACCGTCAAGTCCACCGAGGCGGTCTTGCCGTGTTGGCCGGCCTGGCCGGCAATCTTGCCCTTGGCGGCGACGCGGGTCTTCAGAAACCCAGCGTTGACGCGTTCGAGTTCGACGTCGCCATTGGTGGCGTTGACGAAGGCGTGGAATTCGCTGGTTACGTCGACGGAATGTCCGCTGCGAGTGACCATGAAATCCGGAATGTCGATGTGGCCTTGGACTTCGACGCGCTGCAACGGGCCCTGGAATTTGTCTTCGGAGGAGAGCATTCCGGCGATGCCGTCGAAGACGCCGAGATCGGCATTCTGGAAAGTGGATTGGCCGGCGACGGGAGTCTGGCCAGGATCGCTGGAGTTCCAGGGACCGAATTGGCCCTGGGAGCGAATCTCCCCCGGTGGGAGCGGATTGTGGAGCGCGACGGCGTACGACATCGGTTTGTCGCGGCTGACGGAGCTCAGTTTGAGAGTATGGATATCGAAGAGCAGCGGCGTATGGGGATCGGCGCGACCGATTTCGAGGGTGGCGCCGTCGGCGATGATTTCACCGACGCGGGTTGCGGACGCGGTTGCCTGCCAGTCGGATTCTTCTCGAGGGGTTCCGATGGAGGGAACTTGGACGCGAAAGCCGTTCATCACGATGCGCGCGAGATAGCCGGGGCGCCACAACATATCGATATAGTGGGCCTCGAAAGTGAGGCGTTGAATGGCCACGATGGGAGGGGTGTCCGGCAAGCTGCCAAGCCGCTTGAAAACTACGCCTTCGCCGACGCAGCCGGGATGCGGGAAGTAGGTGGTGCGAAATTTCTGGAAGGTCACCGTGACGGGAAAGCTCCCTTGGAGGGACTGGGTGATGCGATCCTGCGAAAAGGGCCAGTGGAGGGCGAGAATTGCCACGGCTATAACGACGGCCAGGGTGACGGCCGCAAGCACCAGCAAGGTCGTCTTGCGGAGTCTCATCGAGCCGAGCGCGAGATTCTGAAGCATAAGGTCAGGGCTTGCCGGTTGCCGGTCCATTCCTGGTGCGTGACGAATTTGCGGGTGAAGCTAAGTTCAGCTTTGGCCTTGGCGATTCGGGTCGCAGCGATTAGACGCAAACCAGAGATCAAAGGACGCGTTCTCATAAAAGTCACCCGGCTGGCGGGAACATTGCAAACGCGCACCTTGCGCGTCTTGCCGGTGAAAGAACAAAAGCGACATTTTGAAAAATTATACACGCTTCACTGGCGGCTCACCTAACGGCGTAAGGCTTCGACAGGGATACCGGAATTCTCGGGCCAAACTTACTGGATTTACTGTATGGAGGTAACATCGTGAACTCTGCGAGTATGCCGGTGCGGGCTACCAAGTTCGCAAATGGAAGCGAGAAGGGGCGGCGTGGACGCTTCGCTAGAACGAAGCGGTAGGGCTGGGACGCGTCGCTCCTTCTTCTTCTAACTTCTTCTTCTAACTTCTTCTTCTAACTTCTTCTTCTAACTTCTTCTTCTGACTTCTTCTTCTTCTTTGTGTTCTGTAGTGGCTTAATTGTCGACTCCTATTGACCGTCTATAAGAGTGGTGCTACCGTCTTATAGACAGACGATAGGAGAATTCATGCCGCCCCTCCATCCGGTCTCCTGCAAGGAACGCTCGATCTGCTGATTCTGAAGGCGCTTGCTCTCCAGGAACTGCATGGGATGGGTGTATCGCGCAGAATCGCGCAAATCACTGGCGGAGCATTCGACGTCAAAGCGGGATCCTTGTTTCCCGCCCTGCACCGCATGGAACAGGCTGGTTGGCTCACATCTTCCTGGGGCGAATCAGAAACCAATCGGCGGGCGAAGTTCTACGCGTTGACCAGGGCCGGCAAAAAGCAACTGCACTCCGAGTCGGAGCGGTGGGAACGAATATCTCTGGCCATGGCGACCGCCTTGCGCACCACGTAAGGAGGCTGTGTGATCCGTCGACTCTGCGCGCTTTGGAACAATGTGTTCCGCAGAAAGCAACTCGATCGCGACCTCGATGAGGAACTCCAGGCCTATGTGGAACTGGTATCGGCCGAAAAGATGCGGGAAGGAGCGTCTCCCGAGGATGCCTACCGCGATGCTCGTCGCGATATGGGAGGGGTAGAGCAGGTTATGCAGAGCGTTCGCGAGGTTCGCCCGGGAGTCTGGTTGGACAGGCTCGTCCAGGACCTTCGGTACGGCGTTCGAACGCTCGCGAAGAATCCTGCTTTCACCCTGATTGCCATGGCCACGCTGGCGCTTGGTATCGGCGCGAACACGGCAATGTTCAGCCTGTTGGATCAGGTTGTTCTGCGGCTCTTGCCAGTCCGTGATCCAGAGCGGGTCGTGATCGTCCGGGAGACTGGCAACCACTACGGCAACAGTTTCGGCCCCAACACCATTTCCTGGCCGATGTTTGAAGATTTGCGAGACAACAATCAAGTCTTCGCCGGGATGTTCTGCCGGTTTCCAGCCACTGTCACCATCAGCGGCGGCGATCGAGCGGCGCAAATCCCCGTGGAGCTGGTTTCCGGCTCGTACTTCCCAATACTGGGTGTGGGAACGGCATTGGGCCGCACCATTGCTCCGGACGACGACGCGGTGCCCGATAGCCAGCCGGTCGTGGTGCTCAGCTACAGCTTTTGGCGGAGCTACTTCGACAGCGACCGCAGCATCGTCGGCCGAACGATCAACCTCAACAGTTACGCGATGACCGTGATTGGAGTCGCGCAGCCCGGTTTCGACGGCGTGGAGCTGGGTGTCCCTGCGAAGGTTTTCGTTCCCATCATGATGAAGACCGAGATGACGCCCCACTCGGACGGCCTCAAGGACCGGCGCCGCAGGCTGAGCTGGGTCACCGCCTACGGACGCCTCAAGCCCGGCGTAAGCCTCGAGCAGGCGCAGCTTTCGCTGCAGCCGCTCATGCATAGCATTCTCGAAATGGAGGTTCAGCAGCCTGAATTCACCAGGTCCGCGACGCCTGCGGATCGGGAACCCTTTCTTCGCAATCGCGCTGAACTTTTGCCGGGCTCTGACAACGATCTCCGCGAGGATATGCGCAGACCGCTATGGCTTTTGCTCGCGCTCACTGGAGCGGTCCTTCTCCTTGCCTGCGCCAACCTGGCCAATCTGCTGCTGGCGCGTGCCACAGCGCGAGAGCGGGAATTCGCTGTTCGCCTGGCTATCGGGGCCGGCCGCGCCCGCATCGTTCGCCAGTTGCTCACCGAAACTCTGCTCCTCTCAACCGCTGGAGCAGTCGTCGGATTGGCGCTGGCCTTTCTCACGGATCGCATTCTGCTGCGCATCTATCTGCCTGCGGATGCGGCCGCCGAGTTTGTTGTCTCCCCGATTCCGGATGGACGCGTGCTGGCCTTCGTTGTGGGAGTCATGCTTCTGACCTCATTGGTCTTCGGACTCCTGCCCGCCCTTCGTGGCTCGCGCACGGAAATAACTCTCTCTCTGAAAGACAGGTCCGGGGACGCCTCAGCGAGCGGCATTTCTCTTCGCCGGATGCTCGTCGGCATCCAGGTAGCGCTGTCGCTCCTTCTGCTGGTCGGTGCAGGCCTTTTCGTTCGTACTTTGCGCAACCTCGATAGCCTGGGGCCGGGGTTCCCCACCGATCATCTTCTTACCTTCCGAATCAACCCTTCGCTCAACGGATATTCCGACGAACAAACCAAATCGTTCTATCAACGGCTGGACATCAACCTCCAAACCATGCCCGGTGTTGCCTCGGTTGGATTCTCCGTCATGCCGCTTTTGAAGGGCTATGCATGGCAGAATGCGGTCCTGGGAAAGGATTTCGAAGGAGCGCCGATCGAAGAACAGCCGGTTCTCAACCACGTCGGCCCGGGCTACTTTGCGACGCTCGGTATTCCTATCCTCGCCGGGCGGGCCTTCACGGCGCAGGACGTTGGGCCGGCCAAATACGCCGTCATCAATGAGAGTTTTGCCAAGCAATACTTCCCGGGCCGAACTCCCCTCGGCCAGCGCTTCGGGCTCGTAGACGACATGCGGCCAGTCAGCCCGGACATTGAAGTAATTGGGTTGATCCCGGACAAGAAATACAGAGATCTGCGTGAGACGCCTCCGGCGCAGGCCTATTTCCCGTACTACCAAGACGCCCATTTCCGCTTCATGAACATCTATTTGCGCACGCAGGCCGATCCGCGCCAGATCGAGAATGAACTTCGCGAACGCATGCGGCAGTTCGACCCGCATGTTCCGGTCGTCGAACTGCAAACCGTGAACGAACAGATTGGACTCTCGCTGCGGACCGAACGGCTGGTCGCCAGCCTCTCTGCCGTATTCGGCGGACTTGCCACTTTGCTCGCCGTCATTGGGCTTTATGGAGTCACGGCCTATGCGGTGATGCGCCGAACCCGAGAGATAGGAATTCGCATGGCTCTCGGAGCAGTGCCTGGTGACGTCATTGCGATGGTCATGCGCGAAGTATTGATCCTCATCGGAGCCGGCCTGGCTGCTGGTTTTTTGCTTGCGCTCGCCCTCGCCAATCTGGTCCGCAGCCAGCTCTTCGGGTTGAACCCGCGCGATCCGTTAACGTTCGTTGGCTCGGCAATCGTTCTTACTGTGGCTGCGGGATTGGCTGGCCTTATTCCCGCCTTGCGCGCAAGCTCTCTGGCTGCGACAACCGCCTTAAGACATGAATGAACCGGTTAGAGACGGGGCTTTGCCTCAGCCTCGTGAGCGTCTCAGCTGTCGAAAAATCGCCGAGTCGCTCATCGGGGAATTGACTGGCACCGACATGGCGCCTTGTAGGAAGTGATCATCGCGCCTGCCGCCATTCTGGAAGGTTGACGGGTATAACCGGAAGTAATTCCTGTCCAGAAGTCCGGATCTGGGAAGTGAAGCGATCAGTTACCTCAAAGAGTCTGACTACGGTCAGATGCCGACCTATTCGGGAAAGAGCCTCAC